>Ga0206682_10002462_pt1 | contig 16779 bp, 11 predicted proteins | sample M240m12015metaG_FD_155444 | JGI IMG/M metagenome (GOLD analysis project Ga0206682, IMG submission 155444) | Ammonia-oxidizing marine archaeal communities from Monterey Bay, California, United States - M2 40m 12015 | ecosystem: Environmental > Aquatic > Marine > Intertidal zone | place: USA...
ACGCAGTGAGGACCCAGTGACACGTCGGACTGATTCACAGTCTCGATATTTTATTCAGCGGTTGAACAGACGAGCTACGACACCCTCGTCGACGGTTCGAGGCGTCCCTACGGCTATCTCTCTCGACTCACTCCCCCACGAGCTGCGCCTGCGTCTCCCACGTCCCGTCCAGCGCGTTCGCCGACCACAGCCGCACCCTACCGTCCTCCGCCGACGTCGCGAGGGTGTTCCCGACTGAGTTCCAGTCCAAACCCACGACACGCGCCGGGTGATGCAGAGTCGCGTCGAGCGCCGCCCGGGGAGACTCCACACCCGCCCCCGAAGACCCGTCGTCCATGAGAGCCCGGCCGTCCACGCGGAACAACCCCACGTCCGCGCCGAGGGCCAGCGCGATCGTCTCCGGCTCGCCCGCCCTCGTGACGGGGGACCACGCCAGAGCGTTCACCTCCGCGGGCCCCTCGTACACGCGGCCGCTCACCCTCCACCGCATGCCCGCCTCGTCGTAGCACAGCACCCTCGCGTCGTTCGCGCCGTCGGGCCATCGCAACGCGACGGCGAGCGTGGGAATGTCTTGTCGTGGGTTTGTCCCCTCGGGTCCATCGAAGCGGTCCGCGTCTGTCACCACCGCCGCGTTTGGGACCCGCCACGCGACGCCGGAACACGCCGCGCCCGGCCGGAGCGCCTCGGATTCGTTGCACAGCTCCCACTGGTGGAGCGCCAGTTGGTCGGCGGGGGAGTAGAAGCGGACCGCGCCGTCGTCGCCCGCGGCGGCGAGTTGTAAGCCGTGGTCCGCGGGCGCGAATGCGAGACGCGTGACGGGTTTGGACGAGTCCCGTAGTTGCGCGCATCGCTCCCACTCGGACGAGCCATCCTCCGCCGCGGCGGTCGCGGCGGCTGCGGCGGCGGCTCCCGGCGCGCGGACGCTCTCGCGCCACAGGCAGATGGTGCCGTCGTCGGAGGATGACGCGAGGCATCGGCCGAACTCGGCGCCGGCGAAGGCGACCGCGCGGCACGCGGATCTGTGGGCGGCCCAAGCGGCGGTTTGGCGCCATGTACCCGGGGCTCCGTCCGGGCCGTCCACGCGGTCCCAGACGTGGATGGCGCCCTGGGTGGTGCACGTCGCCATGCGCGTGCCGGAGGTGTCGTAGCAGGTGGCCGTCACCTCACCGCGCGTCTCCAGCGCGGTGCCCTGAACGGTCTGCGGGTGTGGATCGGGGTTGGGAGTCGGCGGGTGAGCGAAGATTTCGAGGGTTTGCGGTGGACGCGTGGGAGACGCGCGTGAGGCACGGGAGGGATCGCGAGTCGGCGAGCTCATGAGAGGGGCGCGGCGGGATCGGTCGACTCACCACCGCATCGTCCGCGACGATATCTTCGGCTGCGCCTTCCATGGTCGAGCGTGTTGGCGCGGGTAGATTTGAAAATAATGTACTCGGAAGGCGGGTCCAAGAGACACGGAATCCAACAACAGAGCCTGTGGTCTCTAAGGTCTAAGGTTGAAGCTATCGCCCACTCGGTGCGTCCCCATCGCCGTCGCGCTTGCTCTCTGACGCATCCGGCGTCGTTCCCGCCGCCTGCTTCGCCGCAGCCACCGCCCTCAACTCAGCCGCCCTCCCCGGCTGATACAGTTTCGTGCAGCCCGTCGTGATCCCATCCGAGCCGTTCGGGTCCAAAGCCTCCACCCCCGTATCGTACGGGGAGCCGGGGTCGCCGCATCCTCGGATGGGCACGAATGCATGCGCCGTGGGAGCGTGAAGCCCCATTCCCATCACCAAACTCGCGGCGAGCGCGGCTGAACCGGACACGAGGATACGATCCCGCACGCGCTCGACAACTCTTCTTCGGGGTGCCGACTCGGAACTCGCCTTGACGGTCGCGATGTGGCGGGCAGCGTGACGCGATACACGGGGGACCCTCACGCTTGGCGGTGATACGACCGCCGTGAACGTCGACATCGTGCGATAAACCAAGCTCGGTGCTCCGGTATTGTGGCAGAAGCCAGTGCAATAAGTCGACAAAAAGAGAAAACTACCCGAATCGAACTCGTGTCGCGTCATTCACGCGCGATATACGGCGCGCACGACATCCCCCGCACAATCGCACCTTCGGACGTGCCCCACCCTCGGCGCGGGGTATACCCCGTCCGTTATTTGGTTGAGGTACTCCCCGGCGACGACTAAGACGCAGTCCCTGAGGTCCTCCTCCTGGCCTTCAAACGCTGGCCATCTCATCTTCGCGAATTGTTTCTTGCCCGCGACGGTGGTGGGCAGATCCATGTAGACCTGCGCGTGCCTGCGACCGCGCGAGGGATCGTCCACGCGGGGGATGACGGACACGAGCGTTGGTTCCGTCGTGCCCGCGTTGATCGAGTGCGCCATCTGCGCCTGGCACTCCAGGGTGGCGGCCACGTTTGCGCCCCCGTTGATGTCAATTTTGCTGGGGTGCGCCGCGAACGTGGTCCGGCACGTCATCGCCCTCAACCCGCACTTCTCCGCCTTCTCATCGAAGCCCGGGTCCATGACGCTGACACCCGCGGCGGTCATCAGGATATCCCCGAACTTGCTCGCGGCCAGCCGGGCGGTGATGTGGGCGTCGAGAAGTCGTTCCTTGAACTTGACGTTTGGCCACGGAAAGTCGGCTTCAAACTCGTTCTCGACGACGAAGCACTCCAGGTCCTCCTCGTCCTTCTTGAGGCACGACACGTGACCGCGGAGCGCCTTGGAGCGCGCGTCCCTCGGGTGGTGGAACCCCGTCTCGGTGTGGTAGCCGCTCTGCGCGGGCGGTTCGTGTGCACCCACGGGCTTGTGTTTGGCCTTCATGCCGTGCTTGAGCTTGAAAAACGCAGCCGCGCACGCGCCAGCCTCGACAAAGACGTTGTGCGGCGACGACAGTTCCTTCGGCAGCCTGACGCACACGCACCCGTGTTCCTTCATGGCGTCGATGAACGCGATCCGCTCCGGGTGCGTCGCGTCGTCGCAGGTGATGGCGTCGAACGAGACGATCTTGGGAGCGAGGAATCCGGGGCTCGGGACCTCGACCCACGAGTCGGAGTTTGAGTCGGCGCTGCCCGCGTCGGATCCACCCTTGTCGATATCGGATCCACCCTTCGCGTCGGATTCCTTCTCCGCCTCCACATCCGCCTTCACATCCGCCTTCTCCATCTGTTTGACCCGGACGGCCAGCTCCTGCAGGTACACCTCGCCGTCGGAGATGTGCGCCCTCGCCTCCTCCGCGCTGTCGGGATTGAGTCGAGACGCCTCCTTGAACCCTTCGTCGATGGACCGCCGGACCCATCGCTCCAGAATAGCCGCGTCGACACCCTCGGTCTTCTGCGCCATCTTCAAGAGCGCCTCGCCGAGCCTGTACCTCCCCTTGGCATAACCCGGGTCCGCCTTGACGCACTCCTCCGCGCACTCCACCGCGTGGCCGTAGTCCTCGAACTTGAGCGCCGCGTGGGACCGGTTGCCCCAGTACTGGGGAACCTTGCCGACGTCGAGGTCGTTCGGGTACACCGACGAGTACAGCCGTAAGGCGCGTGATACGTCCCCGTCCTTCAACGCTTTGGTCGCCGTGTGGTACCGTTCCTTGGGTGGCTTATCCGCGGTCTTTGGGTCGAGGCCCATGAGGTCCTTGAGCTCCTTTGACTCCCGGATCATCTCGCGTTGCTTGTGCAGCTCGGCGCGGACCTCCTCCGTCTGTTTCTCCTCCACCGCGGCGTTGGTCACCTCCACGAGCTTGGCGAGTATAGGGCGCTGCGCCTTCTCGTCCGGGGTGATGTTGAGTGAGTTTTGGTACACGCGTCTCGCCTCCTTGGTCCGTCCCATCGCCGCGAGCACGTTTCCCTTGCGGTACAGAGCCTTGCCCGCCATCACGTGGCCATCAGGGCACTGGCAGACCATCTCCTCGGCGTCGGCGAGTGCGTCGTCGAGTCGATCCAACGCGAGCCGCGCGGCGGACCGGTTGCCCAGTATCGCCGGGACCAGCTCGCCGATCGGATTCGCCTGGGACAGCGCCAGGGTGTAGAGCGTCTCCGCAGCCTCGAAGTCCTTCTGCTTGTACCTGGCGTTACCCTCCACGCGAGTCGCGTCGGAGATTTCGTCAGCCGCGTCGAGATCATCGACGCCCGGGACGAGACGCGGTGCCGCCGATGATGGGTCCGCGAACGTGACGCGCGCGGGCTTCTCATCGCCGGAGATCTCATCGAGAACGACCATGGCGACGGTTGCGGCGTCGCGATCGAGATGTGTCCTCGAGATGTGTCCCCTCCCGTTGTTCCTGCTCGTCGAGGCAAGCTGGGGGCGGGCGTTACTCTCGTCTCGGGGAGCTCACCGGTCGCCAAAATCGCCACGTTGTGGAAGCGCGTCAATTCTCGGACTGGACGTGTGACGGACACCCGGTGGGTCCGGGGCATAACCGGGCGCGCGAGCGCCGGAAGGGAGGTCACGGCGACGGCTGGTCGATAGGGGGAGCGAGGCGAATCGCCAAACCCCGGTGAATCGCACCTAGTGTCGCTCGATACGAGCCCGTAGGACGAGGTCGTTGTTGACTCGGCCCCCAAGATGCCCCCCAAGAAGGCGACGAAGAAGGCGGCGTCGGAGACTGCGACGAGGGTCGTGAACAAGCGGAAGACCGGCGGTCGTGAGCCACTTAAGGTGTGGTACATGCCGTACGGGAACCCCTTCCGCGTCGTCGCGGCGAGTGCGGTGAAGAAGCTCGTGCTCTTCCTCGCGGTCGTCTGCGTGGGATTCTACCTTCGCGAGTTGGTGCCCATCCCCGAGGGCGTTCAGGACAGGGTCGAGCAAGCGGTTCCCCCGTGGCTCAACTCCAGCATGCACATGCTCAACGGCCTCCCAGCGTTGAACGCCAGCGCGCTGAACAACGGCATGCCCCTCGGCTGGCGCGGACCCAGCCCCGGACAGGCCGCGCTCGAGCGGGGTCGAAGGCCCAAGCATCCCGTCGTCATCGTCCCGGGGTTCATCTCCTCGGGTTTGGAGCTGTGGGACGGGCTGCAGTGCGGCAAGCACTTCTTCAGGCAGCGCATGTGGGGCACGCCCGCGATGGCCACCGCGTACTTCGCCAACCGACAGTGTTGGATGCAGCACATGCGTCTGGATCCCGCCACAGGGTTGGACCCGCCGGGGATCAAACTGAGGGCGGTGTCCGGCTTGGAGGCTGTGGACTGGTTCGTGCCTGGGTACTTCGTGTGGGGTAAGGTGATCGAGTCGCTCGGTGAGGTTGGGTACGACACCAACATGCTGCAGGCGGCGCCGTACGACTGGAGGTTATCGCCCGTGGGGTTGGAGCAGCGCGACGGGTACTTCACGCGGCTCAAGACCACGATCGAGACCATGGTTCACCTGCACAAGATCCCCGTGGCGCTGTTGGCGCACTCGTACGGTGACCAGCTCGTGAGGTACTTTCTGAACTGGGTGGAGGCGCCATTGAGCGAGGGCGGCGGCGGAGGGGGTAAGAGCTGGACGGATAGGCACGTCGCCGCGTACGTCGACATAGCGGGTCCCATGCTGGGCATACCCAAGACGGTCCCTTCGCTGCTCAGCGGGGAGATGAGGGACACCGCCATCTTGGGGCAGCTCGAGGGCTTGCTCGGCCTGGGTGTTAACCCGTTGGACAGGTTCGTGTCGGGGACGCTGGGCACGGTGGCTGCCACGTTCCGCACGTGGGGATCGCTTTGGGCCATGTTGCCGAGGGGCGGCGTGGACATATGGGGCGCGGATGACCACCTCGGCGCACCGGACGCGTCAAACGACGAGTCCACGGGCGTGACCATGGACGCCCCGTCGTCGGAGAGAGAGGAACACGTCGAGTTGGCGCGCGAGCCGGAGATTGGGGGAGCCCTGCGACACTTTTTGTCAATCCGCGTCGAGGAGGACGGCGGCGCCGACGGCAAGTCCGGGAACAACACCCCATCGCCGACCGCCGACGGAACCCCCCCGATCGCGACGCAGGACCACGCGCAGAAGGTGCAGGACCACGCGCGGAACCTGACCGTCACGCGGAACCTGACCATCACGGAGTCGCTCGATATGCTCTTTGAACGCGAGGCGTCGGATCACCCCAGGCACGCCGCAGACTTTCGCCGGGTCACCCTCGGCGGCGACGACGCCGCGGCTGGTCCACGGGGCGGGCTGATCGATCGGATCCTCTCTATCGTCGGTATCGGTCGATCAAGCACTGGTTCCACCGGGTTCATCGGTCCGTTGAAACCGGCGTCACCCGCGGAGAAGTTTGGCGACCCGCTCACGGCGCCGCTTCCCCGCGCGCCAAACTTAAAAATCTTCTGCCTCTACGGCGTCGGCAAACCGACCGAGCGCGCGTACCACTACGTGCACAGACCGGGCCAGTCCGACAGGCCGTTTGCGCTGGACGTGTCCGTGCACGGCGGCGGGGTTGAGCGCGGGGTGACGTCGGTGGACGGCGACGGGTCTATTCCGCTGGTGAGCCTCGGTTACATGTGCGCCTCGGGTTGGAGGGACGAGCCGCGGCTCAACCCCGCGGGTGCCGAGGTTAAGATCGTGGAGTACAACCACAGGGCCATCGGTCTGTGGGGTGGCGGGATCCAGGAAGGACGGTTCAGCGGCGACCACGTCAACATCATGGGGAACCACGAGATGATCGAGACGGTGCTCGAGGTTGTCACCGGCCACGGCGACGACGTGGAGGAGAAAATCTACTCGGGCGTGAGGGAGATATCGGACAACGTGAGGCGACTGAGGGACGCGCGGCGGATGCGTGGGGCGCGGGGGGATGAGCTTTAGGATTTGATTCACGCGATTGATGCGTCGATTGAACCGGCGGCGACGCCTGAGAATTGAGACCATTTTTTCCATTTTTTGGCGCCGATACCAGCGTAAGTTCGCGCGAGGCTCGCACAGCTGGACACGTCACGACAGCTGTGAGGCGTACAGGACTCGGAACAATCAGTCATCACGCGTCACTTCAAAGCGCGCAACCTCCCACCGAGGAAGCACGCCAGTAACGTAGGGAGGCACCGGAAGAGTCAAACATGTCCGCCATCACCATCAGCCTCGGCAGGACCGTCGCGGCGTCCTCCGCGGGCGCCACCAGGTCCACCCGCGGACGCACTGCCGCGAAAAAGTCGGCGGTTGAGGTGTCCAAGCGGAACGCGCCCGTGTGCCGCGTGGTTCAGGACCCTGCCGCCAGCATGGACGTGGGCAGCAGCATTGACGTCGACATGGACATGCGCCGTCGCATCGTTCAGATGGACACCGCCACGACCCTGCGCAAGACCATCGACGTGCGTGCCCCACCACCCCGTCCCCGTCCCCGCCTCAATCGTTCCCGGGGTCGACGTTTCGCGGCAATTTTATCCACTTGGCGACAGCGCGCTGACCTCGCCCCTCTCCTCTATCCACAGGCCATGGGAGGTACCATGATTCAGGATCCCGCCGCGTTTGTTTCCACCGACTACCATCGACTCGTCACCACCGGCCTGTTCGCCTCGTGCGCGGCTCTGGTGGCGCGTGGCGGCGTCGGGATCGAGATGGCGGGTGACGGCGGCGACCCCGCGGCGTGGGCGTCCTTAGTGGGCTCCGGCCTGCTGGCGTACTGGCTCTCCGACCTGGGCACCGGCGTGTTCCACTGGTCCGTGGATAACTACGGGAGTAAGGCGACGCCGGTGATGGGCGGCATCATCGACGCCTTCCAGGGCCACCACAAGTACCCGTGGACCATCACCAAGCGACAGTTCGCGAATAACATCCACGTCACCTGCCCGGCGACGATGTGCGTCACCGTGCCCTTGCTGCTCGCCCCGGGGCTCGCGCCCAACGCGTGCGCGTTCATGGGCGTGTTCTGCAGCATGATCGTGCTGTCCCAGCAGTTCCACGCGTGGTCGCACATGAAGAAGTCGCAGCTGCCGGAGATCGTGGTGGCGCTTCAGGACCTGGGCGTGCTCCTCTCCCGCAAGGGACACGGCGCGCACCACAGGCCGCCGTTCAAGGGTAACTACTGCATCGTGTCAGGGTTCTGGAACGACATCCTTGACGGCAACGAGGTCTTCGACAAGATGGCGACGGTGGTTTACGAGGCGACGGGAGTGGCGCCCAGGTGCTGGTCGGAGTCCCACGACTTTGAAGTCGAGGAGGAGGCGCCGGAGGGTTGGGGCAAGGAGTACAACCTGTGATTGCCGCGCACGATGCGATTATTTATTCTTTCTTCGGCGGGGCCAAAGGGCGGTCCCCCGAACCGATGTACCATCAGCTTAAAGTCTGCAAGCAGCAGATACTTCGTTTGTTATGAAAAAGTTACAACGTGGTTTACAACATAAGTGTTAATCGCGCGTCACCAGCTCTCCCCTCCCTTTACGGTCGTATCGGGCAGACGCCGCTCGAACCCTTCGCGCCTCGCCCCACCTCCGGAACCTGGATCCCACTCCAACAGAGTCCGGTAGCACGCCTGGTGTCCGTTTCTGAAGGCAACCTCCGCCGGCAGCACGCCCTGCGACACCCCCCCCGCGGTGTGATCCGTCATGAGCCTGTCCGCCGCCACGTCCGGCCTCGCGCCGTGCGCCAGCAGCACCTCGACCACCTTCACGTGTCCCCACTCCGCGGCGCAGTACAGCGGCGTCTTACCGTTCGGGTACCTGGCGTGAACGTCGGCGCCCGAGTTTAGGAGCATCTCCGCCACCCGCGCCTCGCCCGTCTTCGCCGCGGCCATCAGGGGTTTCCACCCTTTCCTCGAGCTCGACGCGTTGGCATCCGCGCCCCGTTCCAGTAACGTCTCCACGCATATCGCCGCGCATCCCCTGTGGATACACACGTCCGCCGCTCCGGCAGCCGCTAGGATGAGCGCCGTGTCGTGCTCGTCCACGGCGTCGGCGTCGAGTCCGTGGTCCAGGAGCGCGACCATGGCCGTGTGGTGCCCCCTGGACGCGGCCGTGACCGCCGCGCCCGCCGCCGCCAGTCCCCCGGGCTCGACCGCGCCCGGGAACGACTCCAGGATCTTGGTCACCAGCGCCGTCTGCCCTTCGCTCGCGGCCAACTGCAGGACCACGTCGGGCTCGGCGTGGGGAAACCTGAGCAACGCGGGTATGGCGCTCCAGGTCTTGTGCTGCACCACGGCTGTGAGGTCGGCGAGCCAGCGCTGGTACTCGCGGTCGTGCGTGTGGTCGAACGAGTGGTGGTGGTAGTCGTGGAAGACCGCGGCGGGTCCGTTTTTAGAATTGGAAATATCTTTGGAGCCGCCTCGGATAGCCGCGGGGTTGGAGGTCCACTTTTGCCTCGATGCGGGCCCCGAAGATGCGGATCTGGTTCGCAATCTTGCATTCCTACGAGCCGCCCGGTTCGTTGGGTGTGGAGCGATACATCCAGACGCCGTCACGGCACGGACGCCGGCCATCGGACACGATATCTCGGATGTTGTCAACACGTGAGATATTTCAAACCCACAGCCCTCCCCCTGTGCGCGCGGGGTTTCTCGGCTCTCCCGAGGCGAGTTTCTCGGCTCTCCCCGTCCTCTGAGCGACCGAGCGAAGCGATCTCTCGCGCGTCGATGCCCCCTCCGAGCTCGCGCGCGCTCCTATGAAGTGTGGAAGCCGAGTCAGCGCCATCAAAAAGTCCGAGATTCGCGCGAAATCTACACGCTGCTGGAGATACAAAATCATTGGGAACCGCGCGCCCTGGAGCCTGGAGGCGCTGGGTCGGGGAGGATCGGGGTGGGCGACGAGAGTTGACGAGATGGACGTCACCGGTGCCTTTAGGGAGTCGGCGCACCGAGCGTACGCGTCACAGGCTGGCATGACCCCTGATCGCGCGGACGCACTGGTCGCCCCGAGGGATCTGCCCCCGCCCTCGGCGAGATCCCAGGTGCTGAAGAGCGCGCACGATACCCTGGTGCTGGTGCGGGAGCTGCGGGCGTTCGTCACCAGGCACCGCGCCGACTACGTGAGGGAGGGCAAGGACTCGGACACCGTCAGGGACGGCATCGAGTCCGAGGTGCGGCTGAGCGTGAAGGCGTGCCAGGCGCACATCACCATGCTCAAGTCCACCGTGCAGGAGGTGGAGGCGGCCAAGACGGAGGGCGTCCAGGGAGTGGCACACATGCACGGCGTGGTCCTCATCGTGACCGAGATGCTCCAGAGGGTCGCCGCGTCGTTCGACCAGTGCAGGGAGGTTCGGTTCAAGAAGGTGCTGGCTGAGGCGGAGCACAGGCGGAGGCGGGCGCCGCCCAGACCGCCGACGCCGCCGAGGAGAAACACGGAACCCGCGCCAGCCGCGTCAACCACCGATGAGGGTTCAACCACCGAGATCAATGAGACGTCAGGTCACCAGGTACAGGCGCAGGTGCACGTAACGGAGGGTGACGTCCTGGTGGACGAGCTGACCACGCTGGTCGAGCAGGTTCGCAAGGCGGAGGGTCAGGTTGCGGAGATGTCGGCGCTGTCGTCTCTCTTCGCCACGCACGTGCAGGCGCAGGCGGCGCAGATCGAACAGCTGTACGCGCAGGCGGTGGAGAGCACACGGAACCTCGAGAGCGGGAACGTTCAGCTCAAGAAGACGATCAAGAGGCGTGGGGAAGGGTCGTTCATCGTCGGTATCGTGCTGTTCATAGCAACCTTCAGCCTTTTGTTCCTCGACTGGCTTCAAGGGTGAACTTAGTTTTAGTTGTGAGGCGAATAGTAGTCTATTGAGCCGCTGGTTCAACGTTATGCGCTATGTCGCCTATTCCATCGCCGCCGCGAAAGACTCCGGCTCCGGCGCCACGAACTGCATCGTACCCACCGGCTCGTCGAAGGGCATCGTCAGCTTGTGCGCGTGGAGAAACGTCCTGAACGAGTCTCTGTCCTCACTATAAGCGTTGTCACCCACGATGGGGTGACCGCTCCACATCAGGTGCACGCGGATCTGGTGCCTCCTGCCCGTCACCGGCGTCACCTCCACCTTGCTCACGGGAACGCCCTCGAACTTACCCTTCAGGGTCAGCACACCCCGCTTCAGCACCCTGAACCTGGTCTCGCACGCCTTGCCGTTGTCCTCGTCGATCCGTTCCTTGAAACCTTTCGGATCCTCCGGGTCGCGTCCCATCGCCGCGTCCACCGTCCACTCGTCCTCCTCCGGGTGACCGAAGACGATCGCCAAGTAGGTCTTCTGCGCCTTTCGTTCCCTGAACAGCTTGGCGGCGGCCCCCGCGGCTCGTTTGTTGGACGCGGCTACCAGCACCCCCGACGTGGCGTTGTCCAGCTGATGCACGAACCGAATCGTGTCCCAGTCCGGGTACCGTGCCTCCAGCCAGTCCTCCACGCTCAGGTCCCCGGGGTACTTTGGCGTGAATCGTGTCTTACCCGGCCAGCCCCTCGGGGTGTCCAGACGCACGCACCACGGCTTGTTCACCACCGAGTAGTCGTCGTCCTCGTGCACCAGGGAGAAGTCCCTCTCGAGCGACTGCGGCTGCCGGGCGATGGCGCTCGCGACGCTCTCCCCGTCGAGCCTGTCGTTGTCGTCCAGGAACCGTAGGTAGTTTATCCGCGGCTGGACCTCCTCCACCAGGTCGTACTTGGTCTCCAGCTGCGGATGAAGTCGCATCACGTCCCGCACCTGCCCTTCGCTCATCCCCGCGTTGGCCAACGTGGTCCTCACGTCCGTCCCTTCGATCCCGCCCCGTCGTATGTTGAGCTTCGCGGCGTCCAGCCCGGGGTTCTGAGGACCCGGGTCATCGATCACCGTCGCGCGGGGATGGACCGGGCGCGTGCTCGCGTGACGCAGACCCCGCCATCGGGCCGCGAGATGGACTCGAGCCGCGAGGCGCAGCGCCATCGAGAAATGAATCTATCCATCTCCGAGCGTGTCGCGAAACAAAACACTCAACGGGGCACCGCGGGCGAAGGCACGGCCGAGATGGGTCTTTGCTGCGGCGCGTCCCAGGCGCGCCGCGACAGGAGCGCGGACTACGAGGAGCGGAGGAGACAGGAGCTGCTCGAGGCGCTCGGCGAGGGGTACAACGGCGAGCTGGACTTCGCCGAGTCCGAGACCGCGTCCGAGCTGGCTCCAACCCCGGGGCGAGAATCCTACTCGGGCGAGGACACCCCGAGCCGCTCGCCGAGTCGCTCGAGAACGACGTCGCGGGCTAGCTCGAGGGAGTCGCCGCACCCTTACGACTCTTCTTCGTACTACGAGACGACGGAGTCGGACCGGACCGAGTCCATTCGCGCCGCGAGGGAGGCAGAGGCCGGGGGTGGGAGCGACGGGGGATTCACGGAATTGCGCGAGTGGTCAAAGGCTGGACGGCCAGCGTCCCCCGCGCGTGCGGCGCCGCCCGGGGCGGTCAACGCCTCGCCCGGCGCGCGGCACTCAAACCAGGGCGGTGTCTCCCCCGGCCGCGCGCCGTTCGGGTCGGTGCGTCGCAGGGGCCAGCAGGGGCCAACAGCGGGGGTCGGACCCGACGAATCGTTGACGCGTTTGGCGGGTGAAGCCGCTTCTTACGAGGCCATCAGGGCGACGCTCAACGTGGAGCAGGCGCTGGACCGGCCGTTGGCGGAGGTGTTGGCGCCCGTGGATGCGGTGGCGTCGTTCAAGGGCAAGAGGCACAACCTGTTCTCGCCCTATCAGGACATGCCGAAGAGCCTGCTGCTGCCGTACCAGAACTATCAGGCGTACGGTCAGCCAAAGCAAAAGGAGAACAGGTGAGGGAAACCTGACGTATTAGCGCGAGTAGCTCGCATTTGATTAGATGTACACCTAGTTAGCTATCCAAATCGCCGTCCGTCACCGCAGCGCCGACGCGAACTCCTCGTACAGGGCGTCGCCATTCTTCAAAGAAGATGGAGGTGCGGATGTGCGAGCCCGGCTCCTTTGCGCCAAGCCGGCACCCAGGCCCAAACCGAGCGGGGATCCCCTCGCAGGAGCCGACGCGCGCGCCACCGACGCGGTGCCTCCTCGCGACACGGATCCTCCACTCTTCATGACGCTCTGGGCGCCACCCTTGGACACCATCCCCGCCAGCATCTGGCACTCCTCCTCCTTGATTTCCAGCTCGAGACGCATGCTCGAGACGCTCGCGCGGAGTTCCTCAATCTCATCGTCCCGCGTCCGCTGGTTGCCAACCTCCAGGCTCTTGTTCCGTCTGCGCAGGGTAGACATGCGCTGCTCCACGCGCAGGATCTCCTCCTCGAGCTTCTGGCGTTCCTTCCGCTCGGCGTCCCGCTCCTCAGCCGTCGCCGCGAGCTTCTTGTTGATTTTGTCAATCTGGTGGTCGCGCTTCACCGTGCGCTCCAACAGCTCGTTCTTGCGATCTTTGAACCGCTTGAACTCCTCCTCGTTCTGCTCCTTCTCCGCGCGCAAGGTTCGAAGCTCGGCGTCCAGCTGTTTCCTCTGCTCGCGCTCGTTCTTCAGTTTCTCTCCCAACTTGTCCTCCTTCTCCTGCGCCTCGTTGAGCAACTCCTCGGCGGCGGCGTAGTTCTTGGATACATCCTCCAACGCATCCTTCGTCGCCCTCAGCTCGTTCCGGGCGAACTCCTCCCCCTGCTTCGCGGTGTCCATCATCTGCCTGTACTCCGCAGCCTCGGTCTCCATCTGTTTGTACGACCTCAACAGGAGCAACAGGCGTTTGTCTCCCCGCCGCGCCTCCATCTCGAGCGCGTGCCACCGGGTCTTGAGGCTCAGCGGCTGACCGGCGGAGTTCTTCGGGGTCCTCGGGCGTTCTTGTGGGTCCGGGGATTGATCCAGTCGCTTGGCCACCGCCGCCGCGGTCTCCGTCACCTCCGCGGAGTTGGCCAGGCGCCGGGTCTTCATCGTGGCGAGGGCGGATCGTTCCCTCGCGAGCTGGTTGACCCGCGCCTTGAGCTCCTCAACCTCCTGGTCCCTCCGCTGCAGCGCGGTCTCCAGTCGCCTGGCCCGGGCGTTGGCGTTGGTGACCTCCTCCTTGAGTATGCCCATGGGTCCCATGCGCTCCTTCGGGGTGAGTCCCACCTTGTCGCTCGTCAGTCCCACCTTGTCGCTCGTGAGCTTCTCCTGCACCGCGGCTGCCACCATCTTCCGTGCGCGCTCCTCGGCGGTCATGTTGGGGTTGTCCTCGTCCTCGTCGTACTCCCTGAGCGCGTCCAGCTTGCCGTGGCCCCTATTGGCGGACGCGCTCCACGCCACCCTCGTCTTGGGGGTGCCGCCCGCGGGCCTGAACACCGGCTTGGCTTTGGATTTTGGCGATGAAGTCACCTGGGACCCCTTTGGCGCGGCGGACTTCTCGGCGGACACGGGGAGGTCCCCGAGCCTCGCCAGCACCCGCTGGATGGCCTCATCGTCCGAGCCGGGAGGAAGGTTGTACTTGAGCAACAGATCCTCCGCGGTCTTAGCGCCAACCTTGCGCTCCGGGGTCGTCACGCCCGTCATCGTCCCCCTGTTCTGTTCTGTTGTGATTCAGGAGGGCGAATCTGACGGGGCGATTGCCAAAGGTGCTGGGCGACGGCCGGACCCGTTCGTGTGGGGTATCGGGGTACGCGACGCGCTCTCGTCCCTCTCCCTGCTCACCCCTATCGAATGCGACCTTCGATTCGGTGCCCTCCGTTGGGTACCGTGGTCCCGTGGCCGCCGCACTCGGCGTGTTGCCAAACTGGTCCGCTTTTCCCCCCACCTCCACTCCCGGAGTCCGGGACTTTTACCACTCGACCAGGATTGGCGGGAGATGGCCATTCAAACTGGTTCCGCGACAGAATAGTGCACCCCATCCCGTGAAGGAGCGGGCGACCCGGGTAGCGTTCGCGTCACAACAGCCGAGCGCGTCCGCCTCATTCGGCGCGCGTTCTCGGTTTAGTAGGGGAGAGGCAAGATGGCGATGATGGGGCTGTCGACGCCGACGAAGGACCGGTCGTGGACGGAGACCGGCGGCATGTCGTCGCCCTCGCCGTCAACTCGGGATTTTGATGCGGGAGAGGCTTCGGGTTTGTGCACCCCCGGGCACGACGACGAGCTGATGTGCCACGAGCCCATGTGGAACGACCTGACGGGCAGGCAGCATCACGTCGCGGCGTTGGCCGGCGCGCGCGAACCCCTCCACCGCCGGGGCACCGTGCACGAGTTCCTCCGGGGCCGCGAGCTCGTGAGGCACGCGAGGAACACTCAAAGGCGACCGGGGATCTCGGATTTCGTCCACGACGCGCGCCGACCGGGGTGCGGAATCATCCCAATCGTGCCCCCGCACACGGGCGTTGGATCCCCTCCCTTCGTCGCGAGGTTCGGCCGGTGCGAGCGCGGCCAGAGGCTCCTCGCGATCGCCGACGAGGAGGGGGTGGTGACCATTGTCGACGCCGCCGGGAAACTCCCTGGGCTCGAGATCGATCCCGAGTTCCGCCCGGAGCAACAGTGGATCGCGCACGAGAACGCCATATTCGACGCGGCGTGGTGCCACGGCGACGGTCGATTGCTCACAGCCTCCGGCGATCAGTCCGTGCGGCTGTGGGACGTGGAGACGGCCGTTCCATTCCGGTACTTCCGCAGGCACAACGGCAGCGTCAAGTCCATCAGCGTCAGACCGGACGGCGGCGGCGGCAACGGGGACGGGGGGAACGTCTTCGCCAGCTGCGGGAGGGACGGCACGATCGCGATGTGGGATATGAGGGACTCGAGGAGGACCAGGGCGAGCGCGTCGGGGATCGCGCCGGGGCCGGACGGCGAGCCCGCCTCGGTGCCCGCCGCGGTTGTAGAGCGAGCGCACGAGCCGCCCGCCGCTATGGGCGGCGGGGTGGCGCGGGGGTTTGGGGGGCGGGGCGAGCGACGCGCGGTGACCAGGTCGCAGACCAACGAGCTCGTGGACGTCACCGTGGAGGAGTTTCCGGCGAGGGTACGTCAGCGGCAGCAGCGCTTGACCACCTCGATCAGGAACGAGTCGAGGAGCGTTCGCGGCGAGATACAGCACAGCGTCACCTCCATCGCGTTCGCCCACGACGGTCAGGTGTTGGTCTCCGCGGGCGCGGCGGACGGGCTGATCAAGCTGTGGGATGTGCGGCAGCTGTCTCGCGGGTCGCCGCTGTGGGAGATCGCCGACGAGGACCCTCCGGAGCTCGCGGGTGGTAAAAACTGGTTCCGCGGCGACGACAATATCGGCGCCTCCGCCAAGAGACGCCGCCGCGGCCGCGGGGTGATCGCGCTCGCCATGGCGCCGTGGGGTTCGTCGCACATCGCCGCGTCGTACTCCGACTCGCACATCGCGGTGTTCGACCTGCACGGCCCGGACTCCGGTCCCCGGTGCCACCTCCGCGGGCACCGGGCCACCAGCTTCTACAACAAGCTGGCGTTCAGTCCGGAGGGGACGCACGTGACCAGCGGATCGTGCGATAACCACGTGTACGTGTGGGAGGTCGACAGGCCGCTCGACCCCCCCGCGGTGTTGAAGGGACACACCGGCGAGGTCGTCGCGGTGGACTGGTGCCCCAACGACTTCACGTGCCTCGCTTCGTGCGCGGATGACGACACCGCGAGGGTGTGGCGGGTGGACCGGTCGACGCTTCACGAGGCGGCTGGAGACGGGGAGGTCAGGGGCGTGGTGGGGGCGAGCACGGAGCGCGGTTCGATGCACACGTCGATCGCCGATCGCGATTTCTTTAGGACTCCGGCTCCCGCGACGCGTGATCGGACCCCCTCGACGCGCGGTCTGCTCTCGGGCGGCGAGTGGCTGCAGAGGGCTGTCGAAGAGGGTCGGAGGTTGGACTTTGCGACGCCCATGCCGATCTTCAACGCGAGGCCGGCTCTTCCCGGCGTGGATACCACGTGCGGTGATGCGGCGATGAACAAGGAGAACGTGGACGTCAACGCGGGT
>Ga0206682_10002465_pt1 | contig 16757 bp, 9 predicted proteins | sample M240m12015metaG_FD_155444 | JGI IMG/M metagenome (GOLD analysis project Ga0206682, IMG submission 155444) | Ammonia-oxidizing marine archaeal communities from Monterey Bay, California, United States - M2 40m 12015 | ecosystem: Environmental > Aquatic > Marine > Intertidal zone | place: USA...
TGCTACACCAATCGTAACCTCCGTCCCACTGACGTTTCATCCCAGCGACGTGCGTGGGTGCCGCGTGTAACCAAAACACGTGTCGGCAGCACGTAAAAATATCCACCGGAAGGCCCCGCCGGTGAAGATTCGAATTACAACTCGCTCCAGCGTAGTTGTAAAATTCGTCCTCATCCGGCATATAGACGATGGCGCCGCGCGACGCGTCGAGCGGCGCGTCGCCGGGCAGCGGGTCAGTCAATTTTGACTTTTCCCGCAGTCTAGCTCGGAGAAAATCCGCGTTTGGGCGCCCAGCCTTTGCGTCGATCTCGCCCAGAAACGCATCGACTATGTCTCCGTTGCACAGAAAGAAAGGAGACCCGCCACCGTCTCTCGGAGCGCGGCGGGCGACCTCAGCCGCAGCCTTGGCCGCCTTATCCGCGGAGAGACGGGCGGGTCGAGAACCCTCGGCGCCTTTGGCGAGTGAGCGTCCTTCGCTTCCTCGGGCCGTGGGCCGGGACGGTTCTGGCGCGCCGCGATCAAACCCGCACGCGGCGCACTGCGTCACGCTCCCGAGGTTCAGCAGCGTACACTGCGAGCACGTCCACCTCGGTTCCACGCCCTTGGCCTTCGACCTGTTCGTGGACGGGGGCGAGACCTCTTCGATGATGATGACGTCGTCGTTGTCGTCGCCGTCGTCGTTGTCGTCGCCGTCGTCGAGATACTCGCCGAAGCCCGAGTCAAAGTCTCGCCGGTCCCGGTCCCGTCCTCCTCGGTCGCGGTCGCCTCCTCGGTACTCGTCGCGGCGGCGCATGGGCGATGGGGACCGGCGCCGTCCCCCGCGTGTGTCGGGTGAGTACCTTCGGTCCAATCCTCCTCGGTCGTGGTACCCTCGTGAACTTTCCCTCCGCGGCGACTTGTCGGTGAACTTGCGGCTGAACTCTTTGTACTCGGGCGTGGTGAACGAGAGCCGCGGGTCCTCGTGCTTGCGCTGGCGCTCCAGGGCTTTGGTGTGCTGACGCATCTCCTCGAGGAGGTTGGCGACGTCACCGCTGCCGCCGCCCATGCTCGCGGCGCGCTGCTCGAAGTTCTTGAACTTCTCGGCGTCCTCCTGCGACGGATGAAGGCGAAGAGGCGCATTTGTCATTCATCGGAAGATCCGACGCGCGAGTGTGGCGGGATATCGGGGCGGGGCGTCGCCGGTGGGGTATCGGTGTCGACGGGGCGAGCTCACCTCAGCAGCTTGTGCGCCTCCCAGCCATGGCATGTTTGAACTCGGTGCGTGCGGTGCGGTGCGGCGGGGCGCGCGTGCGTTGGTTGTGGGGGCGAGGCCTCTCGGCTCCGAGGAATCGCCTCGTGAAAACGCTCGTCAGCTCGGCGACCACCTCGGGCGGATCGAACCGGATTGATTTGCCGAAAATGTACCACTCTTCGAGTCAGAAATGTCACATAGTTTATGGTTAAGGTTTATAACTGTTTGCGCACTGTCTTTTGTTCAGGCGCTCGTGTCCACGGATTTGGGCGTCGTCCGAGAAGTCACATCTCGGTGCCGCCGTCTGAAGCGCGCGAGGGGTCGCGGGACGATGGGAACCCCGGTGGCGCTTCAGATATTCGTGGCTGCGGCCAAGGCTGTGGTGAGGGTGTTCATCATCGCCGCGTTGAGATGCTTTTTTGCAAATCATGAGCATGCCTCGCGGCTTCACGAGAGCGCCACGACTCATGTGTTCCGCGTTACATCGCACGACCTCTACAGGCGGGCTAAAACTGATGGACGCGCCGAATGACGTGTCGCCGCGCGGTTGTGAGTCTTCGTGGTGGGAAGATGGGGTTGTCGCGAGAAATAAACTGTTTCTATTGGTCGAAGGTTCTGGATCTCTCGTCTGTGATTGGCTGATGGGCGATGATATCATGTGGTCTTCGAGCTCTGACTGTTTGGCCATAGAGCGAAATATAAATTGGAAACCGATGCGAGGGACGCCTGCAACCGCGCCGCGTTGAGGGCGTCGACGATGGAGTCCGCGGACGCAGCCTTTGCTGCGTGCTCCACCAACATAGTCTTCGTCGGGACGATGATCTTCGTGTCGTCGTCCAGAGTTTTTCGAACCAGCATGTACTTAGCCCCGTCGGGACCTCCCGTCCTCCTCCTCGACGCGTTCACCGCGCCGTGGTCAACGACACCCGGCGCTCACCCGTGGAGGTGGTCCATGTCGTTGCACTATGATGGCGCCGGACAACCGCATGAGCCCGTGCGATGCGACACTAGGCCCCGACGCCCGGTCCGAGTCGCTCAGTGACTTTTGGTGCCCCAAAGATCGTCATCGCCCACGTCGCCGTCCTCCGCCTCCCGAAGCTTGTCCACCGTAAGCGACCGTACCAATCCGCGTGGTTGGACTCGACGGGTCGAAGGGTCTCCTCGCTTCGCGCGCGATACTCGAGCCTCATCCCCCCCACCGTGAACGCGCATAGGAGCAGATAGTCCCTGACACGTCGTCGCCACGAAGCACTCGCACGCGGCGCCGGCGGCCACGAGTGGGTAACCACCGCAGTGCGCCAGCGGGACGTGCTTGAGGTGCGAGAGGTCCTGATCGGTCCGGTCGTCCAGCCCTGTCACCGTGGGCGCAAGTTCACCCCTCAACGCATAAACCGCGGTTCGCAGCGGGTGCGGGTCCATGACCCCGACGCGGTGGTGTACCCGTACCGTGCGCGAGTACGTGACGGGGAGGCATGACCAGATTAGGTCGAACGCTGGCAGGGATCGAACTTGGGCGCGAGGGCCAAAAGTTCAGGGAGTGGAATCTCGTACGAAGCGGCTCTCGTCGAGGTCCGCCCAGCGGCAGCGGCTTGCCCGTTGGACGGCGCGACGAACTCGACGGAGGAGCGGAGTGACGCGTAGTGGTCCGCTGCAGCCTGGGTGGCCCTGCGGCGGCGCTCGAGCTCAACCTCCTCCGCGTTTTGCGCGGCTACCGCGTCTGTGAGAGCGGCGGCTGCGGCGGCTGCTTCGTGAGGGTATGGTATGTCTGGCGAGTTTTCGAAAGAAAAAGAATTTTACTCGGCCGTGCCAACTCAGCAGCTCACACCATGACGAGCGCGCTCCTCGCCCCGACACGCGCGTGCATCGCGCCCGCGCACCTCGCGCGTCGCCCGCGCCGTATCGCCAGATGCACAGTCAAGGCGACCGCCCCGGCATCCGCGTCGCCCCCGCTCGCCCCCGCGCGCCAACACAACGCCACGCCTCGGCACCTCCGAGGATCTTCCTCGCCTAACGGTCGTGCGCAGCATCCGCGGGCGGTGACGTGCCGCGGCGCCGGCCCGCTCTTCGACGTTGCGGCGTCCACGTTCCGGGTCTCCTCCCTCGCGAACAACTCCGCGGCGCTCGCGTGCGTCGTCGCGGGAACCATCCTCGTCCTCCAGGCGCTCGACGACTCCGCGAGCGGCAAGACGAACAGGCTCCTGCTGCTCTCCGCGTGCATCTTCGCGCCGGGCGCCGTGACGACGTGGTGGCTTACGAGCGCCGGCCGCGCGGTGGCGTTCGGCGCGCTCGCGCTCAGAACCTTCCTCCTCGGCGGCTCCCTCGGCGTCTTCGGCCGGTTCGCCAAAGCGGTGGACGCGGTGACCACCTTCGGCTTGCTCGTCATCGCCGCGACGCCCGCGGCGATGAGCTGGCGGGGCACCAAGGCGGCGGCGGCGTTGAACGCGGCGCTGTGCGCGTACATGGTCTTCTCGCACATGCGCGGGGGCGGGGACTTCGCGACGGCGTCGCAGGGGCAGTACCTGAGCGCCGGGAGCGGGTTGAGGCTGGCGGCGACGTTGGGTTACTGCGCTTTGCTGGCGCTGGCGATTCCCGCGGTTGGCGCGCGATGGTGACGGGGTGGAGTCACCGACGGCGGTCCCGTTGTTGTGTGCGCTCGTGTGGTTTCATACGTGCGCGTGCGTGTGTGTGTGTGTGTGTGAAGCGAGGCGTGGATCCGGCGGGTCCCGTATCGCGATTGCTTTCCTAGAAGTGTCAATGTATCGATATCGTGTAAAGAAGAGTCGGTTCGTTTTTGTCGACGTCTGGAATTTATAAATGACAATGAATGGTGCGCGCGCGGGGCGTCGCTTATTGTGGGCACACTCGGGTGAGGTGGCGGCACTCATGCGCCATCGGTGTGCGGGAATGAACAAGAACAAGGATGAAACGCGAGGCTCGAGGGGAGCCCGTCGTTGAACTCGAAGAAAGGGAGCGCGGCGGTCGACTTCGCCGGCGCTCGTTTGGATTTGGATTTGGATTTGTCAATCAGATCAATTTCCATCACGCGACGGCGAGCACGGCGGCGGCGACGGCGCTGACGACGGCGAGAGACGCGCGGAGAGCGCCCGCGGGGGAGACCTTTGTGGAGACGTACTTGCAGCCCTTCGGGCCGTCGCCCTCGATGACTTTCATGACGATTCCTTGATCATCATACTTGGCGTCCGCGTCGGCGGCGTTGTAGCTTGCGCCGACATCGCAGGTCGTGTCCATGATGTCGATGTAAGCCTGGCACTTGTCGTTGCAGGTGGAGGCGTCCGTCCCTCCTCCGCCTGTGCAGTAGTAGAGCTGGTCGAGGTCGGTGGACGTCGTCACGGCGAGGGTGAAGCCCTGCACGCAGGTTTTGACGGAAGCGATGAGAAAGTCGTGAACGACCGAGTCGCATGCATCCTGCTTGTCAAGGGCGGAGCGACCGGCGTTAACCTTGTATAGGTACCAGGTGAACGCGTCGTCGTTCCACTCCTTAACCGAGCTATCGGCGTCGTAGGTCCACTTCTTGTCCTTGCACGCGTCTGCGGCGGCCTGGAGGGCCGTCTTGCACGTAGAGGGGCAAACGCCAGCGTCGGACGCCACGCAGTCGCTGCCTATGGCTTTGTTGTACGCCGTCGTGATGGCGGTGTCGCAGGCGGCGTCCGCGGCGGCGTCGGCGCCGCGAGCGAACACCGCGGCGAACGCGACGGCGATGAAGATGAGCTTGGAGGTGGTGGATCGCATGGTGCGCGAGGTGGTGAGGGGCGCGGCGGACGACGCGCGGCGTGTTGTGCGGCGCGGCGGACGATGTTTAACGCGAAGAAGGATGTAGAACGTCCAATTTTCATCAAGAGACACTTAACTCGGGTCTGATTTTGGAGGAGAAACTCGGGCGAGTGAAGCAGCAACGATTCGCATACGAAGTGAGATGCAAAAAAAGTCACAAAACATGTTGAAAACCCAGACCCGAGATAAAATCGACGTGGGATCGTTTGGAATCGTTGGGTGATGCATCAAAGTCTGTCTTCCCCACTTTGGCGCGGGGAAAATAATTGGCTAATTTTAGGGGTATTGCCCATACGATGGTGGAGAAAAACCAAATCGAAATAGCACTGAGCGCGAGTCTTCAAATTGACCAAAAACTCGTTGAGTTTATGCGTCATGGATCGGCATCGGAAAGGGGAACGTTATGATTTTCGCACGGACAGTTTGAAGAGCCTCACCTCACGGCTCCGGTACACGCGCGCATTCCCACCGTCGCGCACGGCGTATCGCTGCGTGACCGGAGGAACACATCGCATCGACGCACCCGACCGGTCGGCGACGAGCGAACGAGCCGCCGAGCGCGCAGGTACACCCGCGCATTCCCAGCGATAAGGCGTCGACCGCGCGCGACACCCTCTGCGTTTCATCTCGTCTCGGTCGGAGCGAGCCAGTGACTCACCGCCCGTCGCATCGCGCCCCACGTCTCGCGCGGGTGGCACGATGGATATCGAGAACATGACGCGCCGCGAGGTGCTGGACGCCAAGCTCGGCGACGAGGCGCGCCAGATCCCGCCGCGCCGCTTCGAGATCGTGCTCAGGTGCGTCGCGCGTCTCTCTCCTTCCCGCGGACACGGCCGCGAATCATCGACGGACGCGGACGCAATTTCTCCTCCTTCCCCCCAGCCGCGAACGCCCTTCCGCTCACGTATCCGCCCCGTGACGTCCCACACAGGAAACCTCTCGCGCCCATCAACGGATGGAGCAACGTCCTGGCGCCCAAGAGCGCGTTCAAGACCCCGGGAATCACCCCCGGTGGCGCCATCACACGCCGGGTCAGCTTCAAGCCCGACCCCGCCGTCGCGAACGACGCCGCGTGGCAATCCTTGGAGACACCCGCGCAACGCCCCGCGGCGTCGCGCCGACGCGTCACCCACCGCAGGGCCGGCATGCGCGCGCGTAAAGGAACCGGTCGCGCCGTCGCCGCGCGCACGTTCTCGCTCGTCCTCCGCGCCCCGCACGAGCGAGTGGAAGCGGCTGCGGCGCGGGTGGACGAGCGCGACGCGTCCTTCGACGGCTCGAGGGCGAACGGCGCGCGGTCCATGTCCGCGTCCGCCGACTCCGCCGGCGACGGCAGCGGCGGCAGCGTCAAGCCCGGCGACGCCTTCGACGAGGCGCGCGACCTCGGCTACTTCACGTCCGCGCGCAAGGTTGACTCGGCTCCCGAGATTGACGACACTTTTTCCACGGATCCCCCGTCGGCCATCGCGGCGGGGCGGCCCAGTTTGGTGCCGTACGCGCTCACGCCCACGGAGGAAGGAACCTTCGCGCACGGTGCCGCGGGTGACCACCCCAACGTCCAGCGTCTCAACGACGTTCACATGGACGACGACGACGACGATTTCGGCGGCGGCTTCGGCGGCGGGTTCGACGACGATGTGGCGAACGACGACGCCGACGCGTTCTTCGGCGCCACCCCGGGTGACGCGAAGATGCTGGTGGACGGCGGCAACGACCCGATGACGGACCGCGGGGATGCCAAGCGCGCGCCCCTTCGCAAGCTCACCGGCGCCAAGCGCCCCGCGGGTACGCCGCATAAGCGCGAGCGTAAGCGGTTCGAGCGTCGCAAGAGTTTAACCGGCGCCGGTCTCCGCGACGATCTGATGGAAACTGAAGACGGCCGGCCGCTGCGACGGTCCACGCGCGAGCGGACCGCACCGCTGCAGTACTGGCGCGGCGAGACGAAGAAGTACTCGCGCGTGCACCAGTCCTTGCCCACCGTGAACATCGTCCGCACACGCACGCCCAACCCGCAGTGGCCGCTGGCGCCGACTCCGTTTCACGCGCACGGCGCCGGCGTCGACGTCGTCATCACCGATCACGTCCGGGACTGGAGCCAGAAGGACTCGAGGCGGAAGAAGACACGCCGGCCGACGGAGGAGGAGAGCAGGCGCGCGGGTGAGGAGGCGAGGAAGCGCGCGTTGGCGTTGGCGGATGTCGCGCACCTCTCCGACTCTGAGCTCGAAGACGACGAGGAGGAGGACGACGTCGAGATCGTCGAGCTCGCCGAGCCCGTCGTCGCGGCGGCGGAGGAGGAGCCCGTCTTGGCGATCGGCGCGGCGCCCGTCGAGGACGCGGAGACTGAGGTCACGACGGAGGCTGCGACCGCGGACGTGACAATCGACGAGGAGGTTGTCGCCCCGGTTGGCACGGAGGAGGATGGCGAGGTGGTCGTCGAGGAGCAGCAACCCGAGGCGGCGGTCGTCGAGGAGGGACCCGAGGCGGTCCCCCCCGTCGAGCAACCCGAGGAGGAGATGACGGCCGTACCGGCGCCCACGCCGCTCGCCGTGGACGACGCCGTCACCGAGGAGGTACCCGCGGTCGGGCCGGCGCCGGACGTCGACGTCACCGCCGCGGAGGAGGACGACGCGGAGACTCCTCATACGGCGCCGGCGATTGAGCCCGTCGCCGAGGAGGAAAAAGCCGCCGCTCCGGATGAGGATGACGCGACGGCGGATGCGGACGTGGTCATCTCGGATGCGGACGACATGAAGGATGCAAACGACGATGACGTGTTCAAAAGGCCCGAGTCGCCAGCGCGCCGGGTCACCCGCCGGTCCGCTCGCGCCGACCCGGACGACGCGACGGAGGCGGAGGACGCCGAGGAGGAGCGGTTACCCTCGACGACCACCGCCGCGGGTGACATCGCGGAGAACGTCACCCACGCGCACGTCTCCTCGCCGCCAAGGACCCGAGTGACACGCCGCGTGAGGTCCGCGTCGCTCGCGTCCACGGGTCCCGACGACGCCGACGTCACCGTGGACGTCACCGCCGAGCTCGAGGAGGTTGACGTCGAGGAGGTTGACACGGATGCAAAGACGGTTTCGCCGCCCCGCCGGTCCACCCGGCGCAGCGCGAGGAACGCCGGGTCTGCGGAGGGACACGACGCGAGCAAGACGGTGTCGCCCAAGTCGACGGGCGGCGGGCGGCGGGTGACGCGGCGGTCCTCGCGAGCCGCATCCGTCGCCGGCGACCTCGACGAGACGGTCCGCGTCGACGAGGAGTGAATAACTTAGCGCTACACGCGAGAGCTCACTTTGAGATACATACGACATATAACAAACTACGACACTAAACGGTGGATTGACACGCGTTCTAACGAACTAAGACGTACTGGTACTAGGCGGTATGCACGCGGGTGACGCGCGGGCCGAGCTCGGTGAGCTGAAACCTCGCGTCGATGCGCCTCGTCGTCGATTGAACGTCGATCGTCGATCGCGCGAGGACGCCGGTGCGATGCTCGACGGATACGACCCCGTGTACGTCCGCGGCGCGACCCGTGGTGAGGCCGCGGCACCGCACGATGACGTCCGCGCGGCGGCGTGTATCGTCGAGCCACCGCGCGCGTTCGCCGCACGCGTCTCCGTGCGCCAGCGCGACGACGGCGACGGTATCCTCGGCGCCGCCGTTCAGGGATGAGACTGATGCGAGTAGCGATCCGATCGCGCGGTTGGCGTCTTCGTCGGATGCTTCGCACTCCGCGATGGCGTTGAGGGAATCGAAAACCACGCACGTGGCGTCGCGTGTGTCCCCCCGCGTGTCCCCGAGAGCGCGCGCGATGGCGCGGAACATGTCGCGAGCGCCGTCCAGCCCGCGCGCGTCCCCATCGCGCGTGTGCGCCTCGACGCCATCTCGTTTGGAATCCCCGTCGCGACCGGCGCACCACGCGAACGGCGCGGTGAGCGCGTCGACGACCACCAGCGCGCCGCTCGCGACGTCCGCGCGGAGGTTACGCCCGAGCTTACCCATCACCCGCGCGTGATGCGCGAAGTCCTGCTCCGCGCACACCAGGCACACGCGCGTGTGTGGCCCGGCCCCGCCGCCGCCCTCGGACGAGCCACCACGATGCCCCACACCACCCAACGCGCGCTGGAGTAAGTGCGCGAGCACGAAGCCACCGCCCGCGGCGAGCTCGTCCTCGACGAGCACGTTCACGCCGGGGGGGAGCGGTCCCGCGCGCATGCCCAGCGCATCGTCCATGGCGCCCTCACGGTCCATCACGAGAGCCGGCGCGCGACGACGCAATGTGAAGATTGTAAAGGCGGAGAAAGACGTGAAGAGAACTCTACAGATGTCTCGGCCTCCGCAGTCGCTTACGTTAAATACGTCAACGATGCTCCCTCCCGTGCCGCACGCACCCTATCGCCGGCTCCCTAAAACTCTTACTCCGGTGCGTCTCCGGACGCCGCCGCGCCCCGTCACCCCCACTCGCCCCCACGGTCCCCTTCTCACTTAACGTACTCCGCTCGCACCCGTGCTGAAAAAGACTCGGATTGGCGAACCGAACCACGTGCGGCCGCGGCGGCGCCCCCACCGCGCCGTCGTCCGGCTCGTCCCCGTCGTCCACGGGCCCGAAGCTTATGTCGCGTATGAGCCAATCGGGCGGCGCGTCACCGAGCCGGTCCAGCAGCGCCTCCGCCACGCGAGCCGCCATCCCGGGACAGAACAGCATCGCCTGCGTGTTGGCAACGAACCGGCCCCGTTCGCCATCCTTCACCTGGCATTTACCCTCGGTGTACAGCACGAACATGTCAAAGTCACACGCGGCGCGCACAGCTGTGTCGGCACCCTCGGCACCCTTACCACCCGCGTACGGCGCGATGAGCGCCCGAAGCTTAGCCTCCCATCTCTTGGTGGGTATCACGTCATCCTCAAGAAACAGCGTCAGCGGCGAATCCGCCCCGGCTTTCGCGCCCGATCCGATCGTGGTGTCCGCCAACGTCAGCGCGTTCGCGGCGTCCACCGTCTCGCGCCAGTACCACTCGAACCGTTCACGTGAGTCACCAGGTATCCGCCGGAGGTAGTCAGATGGCTCGGGCACCAACGAAGCTCCGCGCCGTGACACGTGCGTCACGCACCGGCTCATCGGCGCATTCTCAGATTTCAACAATGCGCACAGCTGTGCGTCTGACGTGGACACCACCACGTCCAAAGGCACGCGCGACTCCATCCACGCGTCGTCGCGGAGCGCGGGGAGGAGCGCCTTGGTGAGGTGCTCGCGGCGTTGGGGCGTCGCGGAGATGACCACGCGGATGCGACCCGCGAAAGGTACGCGATCGCGACGGCGATCTCGCGCGGGTTTTTTCCAATCTTTAGCCGCGGTCCCTCGATCCTTCGCTTCCGGTTCTGCTTCCTCCTTCGGGTCGATGCCGTGTGAGCGCTGATACTCGCCCACGCGCTCGTCCATCCGCCGCAACACCTCCGGATCTCCGCCGTCCGCGTTCGCTCTGGCCGCGACGGTCCACGGCTTGGGCGGCCCTTCCCCCGCCCGGTCACCGCCCGCCATCCATTCCCCTCTCTTCACCCACACCAGCCGGTGCGGGTCGAACTCGTCGCCGTCCATGTCACCGCGCATCGCCTTCTTAAACTTGGTGTGTCCGAGCCAGTGGTTCAGCGTGTCGTGCGGGTTCACGGGCGGGTCCCACTCGCCGTGAAAGTCCGCGCCGCCCGCGACGTGGCTCAGGTTACGCTCCGATAGGTATTGCGTCCACTTTGGAAGGATCGGGGGCGAGGCCATGGCGTTGTTGAAAGCCGTGTTGCCGAGCCATCGGTCCAGCCGCGCCTGTGCGTCCGGGTCGCACGTCGGGTAGCAGTCCCTCTTCGCGTCGTGACCGGGATCCACGCCGCCTCGGTCCTCGACCCTCGAACCCCCCTCGAACGGACCCAACCTCCGCGGGCGGGCGTTGGAATCGACGAGTTTGATCGCAACGTTTGCCCCGCCCCCGTCGCGCGATGCCCAGCCCGGATGCGCCTCGTCGAAGTTCCGTCCTCCGTGGTTCCGCTCGACGCCCTCCAGGATGTGCGTGAACGTGATCACGCACACCAGCGTCCACGCGCACGCCAGCGCGACCAGCCCGCCGGCGGTCGCGACCCTCATCGTCCCAGTCGCTCTGACGAATTCTCGTCGTCGTCAGTTAAATTTATAAATTACTCGGATCCATCCGCGTGCCCCGTCCAGAACGGGGGGCGCCGGTGTTCTCGAAGCGTCGCATGTGCCGGATTTGTCGCGCGCGGGGGCTGCGTCGAAGCGCGGAGCTCGCGGTGGTGACGCGCGCCGACGTCCGCGCCCCGCCCCCGCCCGAACCCGGCGACGACGCGGACGCGGGCGATGATGGGACGATACTCTGCGGGACCGTCGGCGGTGCGTTCAACGCCGAGGAGGGTGCCCACGGTGCCGACACAGCTGTGCACGACGACGGCGACGAGGACGGCGACGACGACGCGTGGCATCGCGTGGTCGTCGGCGCGGGGGTCGCCGGCGTGTGCTGCGCCGAGGAGCTCGCGCGACAACGCCCGCACGACCGCGTCACCCTCGTGAGCTCCGACGACGCCATCAAAGCGGTGACCAACGTGAGACGAGTGACGCGAGTCCTCGAGACGTTCGACGTCACGAACAAACCGCACGGCGCGTTGAGGTACCCGAACCTCACCGTCGTCCAGGGGATCGTGGAGGCGTTCGACGGCGACGAATCCACCCTCGTCGTCCGTCGACTCGACATTGGAGGAGACACAAAGGGACCATCCTATGGGAACTCAACGTCGACACACACAAACGCATCGGGAACAAACTCGGAGATCAAACTCAAGTTCGACCAGCTGTGCGTGTGCGTGGGCGCGGAACCCAGACGCGCGCTGGACCCAAACCCAACCACCGACCCACACGACGTGTACGATTCCATCGCGGTCACGGTGCGGGACACGGAGAGCGTCGAGGATCTTCGCGAGCGGCTGGGCGCTGTCAACTCAGTCGTCGTCGCGGGAAACGGGGGCATCGCCATGGAGCTGGTGCAGGCGCTGTGCTGGGATCCCGGGGGTGCAGAGGGGGGTGCCGAGGGGGGTGCCGAGGGGGGTGCCGAGGGGGGTGCCGAGGGGGTTGCCGAGGACACAGCTGTGCACGATGATGACGACGACGATGTCCCGACCCTCGTGTGGCTGTGCAAACATCCGAGCATCGGCGACGCCTTCTTCGACCGGGACGCGTCTGACTTTCTCTTGAACGAACTTCAGCGGCGGACCTCCTCGAGCACGACGTCAACCGATGAGAAGAAACACAGCAACGATGAGAACATCGATCTCCGCGACGATGGCGGGAGACATAAGCGGAGGAGGACGGGGATGCGGTCGGGACCCCGGGGAGGCGCGGCGGGTCCCGACTGGACCGCGAGGCTGACTTCTAGTAGTACCCAGAGTAAGGGTTCGGTACTGAGAGGCAAACGATTCAGGCTACGCGTGGTGACCGACGCGCATCTCGCGCGGTTGGAGAGGGACGGTGGGATCGGTGGAGAGACGTTCGCGGTCCTCGGCGACGGGACGCGGCTGCGGACGGACCTGCTCGTCTCAGCCGCGGGGGTGGACCCGGCGCCGAGGCTTCAATGGCTCCCGATTGAAAAATTCCCCCGCGGCGTCGACGGCGGTTTGGCGGTGGACGGCTCCCAACGTACGCTCGGACCGCACGCGTCGTCGGTGTTCGCCGCCGGGGACTGCGCCAGCATGGAGCATCGCGAGCTGAGCATGCATTCCGGGGATGGCACCGTGAACCAGTGGTTTCAGATGAGGCTCTGGTCACAGGCGCGGCAGTCGGGGACTTTCGCGGCGAGGGTGCGTGTTTTTTTTTGGTTATTTTTGGTTATTTTTTGTCTGTTTTTTTTTGGTTTTTTTGTTTTTTTGTTTTTTCCCCACGCTGTTTGCTCACATATAAACTTTGTGTTTTTCAGGTCATGTGCGGCGAGTGCGACGAATCCGCGTGGGGTTTCAACTACGAGCTCTTCACGCACCAGACTACGTTCTTCGGTTTGAAGTGCGTGTTTCTCGGGTGTTACAACGGGCAGAAGCTCGGGGCCGTGGACGAGGCAGACATACGTACCTACTCCCGAACCAGTGTGGACGCCGATGGGAACGCAACGTTCGCGAGGGTGCTGTTGGCGAAGGGCGTGATGCGCGGCGCGGTGCTCGTCGGCGACGTGGAGAGCGCGGTAAGTTTATTTTAATGTTTGTATGGGCAATTAGTATGACGTCGTGTTTTGTTTACAGGAGACGTTCGAGAACCTGATCTTGGACGGCATCGACCTCACCAGGTTCGGGCCAACGCTGTTGGACCCCGAGATTGACATAGACGACTACTTCGACTGAGTACCGTCGGGTGAGCCTCGGAGACGGGTCGGGTAGACGGGGGCTACTCGACGAGGGAGACTATTTTTAGAAATATATTTTGAAGCTCTAAGCCGTCGTTGATAATGCTAACGTCGCTAGCGCGAAAGAATGAAGTACAAGCAGGTATTATCCGCGACGACGCGCGCCGCCGCGGGTGAATAGAGTGCGATCTAAGTCCTAATCGTGTTAACACGATTTAGATCTTGTCCGCGGCGAAGACGGCGGCGCGCTCGGCGGCTTCGAAAGCCTTGGCGCACGCCGCCTCGTCGGGGGCGCCCGCGCACTGCTTCTCCATGGCGAAGAGGGCACCCTCCTTGCCCATCTCGAGCACCTCATCGGCGGGGATGAGGTTGAGGCCGTTGACGAGCTCCTGGGCGATCATGCCGGAGATGGCGACCATGGCGACGCGGCCGTTGTTGACCTCCTTGAGCTTCATGTCGTTGAGCCACTCGGCATCCTTACCCTTGGACAGGCCGAGGGGGTCGAAGTTGTTGTAGTCTCCGGGGGTGTGGTCGGCCTTCATGAGGAAGAGCTTTTCCGCGTCGAAGGGGTTCTGCCACGCCGTCTGGACGCGGTTGGCCTCGACGGTGAAGACAAAGGCGCCGAGAAGGCCCCAGAAGGTTCCGGGGACCTGCTGGAAGTGGTTGATGGCCGGGCCGGTGACGTTGGCGTCGAAGAGGAAGGAGGAGCCCTCGACCTGCTCGCCGACGAGGAAGCCGAGCGAGGCGAGCATGGCGATGCGGCCGTGGGTGATCTCGACGTCAGCGTAGCGCTGAGCCTCGCGGGCCTCGATGCCGTTGAAGAAGCCGAAGGCGTCGACTCCCTCGGGGAAAGGGGCGCAGCCGGCGACGGCGCCAGCCTTGACAGCCTCCTTGATGTCGGCGTACTTCTTGCCGGGCTGGATCTTGACGGAGCCAGTGGTGGCCGCCTTGGCGACGACGTTGAGGGCGCAGATGCAGGCCATGATGTTTGTGTGTGTTTTGGGGGGGAAGGTGAGGGTTGTGCGTGTGAGAGTGGCGCGGATGAGGCGCGTGAAAAGACATTTCAGTGAAAAAAAGTACGAAACGGCGTGATTTCCGCGGCCGACGTTGAAACTTCGATCCTCAGGTACTGGCTCACAAGTCCTCGTCCAAAATACGAGCACGTGATTGGGACACCTGGCAAATTAGGCGACGTGGAAGCCCAGAAATCCAGGAATCATTCCTCGAAACGTTATTAAAAGTTTTTTCTCGCACAGTCTCTCAGTCATTCGTTTTTCGGCGATTTACGAACCGGCCTATTGGAACGCGGGAACCGACACGTGTGAAACGTCGTTCTCTCGTTCCTACTTTTCACGTTTTTTGAAAGGCGGAGGTAGTTTCAACTGTGTGAGGTTCGGATGGGTGAAAGTTCCGATGAAAAAAGCTTCTCGAAACCTGGTATCGGGCAGTGGGGAGGAGCCGGCCATTTTTTTTGGCCAAATAGAATTACCAAATAACGCGGGACTGTCAACAGCGTGTACGGTTACGATACGTCATCTGAAGTCGACGAGGAGCACACCACGTTCACCCTCGGCGGTAACGTCAAACTGGTAAACCGGTAACAACTGAGCTCGACTAAAAACCTCAACTCTCCGAGGGCGCGACTTAAAACAGGGTAGCAGAGACCCGCCACCCTGCCTCTCTCTCTCTCTCTATGAACCACCACCGTCGCCAATGTAGCTAAACCAACCACTGGATCGATCATCAGTGCGGCTTGGGCACGAACCCGTCCACGGCGAAGTTCCTCGTCGCCCTCGGCAGCGAAAGTACCATGCCGTCCAGTTCCTTCGCCGCGATCACTTGGCATCCTAAACGACTCGTCTCCGTCAGTCCGAACGCGAGGTCCAGCATGTCGTTCTCGTCGTCGTCGGGCTCCGGTAAACTGTCGTACACCGCCTGATCGTCGATGATGACGTGGCATGTTGAGCACGCGAGCGACCCTTCGCACGCGCCCTCCAGTTCAATGTCGTTTTTGTGCGCGACTTCCAGCATGGATTGGCCGACGGTGGCTTTGACGACCGTGTTGGTGCCGTCCTTCTCGATGAATGTGACGGTGATCTGCTCGGCGTGCGGGTCGTCCTTGCCGCCGCCGTGCTGGGTGATTGGGGAGGCGGTGGCGAGCCCGCGGGTTATGTCGAAGGATGCGCCCGTGGATCTCATGGCACTCCCGTGACGACGCCCGAGCGCATCCGTGACGCCCGCGCCGCGCGAGGAGGACGCTACGCCCCCTCGCGCAGGCAGGATCCCCATCGTCGCAGCCTTCACGAGATCCCTCGTCGTCGCCGTGATCACTCCCATGGGGCGGGAGGCGGCGGCCATCGCCAGCCTCGCCGCGCACGTCGTCGCCCTCGAGGACGTCATCGCTCCAAACCCTTAGATTGTGTCGAGCTCCTCGGCGAGCGGCACGCACTTGAATCAAAGAATCCACGTTTTCCGGTCAGACGGCCAATTCTCTTTCTCTCTCTCTCTCGCCCGGCCAGAGAGCCCCGCGCGCGTCCGTTACGATGGCGACCGCGCACGTGGTCACGACGTCTCTGTCGGCTCTGCTGAAGGACGCGGAGGTTCTCCAGAATGTGCGTCCGAACCCTTCCCTTCGCGCCCTCATCCCCCGTGGAATCGCGCCATTGCCCTCTTGTAACAATTACGGATCATCATCAATTTGGCGATTTTCCCCGTCGTTCGTGCCCGCCCTGACCCCGCCCGTATCCCCCGCCCGTTTCCGATCCACAGGCGCTCGGCAGCGAGACCGCGGCGCTCAACGCCGGGCTCGCGCAGGCACGCGCGATCCTCGCCCCCGACGACCCCCCGTTCGAGAACCCCGAGCTCGATCGCCTCATGAAGGAAGCCGCTCAAAAGGAGAAGGAACGTCGCAACTCGGGCGGCTTCGACGGCCGCCGACGGTCGGGCGACAAGACCGGCGGCGTCGCCGAGATCACCAAAGCGTCGTCCCTCAAGGTCAACGCCGGGAAAGCCGCCTTCGGCTCCGAATCCCTCCAAGACGCGTTCAAGCGCTACGACGTCGACGACAGCGGCTACCTCGATTTCGGCGAAGTCTCAGTCGCGCTCGCCGACATGGGATGCCTCGAGGGTGTCCTCGCGTCCAAAGCAGGCGAGCTCTTCGACGACTTCGACGTCGACGGCGACGGACAAGTTGACTTTGACGAGTTCGAAGAACTCGCACGAAGGGTCAAGGAACTCAAGGGCACCGTCAATTCCCGACCCGCGCCCGAAGTCCCCGCGGGCTTCGCCGAATCCGCCGCCGCGTTGGCGCTGCGCAAATCCTTCGAAGCCTTCGCGGGGTACGGCTC
>Ga0206682_10002467_pt1 | contig 16744 bp, 10 predicted proteins | sample M240m12015metaG_FD_155444 | JGI IMG/M metagenome (GOLD analysis project Ga0206682, IMG submission 155444) | Ammonia-oxidizing marine archaeal communities from Monterey Bay, California, United States - M2 40m 12015 | ecosystem: Environmental > Aquatic > Marine > Intertidal zone | place: USA...
TAGTTAGGTGTGATGACCCACAGGTGTGAGAGATCTGAGGCAAACTAAAATGTCGGTAAAAAGGACTGGAGGCTATAACTAAATGCGTGAAGCGGAAGATTGGTTTTTGTACAACTGCTGGTACGCGGCGGCCTGGACTAGTGAAATTGATGACGGTAAACCCTTTTCTCGTACCTTGTTAGAAAAGCCCATTGTTATTTACAAAAATGAATCTGGGGTTTACGTGGCTTTAGATAATCGCTGCTGTCACCGATCTGCGCCGCTGTCGATGGGCCGTATCGAGGGAGATTGTTTGCGGTGTATGTATCACGGGATGAAGTACGACCCCTCCGGTCAATGTGTTGAAATCCCCGGACAGGCAAAGATCAGTAGTAACCACCGTGTGCACAGTTACCCATTGGTTGATCGAGGGGGCATGCTCTGGATCTGGATGGGAGAAGCCCATAAGGCCAATTCAGACGACATCCCACATTTTGAGCCGTTGGACGATCCACAGTGGTGCGGTCTTCCCAATCGCTGTTATTTACACTACGACGCCAATTGGATGCTCATCGTCGATAACCTTGCCGACTTTTCGCATTTGGCTTTCGTGCATACGTCGACCCTTGGGGGATCGGAAGATTATGCAACGGAGTCGGCTCAGCAAGTAGACAAGCTCGATAACGGCTTCGAGTTCGAGCGTTGGCACCGGGGGAGTGAGCAACCGCCATATTTGCAAAAAATTACGCCGTGGCCTGTTGATAGGATTGTAGACCGCCGAAACTTTGTCCGCATGTACACCCCGGGTATTTTTCTCATGGACACTCAATTTGGGCCTGAAGGCTGGGATCAAGACGCGCAGCAGCCCGAATTACTGGAGTTTCGCAACTGCCAATATATGACGCCGGAAACAAGAAACTCTTCGCATTTTTTCTGGGAGTATCTACGGAATTTCCGCAAGGGTGACAACGACGCGGGGGAGACGCTTAAAGCGGCGATGTTCGATGGCTTTTTTGAAGATAAAGTAATTATCGAGGCTCAGCAGCAGCTCTTGGAAGCACATGGTGATTTTCAGCCGCGTGGTTTAGCCAGTGATAATGCCTTGGCGCAATTTCGGCGAGTTTGGTTTGAGCGAATTGCTGAAGAGAGAAAGAGCTTTCCTGTACCAATGGAAACCATTAAAAATCCGGTGATTTAAAAATGACGATTCGAGCGGTAAGTTTTAGGGTTGGTGATAAGACTTCTTGGGGAGTGACCACGGACGGAGAAGGTATTTTCGATTTGGGGGCGCGTGAGGGCGGTTCGGTTTTGGAAAGGCTGACGAGCGGCAAAGCTATTGCCTCCCTTGCTGATCTGGCTGATCTGCATTCACCTGATGTGGCGGTTGGCGACGTGATATTGCTGCCACCTGTGGTTTGTGGCCCAAAAATTATTTGCATTGGTGTGAACTACGCGAATCGTAATGCCGAATACAAAGATCAGACGCCTGATCCTGAATGGCCAAGCCTGTTCATGAGAGGGCAAGAATCCTTCACCGGCAGTGGACAGAGCCTTTGGCGGCCACCAGAGAGTCCTCAGCTTGATTACGAGGGAGAGATTGTGATGGTGATTGGTAAAGCGGGGCATCGCATACCGCAAGACAAGGCCATGGAGCATGTGGCGGGTTACACCCTGATGAATGAGGGTACGATTCGTGACTGGGTGCGTCATGCCAAGTTCAATGTCACTCAGGGCAAAAACTTTCCCTGCTCGGGGGCGATTGGGCCTTGGCTGGTAGACGCTGCTGAGGTGGGTAATCACGCCGAACTAGCGCTAGAGACGCGGGTGAACGGAGAGTTACGGCAGCAGGACACAACGGCCAATCTGATGTTTCCTTTTGATTATTTGGTGAGCTATTTATCAATTTTTTATACGTTGCAACCGGGAGATATGATCTCAACAGGTACGCCAAATGGTGCGGGTGCTCGGTTTGACCCACCTAGGTATCTGGCGCCCGGTGATGTCGTAGAAGTTACCTGCCCATCGATTGGAACGCTTCGTAATACGGTAGCCGATGATCCGACTGCTGAAAAAGATATGACGTTGCAGCTGAGGAGTAATCGGCAGGTCTAAGCGACCGTGCAAGCGCAAACAATAAACAGAAATTGTAAGATTGACCTCCGTGCTTTTTCCGAGGGTTACGCCAGTTTCTGGGCGTTACAGGCTTTTACTAATGCCCCCAAACCGCTGATAGAAATAGTACTCTGACTCCGGGAGCTGTCCCTGGCGGTTCACAAGCTCAGTTTGAATGTAGCTTGTAGAAGGTTTGGCCAGATCTCGATACAAAGCCTGCGCAAGCTGTCGGGCTACTGTGCCCTGCCAACGGTTTGGAAGAAGGTCCGTGGGCAGCGGGGTATCTCTGAGAAGAATGCGGCGGTATTCGTGAATGAGCAGCAGTCGTGCCTGAAAGGCTTCTAGTGGGGTGGGTACCTTGCCTTTATCGAGGGCCTTTTTCAGGGGACTGAATAAATTGATAATTTGGCGGTACTCATCCTCAAGATTCCGCAGTTGCCAGTGCTCGCTAACAAGCTCGCGCCACTCTTTTGGTGTGGTTAGTGATGAGGTTTTTGCTTCCATGACGACCACGCCGCTATTCAGGTCAAATTCGTCGAGTAGGTCACGAATCGATTCCTCGTCTCCGCCTGGGCGCGCGAAGGTACCATTACTAATCGCGCGAAAGCCCAGCCAATTTAAGCTGCGCTTGAAATTATCGCGCATGTGTTCAGGTAAATTTGTGGGTACGAGCAGCTGCCAAGTGCCATGCCAACTATCTCCGCCAGCACTGTAGATGCGCTGCGCTGCGCGTTGATATTCTTTACTGCCACTGCGGGTAAAACCGTAAAAGCTCTTACGGCCTTCTCGCTCCACTTCCAGCCAACCTTCTTTAGCCAGCCTGAAAATAGAGGTTCTCACCAGGCGATCATTGACGCCTAAAGCCTCAACTGATTTCGCGATACTGCCCAGCCAAATCTCTCCACCATGCTGAGAAATGACGTCACCAAAAAGCGTGATGATGAGAGACTTAGCTCGCATCGGTTGTCTTCCCCGAAAGGCGTCGATAATCGGTGCTAATGGCTTACCAATACTCAATGTATCTCCTCAAAATGGACTACGCGTGCTATTAGATACGATACAAAAATGTTGCACCACCGCCCTTGACTGTATTACTTTAAGTCTAAAGTATATCAACCTGACGGGGTATTGGTGGCGGTGTCGGAAACTCTAACCTCCTTGCAAGACGTGAAGCAGCTATCCAAAGACAGGTTGGAGGCCATGCAGGTTGCCCGCCTTCAGCAAACACTGCAACACGTCTTTGACAATTCTCCGCCTTACCGAGAGAAATTTGAAAATGCCGGTGTCCACCCTACAGATTTAAAAACGCTAAAAGACTTAAAACATTTCCCGTTTACCACCAAGCAAGATCTTCGCGCGCATTATCCTTTTGGCCTGTTCAGTGTGCCTATGGACCAAGTGGCAAGACTTCATGCCTCGAGTGGGACCACAGGGAAGCCGACCGTGGTGGGTTATACGAAGGGTGATTTAGATCATTGGGCGACCTGTGTTGCGCGCTCTATTGAGGCAGCGGGCGGGCGCTCTGGTGATCGGGTTCAGGTTGCATATGGGTATGGGCTCTTCACTGGAGGGTTGGGCGCACATTACGGTGCTGAAAAGTTGGGTTGTACCGTTATCCCGATGTCGGGTGGTCAAACAGAAAAGCAGGTACAGCTTCTGCAAGACTTTCAAGCCGACATCATTATGGTTACGCCGTCCTACATGCTCAATATTGCCGATGAGCTCGAGCGCCAAGGTGTCGATCCTCGAGCCCTAAAATTGCGCCTTGGTATCTTTGGTGCCGAGCCGTGGACCAATGCAATGCGACAGTCGATCGAAACGCGCTTTGGCATAGACGCCACGGATATTTATGGCCTGTCGGAGGTCATGGGTCCGGGTGTCGCGCAGGAGTTTGTAGACAGTAAAGATGGCCCCACAATTTGGGAGGATCACTTCTTTCCAGAAATTATTGACCCTGATACCGGTGAAGTTCTTGAGGATGGGGAGGAAGGGGAGCTCGTTTTTACCAGCCTTACAAAGGAGGCGTTTCCAGTTATTCGTTATCGAACCCGTGACCTGACACGGCTATTGCCCGGTAGCGAATGTGTGATGCGCCGCATGATGAAAATAACGGGGCGCTCTGACGATATGATGATTGTTCGTGGAGTCAATGTATTTCCGTCTCAGATTGAAGAGCTAATACTCGGATTCCCCGCTCTCGCGCCACATTATCAAATTGAGTTGTCGAAAGCGGGAAATATGGATGCAGTAATGCTTCGTATCGAGCTTGCTTCGGGAGCGAACAAAGAGACCGCGGCGGCTGAGGCCGGAGAATTAGAGGCCCAGATCAAGGCACTTATTGGTATTAGCTGTGGAACTCTTTTGTGTGACGAGGGAGGAATTCCTCGATCTGAGGGGAAGGCAAAACGCGTGGTGGACCGCCGTTGAGCGGAGGAGCAGCTAGGAAAAATGCGAGGGTAACGCGCCGACCGTTTCATGACAAAGCACGCTGTAAATACAACGTTAGCGCCATATCAGCGTGTTGTCATAACTAGGTAATGAGGATCAGACGTAGAGCTGGATGCACAGGAAGTAAGAACTCGGTACTAACGAACAAACAAAGCTGTAGGGATAGAACACTAAAAATAAAACTTTGAGGAGATACGCAATGAGGCTTAGACAAACCCCAATGAATTTAGCTTGCCGTGCTGCACTGCTGGTAGGCGGCGCCGCGACAACAGCGGTCACGTTTGGTAGTGCTCCAGTATTTGCCCAGGGAGGGCAACTTGAGGAGGTCATTGTTACCTCCACGTATCGTGAGGAGAATCTGCAAGATATTGGTGTTGCCGTGACGGCCATCAGTGGTGACGAACTTAACGACGCGCAAATATTTGGACCTACGGAATTAGCCTTCAGGGTGCCGGGTATGGCATACGCGGAGTTTGCCCCAGGGCAAGCCATTATCTCTATGCGCGGTGTGAGTTCGGCGGATGACGGCCCGAGCATGGATAATTCAGTAGTCATGTTTCTCGATGGTATGTACGTCGGCTCCATCGCGTCGATCAGTCAAGAAATGTTCGATGTGGAGCGAATCGAAGTTTTGCGCGGACCGCAAGGTACTTTGTTTGGTCGAAACGCTGTGGGTGGCGTTATTAACGTAACCACCCTTAAGCCATCTCAGGAAACCAATATCCGTGCCGAGGTGTCGGCGGGAAACGAGGGCACACTGCGTTATCAGGGCCTTGTTTCAGGTGGTCTCACTGAGAACCTTTCGGCCAAACTCGTATACAACCACCGTGAGCACGACGGCTATGTTGACAATATTGTCATGGGCATTGATCAGCAGGACGAGGACGTAACGTCTTATCGCGGCCAGTTGAGATGGGAAACGGATAACATGGATTGGCTCTTATCGGCCGATTACATGGAGGATGAACGCGAGGACATGGGCCGCTTCCCTGTTTTCGGTAACGGCGGCCCCACGGTGGATACCTGGAAGGCCTGGGGCGGCGGCTTTCGCAAGGTTGCAGCGCCAGCCGGTACTAAGGCAGAGGGCGGGGGCTCCGAACGGGAGGCCTCTGGCATCAGTCTTCAGGGCGATATTGAATTCGGTAGTGGCACGCTGACTTCTATCACGGGCTTCAGGAATGCAGAGACTGATTGGGGAATGGCGTCAGTAGGGGTTGGTATTCCGGTAGAGATTATTGATGACATTACTCAGGACATCGATACCTTCACCCAGGAGTTCCGCTGGACCTCGAACCTTGATGGCAAATTTAACTACGTTGCCGGGTTGTATTATCTCGATGAAGATTCCGAGCGAACTGAGCAGTATCGACTGCTGATTCCCGGCGCGGTCGGTGGTGGAGTTTTTGTAGATCCTTCAACTCAGCAGTGGGCTGGAGCCAGCGATATCGGCAACGAAGTGTCTCGACAGGTTAATACAACGACATCTTATGCGGCCTATTTTCAGGGCGACTATGATCTAACAGATGCCATGACACTGACCTTTGGTCTGCGCTATACCTATGATGAAAAAGACACGACTACGACGGGTGTGAACTGCGGAAATGCCGCCGGACAGGCTAACTTCCCACAGTACTGTGCCGGCGTTGGCGGCAGCCTATCGGTAATTCCCGAGACATTTACAGTCGGTGCGAAAGACGATTGGAGCGACGTCTCGCCGAAGTTCACACTGACCTACAATGTTAGCGACGACCTCATGGTCTATGGCACAGCGTCTTGGGGATTTAAAAGCGGTGGCTTTGGCGGCGGTGCGGGAACTCCCGAGCAGGCGTCGCGTTCGATTGATCCTGAGAATGTCATCAACTACGAGGTTGGACTTAAGGGCGATTTTCTCGATCGAACCCTGCGTCTCAACGCCGCAGCTTTTTACATGGATTACACCGATCTGCAGATCGTACGCTTTGGTCCTACAGCAGACAATCCCGATTTTGGACAGTTCAGCACCGAGAACGTGGGTGAGGCAGAAATCGCTGGAGTTGAAGCCGAAATTACCTGGGCGCCTTCCGAGAATTTTCGGCTTTTCGCCACCTACGCCTACTTGGACACAGCGGTTGATGATTTCACGATTAATGGAGTCGACCCAACGGCCATCCCCGGAAACTCCGATGACCTGCGTCAGGCGCCCGAGAATAAGTACTCTCTTGGTGGGGTGATCGATTTTCCATTGGCCGGCGGCAGCATGATCAGTCTCCGGGCTGACTACTATCACACCGATGAGCAAATCAATGATTACATCAACCAGAAGACGGTTATCGATGCCTTCGACTTGCTTGATGCTCGGGTCTCATGGACGTCCGCCAGTGGTAACTGGCAGGTGGCGCTTTGGGGTAAGAATCTTACCGATGAGGAATGGGTATCCCACAGTTATACCATTGGGCCGGGTGTCATCGGTGTGTGGGGAGCGCCTGCCTTATACGGGGTATCGGTTTCCTATGAGCTCTAGTTGATTTTGGGCGTATTTGAGGGCTGGTTAAACAGCCCTTTTTTTTGCAAAAATTCTCGTGCTAGGAGTCAGTGATACTGTGATGATGCATCGAAACTGGTTGTGCAGCCTGTTGGCTATCGTTGTTCTAAATGCCTGTGAAAGTGAGGGGCCTTCATCTGTGCTTGACGGTGCATCCGAAGAGCATCAGGGAGTGTCGCAGTTAAATGTCATGCCGGGAGAGGCGGTCACTATTTACCGTGATAGCTACGGTACGCCCCAGGTTTTCGCGGAGACTAATTATGGTGTCTTTTACGGCTACGGTTATGCCGTTGCCACTGATCGCCTGTTTCAAATGGAAATGCTCAAGCGCACGGCGCAGGGCCGGGTAGCCGAAGTACTAGGCGCCGATTATCGCGGCCTCGATATTAAGCTTCGTACCGAATATAACCACCCGACAGTGAAAGAGCAGGTGGCGGCGTTGTCAGATCGGGATTTGGCGATCCTAAATGGCTATGCTGCGGGCTTCAACGCCCGGCTTGACGAATTGCGTGCCAAGCCGGGAAAGCCCTTGCCCAAGCCGTTTTATGACTATGGCTTTAGGCCATCTCGTTGGACGGCTTACGATGTTGCAGCTATTTTTGTCGGGTCGATAGCCCATCGCTATGCTGACTTCAACAGTGAGCGTGATAATCTGGAATTTCTCCAAGCCATGGAGAAACGGCATGGCACCGATAAGGCTTGGGGGTTATTTAATACGGTAAAGTGGCTACGTGATCATGGCTCGCCTACGACGGTGCCTCGAAGTAAGCCCGGCGAGGTGCCATTAGCCCCTAGACCGGAATATCTCGACGAGCAGGTTGAGCCAGCCATTGTTAATCGAATCGTCTACGACGATGTTGGCAAGTTTGCTGGGCTCAGTCGAACAATCGAAGGACTGGCGCGCCATCGCCAGCAGGTAGCATCATCGGGCTACGGCAGTCATGCCGATTTTTCGCCGGCCAGTAACTATTGGGCTATGTCGGGTTTGTCAGATGCTCCCGGAGCGTTGCTCAATGGGCCCCAGTTTGGTTTTGCACTACCAAGCTATGTCTATGGCATAGGGCTTCATGGCGGCGATTTTGACGTGGTTGGGAATACTCTACTGGCACTACCTGCGCTGCTGTTCGCGCACAATGACGCCATTGCCTGGGGTAGCACTGCTGGGATATCGGACCAGACCGACGAATTCTGGCTGGTTTTAAACCCCGATAATACTGAGCAATATCGGCACAATGGTGCTTGGCGGACATTCGATTCATGGCCTGAGGTGATAGAGGTTGCGGGTTCAGAGACTGTCACCGTCACCGCACGGCGCTCGGTTCATGGCATGGTTCTGGCTCATGATCCAGAAAAGGGGCTTGCCTGGGCGCGGGCGCGAGCATGGGAAGGTCGGGGGGTGGATGATCTAATGACTTGGGTCTGGCTAGCTACCGATCAGACCTTAGAAGATGCCGATAAGCGTATTGAAGGGAAAACTACGAATATCAATATGTATACCCTCGATAAATCGGGGCGTCTCGGCTACGTTCACAGCGGCAAGTATCCCAGGCGCGCAGCCGGGCATGACCCTAGACTTCCTGCCCCAGGGGATGGAAGCATGGACTGGCAGGGGATGCGGCCCTACGCTGAAAACCCGAGGCTACTGGATCCTAAGCAGGGCTATATCGTCAACTGGAACAACCGACCCTCGGCAGATTGGATCAGTTCAGACCTCTGGTCGTATACATGGTCTCGGGCGGATCGTGTGCATATTTTGATCGATGAACTCGAAGCATTAAATGGCGGAAGCGTTGCCGATTTAGTGGCGATTAATACTCGCAGTGCCTTTGAAGATGTCAATCATCGCTACCTGCTGCCCAGATTACGCTCAGCGTTGGCTCAACAGAGGCTGAGCCCGACAGAGCAAGGGGCAATGACGATGTTGTTTGACTGGGATAAGAGCTGCGTGTTGATAACAATGGTTTGTATGGACCAGCCAATGCCCTCATGGAAGCTTTTGTTCGTTTGCTTCAGGTACAGATCTTTCTCGATGACGTTGGGGATAGTGAGTACTTTCGATTTGCGGCCACTAATTATCCAAATAACCCTTTAGGGGCGTCTCTCGGGACATCGGTAGCGATTCGTGCACTGGTGCACTGGCTTGATATTGTAGAGAGTGGTGGGGTGCCGCCCTATGATCTACTAAATGATGCTCCCCTTGAAGACGTCTTGGTTCTAAGTTTTAGGAAGGCTGTTGCAGGGCTAACGACTGATCAGGGTGCTAATCCACTTAAGTGGCGCCTGAAAGCGGCGCCAATGATATGGCGGCCGGTCAACTTCCGAGGTGTGCCGCAAGCCGACCCCGCCAACGTGGTCTCCCTTCCCGGCTATCAGAACAGAGGCAGTGAAAATAACGTTTTTGTGGCTACTGGCAGTGGTATAGAGGCCCGAGATGTTGTTCCTCCAGGGCAGGGTGGGCATTGGATGGCGTCAGGTGAGCCCGGCCCCCATCGAAGCGACCAGTTCAAGTTGTACTCTGACTTTGCTTACAAAGCGTTACCTTTTCAGCATGAGGCGGTGGCAGCTGCGGCTAAAACAGTGCGCGAGCTTCGAGTGATACACCCACATTAGGGGGGCAGTTTCGAGTTTTGTGGAGCTGCACCGGGAGAAGTCTGTTTTTAAAGGGCGAGGCAATAGGGGCACCTTTGTGGGTAAATCTCGCGCCAAAAAAAAGGCGCCCCTTGGGGCGCCCATTGCTAGCCTTAGACCTAATTTAGAAACGGTAGCGGGCTTCGAGACCTATGGTGCGAGGTCTATTAGTCACTATGCGGGGCCGTCCTGGCATCTCAGCGGCGATTGAGCGGTTGTCCGCAAGGTTAGCCCGCTCGTCGGTGACATTGTCAGCAAACAGCGTTACATCCCAGTTTTCATTGAGCACGCCCGCACGCAGGTTCAGAGCAGACCAGCTATCTCGGTCCACAATCGAGCCATTGTTAAAGCTGGTGCTGTCGCCGTAATAGTTTGCGTCTGCCCGCAATCGCCCATCCCAGCCGCTGAAGGCGGGGAATATGTACTGAGCGGAGCCAGTACCGGTCCAGTCAGGAACGCCGTGCAGTGCTTGACCTTCGGCATAACCCGGGAAGCCATCACCTGAAGCGCTGGCAACTTCGGTATCGGTATAGCCAATGCCCATATCAAGTGTCAGGCCCTCAATAGGTGCCGCGGAGAGTTCGACTTCAAAACCTTTGCTCTCAACGTCACCCACATTGGCGTCAACTTGAAAACCACAGGCCAAACGCTGCACTTGTAGAGAGTCACTCCAGTCAATAAAGAACGCAGCCGCGTTAAGGGACACTCGGTTATCTGCAAGTCGAGACTTTACGCCGACCTCGTAGCTCCAGAGACTATCGGAGTCATAGGTACGCAACGAATCGGGGTCGAGGCCTACGCTGTCAAGTTCGTCGCCACATAGCGTGGGCGATACTTGTCCATTAACACCGCCAATGCGGAAGCCCTTGGAGGCGCTGGCATAAAAATTAAGATCATCTGTAGCATCGAAGGAGGCCATGACCTTGGGATTGAAACCACTTTCGCTTTGAACACCCGAAAAGGCACTGGGGCCTCCGTTGGCGAATCCGTCAGACGCAGAGTCAAAAGAAACTTCAGTGTCATACCATCGACCGCCAGCAGTCAGCGCCAATCGGTCTGTCAGGTCGAAGGTTATTTCGCCAAAGAGTGCGAGTTCTTCAACCTGCTCGGGCTGGCTGGTGATGTAGATCAAATCACCCGGCACAATGCCAGGTGTTCCGGGTGCCGGTATACCCAGAGCTGCGCCAAGCGCCGCATCGGCGCCGGGTTGCAGTGCTGGTGGGTAGCCACGAGTGAACTCACTATCGCCATAGAAAAATCCCACGGTATAGTTTAATCGTCCATCAAGGTTGCTGGTAAAGCGGGTTTCATGAGTAATATTTTCGTACTCCGATGTGGTTTCCAGTACCGATTCCAGCGGGGTAATGGGTATTCCCACAGCAGCGCCATAAATAAAGTCTAGGAAGGTATGCTCTTCTTCAAACTCAGAGGTATCCCGCTCATACATTGCCGTTGTTGACGTAATGTCACCCGCATTGATCGACCAGTTAACGACAACGCTAGCAATCCACCACTCATCTTCACCCGGTTCATCAGCGTCAAAGAAGCGTCGTGTTTCCATATTTTCCGCATCGACATCAGCGAAGGGGAGGCCATCAGCTTTAATTTTTTGGTACATGAATTTAGGCGTGATCGACAGATTGTCAGTAGGCATCCACTTCATGGCAATTTGGGTGCCATAATAATCTTCGTCATCGACATCTTTATTGGTGTCAAATGCAGGGGTGGTGCCTTGTACTGTCTCACCGGTTTGGTAGTTCAGCCAATTGGGTTCGTAGACTCGGTCATAAATACCCGAGATAGAGCCGTAATAAGCCGCGATGCGCAGCCCGAGCTTGTCTTCGATAAGAGGCACATTAATGTTGCCGTCGAAGGCGTAATTTTCGCCGCCGTCAGCCACCGACGAGACCGAAGTGTGAATAGAGCCAGAGCTTTCATCCAGGCTGGGTTGTTGCGTAATCAGGCGAATAGTGCCGCCCATTGAGCGTGCGCCATACAATGAGCCTTGAGGGCCTCGAAGTACTTCGATGCGCTCAAGGTCTATGACCCGTGGCTGTAGAGCAGAGGTGACTGGCACATCGTCGATGTAAATACCGGTAGTTGCCGAGGAAGACTTATCACCGCTACCAAAAACGCCGCGCAGAGACGGAGAATTCGAGTCGAAGCGACCGTCGGACTGGAAGGCTGTGCCAAGGTTTGGAATGCGGACCGCAAAATCTAGGTAGCTGTCGATGCCCATTTCTTCAATGGACTCCTCGGACAAAACCGTAATGGACATGCCAACCTCTTGTAACGATTGCGCCCGTTTTGTAGCCGTAACAATGACTTCTTCGAGTTGTCCAGATTCTTGAGCATAAGGCGCATTTGAAAAGCACGCTGCCGCGCAAGCGAGTGCAAGCGGAGTTTTTGAGAACAGTTTGGAAAAAGTTATTTTCATGAGTCGCTCCAGTGAGTAACAGGTGGGGACTTGGGAACACTCCCCGCTTAGGTTTTATTCTTTGGGTAACATGTTACCCAGCATACCCCGTGTCAACAATAGCTAGTGCGAGCGGAGTTTTGGGAGCTGTTGGCAAACCGTTGTTTTCATGAGTCGCTCCAGTGAGTAAGAGAGGAGCTTAGCAACATTCTCCGCCTTACCTTTGTTCTGTTTTTGTCCGGTTACAGAAAGAATAATGCCCTCTGTGGTCAGGTGATGAAAGTAAATTTTTGTCATTGCGGTCAACATTTGCTACAAAAATATAAGAATTTAACTATTTTTCGTATCATTTTACCGCTGCCATTATGGAGACCTCGGCGGGGTTCGCCACTTAGTCAGTAGCTGAGGGCCCCAGAGGTCGGATTTTGTGCCGGACGGGTAGTGCTCTGACTTTGCACCGTCACCGGGGGTTGCGCTGCTCTGAGAGGATTACTTCGATGGTTTTGGCAATAGCTAAAAGTTCACGGTCGCTGCCGGCGGGCCCATCGAGTTCCAGGCCCACGGGCGGGCCGGCAGAACCGATCAAGGCGGGCAAACTCACACCCGGCAGGCCGGCATTTGAGCTCGGATCGGTGTTGCGGATATAGGTAGGGAAGGTTGGCGTTGCCACGCCATTGATCTCTACCATTTCTAGATTTTTGTCAATGGGCAATGCTTCAACGGGGGTTGTTGGAAAAACCATTGCGTCGATATCATATTGGTCAAAATAGTGTTGGTACGCGCCTTGCAAGGCGTCTCTGTGTTCAGTCACGGCTGCTTGATAGGTCACTTTATCAATAACGCCGGCCAAAGCGTCGCTGACAACAGCTTTAACATCAGAGCTGGCGATGCTGGCGAGAAACGCGTCGACACTGAGGCCGGGGCGATAAGCCCTTAGATAGGAGCGCAGTAGCTCGTTGGTTTCAAAAAGCACGACGGGAAAGCCTACCGCAGCGTTTAACGCCTCAATATCTGGAATATTTACTTCAACTAAATGTACGCCCGCCGATCTTAGCGCCCCAAGGGATTTTTCCATAGCCGCACTTACGCGAGGGCTCAAACCTTCATAGAAAAATGCTCTGGGTACGCCGAGACGAATTGTGGTGGGGAGTCGTCTTTGTAGAGCAGCTGGTGGTTTGCCAGCGAGAACCAGGTCAAGAGTGGCGGCGTCACTGACTGTTTTGGTGATTGGGCCAGCGGTATCGCGGGTTGTTGATATGAGTGTCATTCCTGAGTTGGGGTACCGCCCTGTCGTGGGGCGAAAACCGACGACACCATTGAGTGCGGCTGGAATGCGTACCGAGCCGCCAGTGTCGGTTCCTATGCCCGCATCAACTAACCCGAGTGCCACGGCAACTGCAGTACCTCCACTGCTTCCGCCGGCAATAAGATTCGGGTCAGTGGCATTCTGCACAATTCCATAGGCAGCATTGGCGCTAGTAATGCCGTAAGCCAGCTCATGTAAGTTGTTTTTACCAGCGATTACCGCGCCGGATTTTCTGAGTCGCAGCACTATTTCCGCATCTTCACTGGGAACCAGATCGTCAAATGCGGGTGTTCCTGCCGTATTGGGCAGTCCAGCGACGTGTATATTGTCTTTAATACCCAGCCGCATACCCTGCAGCGGCCCCTCAGCGAGGGGGGGTAACTCTACTTCAGTAATGAAAGCCCGATTGGGGCTGGTGTTTTCGGAACCGTCTGGGGTTTGATGAAAGATCGTTCGCACGTTCCTCGCGTTTTCGTTCGCCACTATGGCTGATGGTGTCTCTTGCGGCTCGTTGCACCCGGTAAGGATTGCCGGGAGTGTGAGGCCCAGAATCGCTAATAGCGTGCTGGATCTGCTCGGATGCTGTGGCCGCGTTGAAAACATCATGCTCATACTTCGGATCCCCTGCGCTGTGTGCGAGATGTGACTGATATTGGACAGCTTACCCCCTCGCTACGCCAGATAAAACATTACATAACTTACAAAAAATTTTATTTTTATGTATCATATAGCGTCGTTATCAGGGAAAGTTGAGTCAGCGTCATGAAGCTACAGAGCTATGTCATGGGTGCGTGGGTGTCGGGCGCTGGAGAAGGTCGGCAGGTCGTCGATGCTGTCCGAGGAGAGCCGGTTTGCGTGGTTGATGCCACTGGTATCGACATGGTGCAAGTGACTGACTATGGGCGACGGATAGGCGGCTCGGCTTTGCGTGCGATGACTTTCCATGAGCGTGCCGCTGCGCTTAAAGAAACCACAAAGCAGCTCATGGCAATGAAAGAGCAGTTTTATGAGCTCTCCTTCAAAACAGGCACTACCCGCGCCGATGCTTGGCCGGATATTGAGGGTGGTTTTGGTACCGCTTTAAGCTACGCGAGCCTGGTCACTCGGGAATTCCCCAACGATTTAGTGCTAATCGAAGGGGAAATGGAGGCGCTGTCAAAAAATGGATCTTTCGTAGGGCGGCACATTCTGACCTCCAAGCCGGGAGTTGCGGTTCACATCAATGCCTACAACTTCCCTGTGTGGGGCATGCTAGAGAAAATCGCCCCCAGTCTCCTTGCGGGTATGCCTGTCATTGTCAAACCTGCAACACCCACAGCGTATTTGACCAAGGCGGTCGTTGAAGAAATTATTAATATAGGTTTGCTCCCCGAGGGTGCTGTACAGATCGTGTGCGGCAGCGTGGGTGATTTGCTCGATCAACTGAACGAGCAAGACGTAGTGACCTTCACGGGTTCTGCAAGTACGGGTCAGGCCCTTAAAAATCATCCCAACCTGCTGGCCAATAGTGTGCCGTTCACTATGGAGGCCGATTCCCTAAACTGCGCAATTCTTGGTGAGTCGGTTAAGGCAGAAGATCCTGAATTCCAGCTCTTCGTAAAAGAAGTTGCTCGCGAGATGACTTCTAAGGCAGGACAAAAGTGCACGGCGATTCGCCGTATCATCGTCCCCAACGTCCTCATCGAACCCGTAGCCGAAGCGCTGAAAGCGCGGCTGGCTAAGACGGTTGCTGGAGACCCGGCACTGGAAGAAGTGCGCCTAGGTGCGTTAGTGAGTGCTGAGCAGGCGCAGGATGTTAGGGCAAAAGTCGAGGCGCTGTGCAGCGAGGCCACTGTAGTGGCTGGGGGCGAAGAGGACATGCCATTGTCTGGGCTGTCCCACAACGCCGGCGCGTTTTATCCCGCGACACTACTGCGTTGCGATGAGCCGCTCAGCGCAAAAGCCGTGCACAGTGTTGAGGCTTTTGGCCCCGTTGCAACGTTGATGCCTTACCACTCGCTTGATGATGCCGTTGAACTAGCGAGGATGGGTAAGGGGTCGCTAGTCGGTTCGCTCTTTACAGCAGACGATCAGGAGGCTCGCGCCATTATTTTAGGCGCTGCGGCGTGGCATGGGCGCATGCTTATTATCAACAGTGATTGCGCTGGAGAGTCAACAGGGCACGGTGCACCGCTTGCCAACTTGATTCACGGTGGGCCCGGCAGGGCGGGCGGAGGCGAAGAGCTCGGTGGTGCTAGAGCCATTAAGCATTACATGCAGCGCACTGCGATTCAGGGTTCACCGACGACATTGATGGCGATTACGCGGGAGTACCATCGTGGCGCTAAAGAAATTCATGATGCTGTGCATCCCTTCAAAAAGTATTTTGAAGAGTTGCAAATTGGCGAGACTTTAGTGACGCATCGAAGAACGGTGACGGAAGCTGACATCGTCAATTTCGGATGTGTCAGTGGCGACCATTTCTATGCGCATTTCGATGAAATTGCGGCTAAAGATTCTTTCTTTGGTCAGCGTGTCGCCCACGGATACTTCGTCATTTCAGCGGCTGCAGGTATGTTTGTACACCCGGCTCCAGGCCCAGTTATTGCCAACTATGGATTAGAGAATTTGCGCTTCGTAGAGCCCGTGCCTGCTGGGACTACAATCCAGTGCAAGCTGACCGTTAAGCGGAAAATTAAGAAAGCACAGCGGGGCGATGAAAAGCCTAATGGCGTTGTCGTTTGGGCGGTTGAGGTTACTAATCAAAATGGGGGGCCGGTGGCCGTTTACGACATTTTGACGTTGGTTGAGCGGCAGGAGGTTTAAGGTATGCCCTACGAGTACATCGAGTATGCCGTCACTGGTGGGGTTGCCTGCCTCACATTGAATAGGCCTAACAGTCTAAACAGCTTTACGGCAGCCATGCATGGGGAGGTCGCTGAGGTGCTAGAGGCTGCGGCCGAAGACCGGACAATACGCGCCGTGGTAATTACTGGCGCTGGCCGCGGGTTTTGTGCTGGGCAAGACTTGAATGATCGCAACGTCGCTCCCGGGGAGCGTGTTGATCTGGGTGCGTCGGTGGAGAAGTTTTATAATCCCCTTATTCGCCGCATTACCAGTATGGAAAAGCCCGTTATCTGCGCGGTCAATGGCGTGGCTGCCGGTGCTGGCGCTAATCTAGCCTTGGCCTGCGATTTGGTGTTCGCGGCTGAGTCTGCGAAGTTTGTAGAGTCTTTTGCCATGCTCGGGCTCATACCTGATTCTGGCGGCAGCTGGCACCTTCCGCGGATGGTCGGTATGGCACGCGCCAAAGGAATGGCGATGCTGATGCCTAAAGTCTCTGCTCATCAGGCCA
>Ga0206682_10002471_pt1 | contig 16721 bp, 18 predicted proteins | sample M240m12015metaG_FD_155444 | JGI IMG/M metagenome (GOLD analysis project Ga0206682, IMG submission 155444) | Ammonia-oxidizing marine archaeal communities from Monterey Bay, California, United States - M2 40m 12015 | ecosystem: Environmental > Aquatic > Marine > Intertidal zone | place: USA...
ATGGATCTATGTTGCTATACTCTTTATTGTATCTAACTGGATATAAAAGTATTTCACTCAATAGTATAAAAAAGTTTCGACAGCTTAATTCAATTTGTGCTGGTCACCCAGAGTATCATCCCAAAAGTGGTATTGAGACTACAACAGGTCCTCTTGGTCAAGGAATTGCAAACGCTGTTGGCTTTGCAATTGCTGAAGAAATTTTTAAAAAAAAAATAGGTAAAGAAATTATAAATCACAAAACCTATGTTCTTGCTGGGGATGGCTGTTTAATGGAAGGAATAAGTCATGAAGCTATGAGTTTGGCTGGGCATTTAAAACTCAAAAATTTAGTGATGCTTTTTGATAACAATTCAATATCGATTGATGGACCAACTAGTTTAGCAGTTTCAGATAATTTTAAGAAAAGATTTGAAAGCTATGGCTGGGATTACATTCTGATTGATGGTCATAATGAAAAAGAGATTTTTAAAACTTTAAAGAAAGTTCAAAATGCAAAAAAACCAACGGTTATTTCTTGTAAAACTAAAATTGGTTATGGATCTCCAAACAAATCAGGCAAATCATCATCTCATGGAAGTCCTTTAGGTTTAGATGAAATTAAACTAGTAAGAAATTCACTTAATTGGAACTATAAACCTTTTGAGATTCCAAATAAAATTTTAAATGAATGGAAAAAAATTGGTAAAAAAGGACAGAAACTTGAGAATAATTGGAACAAAATTTATAAAAAAAATAAATTTAAAATTAACAATATACAAAAAAATAATTTTACAAATATTTTAAATAATGAAAAAAAAAATGCAATTAAGGAACTGAAAAGCCTGGCTACAAGAAAATCTTCAGAACTTACTTTGAATGCACTAACTAGAATAAAAAACAATTTGATTGGGGGTTCGGCTGATTTGGCGGGATCAAATAACACTAAAACAAAGCATCATAAAATAGTAAGACCTGGTGACTTTAATGGTAATTACATTCATTATGGTGTGAGAGAACATGCAATGAGCGGAATAATGAATGGTCTTGCTCTTCATAGTAGTTTTATTCCTTATGGTGGAACATTTTTAATATTTTCAGATTATTGCAAACCATCAATAAGATTATCAGCATTAATGGAGCAAAGAGTTATTTATGTTATGACACACGATTCTATCGGTCTTGGAGAAGATGGTCCAACCCATCAACCAATAGAACAATTATCAGGCTTACGCTCTATTCCAAATCTAAACGTTTTTAGACCTGCAGATAGAATGGAAACTATTGAATGTTGGGAACATGCAATAAGAAGTTCAAAAACCCCTAGCGTTTTATCTTTAACAAGGCAAAACCTTAACCCGATAAGAAAAAAAATTTCAAATACAAATAAATGTTCTCTTGGAGCCTATGAAGTATTAAGAACAAATAAAAAGATTCATTTAACAATACTTGCAAGTGGATCTGAGGTTAATTTGGCAATCGAGACCAGTCATAAATTGGCCAAAGATAAGATATATTCAAAAGTTATATCTATGCCGTGCCAAGATCTTTTTGAATTACAATCTAATTCATATAAGCAAAAAATTATTAATGAAACAAAAATAAAAGTTTCTATAGAAGCTGCATCAACAGATTGTTGGAAAAAATATGTGGGTAATGATGGTCTTACTTTTGGAATTAATACATTTGGAAAAAGTGCACCTTACAAAGAGATTTATAAACACTTTGGTTTGACCTCAGCAAATATTGCTAGTAAATCAAAGAGGCTTTTTGGAAAAAAATTATGACTATAAATGTTGGCATCAATGGAATGGGGAGAATTGGTCGAATGGTTATCAGAGCAATTGTTGAAGGCCAAAATAAAAATATCAAAATAAAACATATCAATAATAGATCTAATTCAGAAGCAAGTTGTGCGCTAATTAAATACGATTCTGTTCATGGAAAATTTAATGCAAATCTTGATTATGATAAAAATCATTTAATTATAAATAAAAATAAAATTACTTTTTCTCAAGAGTCTAAAATTGAAGATATCGATTGGAAAAAATTTGGTGTTGATTACGTTTTTGAATGTACTGGAAAATTTAATTCAAAAGAAAAATTATTGGCTCATATCAATAATGGTGCAAAAAAAGTTATAGTTTCTGCTCCATGTAAAAATGCAGACAAAACTATTGTTTTTGGTGTAAATGAAGAAGAGCTTACAAAAAATGATCTAATAATTTCTGCAGCATCGTGTACCACAAATTGTTTGGCGCCAGTTGTAAATGTACTTCATAAAAATTTTGAAATTGAAAAAGGTTTTATGACAACAATTCATGCTTTTACGAGCGACCAAAGAATTTTAGATAATTCTCACAAAGATCCAAGGAGAGCAAGATCTGCTAGCCAATCGATTGTTCCAACATCAACAGGAGCTTCAAAGGCTATAGGAGAAATAATACCATCATTAAAAGGTAAATTAGAAGGTGTAGCGATGAGAGTTCCAACTCCAAATGTGTCCCTAATTGAATTGGTTTTTTGTACTAAAGAAGAGCTAAGCAAAGAAAAAATTAATGAGGGTTTTAAAGAAGTTTCAAAAAATCAGTCTAAAAAAATATTAGAAATAACATCTGAAAAGCTTGTATCTATTGATTTTAATCATAATTCATCATCAGCAATTATTGACTCATCACTTACTGGCGTAGTAGGCAAAAATATGGGAAAAATTTCAGCTTGGTATGACAATGAATGGGGATTTTCAAATAGAATGTGTGACATAGCAGAATACGTTCATAAAATCTCTTAATGAAAAACATCAGGGAAGAGTCTAATCTTAATAATAAAAAGATATTATTAAGATTAGACTTAAATGTTCCTATACTTGGTGATAAAATAACTGACACAACTAGAATTGATAAAATTCTACCTACTTTAAAATTTCTAATTTCTCAAAATGCAAAAATCATAATTATTTCTCACATTGGGAGGCCAAAAGGAAAAGTTGTCAACGAACTTTCGCTTAGACCAGTATGTAAAGATTTAGAGATAAAATTAAATCAAAATATAAAACTTATTTCTAATAATATTAAAGAGATTAACTCCAAAGATTTATTCAATAGTGATGATGAAAAAATAGTAATGTTAGAAAATATAAGATTTTATCCCGAGGAAGAAAGAAATAATCAACAATTTGCAAAATATCTTTCAACCTTAGCTGACATATATGTGAATGATGCTTTTTCATGTTCTCATAGAGCGCATGCATCAATTCACGAGATAACAAAATTTTTACCCTCTTTTTCAGGAATACAACTTAATCTAGAAGTTGATGCTTTAAAAAAAATTACTTCTGAAATTGAAAATCCTATAACCTGTATAATTGGAGGTTCAAAAGTCTCTACTAAGATTAATATAATTAAGAATTTAATACCTAAATTTGATAATATTATAATTGTAGGCGGAATGGCTAATAATATTATTAAATATATGGGGAATAATATTGGAAAATCCTTACAAGAAGAAAACTCTGACAAAATTATAAAAGAAATTATTTCACTTTCAAAGACAGAAAACTGTAAAATAATTTATCCTCAAGATGTTGTAGTTGGAAAGAATTTAAATGACTCTCCACTAATAAAAGAATTAAATGAAATTTCAAAAGATGACATGATTTTAGATATTGGTCCAAAAACTATAAGTATGATTAATAATATTATTGATAAAAGTAATACTATTTTCTGGAATGGACCTGCTGGATATTTTGAAAATCCTAGCTTTGCTAATGGCAGTATTAAAATTGCTAAGAAAATAATTGACAACAATAAATCTAATAAAATCTATTCAGTTGCTGGGGGAGGCGATACAGTTTCATTATTGAATAATTTAAATGCAGTAAAAGATTTTAATTTTGTTTCAACTGCTGGGGGAGCCTTTCTAGAATTTCTTGAAGGCAAAGAACTTCCTGGTATAAAAGCTTTAAACTAAGATGTCTGAACTTAATAAAATTGCTCTAAAAATTCTTTCAAACGGTAAAGGTATACTTGCTGCAGACGAAAGTAATGGAACTATGACTAAAAGATTAGATTCAGTAAACATTGTATCATCACCAGAAACTAGACTTATTTTCAGAGAAACACTTTTTTCAGCAGATAGTATGAAAGACTGTATTGGTGGTGTTATTTTATATGATGAAACAATCAATCAAACATCAAATCTTGGAAAAACAATCCCTTCCATGATCTCAGAAATAGGAGCTGTTCCAGGAATTAAAGTAGATACTGGCGCAAAAGATTTAGCAAATTCATTAGATGAAAAAATTACTGAGGGTTTAGATGGACTTAGAGAAAGATTAAAAAAATATTATGAACTTGGTGCAAGATTTACAAAATGGAGAGGTGTTTATAATATTGGAGAAAAATATCCTAGCAAACTTGCGATAAATTCAAATGCACACGCACTAGCAAGATACTCTGCTTTAGTCCAGGAATGTGGAATGGTTCCAATTGTTGAGCCAGAAGTTTTAATGGATGGAGAGCACTCAGCAGAAGACTGTTTAAAAAAAACATCTGAAGTAATTGAAAAATGTTTTGAAGAACTTATAATTCACAAAATTGATCTCGCAGGAATAATTTTAAAACCCAATATGATTCTAGCAGGAAATAAATCAAAAAATAAAATCTCTAATGAGGAGGTTTCCTCTAAAACACTTGAATGCTTAAAAAAATCAGTTCCAAATGAAGTTCCTGGAATTGCTTTTTTGTCAGGTGGCCAATCAGAAGTTGAAGCAACAGAAAATCTAAATCTTATAAATAAAAACAATAATACTAATTTTATAATGACCTATTCATATGGAAGAGCTCTTCAACAAGGTGCTTTGAAATTCTGGTCAAAAGATATTAAAAATATCCAAGGAACCCAAAATGTTTTTAATCATAGAGCACGAATGAATACTTTAGCTGCTCAAGGAAAATGGTCTATCGAACTTGAGAATAAGTAAAAAAAAATTTATTTATCTTATATCTCCTAACAACATTTACCCTCAATTCTATCAGGATTTAAATAAAGTACTCGAAACTAGAAAAGTTGGATTATTTCAATTAAGACTTAAAAAATACTCTTTTAAACAAAAAATTTTAATTGGAAAAAAAATTCAGCGAATTTGCAAAAAGAACAGTGTAAAATTTATAGTAAATGACGATCCCATACTTTCTAAAAAGCTTAATGCTGACGGATGTCATTTGGGACAAAAAGACATGAATATAAATAGTGCAAAAAAAATAATTGGAAATAAAATTATAGGAATTACATGTCATAATTCTATCAAATTAGCAAAAGCTGCTATTAAAGAGAAAGCAAGCTATATTGCCTTTGGAGCCTTTTTTTTCACCAAAACAAAAAAAGTTAAGTTTAAAGCTAAAATTGAAATTTTAAATAAAGCAAAAAAGCTAAGCCAAACCCCTATAGTTGCAATAGGGGGAATTAATATTAATAATTATAAAAAACTATTATTGAACAATGCAAATTTATTAGCTATTTCAGGCTACGTTTGGAATAATAAAAAATATAAACCCTTAGAAACTATAGAAAAAATCAAATGAAAATTAATGCTGGAGAAATAAGAGTAGGAATGCTTTTGGAATACAAGAACGATTTATGGCAAGTTCTAAAAACTCAACATGTAAAACCAGGTAAAGGTGGAGCATTTGCCCAAGTTGAAATGAAAAGTTTAGAAAAAAACACAAAATTAAATGAACGATTTAGATCAAGTGAAACTGTTGAAAAAGCATCAATAGAAGAAACTAAATTTAATTATTTATATGATGATGAAAATAATTATTTTTTTATGGAACCAAAAACATTTGAACAAATTGAAATTAAAAAAGAAATTGTTGGTGAACAGGGAAAATTGTTAACAGAAAATCTAGAGGTTTCTGTTAGTTTTTATAATGAAAACCCAATTTCAATTGAGCTTCCTAATCAAGTGAAGTGCAAGATAGAAACGACAGATGTTGCACTAAAAGGACAAACTGTTTCTTCATCTTATAAACCTGCAACACTTGATAATGGTTTAAACATTCAAGTACCACCATTTATTGAGTCTGGTGATGAAGTAATAGTAGATACAAGAAATCTAGAGTACGTTAAAAAAATATAATAATGATTTCTATATCCCCAAACCTTAACATCATGATTAAAGCTGTAGAAAAAGCATCTAAATCTGTTATTCGTGACTTTGGGGAGGTTGAAAAATTACAAGTATCTAAAAAAGGACCTTATGATTTTGTAACTAAAACAGATAAACATGTAGAAAAAATTTTAATTGAAGAATTATCAAAAATTAAAAAAAATTATTCTTTTATAACTGAAGAAACAGGAATAATTAAAAACAATGATAAAGAAAATATTTGGATTATTGACCCAATTGATGGGACAACAAACTTTTTACATGGGATACCTCACTTTGCCATATGCATCGCACTACAATCTAAAAAGGAAATTGTAAGTGGTTTAATTTTTGACCCAATCAAGGATGAGATGTTTTTTGCTGAAAAAGACAAAGGAGCTTTCTTAAATAATCAAAGACTAAGAGTTTCAAAAAAGAACTCAATTAATGATTGTCTATTTTCAAGTAACCATGAAGGTGTTAAATTTAGTGATCTCAATATGAGATATAGTGGATGTGCTGCATTAGATTTGGCCTATGTTGCCTCTGGCAGGCTTGATGGTTTTTTTCATAATAATATTAACCTTTGGGATATCGCAGCTGGAGAAATATTGGTCAAAGAAGCAGGAGGATTAGTTAATGATATTCATAAATTTGATGTAAATAAGATTGATATTAGGGCCTCAAGTGCTGCGATTAATGACAAAATGTTAGAAAATTTAGTTAACTTTTAATTGTGTTATAAAATTCTTTTGCTATAAGTCTCGATATGAAAAGAGACATACACCCAAACTACCACACAATTAAAGTCGAAATGACGGATGGCACTCAATTTGAAACAAAGTCAACTTGGGGAGCTGAGGGTGATTTACTTAAACTAGAAATTGACCCAAAATCTCACTCTGCATGGACAGGTGGTAAACAAAAATTAATGGATAAAGGTAGAATAAGTAAATTCAATAAAAAATTTCAAAACTTTAAATCAGATAAAAAAAATTAAATGTCAAATGCACCTTTGATGCCAATGGCTACAGCTGTTTGGTTGGTTGAAAATACAACACTTACTTTTAAACAAATTGCAAATTTCTGTAACTTGCATGAAGTTGAGATTCAAGGAATTGCTGATGGTGAAGTTGCAAAAGGAATTAAAGCCTATAATCCAATAATCTCTGGACAACTGTCTAGAGAAGAAATTGAATTATCATCTAAAGATGAAAATAGACCTTTGCTAATCAAAAGCACTGATATTGAAATTTCTAACAGTGAAAAAAAAATTAAAAAATACGTACCTTTATCTAAAAGACAAGATAAACCCGACTCAGCATTATGGTTAATAAGACAACACAATATGTTAAAAGATTCTCAAATAGCAAAACTAGTTGGAATAACAAAAAATTCAGTTACTTCGATAAGAAATAAAAGCTATTGGAACTATAATAATTTAAATCCAAAAGACCCTGTTGCTTTAAACTTATTCAGTCAAAAAGATCTTGTAGAAGCACTGGAAAAAGCTGAAAGAAGAATAAAAAGAGAAAAAAAAGAAAAAGAAAAAGCAAAACTAGCAAAAGAAATTTCAAACATTGAATAAATTTTATAGACATCAAAAATTTATAGTGATATCCACTCACAACAAATATTTATGAAAATAGAAGTTAAAGATAATAACATTGAACAAGCGCTGAGAGTTCTTAAAAGAAAACTTCAACGTGATGGTTTTTTTAAAGTAATAAAATTAAAAAATACCTACGAAAAACCTTCAGAGAAGAAAAAAAGAATTCTACAAGAAAATATTAAGAGAGTTAAAAAGTTAAATAAACTTAAAAATAGAATTTAAGTATACCGCGGGGTGGAGCAGTCTGGTAGCTCGTCAGGCTCATAACCTGAAGGTCGGCGGTTCAAATCCGTCCCCCGCAACCAATTCCCATAATACTTAATTACTCAGATAACGTCCTAGTAAAATTGTATGATTCATAAAAATAAATAATTTATTTTTTTTTAAAGTCAAAAATAATCAGTTATAATAACTTAGTTAATTTAGTTTATGAGTAGATGGAATTTTTATAAAAAAAACTTTTTAAAAAGGATTAATAAAAATGAAAATTTTTTATTAATTAGTGGTTCTTTGCATGAAATTCAAATTTTAAGGAATTTAGGATATACCAATTTTACAATTACATATTATGATGAACAAGAGGAAAAAAATCTTCAAAATTATGGTTTTGAAATAAATAAAAATCTATTTAGATCAGATGTAAGAAATCTAAAATTTAAAAATCAATCTTTTGAATATGTTGTCACAAATGCTACATTGCACCATGTTGATCAGCCTCATAAAGCAATAACTGAAATGTATAGAGTTGCCAAAAAAGGTGTACTTATAATAGAGTCTAATGACTCTTTAACCATGCAGATTGCTTGTAAATTAAAATTTGCTGAAGAATTTGAGATTTCGTCAATTGACTTAAAAAATAATTCTGGTGGGCTCTTAAATTCTGGAATACCTAATTATGTTTATAGATGGACTGAAAGAGAGATAATAAAGACTCTTAAATCTTATGACCCCTCAAATATCACTTACGTTAAGTTCAACTATGATAATGATTTAACAAATTTTAAATCTAACAAAATTCATATAAAAATATTAAAATTTTTTGTAAAAATTTATTTTTTTATTTTCACAAAACAGCAGAATTGTTTGTCAATCTTCATCGATAAAACTAAGATTAAGAAAAGATTTAACCTGACAAATTAAATTTTAAATTTTGATTTTTTACTATCAACCAAAAAAGCTTTAACAGTTTCTTTGGTTAGTTGATCAAATGATTTTCCAAAATTTTCAATTTTTTCAATTACCGAAGGAGGAATGGTAATAATATGACAACCTAACTGTTTTGCCTGCAAATAATTGTAGGGCTCTCTTACACTTGCCCATAATATCTGTACATTTTTAAATTTTTTAGCTAATTTTATACTTTTTTCAAATTCTGGAATTGGATCTTTACCCACATCTCCTGCTCTACCAGCGAAAATGGAAATAATTATTTTTGTTTTTTTATTGATTAAATTTAAAATTTTTTCAGTTTGTTTAGCAGTATAAACAGCTGTTATATTAAGTTTTATATTTTGATTATTTAACTTTTTTATAATTCTACCCATAAATTCACCCTTCGAATTAGCAACTGGAACTTTGACGTAAACATTTTTCCCCCAACTATTAATTTCCATTGCTTGAAATAACATTTCTTCATATTCATCAGCAAATACTTCAAGAGATATAGGTTTGTTATTGCAAATTTTAAGAATTTTTTTTGAGTATGATTTGTAATCCTTTGCGCCAGCTTTTCTCATTAAGCTTGGGTTAGTAGTAAATCCTTTAACAATATTTTTTTTATTAAATTTTTTAATTAGGTCCAATTCAGCAATGTCACAAAATATTTTAGTATTCAATATTATACCTATAGATTTTTAGTAATATCTTCTGTCATTTTTTTAGCATCTGCAAATAACATTAAAGTATTTTCTTTATAAAATAGATCATTATCAATTCCTGCATAACCAGGTGACAAACTTCTTTTTACAAATAAGACAGATTTGCATTTTTCGACATCTAAAACTGGCATTCCATAAATTGGGCTTTGGGGGTCTGTTTTTGCAACTGGATTTGTTACATCATTTGCACCAATTACAAATGCAACATCTGCATTTGCAAAATCATTGTTAATTTCCTCTAATTCAAATACTTCATCATAAGGAACATTAGCCTCAGCAAGTAAGACATTCATATGTCCTGGCATTCTTCCTGCAACAGGATGAATTGCATAAGAAACCTTTATGTCATTCTTTTTTAACGTATCAACCATCTCTCTTAAAGCATGTTGTGCTTGAGCAACAGCCATACCATAGCCTGGCACAATAATTACCGATGACGCATTCTTCATTAAAAAAGCAGCATCATCTGCATTTCCACTTTTAACTGGCCTTTGCTCTTTATTTTGTGATGATGAAGATTGTTCAGTTGCTCCAAATCCACCTAAAATAACATTAAAGAATGACCTATTCATTCCTTTACACATTATATACGATAAGATCGCTCCAGATGATCCAACTAATGCACCTGTAATAATTAAAGCTGTATTTTCTAAAGTAAAACCAATTCCAGCTGCTGCCCAACCTGAATATGAGTTTAACATAGAAATTACAACTGGCATATCTGCACCACCAATTGGAATGATTAATAAAAAACCGATTAAAAAAGAAACTGCCAATAATATCCAAAATAAATTGGAAGATTGTGTAGAGCAAAGTAGATAAGTTAATACAATTATTGAAATTAAAATCAAAGCATTAAGTGGATGCTGACCTTTAAAAGTAATAGGTGATCCTGACATTATTCCCTGAAGTTTTAGAAAAGCAATAATTGAACCTGAAAAAGTTATCGCACCAACTGCTGCACCAATTGACATTTCTATTAAACTTCCAAGCTTTATATTTCCTGGCGAACCTAAATTAAAAGCTTGAGGATTTAAGAAAGCAGCTATTGCTACAAATACTGCGGCAAGACCAACTAAACTATGAAAACCAGCAACTAATTCAGGCATTGCGGTCATCGGAATTTTATAAGCAATAAATGCTCCAATCAACCCTCCAATTAATAGAAAGATTAAAACAACAACAAATCCAGTTGAAAAATTACCAATGGATAAAAAAGTAATTGTAATTGCAATAATCATCCCTAAAATTCCGAAGAAATTTCCTTGTCTAGATGTTTCAGGTGAAGAAAGCCCTCTTAGAGCTAAAATAAATAATACACCTGAGATTAAATAAAATATTGCTGATAAATTTGCAGATAACACTATTTATCCTTTTTCTTTTTTTTATACATTGCAAGCATTCTTTGAGTTACTAGGAAGCCTCCAAAAATATTAACCGCCGCTAATGATATTGCTAAAAATCCAAATATACTTGAAGTATTGAATATTGAATCAGAGTTACCTGCTAAACCAGCAATAATTGCTCCTACAATTATTACAGATGAAATAGCATTAGTAACGGACATTAGAGGGGTGTGTAATGATGGAGTAACGCTCCAAACTACATAATATCCAATAAAAATTGAGAGGATAAAAATACTTAATCTGAATATAAAAGGATCTATTTCCATAATTTATTTTATTAAAGTTTTCTCAATTATCTCGTCTTCTAAATTTATATTAATTTTTTTATTTTCTTTATCATATAAATTTGACACAAAATTAAATACATTTTTTGCATATAAATTTGATGCAGAAGTTGGAAGTTTATTTAATATATTACTTTCCCCCATTATTTTAACACCATTGATATCTACAATTTCATCAACTTTAGTGTGTGCTGTATTTCCACCTTGAATAGCAGCTAGATCATAAATTATCGAACCTGAGCTCATATTATTAATCATACCTTCTTTAATAATTACTGGTGCTTTTTTTCCTGGAATTAAGGCTGTACAAATTACTATATCAATTTTCTTTAATGTTTCTGACAACAATTCCTCTTGTTTCTTTTTAAAATCCTCTGATGCTTCTTTAGCATAACCTCCTTCGGTTTCTAAATTTTCAGCTCCTTCAACTGTTAAAAATTTTCCCCCTAAGCTTTCAACCTGTTCTTTTGAGGCCATTCTGACATCTGTTGAAAAAACAATTGCACCCATTCGTTTTGCAGTTGCAATTGCTTGTAGTCCAGCAACTCCTGCTCCAACTACTAATACTTTTGCAGCTGGTATTGTTCCTGCTGCAGTCATCATCATTGGAATTGCTTTTTCAAAACGAGCAAAAGACTCAACTACCGCCTTATAGCCTGCAAGGTTTGCTTGTGAGGATAATATATCCATAGATTGAGCTCTTGTTATTCTTGGAAGCAGTTCAAGAGAAAAGGTATTTATTTTTTTTTTAACTAAATCATCTATCTTTTCTTTATTATCGTATGGGTTTAGGAACCCAATAAATGATTGATTTTCTTTTAATAAAGAATTTTTATCATCATTTAATAAACCTAACTGAACGATTATATCTGCTTTAATTAGAATTTCTTTTTCATCTTTTAAAATTGACACTCCTAATTCTTCATATTCTTTATCTTTAATTCCGAGATGGCCTCCATAATTTTCTGATAAAAAAACATCAAGTCCAAGTGAAATATATTTTTTTGCAATATCAGGTGTAATTGCAATTCTTTTTTCAATTTTTTGGTTTTCTAAAATAGAAGCAATCTTCATGCAACTATCTTATAGTAAGAATATTGCCATTAAAACTAAAACTCCTATAACAGCGACAGTTCCCCACAACACAAATTTCGTGAAATTATTCCAAGTATTTTTATGGTTTTCGTTATCCATAAAAATTACTTCTGTCTTGCTTTAAATTTTGGGTTTGTTTTATTAATTACGTATACACGACCTCTTCTTCTCACTAGTTTTGAGTTAAGGTCCCTTTTTTTTATTGATTTTAACGAGCTTTTAATTTTCATAATTTAATTTTAAATGCCGGCAACGTCCTACTCTTCCGTGTCTTAAGACAAAGTACCATTGGCGCTGCAGGGCTTGACTTCCGAGTTCGGGATGGGATCGGGTATAACTCCTACGCAATAATCACCGGCGAAAGTGTTATACCTAAAATAATAACATTGTAAACAATGAATTGTATGGTTTTTTATGAGTTTTTTACAATATTCTTTATGTAGTCTTTAATTCTAATTTTTCCAAATATTTTATGTACCTTATTTGATAAATTTATATTAGTTAAAGCAGAGGCATATCTTTCACCTTTTCTAGAAGGCAGAAATACTATTTTGTTACCAAACATTTTTGCAACTTCAAGAATTGTATACGATTCTTTATGAGAGATACTGTAATGAAGGCACTTATTTTTTTTCCATGCATAGAAACAAGCTTCAACTGTATCAAACACATGTGTAAATCTTCTTGATTGTGAACCTGGCCTAACTACTGTCAATGGTATTTTTTTTCTAAACTGGTTTTCAAAGATACCTATCACTGTAGCCATAGACCCATCTTTTATTTGTGAAGGTCCATAAACATTATAAAAATAAATTATTTCATACTTAAAATTAAACCATTTTTTTAAATTTTCTAATAATTCTAAATTTTTAGCTTTAGTAAATGCATACGGAGATAAGTTTTTATCGTCACCTTTATTTCCAATGCTTGCTGATGTTGCTGAATATATTAGTTTAATTTTATGTAAAAGACAAAAATTAAATACTTCGTTTGATCCAATCGTGTTAGATTCAATACAGCTATTCATCTTTAAAAAACTTTGATATATTCTAGAAAATTCTCCAAAGTGAAAAAGAGAATGAATATTTTTTTTATATAAATTTAAAGTTTTAGAAATGTTTTTTGTATCTGATTTTATATATTTTATTCTTTTATCTTTAAATTCATTTTTTTTGTTACCTGTAGAATAGTTATCTAAACTTATTATGTTAAAGTTAGTTTTATTTATAAGATATTTAATTAAGTTTGAGCCAATAAAACCTGCTCCTCCAGTTATTACTATATAATTTTTTCTCATTTACTAGACTTAGACAAGTATGATTTTAAAGTTAATTTAAATCCTTCATTTAAATTAACTTTAGGTTTCCAGCCATAACTTAAGGCTATTGAATTATCTATAATTTTTCTTTGTGTTCCATCTGGTTTAGATTTATCTAAAATAATTTTACATTTAAAATTAATTTTTTTTAAAATAAATCTTGCATATTCAAATATACTTTTGTCATGACCAGTTCCAATATTGATTAATGAGTCTTTTGTTTTTTTATTTAAAAAATAAATACAAGCATCAGCTAAATCATCAACATACATTAATTCTCTTTTGGGTCTTCCTGATCCCCACAATATTAATTCATTTTTTTTATTTTTTTTTGCTGCTAAAGCTTTAACAATTAAAGCTGGAAAAAAATGCGATGTTTTAAGATCATAATTATCATTTGGACCATACAAATTACATGGCATTAAGCATTTATAGTTTGTCTTGTATTGGAAATTATAACTTTCACACATTTTAATACCAGCAATTTTCGCAATTGCATATGGCTCATTTGTTTTTTCTAGTTCTCCAGTTAATAAATATTTTTCTTTAATTGGCTGTTTAGAGTATTTTGGATAAATGCAGCTAGAGCCTAAAAAAATTAACGATTTTATTTTGTTCATATAACAGGCATGAATAATATTATTTTGAATTGCCAAATTATCATAAATAAAATCAGCTTTATATTTGTTGTTTGCAAAAATACCACCTACATAACCTGCAGCATTAATAACTGCATCAATTTTTTTTTTTTGAAAAAAATTAAATACTTGCTTTTGATTTCTTAAATCTAGCTTGTCTTTTGTAACTGTTATTATATTTTTATAACCTCGTTCAGTTAATTTTCTAACTACAGCTGAACCAACTAAACCCTTATGTCCAGTTACGAATATTTTACTTTTATTTTTTACCATTAAGGCTTTTAATCTCTTGAGTGACCATTTCTTTTGCTAGTGATTGAATATTATAATCTGGTTTCCATTTCAATTCTGTTCTAGCTTTTTTTGAGTCACCAAGTAAGGATTCTACCTCAGTTGGTCTAAAATACTTTTTGTCTATAGATATAATAATTTTATCATTTAAATATGCTTTTTCATCCATTCCTTTACCTTTCCAAGTAATTTTAATTTTTAAAATTTTACATATTAGATTTACAAAATATTTAACACTGTATTGCTTACCTGAGGAAATAACATAGTCCTTAGGTTTTTTTTGTTGAAGCATTTTCCACATAGCTAATACATAGTCCTTAGCATGTCCCCAGTCTCTTTTTGAATATAAGTTTCCAAGATAAAGTTTTCCGGTTCCAGAAAGTGAAATCTTACATAATGCAGATACAATTTTTTTAGTGACAAAAGTTTCACCTCTTATAGGGCTCTCGTGATTAAATAAAATTCCATTACAGGCAAAAATATTATACGCCTCTCTATAATTTACTGTTATCCAGTGAGCATATAATTTTGCAGCAGCATATGGACTTCTTGGGTAAAAATTTGTTTTTTCATTTTGAGGCGGTTTTGAAGCACCAAACATTTCCGAAGTTCCAGCTTGATAAAATTTTACTCTATCTTTAATTTTAAGAGTTAATATAGAATCCAGGATTCTTAATGTTCCTAATGCATCAACGTTTGCAGTATACTCAGGAACTTCAAATGACACTCCCACATGTGATTGAGCTCCTAGATTATAAATTTCATTAGGATTAATTTTTTTTATTATCTTTAGAACAGATAAAGAATCTGTAAGATCACCATAATGTAAATAAAAATTTGTTTTATTATGTAAATCGTTATAAATATCATCAATTCTATCAGTGTTGAAAGATGAACTTCTTCTTTTTACACCATGAACAATGTATTTTTTTTTTAATAATAACTTTGCAAGATAAGCTCCATCTTGTCCTGTAATTCCAAAAATTAAAGCAATTTTTTTCATAAATTAAATTTTATATATTATAATAATCTTATTTTTAAACAAAAAACCTGTATTTGAATAGAACCAATAGCGCTTTCATTCCATCCATAAAATTAATTTTTTTGCCCTCTTCATAACTTCTTCCAAAGTATTTAATTGGTATTTCTTTAATCTTAATATTTTTTAGTCCAATTTTTGTTGTAATTCCAGGGCAAAAACTAAAATCTTTTTCCTTAAGTTTAATTTTCAAAAAAACACTACATTAAAACATCATAATTAATTTATCTAATTTAAGATAAAGTTTACAATTTTCTTTGGGTTTTTAGAGTAGCTATTAACTCTAGTTAATTTATTTGTCTTGGAAAAAATTTCAATACTCTCTAATATTTTAGAGGGTTTTTCACTATTACGAAAGGTTATTCCGTATTTGTTTAGTCTTATAAATTTATCAATATCAGTATTATTTGGTCCAATATAGACAATTGGTTTCTTTGTTTTTATTATGCCAAAAATTTTGGAAGGATAAACAATTCCAGCCCAATTGTCCTCAAGTGTTACTAGGTGACAAAATGCAGAATTTAAAAGATAAGAAGTTTCTCTTTTTGAAAAATAACTTGTAATAAGTACATTCTTGTTAAATCTTAAATAACTTAATAATTTTTGTTTCTTTTTACCAATACAGGCAAATATAAAATAAAATTCTTTATTCTTTTTTTCACTAAAATTAATCAATTCAATTAAAGTATCAACGCTATGTGCTGCACCAATATTTCCAGCATAAAGAACTATTTTTTTTTTTGTTAGATTATACTTTATCAAAAATTTTTTTATATTTTTTTTTTTTTCCTTAATTTTTTTTAAATCCCTTGGATGAATTATTTTAGTAATAATTTTTTTAGTATTAAGATATTGTTTAAGAATTTTATTTTGAGATTCACTTAAATTTATCATTTTATCAACATACTTTAGACTATAGTTTTTTATTGATCTTAATAATTTGAAAACAAATCTATTTTGAAATGGAAATATCTTGGAGGCATATAATGCTTCAGGGTAAAGATCCATGGTCCAATATATAATTTCATTTTTTT
>Ga0206682_10002473_pt1 | contig 16720 bp, 21 predicted proteins | sample M240m12015metaG_FD_155444 | JGI IMG/M metagenome (GOLD analysis project Ga0206682, IMG submission 155444) | Ammonia-oxidizing marine archaeal communities from Monterey Bay, California, United States - M2 40m 12015 | ecosystem: Environmental > Aquatic > Marine > Intertidal zone | place: USA...
TCCTAATAGAAACATTTCCAGCCATATTTCAAACTCACGAAATTATTTATGCATTAAAAGATAGAATTGTTGGATTGAATTGTGGAAGATGGGACTATATTTTTAGTATGATGAAATCATTAAATACAAAAATAGAATTTCCTGACAGAAATACATTAACTATGACTCAACCATTTATGGAATCATATGTTGAACAAATAGTAAATACTTGTCATGAACGAGGTATTCATGCAATGGGAGGTATGTCTGCCTTTATTCCTACAAAAGATCCTCAAACAAACAATGAAATTATTAAAACTATATTACAAGATAAAGAACTAGAAATAAATAGAGGATGTGACGGGGCATGGGTTGCCCATCCAGATTTAATAAGTCCAATTAAAGAATTATTTAATGAAAAACTTAAAGAAGATAATCAAATAGATAGTTTTGTAGGAACCAAATCTTTAGTTGAAAATTCTAAATTAAGACAATTAGACTGTAAAACACAATTCACACAAAAAGAATTAGAAAATAATATATCGGTGATATTACAATATATTGCTGCGTGGCTACATGGTAATGGTGCAGTTGCAATTAATAATTTAATGGAAGATTTGGCTACTGCTGAAATTTCTGCCGCCCAATTAAAAAATTGGAAACACTTTAATACTTCATTAACTAAATTACACAATTCAAATAAATTTAGTGATATTTTTAATGCAGCATTAGAAAATCAGTTAGATAAATTAAAACAGCATAATCAGGTAGAATATGCACAACAACATCTCAATACAGCCAGTTATATTTTGCTAGAGTATTTAGACAGTGATGCACCATTTTTACACGACATAGCAAATAAACATTTAAAATATGATCGACAATTCGACTGTCATACATTTGAACAATCAACATTGGATTTATTAGGAGGAAGCCATAAATATCTATCTGGAGTTGAATTAACTAAACACAGAGGTGAATTTCTTAATAGATATTTATATGAAGAAAATAATGATGCTTATAAATTTCTAGGTACAAGTAACGGAGTTTCCGCTGTAAATGTTGTTGCAGGAGGTAAAGGTAAAGTAGGACCATATTCTGGAGGTTGGCAGGCAAATGCTATGAAAAATAGATTAAGTATGAACTTACCTGATACACTCCATGTTGCGGTGGAAGATGTATCAACCTGTGCCGAAGAAATGAACTATCATTTAGAAAAAGCAGACCAGGTTCAACATATTAACAAATCCAATAATCCTGATTTTGATGATTGTGTAAACTATTATGATTTAGCACTTCTTGCTGATTTGGAACAAGGATGGAGTATTCCTGAAAAAACCAGAATTGCAGTTAAAAAAGCAATACAAAATGGTGTGAATGTTATTCACATTGAAGACCAGGGTGTAGCAAAAAGATGTGGTCATTTGGGCGATAAAGAATTAGCAACATATGAAGATTATGCTGTTATTATGAGTTCAGCAAATTTGGCAGCACAAGAGTTATTGGGTTCAGAACAAGCAGAAAAGCAATGGGTAAGATTTGTATCTAGAACAGATGCCTATTCTGCTAAGAGAATTCATAATTCAGATTTATTGAGGGACCCAGAAAATCCAGAACATAAATTCATAGATTGGAACCGTGGAGCAAGTGATGATGGTAAATATTTATTTTTGAATCAGGGGACTAATCCAGAAACAGGAAATAGATGGGGATTAGATTTATCTATTTTGAGGTCTACTAGAATAGTAGATGATGGATTAGCGAGTCATGTATGGATGGAAACACCAGATGCTGATTTACAGGTAGCAAAAGATTACTTAACAACTGTAAATAAAAATCTTAGTAAAAAAGGAAAAAGGGCATATGGTTTATATAATCATTCGCCATCTTTTGACTGGGATGTGAAATTTTTTGCAGAAGCCGAGCCTTTTGCAAATAAATTGTGTAACTATGTAACAAATGAAGCCTTAAATTATGCAAATAGTATGTTAGAACCTTCAAATTTCATTACGATGAATCGTTTATTGGAAAAAGGCTACAGAAAATCATTAGAAGATATTGTTAAAAGATTTTTAGAAAATGAGGGGGAAAAAGTGCAAGGAGACCATTTATTTTCAGAAGATAATATACAAAAAATAACACAGCATGTAGTGGATAAATTAAAGGGAGAAGAAAAATGGAAAATCAGAATAAACAAATTAAAAAATACAAGTGATAGTTTTATAGGACAAACATTAAATAAAACATTAGATAATAATATATATAATCCTATTGAAAAAATTACAGAAATTATTGTAGACCAGCGTTTAACTAATTTTAGTTCTCAATTGGCTAGTTTTGGATTTAATATGCATTTAATTACACTTCCAGAATTTCATGTAACGGCGTATAATATGCACAAATTAGCAGAAAAGTTCCCTAGTATGGGAATTAATGCATTTGTGCGTGATACTCAAAGACCTGAACGTATATATTCAACTATAGAGCCAACATATACATATTATAAACATCAATCTGCCACCGGAACTGGAGTAGAAGCGGCATTCAACACAGCAGTAGGTTCAGCAGATGTAAATACCCTTAGTGATTCAACTGAGGCAGATGATATGAAAAAAAGAAACGACTAATGAGTTATTTGAACTTCAGGAACTTCATTGTCCTCATAACATATTTGATGTCGCGTTGTACAATAAAAATATACTCCACTAATAACTACAGAAGAAATTACAACTAATGATATCCATAATGGATCCATTTATTATTTAATATTTATAACCGGTAATGTTTATATAAATATTAAAAAATTGAATATAAATTATATTAAAATATATGAATCATTCATTATAATACTAAATCATGATGTATTGGTATGTTCAATCTGCTCTCATATACTTTTGTGTATTCTATATTTTACTTATGTTATTAACAATTTTATTCTATTATATTTTCGATTATTGCAATAATTTCTTAAAAGAAGATTAATATAACACTTATTCACAATCTGCTAATCATCAAAATTATTTAAAACAATAGCGTCATAGTTGCAAAATAAATGTTATTTTTTTTTCTTTTTTTTTACCCTTTTTACTTTTTTTACTTTTTTTTTGGTCGTCAGCATTCTATTTTCATTTTTTTTCGTCTTTTTCTCAATTCCATTTCTTTTTTTCTTTCTTCAACCTTTTTTTTATGTTCTGTACCTCCGACTCTTCCGGGACGTGATTTGACCACTGTACGTTTTTTAACCCGACTAGCAATAGTATCTGTTGATTCGCTCATTATATATATTAATGTATAATTCTCTTTATATGATATTATTAATTTAAAATTCAATATGATTTATTGTGATGTTAAAATAAATTTTTGAAAGTATTCATCATCTGTAATATTAAGTCCCATTTTTACTTTTGGTTTTTTTATTACTTTTTTAGTATTAATAGGTTTTGAAAAAAAATTATGTGTTATAATTGAAATAGGGGTTATGTTTGTTTTTTGTATTATTTTACCTGTAATTGGATTAGTTAGTAAATTCTTGTACATTTTATATATTATATATATTTTATCGAAAATTGAATATATAATAAAATAAAAAATATCAATATAAATAAAATGCCTAGAATTGCTTGGGCGCGTCATTTGTATAATGCATATAATAATATTAAAAAGGGGGATAAAGTTTATGATGAAAATAATAATTTATTGGGAATTGCAGATGGTGGATATGCTAGATGTACCCACCATTCACCAGGAACCGTATTTCTAGGAGGGAAGAAATTTGTATCGGGTGATGTAGAAAAGGTCGAAAATGTGTGGAAAGTTGTTTCAAAAGAACCATAGATTATTATATGTAAATAAAAAAATTACTTGTATAAAAAAAGTTTTTTTTCGTCTGTGTTTTCTCACAGGTTTTAAATTTTATACAATAATAGAGAATACTTACCGTTCTTAAGTTACATTTACCTTACCCTGAGTGTTTTCTCACAGGTTTTAAATTTTATACAATAATAGAGAATACTTACCGTTCGTAAGTTACATTTACCTCACCCTGAGTGTTTTGTGGAGGACCACGTTCCTCCTCTTCACTCGGTACATCAGTATCGGGCTGGGATACAATGCGAGTTTTACGCTGAGAAGGCTTAGGGGCTTCATCAGGTCGAGGAGAAGTTGAAATATTAACAGACCACCACCACGGGTCCTCATAGACTAGGCGAACCGTTTCACCATTTCGAAGACGCTGAAGAGCATCCCTTGCATCAGGGTCTCGATTGTTCCATGAGTTCTTGCGGAAGTGAACAAAAGCACGTTTGTAAGCGATTTTACCATCACGATAGACTGGGATGACATCAACCCGTTCAACAAAACCGAGTTGAGCCTCGATCATGTGACGTTTGATTCGGCGCCAACCGATGTTAGGAAAAACACGGGCAATACAGAGACTTACTGTATCACCACTATTAGCGGTAAAGGCTTCAGCACGGCTCTGCTGCTGTGTTACATTGGTTGTAGTAGTAGTAGTAGAAGACATTTGTTTAACTAAGAGTATTTAATTAAGTATTTATAGCAATAATAATGTATCTCTTTTACTAGAAATTAACTTCAATTTTCTCCTCTTTTTTCCAGGTGAAAAAAAAATATAATTATTTATAAGTCTTTAAATGGAACTTCAATTTTTTTAAAATTGAAGTATATGAGAAAATTGAAGGTATAATATTACCTGGAATTTATTTTATCAACACACATATTAAATTCACCTGGAATTTAACTACTATATATAACTATGACTACTATTAACAATGTTGCTCGCAGAAATCCAATGAGAAATAGAAGTGCTCCTGAGAGATTTGCTACTCTTACTTTTGTGAAAGGGTCTGGAGAACCGGGGTGTGACCATTATGACTATGAATTTGATTATAAAGACCTCACTGGGAGCCAAAAAGACCGCCGACAATGGTCAGCAGATAATCAATATTCCAAGGACCTTGAAAAGGCTATGAATGTTGAAATCTCTACTCAAAAACTCCCTGAAGAAATAGGTCGAGAAATCCGCAAACTTGTCACTCATCCCAGTCACTATCAAAATGATATTAACTTTATTGCTCCTGATGACGTTGAGCCTCTAAAAGAAATTACAAATGATGATGAGGACGAATGGGTTTCTGGAGATGAAACTGAGGAAGATGAATCTGATATGGAATTAGAAGATGACTAGGCATAAAAAGTCCACAATAAAAAAAAATATTTTTAAATTCATAGAAAATTGAATTTTTTTATTATTATTGATACCAATATAAAACGTAATAATAATAATAACACAATAAATAATAATGGACCCTCAAAAATGGATGCAAGAAAACTGGCCAAACTGTCGTGCTCTCGATCATGATTGGACGATGGAACGGTATGATTACCCTCAGGAAGTTCGCAATTGGATTAAAGATAATTGGATTAAAGTGAATGATGAAAACGGCGGAACTTATCATGAACCAGAATATCATAAAAAACGTACACAAAAGCAACAGACGCAACAAACTCCTGTGGCAAAACCTGTTGAAAATCCTGAAGAAGAAGAAGAGCAAGATGAGAATAACGGAAAAGCATTTGCAGAAGCATATAAAAAAACACCATTTTATGAGGTAATGGATGATGCAAATAAAAAAAGTCTAGATGTTATGGCTTCAGAAGGTATGGAGGCTGCTGTTAAACATATGTTTACAGATCAGGAAACAGGCAGACAACTTTCCTATGGTGAGATGCGTATGCGTTATGGTTAAATTAATAAAAATAAAAAGTATTTGAAAACAACTTTAATTTATATAATTAAAATTTTTTTATTTTCAACATATAAAATTGAATATTATATTTATACATGAAAACGTATAAATATAATTATATAAACAAACTAAAATGACAACAAAAATGACAACTAGTATGAGTGGAACACATCAACCTCTTTCTTTTGAACATAACCAAATGATGAAGGATATTTATCAAAATTTAGAGAAATTTAATGATAATAATCTAGATGATTTTAATCAAATTATTAGGGAAAATAAACATTATAAATGTAATATCTTAGAACTTATTGAAAAAATGGAATATTTTCATAGATTTATACCGGATTCTTTAACTTATATGATTCAAGTAATTAATAATCACCTTACAACTTATAATGGCTATGGTCCATATATAAACATGGATGGATACTGGAAGGTAGTAAATATAGCATCGAATAATCCAAATAAAATAGAGTTTCAAAAAAAAATTTTAGAATATGCAAAACAAATAAATGAACAAAAAAGGTATATTTCTGATTTAGAGGCACAACTTGCAAAACTAAAAAACTGTTAATACCATCCACCGGGAACACCTTTATAAATATAAGAATAACGTGGTACAGTGTCAAAAACCTCTACACCGTTTCTAAAAAATCTTACATTTACAGCATTGTGGTTCATTGGATATTGATCAAAATATTTTTTTTTAATATGTTTTGATTTAAAAGAAGTTTTATATTTTTTTTCATACTGTCTCTTTTTTCTTTTGAATTTTCGACTATAGTAATGGTATTCTACTCCATGTTTTACTTTATTAATACTATTACCCATTATGAGATTAAATAATAAAAAAAGTGTAATTTCTTTTTTTAGTTTTATGTAAATTTTTAAATTAACTTAAACAATCTTTATTTGGGTAAATACGTTATCTTATAAATTAGGGAAAATTGAATTAAACAACCCAATAAAGAAAATAGTATACTTATGCCGGCATATAACACAAATTATTACCGCCGCAACAAAGAAAAACGGTTTAAGGTGCATAAATGCGCTCATTGTAATTTTGAAACAACAGGACCTAAATCATCCTTACAAGCCCATATTTGGGCAAAACATACAGAAGAAAAAGACAGACCCTTTCAATGTCCATGTAATAATTGTTCCAGGGGTTATTCACAAAAATTAAATTTACACAAACATATGAAAACGTGTCATGGCATAATTGTCCCAAAAGATAAAGAAGTATTTGCTTATGTGGTTGATAATAAACATAATGCGAACTCGGCTGCGACAGAACTAACACAAAAACAAAAAGACAGATTGGAATTTTATAAAAAACATAAAATCATATCTAAAAATATGAAAAATTTTTCAGATAGTATTTCACAAGAAGCATTATATTATGATAAAAAAGAGAAGTTGATATCCCTACATCCATATACCAAACAAGATATTATTGATTTAAGAGATAATATATAATAAATAAGTACTCTATGTGAGATATTGTAATTAATATAACTTAGAAATATCTTTACATATTTTTTTAATGAGTGAAGAAGATTATTTTAAAAAACAAATTTTAACATATATGGGTAATAAACGCAAATACTTAACAAAAATAGATGAGATTATTCTCATAGTTAAATCAGAATTAAATGAAGATAGTATAAGTATAGGAGAAGGATTTTCGGGTTCTGGAATAGTGAGTAGGTTATTTAAAAATAGAGCATCGGATGCGTCATCCACGAATATACTTGGGACATTTTATGTAAATGATATTTCTGGATATTCAAAAACATTAAATGATTGTTTTTTAACATCCACAAAAAATCTCTCCACAAATGATTTTGAAAATCTAATACAATATGCAAAAGATATTCGAGAATATATTGAAAAAAAACAAAATCCGGAACCTTTTGTTGCAAAATATTGGGCGCCGAAGGATGATAAAAATATACAACCAGATGAACGTGTATATTTTACAGCAGAAAATGCTAAGATAATTGACCAGATGTTATATTATATACATAATTATGTAGAGGAAAAATATAAATGTTTTCTATTAGCACCACTTATAGTGCAATGTTCAATTCATAACAATACAAATGGACAGTTTTCTGCTTATTATAAAGATGAAAAAAAGGAGAGAGGTATGTATGGAGGTAAAAAAAGTGTTGATTTAAATAGAATAACAGGAAAAATACGTCCAATGATGCCTATTTTGACACCACATGATGCAAATGTAGTTATAAGTCAAAATGATGTTTTGACATGGTTGGATACAATCCCAGAGGTAGATCTTATGTATTATGATCCGCCATATAATAAACATCCTTATAATATATATTATTTTTTACTGGATATAATTAATGATTATAATGTGAATATTGAAATACCAGAAACATATAGAGGACAGCCAAAAAATTGGAAAAAAAGTAATTATTGCAGTCTTAAAAAGGCAAAATCAGAATTTGAAAAATTAATAAATAAAACAAACGCAAAGTTCATATTAGTATCTTATAACAATAAGGGGATTATTCCTATTGAGGAATTAGATGAAATATTACTTAAAAAAGGAAAATTATATAAAATTCCTTTTAAAAATGGTGCATTTAATAAGTATTTGGGAATTGCGGCAAAGAAAAGGCAAAAAAAAGAAGAAAAATTGGAAGAATTTTTATGGCTAGTAGATTGTAGACCTAATGTTTAGCCTTATAACATTTCCAAAACCATGGAAAACTATAAATTATTTTGAAATCCTCTTCATTTTGAAGACAATTATTTACAATGTTTCCATTTTTAGTGTTATTTAATTTATGAAAGTAAATAAAACCTAATTTGTTATTTTTTTCCTTAGAGAAGATGAGGTGAATTTTTTTAATAGTTCCTATATTGTATTCTTCAAAGGTTTTTTGAATGAATTTTTTATTGATAGTTTTATCTATTTTTGGTATACAAACGCATATTTCATTAGACATGTTGATAATATTTATAATGCTTATTATCAATATGATAATATAATCAATTTTTTTTCTGCCTCTTATAAAGAATATTCTAAAAACATATTTAGGTCAATAATGTGCTTGTAAATAAATTAAATTGCTGTAAAGAGGCAATATAATATATATAAACATCTTTAAGTTTATTAAAAAATTGATTAATAAATGACTTAATAAAAACAAACATTAATATATAATGAATAATCGTTTTAACGATCTTAGACCAAAAAAAGTAAATATGTTTAGGAAAAAACCATCAATGAACACTTCTCCAAAATTGCAAGAAAACAATAGATGGAGAAAGTTGGATACTCCTCAACAAGATAACCTACCAGATAATAATTTTAATAATAAATCATCTAGATTTAATAAACCGCCGCCTGAAAAGACAAACTCTAGATGGGATAATTTAAAAAGCGACAATTATTCAAATTCTTTTACTTCAAAAAATAATAGTTTTAAAAAGGATAGATTTCAAAGAGAAGACAGAGATTTTCGAGGTGGTGACAGACGCGAGGGTGGCAGAGATTTTCGAGGAGGTGATAGACGCGAGGGTGGCAGAGATTTTCGAGGCAGAAGGCGTGGTGGAAGAGATTTTCGTGGAAATCGCAGAAATCAGGGAGGCTCTGGTATTTTTACAAATGTCAAACGAGTAGATGGGGTACCCCAAGTTAAAGGTGGTATATCAAAATCATTTAATATTATGGATACTATACAAATAAATTCTAAATCTAAAAAAAATAAGTCGCCAAAAAATAAGAAAACTAAAAATAATATAGAAGAAATGGAAAAAATAGAAGTAGAAACCGAAGAAGAAAAACGTCAACGGGAATTATGGAAACAACAATTATTAGAGAAATATGCGTATGAGTCCGATTCTGATGAAGATGATGAAGAAGATGATGAGTTTTAATTAAAGAATATATAAAGAATTAATAAAATCAATTAGTAAATATTAACATATTTTTTTAATTTAATATTTTACTAATGAATGAATCAGATAGTGATATGGACGATAAATGGTTGAATGAATTAGAAGAAGAAGAAGAAGAATATGATATTTTTTACAAAGATATTACTGATATTATAAAGGTAAATTATATTTATATAAATGATGAAAAAAAAATTTATCATATCAAAAAAGAAAATATAGACTTGGATAGCAATATTTTAGATAAAGCACATTTAATCTATTTATTAAAAAAAAATAAAGATTATAATAATTTATCTCACAAAATAATAAGTATTTTACAATACAATATAGATATTAAACCACAAGATATTAATTTATTTATGAAAGAACCTGATAATTTTAATTTTTTAACAATAAATGATAATATTGATGATATAAAATGGGAAGATACTATTAATTTATTTAAAGATATGAATACATTATACATAATTTATTATAAACCTCCTTTCAAGCCAAAAAAGCAGACAAAAAAAATATATATAAAACAAAAATTGAAGCGAAAAAAAAGTAAAAAAAACTATTTAAAGAGTAAAAAGAAAATTAATTAATTATGAACATTCTCTCCGCAGCACTAGATCAGCAAAAAGGTTTGAGGCCAATTCAGTTGGGAGAAAAGGGTCATGCAGAATACAAATGGTCATATAATATGAATGAAAAGATTTGTCAATTCTTCTTTCAACTTGTTAGAACGAAAGACCATGAAGATTTGAGACATAAACTTAATACAATGTTATCAGCATTTAACTGGAATGAACATCGTACTCAGTTGATTCTTTTGGTTAAAATTATGCTTCAAACTCGTGATATTATAAATGGTAAGGGGGAGTATGATTTGGCATATATGCAACTTCTGGAATGGTATAAATTTTATCCAGGTATAGCATTTAAATGTTTTAAGTTATTTCTAGATACAGAAGAAAATCCATTGACACATCAATATGGTTCATGGAAGGATATGAAAAGATTTTGTCAATATATTAAAGATAATACAAAAGATGGAGAAAAACATACACTTATTAGTGGAATTCTTTCTATTTCCGTTGACCATATGAAAGACGAATATAATAAATCAATGAATGATATTAATTATAAACCTACACTGGTAGGTAAATGGATGCCTAGAGAAAAGTCAAAGTATGGATGGGTATTTAATAGAATGGCACATATGTTAAACCCTCAGTTTATGAGTACAGCAAAAGATAGAAATTCAATGATAAGGGCATCTAAAAAGCAGAAAATGGAATTGAAAAAAATGATTGTTTATTTAAATAAAAGAGTTGATACTGTTCAGATTAAAATGTGTAATCCTGACGGAAAATGGTCGCAGATTAATTTTAATAATGTTACATCTCTAACTATGAGTAAGAGTAAAAATGCAATTCTCTATGTGGATAAGAAGGGTAGTTCACGAGGAGATGATAAGGATAGAATTGATTGTAGAGAAAATTATAAAGCACATCTCGAGGCAGCAATGAGTGGAGATACTTCTAAGAAGATTCATGGTAAGCGTTGTCAGGTTGGAGAACTTGTCCGAGATGCATTGAAGTATTACCCTCACCAGGCAGAAACTCACAAACTTCAGAGAGATACAATTAATGAACAATGGAAGAGTAATACAGAAAATAACAAGGGTTTGAAGGGTAAGTCAATTGTTACTATGTGTGATGTATCAGGTTCTATGGAATGTGATAATAGTTTGCCTCTTAATAATGCGATTGGATTGAGTATTCGAATTTCGGAATTAGTGGATGAAGAATCAGGATTTAAGAACAGAATATTGACATTTGATTCGGTACCTACATGGATTCAACTAGAAGATGAACAAAGTTTTGTGGATAAGGCACATATAGTTAAAAATGCAGGATGGGGGTGCAGTACAAATTTTCATTTGGCGTTAGATAAAATTTTGGAAGTTCTAGTAGAAAACCATATCCAACCTTCAGTAGTTAAACAACTTATATTTGCTGTATTCAGTGATATGCAATTTGATTCTGGTAATCATAATGGTAATATTTTCGATACGGCAGAAGAGGCTATTCGCAAGAAGTTTGCATCCGCTGGTATGCACACTAAATGGCAGCAGCCATATGAAATGCCTCATATTCTATTTTGGAATTTGAGAAAGACAACCGGATTTCCGGCTACAACGTTTTCAAAGAATATTACCTTTCTAAGTGGTTATAGTTCTACGCTTCTTAATGTATTTTGTACGAAAGGTATAGATGCATTGAGAGAGACTACACCAATGACTATGTTGGCTGATCTCTTGAATAATGAAAGATATAATATTATTGAACAGTTTATTTAATTAATATATTAATTAAAAAATATAAAAATAAAATATTTTTTAATACTAAGAATATGAATAATAATAATGAAAATAATCAAAATAATTTCAATTGGTCCAATATATTTGGTTCTCAATATAATAATAATTTAAACAGTTCAAATTCACTTAGTGATAATTTGATGACAGAATTAACAAATATTATAACAAATAGAATTATTAATAATAATAATAATTTTTTTCCAGTGCAACAATCCAATCTACCTAATATGTCTAATTACAATATATCAGATATGATTCAAAATTCTTTATATCAAAAAAATCCATATAAAAAAGTAACATCTGAAAAAGGGTTTTCTGAATTAAAAACAATTATGTTTAAAGACAATGAGCAAGAAACCAAAGAATGTTGTATTACTCAAGATAAATTTAAAGAAGGACAAGAAATTAATCAGTTGCCATGTAAACATATTTTTGATAAAGATGCAATACATATGTGGTTGAAAGAAGAATCAAATAGTTGTCCAGTATGTAGATATCAATTAGACTTTAAAGAAATTATGGAAAAAAAAGACATGACAACTTTACAAAGTAATATACAAACAGATAGTGATATTCAAACAGAAAATGATATTCAAACAGAAAATGATATTCAAACAGAAAATGATATTCAAACAGATAGTGATGATGAAATGCCTGACTTAGAAGAAATTAACACAGAAGAAGAACTAAGAACTAATATAGAAAACAGGAGAGAAAGTATTTTATCAAATATTAATCGAATTATAAGAAATATACAATTTGTAAATGAATCAACTAGTTTGCATAGACAATCATCTTTTAGCGCAGATAGAGATTTACAATATGCTTTAATGGCAAGTTTAAATGAAACTCAAGAATGTAATGATGAAAAAAATGAAGATTTTTTAACACATCCAGATACATATCATGATGAAAATTTTAATGCTGTTTTAAGTGATATAGATAGTGATGATGAACTGAATAATGTTGATTAAATATCATCCCAATCAAAATCCTCAACTAAATCTTCTAATTTTTCATCTGTTTGTTTTTCTTCTTTTAATTCTTTTTTCTTAAGGTGTGTATGATATTTATTAATTTTTTTCTGATTTGATTGTTTTTGAATAGGATTTTTCTCAATCATAATTTCTACATCTTCGGTAGTTTCTTCACTACGATCGAAAATATCATCATCGACATCATCCTTTGCTTTACTATTAAGTATACCATATACTTCAGGTATTAGTTTTAATTCGTCCATTTCATTTTTATCATAAACATAAATGAGATCTGCTTTTTCTTTTTTCTTTTTTTCAACAACTTCTCCCATTGAAACACTTCTCAATCCTGCTATAACAATACAATCAATTGTAATAGTATTGTTTCTTTTGTTTCTTCCTCTAAACTTTCCACGTATAACAAGAGTTCGTTCTTTTTTATCGGCACACCATATTTTAGCATGGCTACCTCCACTTACTGCAATGACTCTTGCATAAATCTCTCCCTCTACGACAGGTTTTCTTAATTTTCTATGCACATTATTTGATACATTTTTTTTTTTTGCGTATTTTTTATGTTTGCTTCCACCTCCTTTATTTTTCCCCATTTTATAAAACTAAACTAATATTTTAATTTCTTTTCAATTTTATAACACTTATTGGATTTATTTACAATATTCATCCAATTATCAATCGTAATACTAGAAATATATCCGGTACTCTTTTCCTGTATTTCTTTTGATTGTTCATCTGGCTCATATCCATAATTACTATAAAATTTCTCCATTTCATCATCATCTAAAAATTCCAACTGTTTTTTGTGTCTTTCTATCTTGATTTTATATTTATCAAATCTTTTTTTCCAAATTTTACTTTTATATGCATGAAATTCCCAATTATACCAAAATTCCCTATTCAAAATATAATTACTCCGTATTAAATCAAAACATCCCAAATTTTTAGAAATCCCAAATAAACGTTTAATTTTTAACACCTTCCAATGTTCAATATTTTTTTCCTCTACATCATTGTAGTATTGTTTTGGTACTTTTTTGAATTTAAACTTAATTTCTGATTTAGGAAATTGTAAACATTTGCACAAAAGTAGATGAAATTTGTTTGTATAATGCTCATCATTATTTAATTGGATATTAAAATTATCTGATAAAAATTTTTCAATATTTTTAGTTTTTATTAGTTTTTTTAAATAATAGGAAATATATTGATTATTTTGGTTTGTTATGGCAAAACTTAGTAACTTTTCATACTGGTTACCGTTATATTGCGAAAGATTTATATTTTGAATAATATATGTTAATCTAGAACTAAAGTAAGTTCTAGATAAAAATATATTAAAGTCTATGTTATTTGACGCTCGAGATAAGTTATAAATAATATATAAAATATACTTTATCTTATTATATTTCTGCGATTTAATATAATAATCATTGATTTTATTAATAAAGGTAGGATAGTGAAGATAGTAAAAATCATAGTAAATCTTATAGATAAACTGCCATAAGTCTTCTGGATCATTACTTTCATATAATTCTGTCGTCCAAAAACTAGTTTCTCCAAAATCTTTATTTTTTAAAATACACTCTAATAAAGTTAATTCTACTTCATCCTTATTATACAAATATCGTGTAAATACTAATTTATTGGTCATTTTTTAACTACTATTAACTAAATTTTTTTTCATCAATTTTTTTCTTGTTCTACATTATATGAGGAATAAATGGCTCTTACAAATTCAAAAAACTCTACATAAATATCCTGGTAAATCTATTAATCAAATTTTGCAAATAGCAAAAATTAATTATGAAAAAGAAAAAAAAAAGAAAAAAAAATAACTTCCTCACTATTTTAAACTTTTTCTTATTTTTAATGTTTCTATTTTTCCCGTTTTTCGTTCAATATTTAAAACTTTATCAATGTCTTTTTTTTCATCAATAAAGTTTTTTTTAAAATCCTTAAATATTTTTATACCACTATTAATATCTTGTGTTAAAAATCCATTAAATGTTTGAATAGTATCGACAATACTATTTCTATTTTCAGGATCAGGATCTATATTTTGTAATAATAATTCAGCAAAATGTGAAATGAATTTATTTTTACTATATCCATTAATATTGATGAAATAAATAAATTTTAAATACATAATAGATAAAGAATAGTTATCAAATGTATTCCAATATGTCATAATATACTCTTTCCGCTCTTTATATGTTTCCATTGAATTGTAAAATTTAAGTTGATATAAACATTTGTCTTTGAATTTTTTTAAGAAATTTGCAGAAAAGTTTTTGGTTAATCCTTTATTATTATCAACATATTCGTCTACAATAGATATTAAATCATCATCATCAGGATCCGAATTTTCATTAATAAGGTATGCCATATAATGTACTTCTAATGGCCAAACATAATAATCTGCACCGAATATGTAAAATATTTCTTTCATTTGTTCATCACTTATTTCATCATCAGGAATTATTGCCGAAAGTCCAAAATCAATTAATAAAGGTAATTTGGAGTCATAATCAAAAAGTATATTTGTTCCTTTTAAATCAAAATGTAATATGTTAGATTGTATTAGTTTGCTTATAGATGTTAATAAATGATTATAACTAAATATTAGTTTATTTACAATATAATCATTGTCTTTGTGTTGTATCATAAAATCAATAAAATCAGTTCCATTAATGTAGGGCATTTTCATTGTTGTAAATTTATTTGAATGTTTCTTTTTAAAAATATCACACTTTGTTTTGTCTTTGTCAGTTATCTCTCCTAATATAACTTCACAATGTTTTATAATGGGAACAAAATGATTTTCAAATCCTCTAATACCTTGAATTTTTTTACCGATTTGAATTTCACGTTTTGCATATTTATTATACGCCTGTATTTTGCTAACATATTTTTTAGAAATTAATGAAGTTCCATCACAATTAATAGCAGGGCTAAAAACACATCCATAACCCCCACTTGCCAACATTTTTCCACCTATCATCTTAATAAAAAAACATATTATATTTTTTTATTTTAATCTAAACATTTAAAACAATTTTATTAATTATTTTGTGTTTGTTTAATAAAATATCTATTTTTATATGTTTTTTTGAATTTTTGCAACACATCTTCTTTAGTTGTATATCCATTATCCTTTAAAATTCTAACTTGATTGTCAAGCATTTTCTTATCAATATTAGTCATAAATTCATTGAATCCATATGATGGTTTACTATCATATTTTCTTAAATAAATTGATATTTGTTTATCCATTGATTCTAAAATATCTCTATTAAATCCTACATATTGTTTTCTCTCTTTTTTCTTATCGTTTTCAGTATTTGTTTTATTTTTATGATAATATCTAATGCTTTTATAAATCTTTCCATAAATATCACCTTCATAACCTTTATTTTGTAGATATTTTAGTTCTTTACCAATAACATTTTGGTTATCATCTTTCCATTCATTCCATGATTCTTTAAAGTCTTTTGACTTATCATATTTATGAATTCTTGTAAATTCTTCTATTATTTCACAAAAATTATTACTAAATTTAAAGCGATGTGTTTTTATTTTTAATGTGTCCATATTAATATTTGTTTTTTTCTATTAAAAATTATTTTCAATTTTAAACTTGATATATATAAATGACTTATAAGGTTCAAGAAGAA
>Ga0206682_10002474_pt1 | contig 16718 bp, 19 predicted proteins | sample M240m12015metaG_FD_155444 | JGI IMG/M metagenome (GOLD analysis project Ga0206682, IMG submission 155444) | Ammonia-oxidizing marine archaeal communities from Monterey Bay, California, United States - M2 40m 12015 | ecosystem: Environmental > Aquatic > Marine > Intertidal zone | place: USA...
GGGATAACTATACACGTTTTGGTAAGTCTGTAGGTATGAGTGCAGAAGAAGCGGCAGAATATGTTGCAACTCCAGCAGGTGCTATTGAAAGTGCATGTTGGTTTTGGGATGCAAACAATCTAAACGATATTGCAGATGGCGATGACGTTAAACGCATGACAAAGAAAATTAACGGCGGTTCGATTGGACTAGACGACCGCAAGAAGCGTTATACTAATGCATTGAAAGTGCTAGGTATGGACGCAGAAGACTTGGCGGCAGACGATGATGACATTCAGGACATCCTAGATGATATCGGCGTACTACGCAAAGGCGCTAAAGGTGACGGTGTGAAACTGATGCAAGAAGCACTAGGTGTTAGTGCTGATGGTATTTTTGGTCCAGGAACCGAAGCAATACTTAAAAAGTGGCAGTCACAAAACGGTCTAACCGCAGATGGTATTGCTGGTCCTGCTACATTTGATAAACTATTTGATTAAGGAAATATTATGAGTGATAGAGTTGTATTACTACGCCTGACTACAGGTGAAGAACTTGTTGCGAAACAAGTAAAAGAAGGTGTCTATAGTAAGATTGCATGTTTGCTTCCGAACGGTAAAGGTGGAATTGCAATCATGCCTTGGATGCCATATGTTAAGGGTACACAAGAAGGTGATGGTGTATCTATTCGAAATGAGAATATCGTATTTAAAGGTGAACCTGTAGAAGAACTTCTGGCAGAATACAACACTAACTTTGGTAGTGGTATTATTACTCCACCAAAGCAAGAACTTATTGTATGATATGATTCCTTTCTATATTATTAAACATGGTGAAACTATAAAAACAGAGGCAAGCATAGGGACTAACCTTATGCTTGCTCTCGGCATCGTTGGTGACTGTGGTGGCGAGAATATCTGTGGTACATGTCACGTTAAAGTACATCCCCAAATCGAAGAACCATCAGATGATGAGAGGTTTACCCTTGACATTGCAGACAATGTGGAGTATAATAGTCGCTTATCATGCCAAGTGCAGGTAGATGAAACACTTCGAAATAAGACTGTGAGAATTATAAATAATGAGATTTTATACTAACGTACAGGTAGTAGGCGACAATCTTCTTGTGAGAGAATACGATAGAGGTGAGCGTAAATCATATCGCTTGCCATATCGACCAACGCTGTTCATACCTTCAAAGAAACCCACCAAACATACGACACTTGATGGCAAGTATGTCGCACCTATTCAACCTGGTGGTATTAGAGATACCCGTGACTGGGTTAAGCAATATAAAGATGTAGAGGGTTTCGATATCTACGGGTATCAGAACTACACATATTGTTATATCTCTGATGAATATCGTGGTACAATTGAATATGATAAATCTCGTCTTGTTATTGCAAACATTGATATTGAGGTTGGTTCTGAGAACGGTTTCCCAGACCCAGACAAAGCAGAAGAACAACTGACTGCAATCACATTCAAAGCAAAAGGTAAGTATCACGTTCTTGGTTGTGGTGACTTTGACCCAAGTGCATATGATAATGTTGAATACACCAAATGCAATGACGAATATGAAATGTGTCGTTTGTTTCTTGATTTGTGGGAAGCAGTTGCGCCAGATATTCTGACTGGTTGGAATGTTCAGTTCTTTGATATTCCTTATCTGTACAATCGTATCTGTAAAGTCATGGGTGAGAAAGATGCTAAACGTCTTTCGCCTTGGCGCATTGTTGGTGAACGTAAAGTAACTCTAATGGGTCGTACTCTGTATACCTATGACTTGCCTGGTATCTCTGTACTTGATTATATCGAACTGTATAAGAAGTTTACATACACAAACCAAGAGAGTTATCGACTTGATTATATCGCCCATGTTGAATTGGGTGAACGTAAACTTGATTACTCTGAGGTTGAAACACTTCACCAACTATACAAAACAGACTTTCAAAAGTATATCGAATATAACATCAAAGACGTTGAACTTGTCGATAAACTTGAAGAAAAGATGAAACTGATTGACATGGTAATTGGTCTTGCGTATGACGCTAAGGTTAATATCAATGATGTGTTCTCTCAGGTTCGCATGTGGGATACTCTAATCTTCAATCACTTGCGAGACATGCATATTGTTCTGCCTGACAAGAAACAGGTTTCAAAGAACGAAAAGTATGCTGGTGCATATGTGAAAGACCCACAAGTAGGTCAGCATAAGTGGATGATGAGTTTTGACTTGAATTCACTATATCCACACTTGATTATGCAATACAATATCTCGCCAGAAACACTCATTCAGGATGAACGAATGGATGTGAATGTCGATATGATATTGAACCAAGAAGCAGATTTGTCTCACTTAAAAGGTAAGACTATCTGTGCAAACGGTGCTATGTTCCGTACTGATGAACAAGGTTTCTTGCCTGCAATGATGCAGAAAATGTACGATGACCGTAAGCGTTACAAGAAGATGATGATTGAAGCGCAAAACCAATTGCAGTCTGAAACCAATAAAGACAAACGCAGAGAACTTGAATACAAAATTTCGACATATAACAATACTCAGATGGCGAAGAAAATTCAGTTAAACTCTGCTTATGGTGCGATTGGCAATCAATACTTTCGACACTATGATTTGAGAATGGCAGAAGCAATTACTCTGTCAGGTCAAGTTAGTATTCGTTGGATTGAAAAATCAATTAACAAATATATGAACAAATTACTGGAGACAATTGATGAAGATTATGTGGTTGCGTCAGATACCGATTCTGTATACATCTGTTTTGACAGGCTGGTTAGTAAAGTCTTTAAAGACACAAGTGACACTGCGAAAATCATCGCCTTCCTTGATAAGGTGGCTACGAATAAGATTGAACCGTTTATTGACGGCAGTTATCAAAGTCTTGCTACTTATGTAAATGCGTTTGACCAAAAGATGCAGATGGCAAGAGAAGCGATTGCCGATAAGGGTATCTGGACTGCAAAGAAGCGTTATATTCTAAACGTGTATGACATGGAAGGTGTTCGTTATTCTGAACCCAAACTCAAAATCATGGGCATTGAAGCAGTAAAATCTTCAACACCATCTGTATGTAGAGACAAGATTAAAGAGGTTCTTAAAATCATCATGCAGGGTACTGAGCATGATGTACAAGACTTTATTGCGGCATTTAAAGAAGAATTCAAGACACTTGGTCCTGAAGATGTTGCATTTCCTCGTGGGGTTAACGGGTTGACTAAATACAAGAGTAGTGTAAGTATTTTTATAAAGGGTACGCCTATTCATGTAAGAGGCGCACTTTCATATAATCATATGTTAAAACAAAACAAACTGGCGAACAGATACCCAGTCGTACAAGAAGGCGAGAAGATTAAATTCTGCTATATGAAAGAACCAAATCCTTCATTGCAGAACGTGGTCTCTTTTCCTTCTTCATTGCCTAAAGAACTTGGTCTACACAAGTATGTTGATTATGACTTGCAATTCAGCAAAGCATATGTCGAACCTCTACAGACCATTCTAACAGCAATCGGTTGGCATTCTGAGAGACCAGGTCTATCATTGGAGGACTTCTGGTAATGAAAAATATACCTCAAGAATATTTAGATAATTCAATTGATTTCGGTTTCAGCGCAGTAGATGAGAGTGAAGTTAAGAGAGTTGAAGCGGATGCAGAAACCGCAAATGCTGTTGCAGAAGCAGTATCAAATACCAGCGAAGGTGTCAAAAGCCTCGAAGGTAAAATTGATATGTTGCTTGACGCAATTGCAGGTCAATCTACTGAGATTGAACAGAGAAAATCTGAAGTAGAAGCAGATGTAAAAGAGAAACTTAATGACGTTGAAAAACTGATTATGCCTCTTTTAGTTAAACTGTTGAAAACCGCAGATAAAGAATACATCAAGTGGGAAGATAGAGGTCCCGCAATCCAAGCGCAAATTGATAAACTGCTTGCGATAACAAGAGCATAGTTATGTCAGCCTTAGTATTTGTTACCGCAATTGCTATTTCAGTTGTTGCGGCATATTACTCCATCATTGGTCTCATCACAATCTTTGCGGCGAGTGTAATACCTGTTGCAGTGATGGGTTCAGTGTTAGAGGTTGCTAAACTTGTAACTGCTACATGGTTATATCGAAATTGGAAAGATGTTCACTTTCTGATGAAGACATATCTGACAACTGCGGTTGTTGTACTCATGCTGATTACCAGTATGGGTATTTTTGGTTTTCTAAGTAAAGCACATATCGAACAGACAGCAAAAGCAGAACAATCTGTTGCTGTTATTGAAAGACTAGATGAACAGATTACGAGTAGTCAAACTCGTATTGAAGAACTTAAAGCACAAGCAAATGTAAACAATGAGCAACAAAACGCTCAACTTGTAAAAAATACGAAACAAATTGAAGAAATCAATTTGCGATATGCTGAGTTAATTGATGAGCAAAATGCATACATTACTGATGCAACCAGCAATCTAATTTTACTTGATAAGTATATTGCAGAGAATGATATTAGAAAACTTCAAGCATTAGTAGGAGCAAGAGTAGATGGGAACTTTGGGAGTGGTACTGGCAGACGGGTTGAGGCATTCAGGTTATCGGAGAAAGAAGCATCCCAACGAATTGTGTCGGAAGCCAGGAATAGAATTGAAGAATTGCGTGACATGCAACTTTCTGAAGTTAGTACGCTTACGGAAGCGAACAGACGGTTGCAGACTGAAATTGGAAAAGTCGTTGTAGACACTGAACAGATTTCACAAATAGAAGCGCAAATACTAACATTGAATTCAGATAAGTTTGATTTAGAAACAGACTTTAGAAAACTTGAAGCAGAATTTGGTCCTATCAGATATATCTCAGAATTGATATATGATGATGCTGAAAGCAAACTTGATGATGCAGTCAGAGTAGTAATTTTAATGTTGATATTTGTGTTTGACCCACTAGCAGTATTATTGCTAATTGCGTCCAATCATGGGTATCAGAGAAAAGAAAGTACACCAGATGAACCTGTACACGATTTACCTATCAATAGTGATGATGACGTACCAGTTGAGACTAAGGTGGAAAAAGTCGAAGTCGAAAAAGAAAAAATAATTAAAGGTGCAGATGTTGAAGTTAAGTATGATAAAGAAACTGCTGAATTCAACTTTGTAGAGACTGAACCAGAGGGAGTTGTTTTTAGAGATGACACTATTAGAGATGATAGACCCTTCCCAGAATTGAGAGCAAAAAAGGAGCAGTGAGATGGAATACAAATACAACGTTAAGATTAAAAAGGTTATTGATGGTGATACTGTCGATGTCGATATTGACCTTGGTTTCGGCGTGTGGCTACATAAAGAGAGAGTGCGAATTATGGGAATTGACACTCCCGAATCCCGAACAAGAGATAAAGTTGAAAAACTCTTCGGACTTGCCTCTAAACAAAAACTTAAAGATTTACTTCCTCTCAGTTCAATGCAGATTTTAGTCGTTGAAGAGTATGATGCAAAAGGTAAGTTTGGTCGTATTCTAGGTGACTTTGAAATTGAAGATAAAAGAGTAACAGATATTCTAATCGAAGAAGGTCATGCAGTAGCATACTTCGGTGGAAGCAAAGACGAAATCGCACTAAAGCATGAAGCAAATAGACAGAAGTTGTTGCGTGAAGGTGTAGTGACAAGTGACCAAGTAAATAATGCAATTAGAGAAATGGAGAAATAGAATGGCAAAGAAGAAAAAATCAGTTGGGAATAAACAAGCAGGTGCAAGTGCAACCGCAGAAACAGAACAAACCAAAACAAGTGTAGGTGCAAGCGCAGGTGTTGAAGCACATGCAGGCGAAGATACATCTACAACTAATGTTGTTGGTGAACAAGAAGCACACGTTGGCGCAGAAACCCATGTAGACGCAGGCGCATCTGCTGGTGTAACAGATGGCAATGCCTCAGCATCCGCAAGCGTTGAAGCAGGTGCGAGTGTAGAAGCAGGTGCATCTAATACTTCACAAGTCGGTGACGTAACTTCTACTACAGAAGCACATGCTGGTGCAGAGACACACGCATACGCAGGCGCAGAAGCGACAGTCGGTAAAGATGGTGCAGAAGCACATGCTGGCGCAATCGCAGGTGCTAGTGTTGGTGCAGGTGCATCTACTGGTGCTTATGACGATAGTGGTAATGGCGCACAAGCAGGTGCTGGTGTTAGCGTTGGCGCACAAGTTGGTGCTGAAGTAAGTGGCGGTGCTACTATGGATGATGGCGTTGCAACAGTCGGTGTTGATGGCAAAGTCGCATTATTGGCAGGTGTTGATGTTGATGCAAGTGTTTCAGTAGATACAAAGCCAGCACAGAAAGCAGTTGAAAAAGGTGCAAATGAAGTAGCAAAGACTACAGAAAAAGTTGCAGATAAGGCTGTAGACGCAGGCAAGAAAGCAGGCGATGTAATCTCAAAACCATTTAAGAAAGTCAAATGGCGTGGTAAGTGGTGAGCGAACAATGGCACGGCGGTAAAGGTTCTAAACCTAGACCTACAGACCCTAAAAAGTTTGCAGACAATTGGGATAAAATCTTCGGTGAGAAGAAGAAAAAGAAACCCAAAAATAGTGAAAATAATACTTGACATTAGATGCATTTAGGTGTATACTGTCAAGTATATTAATCATTAATCTAAACAATGGAGTATAATATATGAGTGATTTTCTATCTGGTCTTGGTAAGACTATTGGTAATGAATTTGCAGGTATCGTAGAAGATGGTATTGTTGCAGGTGACGTTGACGGTTATATTGATACGGGCAGTTATGTACTAAATGCTCTTGTATCGGGTAGCCTCTTTGGCGGTATTCCTAACAATAAAATTACGGCATTTGCAGGGGAAAGTGCCACAGGGAAAACCTTCTTCGTCTTAGGCGCAGTACAGCAATTTCTGAATGACCACCCAGATGGTGGTGTGATTTATTTTGAATCCGAAAGTGCTTTGACCAAGAGTATGATTAGTGAACGTGGTATTGATACAAAGCGTATCGCAATGGTACCCGTAGCAACTATCGAAGAGTTTGGTACTCAAGCAGTGAAGACACTTGATAAGTACCTTGAGCAACATGAGAAAGACCGTCAACCTATTTTGATTGTGCTTGATAGTCTTGGTATGCTTTCAACAGTCAAAGAGATGACTGATACAGAAAGTGGTTCAGACAAGCGTGACATGACACGGGCACCAAAAATTCGTGGTATCTTCCGTACACTCACATTGAAACTTGGTCGTGCAAAAGTACCAATGCTGATTACTAATCACACATATGCAGTTATTGGTTCGTATGTTCCAATGAAAGAAATGTCTGGCGGGTCTGGTCTGAAGTATGCGGCATCAAATATCTTGTTCTTGTCAAAGAAGAAAGAGAAAGATGGTAATGAGATTGTGGGTAACATCATTAAAGTTGCAAACCACAAGTCACGTTTGACTAAAGAAAACAAACTTGTTGAAGTTCTACTGACATATGATGAAGGTCTAAACCGCTATTATGGTCTACTTGAACTTGCTGAAGAAGCAGGTATCTTTAAGAAAGTATCGACACGTTATGAACTGCCTGACGGTTCAAAGCAGTTTGGTAAATCTATCAATCAAAACCCAGAGAAGTATTTTACTGAAGAAATCTTACAACAGTTAGAAGCGCACGTTGGCAAGACATTCTTGTATGGTAAACCTTCTGAAGAAGAACTTGATGATGAGATGGCAGAACTTGATGAGGTAATCGAAAATGAGGAAGTATGATGATGGGGTCGTTGACACTGAAGGGTTATATGATTTCGTTTATGGACCTGAGGGTGACGAAATGCACATTAGAATTATTAAGGGTGATTGGACTGACGTAGTATTTCGTTTTGGTAAAGTCGGTTTCACTGAAGAAGAAGGTGAAGACGCAGACGAAAATGCACCCTTGACATTGGCGTTTGATTATGATATTATAGACTTACCATCACACCTTGACAACATTGATGATAGTGTCGATGATGAAAAGTATTATGAGTTCGAAAATATGTTAGGTGACATACTAGTAGATATTTTTGAAAAAGAACTGGAGATTAAGAACCCCGATGAGCATGGAACAACAAATACTAAAGCATCTATTCATTGATGAAGACTATGCAAGAAAAGTCATCCCATTCATCTCGGAAGACTACTTTCATCAAAATACTGAGAAGGTCGTTTATCGTGAGGTTAATGATTATATTGGGAAGTACAATGCGCTACCTTCGAAAGAGGCTGTGGTCATTGCCTTGGGTGAGAAAAATCTTTCAGAAGCAGAATACGATGGTGCAATCGCAAGTATCAAAACCTGTCTCCAAACAGAAGACACAAAAGAAAATATCGAATGGCTCCTCGAAAAAACCGAAGACTGGTGCCAAGAAAAAGCGGTTTACAATGCAGTAATGGAGAGTATCCAAATTCTTGATGGCAATAATCAAAATCAAGAAAAGGGTACTATTCCTAAAATTCTGTCTGATGCTTTGGGTGTTTCTTTTGACAGTCACATTGGTCACGATTTTCTTGCTCAGTCAGATGAACGTTTTGACTTCTATCACCGTGTAGAAGAAAAGATACCATTTGATTTGCAGTTGATGAATGATATTACCAAAGGTGGTTTGCCTAACAAGACTTTGAATATTGCACTTGCGGGTACAGGTGTTGGTAAGTCTTTGTTCATGTGTCACTGTGCAGGTGCAAATCTAAACATTGGCAAGAACGTTCTCTATATCACTATGGAGATGGCAGAAGAAAAGATTGCTGAACGTATTGATGCAAACTTGCTTGATGTATCGCTTGATGATTTGGGTGTTCTATCAAAAGACATGTATGACAAGAAGATTAATCGTTTGGTGAAAAAGACGCAAGGTAAACTGATTGTAAAAGAGTTTCCAACTGCATCTGCCCATGCTGGTCACTTCCGTCACTTGTTGAACGAACTGAACTTGAAAAAGAACTTTCGTCCAGACATTATCTACATTGACTATCTGAATATCTGTGCATCATTTCGTATCAAAGCAGGTGCGAATGCAAACTCATATACGATGATTAAATCTATTGCAGAAGAACTTCGTGGTCTTGCTGTTGAGTTTGGTGTACCTATTGTTTCTGCTACTCAGACAACACGTTCTGGTTTTAGTAACTCTGATGTTGGTCTTGAAGATACTTCAGAATCCTTTGGTCTACCAGCAACCGCAGACTTTATGTTTGCTTTGATTAGCACAGAAGAACTTGAAGAACTTGGTCAGATTATGATTAAGCAACTGAAAAATCGTTATGGTGACCCAGGGTTGCATAAGAGATTTGTTGTTGGTGTCGATAGAAGCAAGATGCGTCTATATGATTGTGAGCAAGATGCACAAGATGGATTGACTGATACTGGCAGACAGCAACAAGACAAACCAGCATTTGATAATGGTGCATTTGGTCAACAGATGAATGAAGAGTTGTCTTTACGCCCTAAAAAGAAAGATAGGAGGTTCGATGGAATTAATGTATGATGTAATTAAAATGAACAATGGCACTTATGGTGTCTTAGAGGTTGATAGTAACCTACTTATCGCAAAGGGTCTAAGTCTCTGGGAAGCAGAGAAGTTAGTAAATAATCAAAAGAATGGTGGTGGCTTTCAAGGTAGAACGCCAACATTTATGAGTGCAGGAGAGAACATTGAGTAAAGGTAATGCAAAGAGTAGTGCAATTTCATTAGAAATGCCTCTTGAAGATGCACAATCACCAGAAGAGAAGTTTCAACTTCCAGACAGTGATTTGGCAGATACAGTAGAAGAAGAAGAAGTCAAACCTGATTTCAGACTGACTAAGTACATCAAAGTTTTTGATGATGCACTTCCTCAGTCATATTGCGACAAGATTTTGAAACTATTCAGAGAAGATGGTGATAATCATATTGTTCGCAAAGACGCAGGTGAGCATTTTGTTTCATGCAATATTGAGAAGTCAGAAGCATGGGATAAGGTTTCGAACACACAAAGAAAGATTGTTGAAGCAACAATGCCAGTGTATGCGAAATCAGTTTCACCTCATCAGGCACAGTTTCCAGAGCAATCTGTTTTAGAAGATTTCTATGTGTATCAGTTCCGTGATGATAATGACTATAAAGACATTGGGGTTGATACAAGCAATCTTGCACAAGTAAAACGATATCTGACATTCATCTGGTTTCTTACAACTGATGAAGAGTTTGAAGTTGGTTTCTTTGATGTGCAGAATACAGTTAGCGCAAAAGCAGGTCGATTGATTGTATTCCCATCTGTATGGACATACCCATATGCAATCACAAATCTCAAAGATAAAGAGAATTTTTTGATTAAAAGTCACGTTTGTATGGTGTAATGCCTTATAAATAGTATTAATGATTATGTGTGGGCGAGAGTATAAGGTGTCAAAAGAATTGCTGAGGTACAGAATAATCAGCGTAGGAAGTGTTGGAGAAGCATTTATTGTACAAATCAAATCCAAGTAAAGGAAAGCGGACAAGGGCGGTGCATGTAACCGTGAGTGGGGGTTTCTCTCCGCATTCGATAGACACCTAGGGGTGTTGCTCTTCCAAGGGGCAACGCCCCTTTTTTTTGTCTAAATGACACCATATTACCAAAATAATTTCAACTATTTTGGCATTCCCTTATAAATCAACAACTTACAGACCAAAATAATCCTTGACAATCCATCAATCTTATCGTACAATGTATGTATAAATTGATGAAGAGAGAGGAATATCTATGTTTCGTATCCCAAATTTCTATGAAAATGCAGTGTCTTTTGATGATGGTGTTATTGCTATGAAGAACCACGGGCGAGGTGACTTGCTTGAAGGTCTTCAAGCGATGGACCGTTGTTGGGAAGAGCATTGCTCTGGTTCACCCCGTTTTGAAGATGATGACGATTTCTTTGAATATTATGAGTATGAAGTAAATGCTTATAACGTTGTCTTCGAAAACATGTCTAAGTTGTTTCAATAAGAGGTTCTTGTATGAACATTGTATCAGTTAGTGGTGGCAAGAAGTCAGAACGTGAGATTGTTGAGAAGGTAGTCGGGTGGTGTATCAACCACATGATGCCTCGTATGAAAACCCTATATATTGAAGTATCACTAGCAAAGATTGATGCATATGGTTATTGTATGGAAGAAGACAACAATCGTGAATTCTCGCTTGAAATCAGAAAAGGCATGGGTCTTTATGATTTGGTTAGCACTGTCTGCCATGAGATGGTTCATGTTAAGCAGTACGCAAAGCGTGAGATGCGCCGTGATAGGCACGGTCAGATGATGTGGAAGAAGTCCCGTGTCGCTGATAGCACTTCTTACGATGACCTGCCTTGGGAAAAAGAAGCATTCCGAACTGAGCGTGAACTTGCTCTAATGTGCTTCCAAGAAATTTAGGTTTTTTACCAAAATAAACCAAATTAACCCTTGACTGCACCATATTCTTTTGCTATAATACTTGTATAACGTTGAGAAAAGAGAGATATATTATGAATGAACAAATGACAAAAGCAGTAAATACTTTGATTGAAATGATTAAAGTTGACTATGAAGACTTTGCGACCCGTGGTGGTCAGAAAGAATTGAGTGGTTACTTTGCTGAACAGATGGAAAAATTCTATGATAATATCGAAGTTCGCCCTGGTCAGAAGTATATCAAAATCATCAAAGAGAATAGTGTTTGGGGTTTCATTGTGAACACTGAAAACGACAAGAAATTTAAGTACGGAGATATCTTAAAAGCCGCTGGTTACAACGCTCCCGCTCGTAACAAAGCACGAGGCAATATCTTTGGCGCTTACGAAATTCGCTGGACGGGTCCTCTCTACCTTTAAGGAAAGCGAATGCCTAGAGGGGGTGAGTTTGGTCGCTCGCCCCCTTTTTTTTATCAAAAAGGACGTATAATGAATATTGAAAAAACACAACGTCATATCAAAAGTCTATGCAAAAAGCATTCCGAACTGTCAGAAAAGATTGAAGTTCTTGAGGCAGAGTGTGTAGAATGATTTGATTATCAGTAAATTTAAGCAAGAAAAATTACGCTTAAAAGATGAGATTACTCAACTTGAAAGGGGTATAATGTAACTTGCTACCAAACTTCTGTCTTATAAATATACATGTATAATTGAAAATAACTTGAGGATATTTCTAAGATGGCGGCATTAACATTCACGAAGTTTATGGAGCAGACAATCAATGGTCCTGCTGACATAAAGGAACTTCAACTCGCATTAAAAGAGTTGGGTTACACTGATTTCAAAAAAATCAGTTCAAAAAGATTTTCCGTATTAACAGACGAAAACCGTGTTGAGTTACTTGAAAAAATAGCACAACACTTTTCAGCATTTGGCGCAGTATACGACCAAGACTATGGTTCCTCATCTGTAGGCATGGTTCGTATTGGCGCATTTGCTATTGGTGCATCACCGAAATCCAAACAGGGTAAAGCAAGCGCAGGTATTCAGAACGAATACACTCTAATCAATATGATTAACACCGCTCTTGCTGACGGTCCCCTTAATTTAGTATTCCAAGCAAAAGGTAAAAAGTTTACTGTTCCTATGGCAGTTCGTGCTGAAGCAGTTGGTGGCGATACTAAAGACCGCAAAAAATCAGATGTAAATATTATTGACGCAGAAGGCAATAAGTTTCCTCTTTCACTGAAGAAAGACAAGGCTGAGATGTGGGAATCCGCAGACAGTTATTGGGGTAAAGACATGGAAACTATTGTCAGGCGTGAACAAAAAGCAGGCACAGTCAAAGTCGAACCTCACCCAAAAGTACGTTCAGTATTTACACTCACACCAAACCTTGCAGTCAAAGCCAATTCAAAAGAACTAATTAACGTTGTATTTGGTACAGATATTTTACCCAATGGTTGTGTACTAGAAAAAACATTTAATGGCAAATATAAGATTGACGCAGATACAGAAAGTGTTATAATAGACGTAACAAAGATTATTACTAGTCCTAGAGAATTAAAAGGTGATTACGAAGTGTATTTCTTAATGAGAAACGACAGTTCTCGCAAGGGTTCTAAAATCCCTGGCTTGCGTGTTCTTGCAGTTAAGAAAACTCGTATCAACAAAAACGTGAAGGTAGTCAAGCGATGAAAAGTTTTTCAAATTATCAACAGTTAGATGAAGCCGCAGGTAAGAACTTGCACCTTGAGCATTTAGAAGACGAATTATTCAACAATGGAATTAACGGTGGTCGTGCGGCGATTAACTTCCTACGTTCATTGCGTGATATGCTCAGAGGCGACACAAAAAGCAAAGTCAATGTCACTGTAAAGTGGGACGGTGCGCCCGCAGTCTTCTTTGGTATCGACCCAGAAGATGGTAAGTTTTTTGTTGCAAAGAAAGGTATCTTCAACAAGAACCCTAAAGTATACAAATCACATGCAGATATTGATGCAGACACTTCTGGTGAATTATCTGACAAATTGAAAGTCTCGTTTGACCATCTACAGAAGTTAAAACTTGGTGGCGATGTATATCAAGGTGACTTGATGTTTACTAAAAAAGACTTGAAGACAGAAACAATTGAAGGCGAGAAACTAATTACCTTTGGTCCAAATGCTATTGTATATGCTGTACCAGTTGATAGTGACCTCGGCAAAACAATTAGTAAGTCGAACATGGGTATCATCATTCATACGAAGTATTCTGGTGGACCTACATTGCAAGATATGAGTGCAACATTTAATATTGATGTATCTGGTTTCGGTAACGTTTCTGGTTTGTGGTATCAGGATGCAGAATACAAAGACGTATCAGGTAACGCTACATTGACCTCAAAAGAGACAACTGAACTTGATGTTATTCTATCAAAAGCAGGCAAAGCATTCAGAGGTATCAACTCAAAAGAATTCAAAGAAATTCTGAAGATGCAAGAAACAATGACTGGCGGCATTGCTGGTGCTTCAATTAAGACATTTATTAATAGTAAAATCAGACAACAAAAGAACGTAAATCCCAAATCTGCCGCGGCTGATTATACTAAATACATAGAGACATACTTTAATGATAAGCAAATCGCAAAAGTAAAAACACAAAAAGCGAAAGACCAAAAAGCGCAAATGCGTGATGAGTATATGAGGTTGACGCAAAAATATCAGAAGACTTTGGTTGCGGCATTTGCATTTTATTCTTTGATTAATGAAGGCAAAATATTGCTTGTCCGTAAATTAGAGAGTGTGAAACAATTAACGAAAACGTTCAATAGAACTGACAATGGTTACGAAGTTACAGAACCTGAAGGATTTGTTGCAGTAGATAAAGTCGGAGGGAATGCAGTAAAACTGGTTGACAGGCTGACATTCTCATACAATAACTTTACTGCCGCAAAAAATTGGACTAAGTGAATATCAATAAAGGATACGAGTTAAATGAAAAAATTTAAGAATTTAGGGGAAGCGAAAGAGAAAAGTGTTGTCTTTTCTTTTGGTCGATTTAACCCACCTACAACTGGTCACGAAAAACTTTTGAAAGCGGCATCTAAAATTGCCACTGCACAAGGTGCTGATTTAAAAGTATACCCGTCACAGTCACAAGACCCTAAAAAGAATCCTTTGTCATTCGCTGACAAAGTTAAATTCATGCGTAAGATGTTTCGCACTTATGCCAAATCTATCAGTTCAGATAAGACAATCAAAACATCGTTTGATGTTATCGTAAAACTATACGACCAAGGTTACACGGATGTAACTATGGTTGTTGGTGGCGACCGTGTTGCTGAATTCGATAAACTTCTAAACAAGTATAATGGCGTAAAAGGTCGTCATGGTTTCTACGAGTTTGAAGATGGTGTTAAGATTAAGTCTGCTGGTAATCGTGCAGACCCAGATAGTGACGAAGCAAAAAGTATGAGTGCTGATGCGATGTCTGCATCTGTACTACGCAAACTTGCGGCAGATGGTCACTTTGATGACTATGTAGACGAAAACGGTAAGAAACAAAAAGGTTTCGTTGCTGGAGTGCCAGACACACTAGGTACAACAGACAAGCGTGTGCTGTTCAACAAAATTCGTACAGGTATGAAACTTGCCGCAATTAATGAAATGTTTGAATTGTTGTTTGGTGAGACATTGCTAAACGAAGAAGAAATGATTTCAGAAAAAGCGCCACCAGATGCTGAGATTGAAAAGTGGTTGGAGAAACCTGAAACAAAAGCAGAATTCAAAGACAGATATGGCAATGACTGGGAAAAGGTCATGTACGCTACTGCATGGAAGATGCACAAAGATAAGACTAAAGAAGAAGAGTGGAACATTGATGAAGAGTTGGATGAAGAATATGCTCCAGCAAATATCAATGATTTATTCGAAGAAGAATTTAAAGATTATAGAAGTCTTTCATTCGACTTGTTGCGTGGGAAGGTTGTTGTCACTGAAGAGGGTGAGATTACAAAAGCACACCTAAACGCAATTGAGAAGTATGCAGATAAACTATTTTCTAAAGTCGGTATTGATGTTGAATTTACAAGACACTTTTTAGACCGAGTAAATGATGCAAGAAATAAAAAGCAAATAACAAACGCCGAACTTGTTCGTCTGTTCAAACAGACATATGCAAAGTATGGCAAGAAGATTGCAAAACTCGGACCAGATGCCGAAGCGGTTCTTAATGATATTAGAACTGATGTAAACATGCCATTCGTATTGAAATGGGATGCAAAGAATAACGAACTCGACATGGTTGCAAAGACAGTCATGCGAAAGAAAGACTTTAAAACGCCAGACCAGAAACTTGTAATTGATGGCGTTGCACAAGATAAAGATATAGAAGACAGAGAGGGCTCCCAGCCAAAAAAGTATTACGCAGGTGACATGTCAAAGTCAACGAAAGAAAAGCGTGCCGCTCATTTCGCTAAAGGAAAGAGTGGACCTGCTCCAGGTGATGCTTCAGCCAAGACCAAACCATCAAAGCACACAAAGAAATATCAACAGATGTTCGGTGAAGTTGCAGAACTGTTTGATGAGTTGGATGAAGCAAAAATCAAAGGACTTGTTGATAAAGCAGAGAAGACTGGAATCTCATACGGCATTCTGAAGAAAGTCTATGACAGAGGAATGGCGGCATACAAAACTGGACACCGCCCTGGTGCTACTGCACAACAATGGGCGTTTGCAAGAGTTAATTCTTTTGTGACTAAAGGTAAAGGTACATGGGGTAAAGCAGACGCAGACCTTGCCGCAAAAGTTCGTGGCGAAGAAGTTGAACTTGAAGAAGGCTTCGGTGATGTTGTGACAGCGACTAAACTTGTCAACAAATACATGAACACTGGCAAAGAAAAAGATGCACTTGAAGCAATCAAATTTGGTTGGAAGTGGATATCTAACCCTACAGTAAGAGCAATTGTTGTCGGAGCAGTCAAAGGGCTTGCAGAAAAAGAAGGTATGGAATGGAAAGAAGTTAGAAACTTCATTAAGAAAAATATTGGTGTTGATGTTGATGATGTTCATCAGGAGTTTAAAGAGAGTGTAGAAAAGAAGACACTTAAAACTATCCGTGAAGCACATATCAATGAAGTCACATCAAATGACTTGCCAGACATGGGTGACGAAGACCCATACAAAGATGTTCAAGTACGTTTCGTTCCTTACGCAGTAAAGATTAAAGGTTTCCCTGAGTTTTATTTGTATTCAGTTAGCGTGTCGAAAGTACGTTCTGCTATTCGTATGACACTTAAAAGAATGGATGATATTGAGTACATTGAACGTGTG
>Ga0206682_10002477_pt1 | contig 16709 bp, 10 predicted proteins | sample M240m12015metaG_FD_155444 | JGI IMG/M metagenome (GOLD analysis project Ga0206682, IMG submission 155444) | Ammonia-oxidizing marine archaeal communities from Monterey Bay, California, United States - M2 40m 12015 | ecosystem: Environmental > Aquatic > Marine > Intertidal zone | place: USA...
AAGTAATCAAGATAATTCAACTCAATATTTTGTAGGAGGAGAATCTATATCTTGTGATAATGATATTTTAAGTGCTCTTCTTGGTAATAGTACAATTGGTGCAGGTGAACCTTTTGCAAATACAATTGCTACGGATCCAGATTCAATAGGAGCTGCTTTTTCGATTACTGATGGTATTTATTTTATTAGAGGTCAATTTGTAAATGTAGATACTGAGACTTTAATATTGGATCAGTATGTAAATAATCCTTCATATAGAATTGGTCTTTACATTAATGAGGAGATTATTACATCTGACCAAGATGAGACTTTAACCGATAATGCAACTGGATATAATAACTATGCTGCACCAGGTGCAGATAGACTTAAAGTATCTGTATCTCTTTTTAAAAAAGCAATTTCTGATATAAATGATGAAAACTTTGTTGAATTAGCACTTGTTGATAATGGTATTTTAAGAACAAAAAGTGTAGAAACACAATATTCTGTAGTTAGTGATGAATTAGCAAGAAGAACATATGCAGAATCTGGAGATTATGTTACAACTCCTTTTGATGTGACAGTTAGAGAATCTCTAAATGATCATATGGGTAATAATGGAGTTCTAGAAGAAGGACAACTCACCAATTCAGGATCAAGTCCCTCTCCTGAATTAGCACTTTATCAAATTTCTCCCGGAAAAGCCTTTGTTAAAGGATATGAAATTGAAACTATTACTTCAACAAATGCTGATTGCCCAAAACCAAGAAATGTAAAAACTGTTGAGGATCAAGCATTATCTTATAATACTGGATCTACTTTAAGATTGAATAGAGTTTTTGGAACTCCTCTTGTAGGTGTTGGTAATACATATGTTCTTAGTCTTAGAGATGGTAGAGTAGGAACTGCTCAAACAACACCTGCAGGGAATGAAATTGGAGTAGCAAGAGTTTATGATTTTAGATTAGAATCTGGTTCTTATAGTGCTTCAAATGGTGATTTAAATGAGTGGGGAATTTCTCTTTATGATGTTCAGACTGTCACTCAGATTACTTTAAATGAAAATATTACATTAACAACGCCAGTACTTGTGCAAGGAAAAAATAGTGACGCAAGTGCATATCTTAAAACTAGTGTAAGTGATACAAATGTTCTTGATCTTTATGATAAATCTGGAACTTTTACATTAAATGAATCATTTTTATTTAATGGAAATGATAATGGAAGAGTTGCGATTGCTATTACTCAATATGGAATGTCTGATGTTTCTTCTATCCATGGAAATATTGGTGGAGTTGTTGGTGTAGGAACTACATTTAGTGCAGATATAATTCAATCTACTAAATTTGATGTAGGTATTGCTACTATTAGTCAAGTTAGTCCAGGTGGATTAAGTACAATAACTTCAACAAATCCACTTTTCCCAGGAACTGGATTTGCTGTTACGACAGGTAATTTGATATCTTATAGTAGTCCAAGTTATTCTGTACCAGTATATGCATCTGTTGTTAGTATAGGAGCTAATGATGTTACTATTACTGGCGTCACTACTGTTACTGATATTGTTCAAGGTAGACTTCCAATATCAACGCTTGATGTAACTGATCTTAAAGTCTTAGGAACAAAATTAGAAGCTTCTAGTGATAATACGCTCTATACACCATTACCTAAACAAAATATTTCTGATGTAAATCTTGAAGATTCTTATATTATAATAAGAAAGTCAAAAACTGTAACGATTGGAGGAAATCAATTATCAACACCCGTTACTGTAGGAGTAAATGAAACATTTGAACCGTATGATGAAGAAGCATATTCTTTAATTAGATCAGATGGGTCTACGGAAGTTCTTACTTCTGATAAATTATCATTCTCTGGTGGATCAACAATATTACAAATTTATAATTTAGGAGCTGCTGATAGTGCAGCAAGATTAACTTATACATTAAAGAAAACCAAAGTTCAAGTAAAGCAAAAGAGAAAGAATAGAGTTAATTCAGTTATAATTGATAAGTCTAAATATGAAGCATCTGGTATAGGACTAACAACATTAAATGATGGTTTGAGTTATGGCAATTATCCTTATGGAACAAGAGTTCAAGATCAAAGCATAACATTAAATGTTCCTGATATTGTTAATATTCATGGAATTTATGAATCTACAGATACTACTCAACCTTCTGCTCCTACAGTTGTATTATCCTCAATTTCTGGTCCGGCAAGTGATACTTCAGACCTTATAATTGGTGAGAAGATTACCGGTCAGAATAGCGGTGCGATTGCAATAGTTGCAGAAAAATTAACTGCTTCTCAAATTCAGTTTATTCCAAAAAATCTCAGTGATTTTAGAGAAGGTGAAATTTTATATTTTGAAGAATCAAAAATTCAAGGAACAGTTTCTAGTTTAGCAGAATCAAGTTTTAATATTTCTAAACAGTTTGTATTTAATGCTGGACAAAGAGGAAGTTTTTATGATTATGGATCAATTAAGAGGAAAGATGGGTTTAATGAACCATTAAAACAGTTAAAAGTTTATTTTTCAAACGGATATTATGACTCTAGTGATGATGGTGATATTACAACAGTTGCTTCATATAGTGAATCGTTTAATTATGATACTGAAATTAAAACAGTAAATGGTGAAAGAGTAACTGATCTAATTGATATTAGACCATCTGTTTCAAATTATGTAGTATCTGAGAATGCACGATCTCCTTTTGAATTTCATGGTAGAAGTTTTGAGCAAGCAGGAAATAGTGTTCCAAATATTTTAGCATCTGATAGAACTCTTAATTTTACTTATTCATTCTATTTACCGAGAGTGGATAGAATTTTTCTTACAAAAGAGGGTAAGTTCCAAATACAGTATGGAGAATCGTCAGAAAGACCTGAGGCACCTGTAAATATTGATGGTGCAATTGAACTTGCAAGAGTAGATCTTCCAGCATACCTGTATCATCCATCTCAAGCTTCTCTTAATTTTATGGAGCACAAGAGATATAGAATGTCTGATATTAGAAATCTTGAAAAGAGAATTCAAAATCTTGAATATTATACATCACTATCTTTACTTGAAGCAAATACTGCTAATATGTTTATTCCCGATAGTAAGGGATTGAACAGATTTAAATCTGGATTCTTTGTTGATAATTTTACTTCTGTAACATCACAGGAAAATAATCTTCCCTATAAGAATAGTATTGATATTAAACATAAAATGTTAAAACCTCAACATTATACTAATTCTGTTGATCTTATTCAGGGTCCCGTTGAAAATGTTGATCCTGATGCTGATTTGGCATTCCAAAATCCTGAAGGTATTAATATAAGAAAAACTGCTGATGTAATTACTCTTGATTATGCTAATGTTGAATGGCTTAAGCAATCTTTTGCAACAAGAACTGAAAGTGTAACGCCATTTTTAATAAGTTTCTGGCAAGGTACTCTTACATTAACACCTGCAACAGATACTTGGATTGATACTACAAGATTGGAAGCAAAAGTTATCCAAGCAGAGGGTAATTATAAAGAGAAAATGCGTGAAATGGTTGAAACTCAGAATGTTGATCCACAGACTGGATTTGCTCCTGTAATTTGGAATGCATGGGAAGATAATTGGACTGGTAAGGAGATTACAGAAACTACAAGAGAAAGAACATTATATGTTGGTACTGCTGAACCTCCCGTTCATTCATATGGTGGTTGGTCGCAGAGACAGACAGTATTCTGGTATGATGGAGAAAAAGTTGTTGAAGATACTATCAGAGAAGTTAAAGATACTGGTACAAAAAACAGAAGTGGTAATAGAACTATTATTACAGAGCAATTTGATAAAACTTCTGTTGGAGATAGAACTGTAAGTAGAGATGCTATTCCTTATATGAGGTCTAGAAATATTCAATTTGTTAATAAAAAGGTTAAACCACTTACAAAGATGTATGCATTTTTTGATAATGTTAATGTAACCAAGTATTGTGTTCCAAAACTTCTTGAAATTTCAATGACCACTGGTACATTTGAAGTTGGTGAAACTGTATCTGGTACAGTTAATGATACTGGAGTTGGTGTAGAAAATAAGATTGCACGTCCAGGAATTACCTTTAGAGTTGCACAATCAAATCATAAAGAAGGTGAATATAATATTCCAACATCTACTTATGCAAGAAATCCTTATACTTCACAAGTACTTTCAGAGTCTTATTCTTCAACATCAAATATTCTAAATATTGATACTTTCTCTTTACAAGAGCAAGTACAAGGTGATTATTTTGGTTATGTTGAAGCAAATATGATACTTACTGGAAAAACAAGTGGTGCTCAAGCAACAATTACTGATGTTAGATTGATCTCTGATATATCTGCAAATTTAACTGGTAGTTTCTTTATTCCAAATCCAAATATTGGTACAAATCCAAGATTTGAGGCTGGAACAAGAGTATTGACTTTTGTTAATGATAGTGCAAATAATCAAGAAGTCGCTACTACAATTTCTGAAGAAGGATTTAGTGCAACAGGAACTATGGAGACTGTGCAGGAAAATATTATTTCTGTACGCAATGCAAGGATTCAAAACAAAATTGATTTTGAAGAGCAAGCAATTTCAAGAACAACAGGGGCTCAAGTTATTTCAACTAGAACCATTCGTGAGACTGGGAGTTTAAGATCTAAAACTCAATACTATGATCCATTGGCTCAATCATTCTTGGTCGATGATGATACAGGTATTTTTGCTACCAGGTGCGATGTATTCTTTAAGTCTAAAGATGATAGTGATATTCCAGTAACTCTTCAACTTAGGACAATGAAGCATGGAACACCAACACAAAAGATTATTCCATTTTCTGAAATTGTTTTAGATCCAAGCGATGTTAATGTTTCTGGAGATGGATCAGTAGCAACATCTTTTGTTTTTGATGCTCCAGTTTATCTTGATGGTGGTACTGAGTATGCCATTTGTGTAGCATCAATGTCTACTAAGTATAGTGTTTATATTTCTAGAATTGGTGAAACTGATCTTTTAACCGATGCATTTATTTCAAACCAACCATATTTGGGTTCACTGTTTAAATCACAAAATGCTTCTACTTGGGAACCAAGTCAATGGGAAGATTTGAAGTTTGTTCTTTATAGAGCAGATTTTGTTGAAAAAGGACAAGTTGAATTCTATAATCCTGTTTTAAGTAAAGGAAATAATCAAATTCCAAGATTGATGTCAGATTCTCTATCTTTCAATTCAAGGAAAATAAGAGTTGGACTTTCAAAGACGGTTATTGATCACGACCTTAAACCAGGTCTTGTAATTAGTCAGATGGGAAATAATGCAACGGGTAACTATGTTGGATCTGCTGGAAGCATAACAGGCGCTTTAAATATTATTAGTCCAGGAATTGGATATACTGGACCATTTACTTATTCAGCAGTTAATTTAACAACACTTACTGGATCTGGTAGAAATGCAACTGCCAATGTTCAAGTTAAAAATGATGGAACTGTTGGATTTGCGACAATTGTATTGGGTGGAACTGGATATGAAATTGGAGATACTCTTGGAGTAACTACTATTGGATCTAATAACCTTGGTACTGCATTAAGATTATCTGCAGTAGCAATAGGAAAGACAAATGAACTTGTTATTGATAATGTACAAGGAAACTTCATTTCTGTTGGATCCGCATCCACTGTTCAATTTATTAATGGCGCAGGGATTACTACGGCATTAAATTGGGTAAGTAGTGCATCAACAACGTCTGATATGTCTGATGTTGGTGGAATTCAAATCGAAGAACTTACTGTTGTAAATGATGGATTGCATGTAAAAGTAAATCATAAAAATCATGGAATGTATTCTAGTGAGAATAAGGTTATTATATCTGATGTTGGATCAGATATAAAACCAACAAAATTAACTGCAGCATATTCTTCATCTAATACTGGAGCATTATCGGTTGATTCTATTTCTAATTTCCAATCGTTTGAGAATATTGGAATTGGAACTACAAATGCTGGTTATGTGAGGATTGGTGATGAGATTATTGGATATACAACAACATCTGCTGGATCTCTTACTGGAAATATTACAAGAGGTAGTAATCCAAAAGATTATCCAATAGGAACACCAGTTTATAAGTATGAAACAAATGGAATTTCTCTTAAGAGAATTAATAAAACTCATGATTTAGATGATGCAACAATTGATAATCCAGTTACGTTTGATTATTATAATATTAAAGTTGGTATGAGTACTGGTGGTGTTGATAGAACTACTTCTGCTGGTTGGCCAAAACTTTATTCTCAGAGGACAAAATCAGTTGGTGGAAATGATATCCGGGCAACACAAAATATGCCTTTTGAAATTATTACGCCAATGGTTCAAAATATTACTGTTCCTGGAACAAGTTTGAGTGGTATGATTAGAACGGTAAGTTCAACGAGTATGAGTGGTAATGAGATTGCTTGGATTGATAAGGGATGGGATCCGGTTGCTTTAAATAAGGCAAATTATCTCAATACTCCTAGAGCTATTTTCTCTGATGTCAATCAAAATAATAAGTTAACAGATCTTGATGGTAACAAATCGTTCCAGTTAAGCGTTCAATTAGAATCTAATGATACAAGATTATCTCCTGTTATTGACTCACAAAGAGTTAATACTATTATAACTTCTCATAGAGTTAATAGCATAATTACTGATTATGCTACAGATAAAAGATCAAATTCTGCAACCGAAGATCCAACCGCTTTCCAATTTATTTCCAAAGAAATAAATCTTGAAAATTCAGCAACTTCTTTACAACTCACTTTAAGTGCATTTCTGAATTCATATTCAGATATTAGAGCATTTTATTCAATAAGCGAATCTGATAATTTCTATCCGGTATTTACGCCATTCCCTGGATATGATAACTTAAATGATAGAGGAGAGATTATCGAATTCCAGAATAATAGTGGTCGTTCAGATAAGTATGTTCCTTTACCAGAAAAAGGTGTTAATGCATCGAGTAGATGGACTGATTACATATTCAGTTCAAAGACTTTGCCTTCATTTAAATCTTATAGGATTAAATTTGTATTTACATCAACTAGTCAATGTCATGCACCTTCAGCAAAGGATTTGAGAGTAATAGCACTCGCTTAATATTAATGGAATATATAAAAGTAAAAGATCATTCTGATTTAGTAAGAGATCCTAAAACACAAGGTATTATAAACACTAATAAATCTGCTTATGATGAATATATTGCAAGGCGTGATGCTAATAGTGAAGCAGACCAAAAATCTCAAAGTATGGAAGAGGATCTTGCAAACTTAAAAGGTGAGATTGGTGAAATTAAGGATTTATTACACCAGCTTGTCCAGTCTAAATATCAATAAAGGAAATTGTGTAAATGGCACAACCATCTACAAGAACAGAATTAATTGATTATTGCAAGAGGCAATTGGGTGCTCCTGTTTTAGAAATTAATGTTGCTGATGAACAACTTGATGATTTGACTGATGATGCTATTCAGTTTTTTCAGGAAAGGCATTTTGATGGTGTTTATCAGACATTTTATAAGTATCAAGTAACGCAAGATGATATTGATAGAGGAAGAGCAAATGGTGGAAGTAATGGTAAGATAGGAATATCGACAATTACTGCAGACGCTACAATCGTAGGTTCTGCTACGACACAATTCAATTGGGAAGAAAATAGTAATTTCTTACAGATTCCACCAAATGTGATAGGAGTTACTAAACTATTCCATTTTGATGGATCTAACACTCTGACTAATAATATGTTTAGTGTGAAGTATCAGTTGTTCTTAAATGATGTTTATTATTGGGGATCTACTGAACTTTTATCCTATGCTATGGTTAAGACATATCTTGAAGATTTAGATTTCTTATTATCTACACAGAAGCAGATTAGATTTAATAAAAGACAAGACAGACTTTATCTTGATATTGATTGGGGTAATTTAACCGTTGGTGATTATCTAATTATCGATTGTTATTCTGTATTAGATCCAAGCGATTATGCTAGAGTATGGAATGATTCATTTATAAAACCATATTTAACCGCATTGATTAAGAAGCAATGGGGTCAAAATATGATGAAATTCCAAGGAGTAAAACTTCCTGGTGGTGTAGAATTAAATGGAAGACAGATGTATGATGATGCACAGAGAGATTTGGATATTATTAGAGAAAGAATGTCCAATACTTATGAACTACCTCCTTTGGATATGATAGGTTAAGATAATGGTATTAAATTCATTTTTCTTACAAGGGTCAACTGGAGAGCAGAATCTAGTTCAGGATCTAATCAATGAACAGTTGAGGATGTATGGTGTTGAAGTGCATTATCTTCCAAGAAAATATATAACAGAAAACACAATAATTAAGGAAGTTATAGAGTCCAAATTTGATGAAGCACTTCCTATAGAAGCATATATTGAAAATAATGAAGGATATGGAGACCAAACTACAATACTATCAAAATTTGGTATTCAAGCTCTTAATGAAATAACATTAACAATATCTAAAGAAAGGTTTGAAACTTATATATCTCCACTTTTAGAAGGAGATAGTAATGTTAAAGTATCTACTAGACCTTCTGAAGGAGATTTAATTTATTTTCCTTTTGGTGATAGATTGTTTGAAATTAAGTTTGTTGAACATGAACAACCATTCTATCAACTTAAAAAGACTTATGTCTACACTTTAAAATGTGAACTTTATAGGTATGGAACTGGAGAAGTTATTGATACTGATGTTACAGAAATTGATGATGTCTTTACTGAAGATGATGCAGCTGCACAAGGATTGAGTGGAACACAAACATTGACTATGGTTGGTGTTGGAACACAAGCAGCGGCAACTGTTGGATATGTTGTTGATGGAGGAATTACAAATATTGTAATAAATAATCGTGGTGGTGGATATAAGTATATTCCACAAGTTGAAATATCTACTGCCCCTGCATCAGGAAGTAGTGGGATTGGTACTGCGACTATGATTGGTGGAATTGTTGCTTGCGATAAGAATGTTGATCCTCTACGCAAATCTGTACAAAGTGTTGAACTAATTAATCCTGGTTATGGATATACTGTAGTTCCTGGAGTGAGATTTATTCCACATTCTACTGGTGGTACTGGAGCAGCTGCAACAGCAGCAATCGGTGATGGTGTACTTGGCATTGTTACTATAACCAATGGTGGTAGTGGATATAGTACTGCAACTAAACCATTAGTAACCTTTAGTGGTACTTCTACAGTATCTGCTGCAGCAACAGTTGTTGTTAGTGCTGCAGGAACCATCAGTCAGATTCGGATGACGCATGCTGGAATTGGATATACAGCACCACCTACAATTACATTAGTAGATCCAGGTACAACAGGAACTGGATCTTATTCATTCAATGAAGTAGTAACTGGTCAGACTTCTGGTGTTACAGCAAGAGTTGTGAAGTGGACTGCTAGTACAAGAGCATTAGATATTTATGATCAAACTGGTAATTTTGATGTTGGTGAATCAATTGTTGGAGCAGCATCTTCGGCAAGTTATATATTACTTACTAAGGATTATATTGAAAGTAGTGGATTTGGTGATAATGATACAATGGAAACCAAGGCAGATTCTATAATGGACTTTAGTGAAGGTAATCCTTTTGGCACACCATAAGACCTAAATAGTAGTTAAAGTAAAGAATTGAAAGATGTTTGAACATTTTTATCACGAAATTTTTAGAAGGACCATTATATCTTTCGGTTCTTTGTTTAATAATATGCTTATAAAGCAAGAGAACTCTTCTGAAGAAACTGTTAATCAGTTTAGAGTTCCATTGTCTTATGGACCAACGCAGAAGTTTTTAGCAAGACTTTCACAATCTCCAGATTTAAATAAGTCTGTTGCTATGACATTGCCAAGAATGTCATTTGAATTTACTGGGTTACAATACGATCCTTCAAGGAAAGTTACTCAAACTCAAAAATTTTCAAAAGGATTGAGTTCTGATAAGAAATCTACTCAAAAGGCATATATGCCAGTTCCATATAATATGCAATTTGAGTTGGCAATTATGACAAAGTTAAATGATGATATGCTTCAGATTGTTGAGCAGATTCTTCCATATTTTCAACCATCTTATAATTTGTCAGTTAATTTAATTGATACTATAGGAGAAAAAAGAGATATACCTGTTGTCCTTGAAAGTATTACTACGAATGATGATTATGAAGGGGATTTTTCTACAAGAAGAGCATTAATATACACATTAAGATTTAGTGTAAAGACATACCTATTCGGACCTATCAGCAGTGCTTCTTCCGATATTATTACAAAGGCCACTCTTGGATATATTGCTGGAAATCAGAGCACTGTTCCTGATAGAGATGTTTCATACTCTGTACAGAGAAGAGCACTTAAGAATTATGACGGCACAGTTCTTACAACATTAACTGATGATATTGAGAAATCAGATACTGTTATTCCAGTTGCTAGTGTTGCTGGAATAACTGATGCCACATATCTTGATTTGGATGGTGAGGAAGTTTATGTGAAATCTATTGGTACTGATAGTATTGTTGTTTCTCGTGGTCAAGATGGAACTACTATTACCACTCATCTAAGAGGTGCAGAAATCAAATCCATCACATCTGCAGATGCTGATCTCATTCTAGATGGGGATGACTTTGGATTTGATGGTAGTTTCTCTTAATATGAAAAATGAAAATGACAAAGCAATTTGATAAACTCAATAAAACATTTAATATTGAGGATGATAAAGAAGATGCGACTGTAGTTACTGCAGAAGCAGTTCCTACAACTATTGAAATAGAAAAACCTGATAGACTTACTCAGGATGACATTACCAAAGATTATGAATATACAAGAGGTAATCTTTATAGTATAATTGAAAAAGGTCAAGAAGCAATTAATGGTATTCTTGAACTTGCACAAGAAAGTGAAATGCCCAGAGCATATGAAGTTGCTGGTCAGTTAATTAAAAGTGTTTCTGATGCGACCGATAAACTGATGGATCTTCAGAAAAAGTTGAAAGATGTTAATGAAGAAAAAGAAAGTAAAGGTCCAACGACTGTAAATAATGCATTATTTGTTGGATCGACAGCAGAACTATCAAAATTATTAAAATCAAATAAAGTAGAACAAGAAGAAACTAAATAGTTAAAAAAAGATCATGGCAGTAAATCCTGTTATTAACCTAACAATTAACCAAGGTGCTGATTTTTCTGAGGCGTTTTTGTCTAAAGAATCTGATGGGTCAGCAACAGATCTTACTGGATATAGTGGTAGTGCAAAAATAAGAAAGCATTATGGATCTTCGACAGCAACAGCGTTTACAGTTTCTATTACTGCTTCAACTGGAGAAGTATCTATTGCTATGACCAGTGGAAAAACTGTAGGATTATCTGCGGGTCGTCATGTATATGATGTTCGTTTAGTCTCTAGTGGTGGTGATGTTTCTAGATTGGTTGAAGGTATGGCTTTAGTTCAAGCAGGCGTTACAACATCTTAAAATAATGGCTGTAGTTAAAAAAGCAACAAATCCAGGATCTGTAGTATCAAAACGTACAGCATCAACATCATTGACTTCTCAACTTAAACGTAGTAAGTTGAGCGATATGACTGATGCTTCTTTTGGAACTCTTGATGCATCAGCTGATGGTAAGTTTGTTTCATATGACGAAAGTATTAAGAAATTTACTTTAGTAACAGCAGATGATTTATTAGTAGTATCAGCTGAAGATGATGATCTTCCTAATGCATTTGTTAGTGTAGTAGAAAACCAAATTGATTTGGGTGAAGTTACTGGTAATGTAGATGGAGGAACCTTTTTAGGATAATAGTAAATGGCTTCTACAATTGCTTCAACATCATCAATAGAATCAGATAAAGCAAGGCGCACACTTTTAAGATATAATCATTCATTGGGAGATTTTGATTCTGTAACAATTGATGATGCATTAAAAACAAGTGAGACTCTTTCTGAGTCTTTTAAAGATAGTCTAGAAAGTGAACTTGATATAAACAATATTGTGGTAATGAGTTATGATGCGGGATCGTTTTGAGTTATAAATATCTATACTAGAAGTAATAAAGAAAGAGTGTAAAGATGGCATCTCCCGTAATTCAGTTTAAGAGAGGCGTTATTGCTAATCTTCCCGCACTTAGGGCAGGTGAACCTGGTTTTACTACAGACTCCTATGATTTGTATGTTGGTATAGATTCTACAACAAGCAATAATAAGTATTTTGGATCTGCTAGATACTGGACAAAAGAAACCGCTTCTTCAGCAACAGTATTAAAACTTTTAGAGGCTAGTGGAAATGGAACATCTAATATTGGATTAAGAGCTCCTGCATCGGTAGGAACTGCTCTTACTTATACATTTCCAGGGACTGCAACTGACGGATATTTTTTAAAAACTGATGCTACTGGTACACTTTCTTGGACTGGTACTATTGTAGCTACAGGAGATGATCATGATCTTGCCGGAACAACTGATCTTGATGAAGTTTCCGTTTCTGGATTTTCTACATTTTCAAAAAATGTAGATATTGCAGGAATTACTAGTACTCAAGATTTATATGTAGCTGGTATTTCAACCTTTATTGGTGAATGTACGTTTAAAGGTGGGACAGTTACTTTAGGTGATGCTACTGCTGATAATGTTGTATTCGGTGCAGATGTTAATTCTAATATTATACCCAATACTGATGATACTTATGATCTAGGTAGTTCAAGCCAACAGTGGAGAGATTTATTCATAAATGGAACAGTAGATGCTGATTCGTTGGTTGTTTCGGGAATTGCTACTCTTGGTTCGTTTATAGATATTAATGATAGCATCAATATTAGTGATGGATTAGAAGTTACTGGATTTTCTACCTTTACTAAGTTCGTAGACATTAATGAAAGTGTTGATATTGCTGGTGGTGCTACAGTAACTGGTCTTTCTACGTTTTCTTCTAATGTAGATATTAACTCCGATGTAGATATTAATAGAAGTCTGGCTGTAACCGGTGGATCAACTGTATCCGGATTATCCACATTTTCTTCTAATGTAGATATTAACTCCGATGTAGATATTAATAGAAGTTTAACAGTAACCGGTGGAGCAACGGTATCTGGATTCTCCACATTTACTAAGTTTGTAGATATTAATGAAAGTGCTGATATTTCTGGTGGAGTTACTGTTACTGGAGTTTCTACTCTTGGTGGGTTTGTAGATATTAATGATAGCGTTAATATTAGTAATGGATTAGAAGTTACTGGAGTTTCTACATTTACAGGTAATATAGACATCAATTCAGATGTAGATATTAATAGAAGTCTTGCTGTAACCGGTGGAACAACAGTTACTGGATTATCCACATTTTCTTCTAATGTAGATATTAACTCTGATGTAGACATTAATAGAAGTTTGGCAGTAACCGGTGGAACTACTATATCTGGATTATCTACATTCTCTGGTAATGTAGACATTAATTCGGATGTTGATATCAACAGAAGTTTAGCAGTAACCGGTGGTTCTACAGTTACAGGTTTATCTACATTCACAGGTAATGTGGATGTTAACTCCGATGTTGATATCAATAGAAGTTTAGCAGTAACTGGAGGAACAACAGTTACTGGATTATCAACGTTTTCTTCTAATATAGATGTTAACTCTGATGTTGATATTAATAGAAGTCTGGCTGTAACTGGAGGAGCAACAGTATCTGGTTTTTCCACTTTCACAAAGTTTGTAGATATTAATGAGAGTGCTGATATTTCTGGTGGATTAAATGTTGCCGGTATTACAAGTGCTCCAACTGCTGTGGTTACATCACTTCAGGCAAGTAATATTAAAGCAAATGATGGTACTACTGCTATGACCATCACGAATTCAACAGGTGCTGTTGAATTTGCTCAGAATTTTACAGTTAGTGGTAATATGTATGTGAATGGATCCACAACACAGGTAAACACATCACAAACAACTATTGAGGATCAACTTTTAGAATTGGGTATGGTTGATGGTAGTGTTCCTGATTCGGATCTGAATAAAGATATTGGCGTTCTCTTTAATTACTTTACAGATGCTGCTAAAAAGGCTGGCGTTTATTGGGATGATAGTACAAGTAGGATAGTTGCTGCTTCTGTTGTCACAGAAAGTACTGGAGTCTTATCTGCTTCATCTTATGCAGATTTTGAGGTTGGTGGACTTTTTGTTAATGGATGTACTGGAAGTGCTACTCAAGTTATTAATTGTTCTTCAAGTACTGTTATTCTTGAAAATATTACTATTGATGGAGGAGCATTCTAATTTTTATATGACTGAAGAAGATTTGAAGTTTTTAATAGGTTCATATCAACAAAGATCTCAAGATCTTTTTACTCAATTGGTAGCAATAGAAGCAAAAAATATGCAATTAAATCAAACAGTAGAACTTTTAAGTGCAAAGATAAAGGAGTTAGCATCTAAAGATCAATCATCATCTCTTAAATCAAAAAAATCTACTAAACAAATAGGTGATTTTACATAAATAGGAAAAAGCACCAGTATATACTGGGAAGTTTGACTACATAGACACCTAAAAAGATGGCAAATCCAAAGATTAAGTTTAAGCGGTCAGCTGTAGCGGATAAAATTCCATTAGCTACAGATTTGCCATTAGGTGAAATAGCACTTAATACTTATGATGGTAAATTATATGCGTCTAAGAATGTTGGATTGGGAACAACGGCATTTGCTGTTAACCCTTGGACTGTAGGAACAGGAACGAATACTTATAATGCTTACTTTACGAAAGGTGATGTTGGAATTGGGTCTACTGAACCAGCTGCAAAACTTGATGTTGCAGGAATTACCAGTACTCAAGATTTATATGTAGCTGGTATTTCAACCTTTGTTGGTGAATGCACTTTTAAAGGTGGAACAATTACTTTAGGTGATGCTAATAGTGATAATGTTGTATTTACTTCCGATGTCAATTCTAATATTATACCCAATACTGATGGTGCTTATGATCTAGGTAGTTCAAGCCAACAGTGGAGAGATGTATTTATAAATGGAACAGCAGATACTGATGCATTAGTTGTTTCAGGAATTTCTACATTTTCTTCTAATGTAGATATTAATTCTGATGTAGATTTAGCAGGAACACTAACAGTTGGTGTTGATGACACTGGTCACGACGTTAAGTTCTTTGGAGCTACATCAGGTAAATACTGTCTATGGGATGAATCAGGAGATACATTAGATATAAACGGGAACCTTGACATTAGTGACATGTCAACCTTCAGCGGTCAAGTTAACTTCTCCCAATCAGGCGGTAGTGCCCTTATGCTAGGTGAAGGCGCTGGGTTCAAGCAAACAGTAGGTGGTCTTGGTGCAGTACCTGTCCTAATGTTAGACTACGGTAAGTTTGAAGCATATTGGCAAGGCGTTAAGAAGTTTGAAACTACTTCAGCTGGTGTCACAGTAACAGGAGTCGGCACGTTTAGTGGTGATGTTGATATCAATAGAAGTCTCTCTGTAACTGGAGGAGCAACGGTTACTGGATTATCTACATTTACAGGTAATGTGGATGTTAACTCCGATGTTGATATTAATAGAAGTCTGGCTGTAACCGGTGGTTCTACAGTTACAGGTCTTTCTACATTCACAGGTAATGTAGATGTTAACTCTGATGTTGATATTAATAGAAGTCTGGCTGTAACTGGAGGAGCAACGGTATCTGGATTATCTACATTCACAGGTAATGTAGACATTAATTCAGATGTAGATATTAATAGGAGTTTAGCAGTAACTGGAGGAGTAACTGTATCTGGATTCTCCACATTTACTAAGTTTGTAGATATTAATGAAAGTGCTGATATTTCTGGTGGATTAAATGTTGCTGGTATTTTAACTGCTACTACTATTAATGCAACTGTATCTGGTGATGCAACTGGATTGAGTGGATCACCAAATATTGTTGTATCTGATGTTACTGCAACAAATTTTGTAGGATCTGCAGTAACAATTACTGGCAATCTTGATGTTAGAGGAACACGAACTGTTGTTAATACTAATGTTTTAGATGTTTCAGATACTAATATTGGTATCGCATCAACCGCGTCACTATTAAATGATACCAATTTAGATGGTGCAGGTATTACAATTTTTGGAAGTAATGGAAATAAAACTTTAACTTGGGATGGTACTAATAGTAGATTAGGTTTTAATACTGATCTTTCTGCATCCAATATTTTTGCTGGTCGCTCTAATATAACAGGAATTGCTACATTTGGGAGCAATGTAGATATTAATTCAGATGTTGATATTAATAGAAGTTTAGCAGTAACCGGTGGGGCAACAATATCTGGATTTTCTACCTTTACTAAGTTCGTAGATATTAATGAAAGTGTTGATATTGCTGGCGGTTCTACAGTTACGGGTCTTTCTACATTTACAGGTAATGTAGACATTAATTCAGATGTAGACATTAATAGAAGTTTAGCAGTAACTGGTGGAGCAACGGTATCTGGTTTTTCTACTTTCACAAAGTTCGTAGATATTAATGAGAGTGTTGATATTGCTGGAGGAGCAACAGTTACTGGATTATCCACATTTACGGGTAATGTAGACATCAATTCAGATGTTGATATTAATAAAAGTCTGGCTGTAACTGGAGGATCAACGGTATCTGGATTATCCACATTCTCTGGTAATGTAGATATTAACTCTGATGTAGATATCA
>Ga0206682_10002478_pt1 | contig 16700 bp, 26 predicted proteins | sample M240m12015metaG_FD_155444 | JGI IMG/M metagenome (GOLD analysis project Ga0206682, IMG submission 155444) | Ammonia-oxidizing marine archaeal communities from Monterey Bay, California, United States - M2 40m 12015 | ecosystem: Environmental > Aquatic > Marine > Intertidal zone | place: USA...
CTTTTTCCAGAAGCACGGAATGTAGTACAACCTGACGAACCGCCTTCATAAGCATCCATGTACACTTGTTTAAATTGTTCCCAGGTCACTTCATCACCTACGTTGCAGGTTTTTGAACAAGCGGAATCAACATACTTTGATGCAACATTTAGAACCCGTACATGATCGAATACAGACAGTTCATCTGCGGTCTTACCTTTGACCCCAAACTCCCGATATCCATAATCGTCTACCCGCTCAATTGTAGGGCCATCAAAGGTCTGAATGGTACGATCATAGAAGTGGCTGAATACAGGTTCGATACCGCTGGATACATTATCTGCACTCAGGCTAATTGTGCCTGTAGGAGCGACACTTAGAAGGTGTGAATTACGGATACCATGCCGTGAGATCTTTTTACGGATATCCTTTGGCAGGGTTTGAGTAAATTCACTGGCTAGGTAGTCTTTATGAAATAGAGGAAACGCACCTTTTTCTTTTGCCAGCGTGATAGACGTTTCATAGCAAATGTCCCTAATAGTACCCATGATATCTTCTAGTGCTTCGATGAATTTCTCTGACCCATAATCGTGACCTAATGCTTCAATAGCATTTGCTACACCAGTTACGCCTAGACCCATACGGCGGGTATCCTTGGCCTGTTTTTCTTGCTGGGGTAGAGGGTAAGTTGCACGATCAACTACGTTATCCATAGCCCTTACTACGCTTGGTATATCTTCTTTCAACATATCCATGTCGAAAATATATTTACCATCTTCGTGCGTACTAACTACATATTTTGTGAGATTGAAAGATCCCAGCAAGCAAGCACCATAGGGCGGCAAAGGCTGTTCGCCACATGGGTTAGTAGCAACAATATTCTCACAGTAATGGAGATTATTTTTACGGTTTATTCGATCAATAAACAGGATACCTGGTTCAGCCCAATCCCATGTGCTTCTTAAAATATCATCCCATAATGCACGGGCATTAACGGTGGAATACACACGGTCTTCAAACACCAGATCAAACTGACCATTAGTTTTAACCGCTTCCATAAATGCGTCTGTAACGCCTACGGAAATATTAAATCCTGTTAGTTCAGTACTGTTATTTTTAGCACGGATGAACTTTTCGATATCGGGGTGATCTACCCTTAAAACGCCCATTTGAGCGCCCCGGCGGTGACCTGCGGAAGCAATAGTATGGCATACACTATCAAATATAGCCATGAAGCTTAGTGGGCCACTAGAACGACTGTCTAGGCTCTTTATAAGCGCACCATGAGGGCGAAGTGTGGAGAAATCATAGCCGATACCACCGCCAAGCTGCATGGTTCTGGCGGCTTCTTTAGCCGCATCCATAATACCTTCCATACTGTCTGCGATTGTACCACTCACAAAGCAGTTATATGGAGTGACGGTTCGTGGTGCGCCCATTGCAGATTGGACACGCCCCGCTGGTAAGAACCGCTGGTTATACAGGATGTTTCTAAACTGATTAAAGTGAGGTTCATCATCTTTCAGTGCTTCGGCCACACGGGTCATTGCTTCGTGGAAAGTTTCGCCTTCACTGCGATATTTTTCTTTATGGATCTGTTCACTGATTGGTAGTGTAGGCCCGTATGAGTTTTTTAGCATTGTATGCCCCCTTAAACTAAGTCTTTTAGATTTGGTTCTTGATAATTTGGCCCTTTGAGAACTTTTCCGTCCTCACGGTAGATAGGCTGACCGTCATCATCCAATTTGCTCATATTGGACGCATGTACTCTGCGAATTGCTTCGTCTAAATCCCATCCAAATTTAGCCGCCATTCCGAATGTGACGTAGACTAAATCTGCTAGTTCTTTGATCATGTTTTCAGCATCTGTGGCTGACAAAACTTCGGCATATTCTTCTTTAATAAGCACAGTTCTAAATAAATCTGCGGTACTGCCCTTGGCCCATTCATGGTTCAATGACTGTCCATAAACACGGGCAAAATGCTTAACCATATCCAACGGTGATTTGCTTAGATATGTATCAGGATCACAAAGCGCCTCAGACCCTTCATTGAAATATTCGTATCCAGGGGTCATTCTTCATCCTCCAGAATATGTTCTTTTAAAATTTCTGATTTAAGGCGATTGATGTACCAAATTGCTTTATCCAAATCCTGGATGCCGCCTTTGTACTCGTACCTCCAAAGATACTTCAGAGAGTTGCCTTGGCAGTATTTTTTGAACCCTTCAGGGCCAAGTGCTGCCTTGATTGCATCAATACATTCGATACCAGATTGGTTGTAATGCGGGGGGCTATTAACTGCATCCATCAGTTAGGTCTTTTCTTACCGTTGATCGGGACTACCTTGGTATCATTCATCCTATCGATAAGTTCATCCGCAGGTTCAAAGCCACCTTCTTGGGAATCTAGTTCCTCAACATCGAATAAGGCGCTTCCGAAAACAGCCATTGTAGGAGAGGCTGTAGCCGCCATCATAGATAGCCCACGAAGTAAGAAGAGCATGTAAGCTTCAGTCTCTTCATCAAGATCATCGTCAAAGTTTGCTATACTGGAAACGATGGTACTCCCTTTTTCATCAAGGGACATGACCAGAGCCACGGTGTTCATTTCTAAATCTTCTGCGTTCATTTTTTTATCCTTTGTAGCAAATCGAAAAAGTGAGAAGCATCCAAGACAACCAGAGGGGTTTGTCTGTCAGCTTTTATGACTGCGAGGGGTTCAGCACCTTTGGGACAATTGGCTTCCGCCTGTTCCATCACTTTGTATATTGCGAAGCTTTTGTTGCTCTTGCATTCTACGCTGTAGGGAAAGAGTCTCCTGGCGGCAGGGGATAACTGAATATCCTCTCCGTTTTGCCCCATTCCAGTGGAACGGACATCATCAGGTTCTAACTTGGGGAACCTTCCCAGGATTTGATCTCTGACCCACTGTTGGTGCTTTCTCCCCTTCGCCTTTGCAGACGATGGTTTGATAGGCATTAGTCCTCGCTGACATACCATTTGAAGGGTGGATTGACTGCCGTACTCTCAGGCTGCGCCTTGTACTGAACACCGGGGTAGCAAGAAGTTTTAAAGTCACACATGCCGCAGTTATCTCTACTTAGATACTTACGCCCGGTGGGGGTTCTCTTGTAGCTATCCTCTATTGGGTCAAAACAACGCTTAAACGGGACATCACTGTCTAAAGTTCGTACTGTAGACTTTAGCTTATCCATAACGGCCTTACGTTCTGATGGGCTATTATCTGCGTCTACAACCATTACTTCGCCGTTAGATTTGTTTACTACAATCCAACCGCCGACAGGTATACTCTGCGCCTCTGAGTAGGCCATGAGTTGACCAACGTAACCAAAGTTATCAGACTTGCGTAATCCCCGGTATCCTTCACTCCACTTGTTAGCGAAAGCCCAGGGAGAACACGACTTCACATCAAACTCTTTACCATCGATTTGAACATCGTCCTCGCCCTTAATAGTCACGCCCTCAAGATCTAAAGAAACCTTCGCTTTACCGCCTGTGATATTAGCATCTGCTACTTTTAGTATGAGTGTCATAATCTCTTCGATCATGTACCCGTGCAGCATCTGCATTACAAAGTGGTAAGGTTTTCTAGAAGGTTCAGCCCCTGACTTCTGCATTTGCAGGACACACGCTGGTCTACCAACATTTGACCCACGAATTCGGAAATCTTTTGATCTAGGGGTGAGGCTTTTCTTTAGTTCCCGTTTGATATTTTCACCAACCGCATCAATCCATTCGTCTTTAACAACCAGATCGTCGTATTCGTCGTTACTCATACGATCCATCGTCATGTGAATGAGTTCTTGCAGCATTAGGCTACGTCCTCATAGTCAGCGTCCAGGCTTTCGTGCATCTGGTCTAGGACTTGTGAGGCTTCTGCTTCGTAAGCATCCCCTTTGATTGCTTTGTAGTATTGACCCTCAACGTAAGCGTTTTCATCATCGATGATCTTCTTAATCATGGTAAGTGTATCAAAGATATCTTTATCGATTGGCATAGGTGTCCCAAAGTCAGGGGCGTATTCGTATGTGTAGTACGCTTTACCCGCAGCACTTTTCCGACGCTTAGTTGTGATATCTATATTAAAATTCCACATGCTAGTCCCCCGGGGAACCTGATTGAAGAACTGTGTCTCAAAAGGCGCAGACAACTTGTTGCTTGCATCCACTTGGTAATTATTCTGCCCGTTTAAACGCATTAAAACAGGGAGATTTTCATACGTCTTCTCTTCTCCTGAAGACGAAACACCTGTGTAACTCACCAGGCCACGGATCTGCCTCTGGTTCTTAACTCCAGAGTATTTTGCTCTTTGGTCCTCATTCATTTCACGCATTTCTTTACCACTTGGCTTACCGCAACGTAGTGTTCCGTTTGTATCCAGTGCTTCTTCAAAGAAATTTTTGATCAAAACGCTTTTGCAAGTAATCTTCTTTTCCTGGGCATTATACACAGAGTACTGGTGCATCTGGCTCAAAGGTCGGAAGGTTACGGATTTGGAATAAAAGTAATTCTTATCACTGCCTTTAACGTACATAGCACCAAGATCTAAACGAGTTCCGTTATCGTCTTCATCCTCATAGTTAATTTTTAATTCATCCATAATTACTGTTGAACTTTCCACGCCTGATGCGCCAAGTTCTTTTTCCATTATGGCAAGGTCTGCGGCCTGTACTGCTGTTAAGTCACCCATTGGTGTCTCCTTTTATATTGAGTTTATAATGTACCATAACTAAGCACCACTAATCAAGCGGAATCTCTTCCTGCTCAAGCCAGTTAGGCCCTACCGTCATTTCTACATCCAGGGGTAATACAGGCTTATAATCAAAGCGTTGCTCTAATTCTTCGCCTACATTTGCCATAGCTTCGACCAAAACTTTTTTTACCTGCGTCAATTCATCTGGGTGGCAATCCACTACAATTGAGTCGTGTACCGTTAGAATAAGTTTCGACTTTAGGTTGTGCTTCTTGAACAGCCTAAAAGCACGAATACAGGCAAGAGGTACTATGTCCCCTGTGGCAAATCCTTGGATAGGATAGTTGACTACTTGAGTAGCATTCGTGACACGACCATTCTTCAGCCTTCTGGCATTAGGCCAGTAATACTGTCTACCACTAGGTGTTTGGACTATGCCGTTCTTAACGACCCCATCCATAAGACGTTGCTGGTAAGATTTTAGACCTTTGTAGATCACAAAGAATTCGTCGTAATATTTTTTCTCATGTTCCGCTAGACCTGACCCTTGCGAACCATATAGAGGTGCAAACGTGTGAAACTTTATTTGGGCACGAGTTTCTTTGGTCACTTCTTCGGCAGGTATTCTATGAATGATAGAAGCTGTCTGTTTATGGATGTCCTTACCGTTCAGAATATCTTCAATAATCTGAGGATCTCTGGACACTTCTCCAGCAACACGAAACTCTAATCCTGAGTAATCGAATTCAACAATTTTGTAGTCAAACCTAGACACCATAGCTTTACGAACAGGGAAGCCCCGTTTTGGCATATTTTGCAGGTTAATATTGGAAGAACTAAGACGCCCGGTTGCGGTTATGCACTGGTTGAAGTTTGTGTGTATTAGGCCATTAGGGCGGGTCCAGGTTTCTATACCTTTTACGAAACTTGTTAAGTAGGTAGATACTGCCGAAAGCCTACTAATCTTCGTAAGAAATTCCACAGCTAGATCATTGTTCTTACTTTTAGCATGAGAGATCAAAAGCTTTATTGTACCTTTGTCAGTCTTAAAACCATTCACGGAAGCATACTGAGGACCAAGAGGACTTATCTTTAGACCCGCCACCTTGCCAGTAGGATTATAGAAAGCACCCACACCTACACATGAGGGACACTTAGACAAGTTCTTATATGGGTCACCAGTAACCTTGTACGTTATCTTATTCTTAGTCCTAGTTTTCTGTTTATACTTCTGTATCAGCCCTCGACCATCACACTCTGGACAACAAACAACAGAGGTCTTCTGTACCACTCTAGTGTTTGAACGCACCGCAGTGTTAAACTCTGCTTTATTCATACGAGGTGGGGGAAGGGGTTTACCTTCAGCGTTTGTGCCGATGCGGAAGGTCTGTATATGGTAGTCCCTGTTAACTACTTCTCTACTATATATAAGTTTAGATACATCTGCTCCTGAATTTAAATTGATTGGGGTATCCCCCATTACAATTTCTACGATCTCTTCCAGCCGCTTGCTTAGTTCATCATGCTCTTTTTGAAACTGTTGTCCGATATAAGACAGAACCTTTAAATCTATCTTTACCCCATTGGTTTCTAATTCGACTAAGACCTCAAGCATTTCATTCATCAGAACAACAATAGGTTTTAAAGACAGATTTTCTTCTGACTCAAAAGCATCCATCTGAGATAGGTACACCCCAGCACAGGATTTAACGTCAGCCTCGGCATAGGGAATTACAACATCATCCAGAGGCATGGCCTCAAACCCGACACCTGACTTAAACAGATCATCGACTAGTTCACTTTTCTTTTGCTCAATCATCCCCAACCACCTCTGCGCTGGGCAGTCTCTTTCAGTGACAGCTTAGTTCTCTGGCCTTTAGCCAGGATATATTCGTTGATCATAGTGCAACGGATGGTAGGTGGGATTGGCATGCCCATAGCCTTTAGCCATAGGACATCGAATTTAGCATTGTGTGCCACTAGCACGTCAGCTTCTTGCAAAGCTTTTCGCAAAGGTTCAGGACTATCAGGAACATCCTTTTCGTTATGAAAAAATACAAGGTTAGTTACTTCATCTACCGTATCCCAGCCTAACCAGCCAAAGTGTGCCGATACACATTTATTTGCGCAATTGAATGGGCTGTTGTCGATCTTTCCATCAAACCGTTGCACAGTGGTTTCCAGATCTAGTACGAGGGTTTTAGTCATATCTTGAACCCCGCTAACTTAGCGATGATCTTATTTTGATTGAGAATAAAAGCGTTTATTAAATCTAGCTGTTCATCCAAAAGATCTTTTATTTCGGGAGACTGTGTTTTTTTGTATGCAGCTTTATTCTTCTCAAGCATTTCGTAGAATTCTTTGAGGTCATGTTCATTAAGCATCAGCCGACCCCCGCAACTTATGCAGAAGGTCCGTAGGGTTACCGTATGGATACCACCAGTTTTTACCTAAGACGCACCACTTCTTACCCGATAGCGTTGCGAGATATTTAGTATCTATCTCAACACTGCCGCCACGGTACTTTATGCCCTCCCCCCCAATCTCCATGAATTCCAGTAGAAGTTCTAATTTATTTAAAGTTTTGACAGAGGTTTTATGGAAGCTATCGTCGTAGGGAATAAACTTCCTTGTGTCGTGGATAGCGTTTTTAACATCCTGTATTGTGCAATCCGATGATAGCATTATGTTCTCCCGTAGAATTTGGTGTTATAACTTTCGTCATACCGATCAAAAAGATACCAACAGGCGTTGTCTTTTCCTGTGGTTTTATCAAACCACTTCACCCGACCAATGCTCACTATTTTGCGCAACCTAGGCAGGAACGGTATGGATTGCTTTGTATGAATCCAATCCGCATCAAATAGCAGCCAGGTAGGCCGCAGATCTGAGAACCTTTCTATCATTGGGTGTAGGATTGAACGCTCCCAGGGCGGGTTCGTTACAATAACATCTGCATTGTTAAGATGATGTTCATCAAGCTGGGTGGCGTCCAGTATATCGATGCCAATCTTTTGAGGCTCTATGTCGAAGGCACTGACACAGGTCAGGCCCATCGTAAGAAGACATCGTATCAATGCACCGTCACCAGCACACGGCTCACAGAAACTATCCACGTCCTGAATGAATGGTCTTAACGGTTCGACTGCTTCCACAGGCGTTCTATAGTAGTCACGGGGCTTGCGTTCAAAGTTAGATCGTTTACCCATCAGTCTACATACCGTGTTATTTCGGCCTGTAGATTGCAGATAATTTGACCATGCCAACCTGATAATTTGTTCTTGGATATTTGTAGGAACCTAGTGGGATCAGGGCCATCATCATCCTCACCAGAGGATTTACCTACACCACATATTAAATCTGCTTCCGCTGCCTTACCAGTACGACTGTTTTCCATCATAGAGAAGTCTAGGCGTACACGGCCCTCTGCTTCCGCACTTGCCTGTGATACAGCGATGATACCGCATTCATGCCGTTTAGCTAGTTCCCTAGCTTGTCGGTATATTTCACGAAGCTTTTCGTGTGTGCCACCAAACTGACCAGCGATGTTAACCTTATCAAGTTGATCTACCACAAGGATGTCAGGCTTGATACGGGCGACATACCCATCCAGCATATTCATGTCCCATTCCTGGGCGTCTTTCATAATTAAACGGTCACGAATGGCTAGGTAGCGACTTGAAGCTAAATCAGGGTTAGCTTGAATGTCTGTTGTGGACATACCTGTGAATGATTGAATGGCCCGTAGCTTGGTGCGCCGGGTTGCTTCCTCGTTACCAATATATAGTACCTTCGCACCTTGTTGGCAGAAACCGTCTGGGGCTGCACATAGGCTAACAGCTAGGGCGCTTTTACCTGTCTCAGGTCGGGCGAATATAATCATAAACTCACTAGGGCCTAGACCGTATACATTCCTAGAAAGTTGATTGATGTTAAATTTCCAACGTGACTCATCACTTGTTTGAGCGAGTAGTTCATACAGATCATCTGTTGTCGGCTCACCAAAATCATCTGGAAGGTAATCTTCGGAGGTTCGTTCAATAAGGCTCTTTAGTTTAGCCATTGCATCCGAATGACCTTCAGCCATTTGAATACCTAAGTTGGTTACATCCCGGCCTGTCTCTTTGCGCCAAAGATCCCCAATAACATCCCGTGCTATCTCTTGCGTCAGGGGTGTTTGCTCCCGCACTTCGGCAAGAGTATCGGCAAAGTCTTCTTTTTCAGAGACTGTGGCAACGGGGTTGTTGGTAGCCCAGATTGCTAGGATGTCATTGGTGTTAACATCCTGATCATACTTATCCTGTGCCTGGGCAATGGTTTTATAAACCTCTGCATTATTACCTGTGAAAAGTGACTGCCTCATTTTTGTTTTATTTGCTTGATAGAATTCTGAAGATAGAAGTGTCTTCAACAATGCTTTATCCATGTTTGGCCCTTTTTAGCTAGTGATTAGCGTGATGCTGCATTCACTGTACTAAGGACCATTGTAATGGTAATCAAGATAAAAAAAGACCCCAGGTAAAACCCAGGGCCTAATTACGAATTAAACTGTTGTATTACAGTTATTTATGTCTGACGAAATTTCATCTTCTTCAGGTCAGGCTGGGTATCTCCTCTACGCTCACGCATATCCACTGTGCTGTACACAATTTTTGGGTTCCCCTTAGTTATTTCATCTACTTTAGCTTGAAGTGCTTTCTGTTGATCCGCAGCTTCGATTAATCCCGCATCTGGAAGATCGTAGTCCAGTAGGACGAGCGCCCGTAATTTCATAGTACACCTTTAAAAATTCAGATTGATGATAGTGCAGGTTTCATCTGCACGGGTTCATTAAACTGAAAAGGATGGAGGTCCAAGGTGTGGATGCTGCAAATATGTACAAATAGCTGTAAAAGTACTAGGTCCGTACTTATCGCACTTATCGGCAAAGTGTCTAGATTTTAGCCAAATAGACGAACAAAGATAAGACCAAGTAAACGATGATTTTTCTGTTGTACGGTTAATATCAATTATACGCATAAAGTAGCCTCTCCGTATCTCGTAAGCTTAGAACCTTTAAGTCCAGCTTAGTTATTCTCATTGTTGTGGACTTAGATAAAGCCCGTGACATCGACACTGCCTTTTGTTTTGCATCATTGTCAAGAACAATAATAACATTTTCGTAACAGCTAAGTGATTTTTTAAGGTCTTTAGTTAAGTTTGTGCCTAATAGTGCAACACCTACTGTATTATTACACCTGGATACAGCACAGGCAGAAGCTGCATCTTCAACTAATACCGCTGTAGATCCCGTACCAACGTGAACCCCAGACTGCGTATATCCATAAGCCCACCACTTAGGGCCTCTGTTAGAAAGGCTTCTACCAACTGCACCTTCATTAGTGTGTGTATAAAACAGGACTCTGTTATCACTAGGGAAGTACTTCAAAGTAACTGACCCATTTTGATATGCTTCATAACTATTAACTGATTTTATGTACTCTACTGCGGCAGGGTGGTTATCAACAGATGTAACCATGGTGGGGACAGGAGTAGTCTTTTTCTCAAACTTTGTTTTATTCTTACCCGCCATATACGCTTTGGCTTCTTCAATAGTCCTAGGGCCAGAGTATACACCTTTAGCAGTACAACTCGCCTTGTAACAGTTCCAGAGAGTTTTACCGTCTATCTTAGATATACTGAATTTCTTACGTCCACCACAGAAAGGACAATCAATAGACTTATGCTCACCATCAGTAAGATTTATAGATTGTAATATGTCCCACTGGTCACGATAACTAAAGTTCATTGTATACCCTCCCTAGGTATTCCACCCCTGGACGGGGTGTCCGTAGGATACAGCCAATGGTCAACTAGTCAATAGTTAATTATGGTATTTAGTAAGGTGATGGGTTTGTAGACTAACTAATTGATATCTCTGTATCTTATTGATATTTAATAAGTTTCGGAGACCCTGAAGGTCGTAGGTTCAAATCCTACTCCCGCAACCAAATCCAATGATATCAGTAACTTAACTAGTATCATTGGATTGGATTGGTTAAAATTGGTCGGGTCACCTATTATCCGTATTGATTCTGCATAGCCTTATAGGTTGCTCTTTGCCTTTCTTCGTCGGTCATGGGTCTGATCTGTGGTTTGTTATCACCCATAATAATGGGGAACGCTGGGGCCAGAACTTTTTTGATCTCACGGGCTAACAACACATGTTCCCACTGCGTAACGCCTTCATCATCCCGTACATCAAGGTAGTGCAGCCATGACCGTAGAGTGCCATTTACATACAAAGTAGACATCGTAAGGCCCTCTGGAAGCACCACACGGCTACATTCTTTTGCCACGCCCAATGCCCTTAAATCTTTATAGGTATCTCCCGAAACGATTTGCACATCACTAACAAGAAAATCAATATTATCTTTCTGCTCTGTACTTAAATCATCAACACTGTTCTGGCGGTTCTTAGTGTCTTGGCGTCTAAATTCACGCTCTGTAAATTCTATTTCATCAGAGTATCGCTGACTGAATTCTTGAAAGCTAAAAGATCTATGCCGCAGTAGCTGGCGGGTAATATCCCTTGGGGCTTTAACTTCGATTACAGCGTTAGCCATTTCAAACACAGACCAATGCTTGTTCTTCATGCAGTATTTAAGAAGCCCAGAGGATGTCTTGTGGTTGGCCTGGTTGGATGGGTTGGAAACCCTAGCAGCATAGGAGATCAGTTCTTCTGGGGAACTGGCGTCCATGTTTATGGTAGGTTGAGTTAGTCCAACGAGTTTAGCTAATATTTTTACCAAGGGGGTTCTCCAGTATCGTCCAGTGCGACTTTATTAAATTCAAATACATTCGGGTGAGGAAGGTCTTCATGTTCGTCTAATGGGTTCTTAGTAAGCACCCCAATAGCTTCCAGGTGACGTTCCAATTCTGGGGGTATCCTAACGTCCATTTGATTTTCTTAACTCCCAACGGATGGCAGTAACTAAATCAATAAACCGTTCAGTTAGCGGGTGAATGTGATACGCAGGAATCCCGGCAGACTTAAATACTTTTTTTAGTTCATCTTCAAAGGCTGCTCTTGCCTCATTTATACTTATCATCTTCCATGCCTCTTTCTCGCTGCGGTTGATGCCATACGGCGGGTTTTCTTAACGTAGACACTCACCACTTCCCGTGAAGTGTGACCTGTAAGTGCCATGATTTCATCTTCGGTTAGACCAGCTTCCCCAGCCTCAGTAGCGCCAGTACGGCGTAGGTCTGAGATCTTTAGTTCTTCTGGTAGACCAGCGGCTTTGCGTACCTCTGCTACAGTCTTGTAAGCCCACCTGGTGTAGGGCCGACCTGTACGCTCATTAAGAATAATGAAGTCATCCTTGCCACCACGGGATAGGCTATCTAGCCGTGCCTTCAGTTGTTCATTCTCAACAGGGACAGAAACTAGGTTGCCTTGCGGTTTACGGACGGTGCGGCTTTTCTCCTGCACAAAGTCGAAGAAGCTGTCGCCTTGCAGATCATAGTTACCCCAACGGATCTGTCTCATGTCACCGATGCGCTGGCATAAATCGTAGCACATCAAAGCCAACGTACCGATAGACCACAGGTTCATTTCGTCAGCTTTAGCAACGAATATGTCTATATGTTCTTTCTCCCACCTAACATCCCGTGATGGTAGAGTAGCTAGACCCATCTTAGAGAAAGGGTTGGAACGTGTAAGGCCTAAACGGAAGCCTACGAACCACACACGGCGCAGGACTTTGCACACATGGTTTGCACGATGCTCACTCACATCATTACACAGTTGTTTGTGTAAGCTTTCCACTACTTTTACGGTGATATTATGGTGTAGGGTCTCCCCAAAGGAGATATTTGATCGCCCTATGCGACTATTTACGACTGAATCTATCAGTTGCTGGTATGTATTCTTACTATTGACCGAAAGACGGTCCCAATTGGATGTATTTTTATAAGCAGCTATTAATCCATTAACAGAGTTCTCACTGATATGCTTTTTTCTATCAATACCCCGTTTGTAATCCAGAAACGCCTTCTCCCATTCCATACAACGGTCAACAGCATCCGCCTTCTCGTTATAGCTTTCATATTTGACTAGGAGTGCTTCTCGCACTGCCTTAGATGGGTTTGCACCCCAAGATATCTGTCCTGTGGATAGCACATGACGTTCTAAGTATTTAATCGATCCCATTCTACAACCTCCCATGGTTATGCGGATAGAGAAACCATAGTTGTGGTGTTGAGTCAGAGTCAATACTAAATTATTTGCTTGCACTTTGTTAAGTGCGAGTGTTAGTGTTGTATTGTGAATAACCTCCCTGTTCACAACTGTTCACTGCGTTTGAACGCCCCCTGGTTTTCGGATCAGGGGGTTTTTAATGGGGAGTGTGTATTTATATTGATATAAAAAAAGCCCCAGGAGGGGCTAATTTACTCGCACGTCAGATGTATTTTAGGTCTTAGTAACATGAGCCACTACTTTGTAGCCATAACTGTGGATGTCAGGGTCAACAGCCATACAGACAGCTTTCCCAGACTCATCTAAATAAACGACATAGTGGTCTTTATTGTCTTCTATGGATCTTTCAGAGGCATCCACAAGTGCCTCCCCGATCTCTTTTGCCTGTTTAGGATCCAGTATCATTTATAGATTCTCCTGCTCTAATTGGATAATTTATAAATAAAAAAATACTCGCACGTCAATCATTATTAAAGGGCTAGTAAGGTGATTTGTTAGCGATAGCGTTTTTCCGCTTATTAACGAGATAAAAACAGCAAAATTCTGACAATTCTTTTTGGCATTTTTAAAAAAATAAAATTGGTTTTAACAATTGCGAATCAAAAACCCTTTGCTATGGTCTACAGGAGTCGGGATTTAACCACCTGATTTTTTTACTAGCTAAACAAAAGGACCAAAGAAAATGAAACTGTTAAACACAAACGCCAGCAATACCAAAATTTTGAAAACCCAAACGGGCACAGATTATTTAATTGCCAGCCTATCCCTAATGCCAAACGCTATAATATGCCCCGCAAGAGATATTGCGCAATGTTCTGTCGATTGCCTGGTATCGGCTGGGCGGGGTCAAATGAATTCAGTTGCTAGGGCCAGGCAATCAAAATCTGATTTTTGGGGGGCTGATCAGGCGCAATTCCTGGAAACACTCACAAAAGAAATTGCCGCATTTATTCGTAAATGTGAGAAGCAACAAAAACGGGCGGCATTTCGACTCAATACAATTAGCGATATCGCATGGGAAAAATACGGGATTCCGCAAATGTTTCCCCAGGCTTTATTCTACGACTATACAAAGCTTGCCGCCCGATTAGGTAGAACCCCAGAAAATTATAAATTGATGTTTTCTTATAGTGCCGCCCCGGCATATCAAAACCAGGTTAATAAAGCACTAAAAACTAGCGCCCCGATATCGGCGGTATTCAGGGGGGGCATGCCAAAAACCTTTTTAAATCGAAAGGTGATTGATGGGGATAAATCAGATTTAATCAATTTAAATTCTGGCCCCGTAGTTGTGGGGCTGAAATTGAAAGGGGGGAAAGCAATCCAGGCAAGTAAAAGCCCCTTTATAGTAGACAACCCCGATTTGAATTCTTGCCCCGCCAAAGCATTGGCACAATGCAACCCGCAAAACCTGGCAACCGCTGGGCTTGGCTATATCCAGGACAGACAATTGCAGGGGGCGGTATGATGCAAGTTAAATTTGATTTAAAAGATTTTGACTCCCTTTGGCACACTGGTTGCGAAATACAGCATAATGCAACCTGGTTTCCTGAAAGCTTCCCCCTTTGGAGATTGGAACCAATGAGGGGGCGCAAAACCTTGAAGGGTTTAACCTGGTTTTATTGGATTGGGGAATCTCAACTGCAAGCCCTGGTCGCTTATAAAATTTTGAAGGGGGCAAATTACAAGGCGGGGCTTTTTTGGGACACCGATCACATAAATGAAAAATTTGCAGGGGAGTGCTGGGGGCACCTTATTGCGACAGATTATATTTGGGAGTCACGCAATGCCTAGCGCCTTATATTATATCGTGGGTTTTGCGGTGGTTTGGTTTTGGGTTGGTTCAATTGTTTTCGGGTAGCACCTAATAAAAACCCTTTACTAAGTTGCGAATCATGGTTATTAATTAAGGGGCGGGGCTTACACCTTGCCCCTTTCTACTAGCTAAACAAAGGACCAAACAAAATGCCATTTGATTTAATCCACACAATACAAAACGACCAAACCGCCCTAACATTTGAGGACATAGCCAAAACATGCCCGGCGGCATTTACCAAAACCGCAAGCCCTGCAACCTCGAGTCGCTATGGTTTTGTTGATACTGAATCCGCTATCAATATTCTTGCCGACTATGGTTTTGTTCCAACCAGGGCAATTCAAAAACCTAGCAGAACCCCGGCAATGACTCCATTTCAGGAACATATGATAAGCTTTGCACGCCCTAACGAATTCGGGAAAAAGGATCAGAAAAACCTAGTGCTATTTAATAGTCACAATAAACGCTCGAGTCTTAGATTGATGACAGGCAATTTTCGGGCAGTTTGCAGCAATCAATTGATCAAAGAGGGGGAAGGGTTTGACGCTAAATTGCGCCACTCAAAAGTTACAGCAAGGGAATTCGAAAACCTTTTGACTCACCAGGTCCAAAACCTGGACTCAATGATGCAATCAATTGAGGCAATGCGGGGCCGAAACCTATCATCAAACGATTGCCTGGACTTTGCATATGACGCCCTGAAAATGCGTTGGACTATGGTAGCAACCCCCCAGGAATTGGAAGGGACCGAAAACGGGATAAGAGCAACCACATGGGAAACAATGCAGCAAGCCCTAAAGGTTCGCCGCCTAGGGGATGGGGGCAATGATTGTTACACGGTGTTTAATAGGCTGCAAGAGTCGGTCCTTCGGGGTGGGGTTCAGGTCTATTCCAAAACCAAAGCAAAACCAATTTGGACTAAACGCAAAGCACGGGCGATCACAAGCTTGACCGAAAATGTTAGGTTGAATGCTTCCCTATTTGATATGGCCGAAAGCTTTGCAGCGTGAAAGGTTTGATAGGTGATTTCCTGGGGGCTTTATCCTTATTCGGTATTTTGTATCTTATACAATTCGCCCCCCTTTTATTCTGAAACAATGCGCCCCCTGGTTGCCTGGGGGGCTTATTAGCTAAACAAAAAGGACCAAAGAAAATGAAAATGAATAACATTAAAATCAAAATTGCAGATAATGCTTATTTATCATTTGCGCAGCATTATGATGAAACTGACCAAATGGTTTGCTGTGAGGTAGCACTAATAGATCGCCGGGGCGTTAATGACCCTTTGCCCTTTTCACCTGATATTGAAAGCTTCAGAAATGTAATATCGTCGGCGCTGCGCTTTCACTCAGATTCATTAGATGCAGAGGTGTAGACCGATGACGTTTGCGCAGTATCTGAAAATCGAAACAAGCCTGGGCGGCATAGGTTGCACAAACAGGCAATTCATTAGGGCTTGCCTTGATTATATATTGCCGCAAGCGAAGCACCATAGGCTCTACAGGGATGCAAGGCATGCTTTCATTAGGGACGGTCTAGAATATTTAGACACTGCCAGAAAGCTTGCATTCGGGAACCGCCTGGGGGCAAGTTATGATGCACCGCTAGGGAAAAAAGAGGAAATAGATTTGGCTTGGGGTATCCACAAAACAGAGGGATGGATTTACTAATGTTTAAAATATGGTTTCGGGATGGGTCGGCGGTTGCAGAAACCCCAGGCGGTTTTAATTATATCGAACCCCAGGAATTGCCGGAATTTGCAGCACGATGTGATTTTGATCTAGCCGAATTGCTGCACACTGGTGAAACCCAAATGATAGACCACGGGGAAATTATCGGCGGCGTTTTTAAAGTATAAAACCAAACCCCCCAAAGCCCAGGAATTGCCCCCCATTGAAGGGGGCTTTTCTATGTCCTGGGGTTGCTATGCCTGGGGCGTTATCCCTTC
>Ga0206682_10002479_pt1 | contig 16699 bp, 11 predicted proteins | sample M240m12015metaG_FD_155444 | JGI IMG/M metagenome (GOLD analysis project Ga0206682, IMG submission 155444) | Ammonia-oxidizing marine archaeal communities from Monterey Bay, California, United States - M2 40m 12015 | ecosystem: Environmental > Aquatic > Marine > Intertidal zone | place: USA...
GATACATGAACAGCCTTTTTTTCCAGATACAGTATAAAGCTGTCCATATGTAGCAAAATGGAAAAAAAAAACGAAGAAAATTGCGGGCCTTGTCCCTCGGCTCCGCCAGAAAAAAATAAAACAGAAAAACAAATAGACGCTATCAACGAACAAATCAAAACACAGCTCCATTTCGCTTATAACGATATCGTCAGAACTGCGCTGGACAACTGCGATTATGAATTCATTGGCAAACTGTATGCCGAAATTCGCGATAGCCTGTGCAATTTCGTAAAAAAAGATGGGAGAACGTACCAACAAATACATGAAGATTTTGACGTTGATTTTCTGACAGAATTAATGAAAAACAAACAGTTATCAGTTGATCATTTATTTGGTATGACTCACATGACCTTCACTTGGATCAAAAACATGCAAGCGCCTTTCCGTGACAAAGAAACAGAAGCTGCCAAGCAACGCGTGCTAAAAGGGATCGACGCCGAAGACATTGTGCCCGCATATTTAAATGAGGTGCACAATTGCTTGAATAACATCGAAAATGACATACAAGAGCTTGTTGAAAATAAAGATCATCCTGTTGTAATATCGATGTTACAAAGAGGATTAGAATGTAAAGGAATTAAAAAGTAAAGGAATTTACCCTGGGTTAAATTATTCTTCTTATTCATTTATCAGTTTTAACATTTTATCAATTCGTTTTAACATTTCTTTTTCCTTTTTATTTTCATCGATCATAGATATTCTTTGTTTCATCTCTTCTAACAAATCTTGTATGATTTTCAAAATACGTCTGTTACCACTATCCAGTAAAGATTGTACATATTGAGGAAAATCTTGGCCATCTTGATTTGTCGTTCCATCAATTATATATAATTTGGTGTGACCTTGTATAATTTTTTTGTCTCGATTTTTTTCAATTAGGATGACGTGTAATAGCCGTAGTGACGGTTCCTCCAAATTCTTATTCTTAGCGCGGTTGATAGCAAGATCTCTTAATTCTTTTTCTGTAATTTTAAAATAATTACCTATTGTTGGCGATATTGCATTAGGTTGAAATGTGCTATTCTTATCAAATAAAAATGTTGATCCGTGGAAAACTTTTAATTCAAAACTATTGTCTATTTGTGGTATCCTTTTTCTTTCCTCCAAATTCTTATTTCTTATACTTTCCTTTATTTTCTCATACAATTCAGTTATACTTTTGCGTGAATCTATTTCTACTCGATATCTTTTACCAGTCAATATCATACAATCAATATAAATTGTATACAACCTTTCTTTGCGTTTAGCTATGATAGTTTTCTTTCTCATCTTTCTGGATCGTGATTCTGATGATTGAAAAGTAAAGAACATATTTATTTATTTATTATGTATCATTATTTATACTGAAGAATTGTTGTTGGTTATTTTCAGCTAAAATACATTTTGTATAACTTTAGAAAATAGAATTCAACATTGACATGAGATCACTTTCTTCACATTTGGCCTCAACAAATGATTTGTGTCCCTCAAGGGTTCGGTCAGACCGACTATCTGTAACGGTGTCGAGCAATAAGAGTTTTTTGCATATATTTGGAAAAATGTAATTATCGAGCGTATCCGTTCCAAGCAGATAATTTATTTCACACTTCTTTTCCTGACCAATACGATGTATACGGTCTTCAGCCTGTGTCAAAATCCCGGGTACGAACACCAATTCACCGAAAACGCATTCATTAACACGTGTCAAAGTGATCCCAGCTCCAGCCGCGCCAATTGAAAGTATGGCAATGCGGATATTCGTGTCTGTTTGAAAACATTCAACGGCTGATGTTCGTTTGTGACTTGGTGTAGACCCATCGATTCTAATGTACCCAAGGTTTAAATTCTTCACTGCTTCTTCAACTGCATTCAACACGTTCATGTGGTATGCAAAAAAGATAAAACTACGTTCTTTTTGCAATGCGTCGACAACCCAATCAACGACTGCTTTAATCTTTGCCTCCGCAGTCAACAAATAAAGTCCAGATATGACCGTTTTGCGCTCGAAAATCATTTCTCTTTGCTCTTCAGATCCTGAGGGCATCTTATAAATCCGTTCATTTAGTTTTTTCCATTTTTTGAATTCCTTTTCAATTGAACCCAATTCAGATTTTTTAATTTCCAACCAAATTGAATTTCGAATTTTGGCGGGAAGTTGAGACAGCACATCTCGTTTAAGACGTCTTACCATGAAACCTTTGCGCAATAGCCAAGCCAATTCCTTTTCATTACTGCTTCCGCGGTCATCATAGCCAAACGCTGTTTGTTTACCATTGCAATATCTGGCAGCAAATGTGGTGTAATTTTTAATGTAGGCTGGTCTCAGCATCAGCAACTGACTAAATAACTCGATGGGACGGTTAAGCGCGGGCGTTCCTGTAATCAGCAACGCCGCTTGCGCCGATTTTACGAGTGGTGTCAGAGCTTTGGTACGCAAAGCTTTTCTCGATTTGGCGTAATGCGATTCGTCACATACAACGACATTGAACACACAAGGTTTGATTGCTAATGCTTTCAACATTGAATAGGAAACAATGCAGATCTTTTCAGTCAGAACATCCTTGCCTTTCTTGGCAATCTGCGAATCGAGGTCAAGCCATTCCTTCACGCTGTGTTGCCAATGATAACGCAAATATGATGGGCAGACTACCAAAACGCGAATGCTATCGGCATTTGTATTGATGTGATAGCTAATAAAACCTAAAGCTTGAAATGTTTTACCCAACCCCATGTCATCTCCAAGCAAACAGCGCGAACCATAGTTATTAATAATCTGTTCAACACCTTCTTTTTGATAAGGAAATAAGGTATTCCACAATTTGGGAGCAATCTTCAAATGATCAAAGACCTTCGGGTGATTTTTTTTACGAATCCGTTGAACATACGAGGGAATCTCAGCCAATGTATATTTGTCGTTATTATTAATTAGTGATATTAACGTGTGAACATCAGTGTTCACAACATTAAACGTTTTGAGTTTTGCATTTGAATTGATTGCCTTTTTAATGACACGGAGATCGTCATTTTTCACTTTAGATGTTTTCACCTGAATTTCGTTATCAGAAACAACAGATAACTGAAAATTTGCTTTTGGTTTGTTTTTTCGGCCAAATCTGGACATTTTTGGTTTTTGTTTGATAATATAATTTAAAACAAAAAACAAAAATATTCGTAACATATCTCGTTTTTTTTTTAGGTCAAAGGCCCAACAATATTTAAAGAAAATCAGTTTGTCCGTTTTTTATTTTTTTATTTTTTCTACATAATATGACGCAGATCAGACTTACAAAAATACCAAGAACAACCCCAATACCGAGCGATAAGAGATTATTGTGAGTAAGTGACACTGCGTCCGCCCCCGTTGACAACGTATTATTAACCATATAGTACTCCACCCTCAATCATCATAAAGATCTATGAAAAACTCTAATATTCGTAACATATCTCAGCTTTGCTCTACCCCATTCATGCTACATTTTCTGCCAGTTTCATTTTCTTTTTTTGTTCATTTTTTTCTAAAAGCTTTCTTTTTTTTTTAGATCGAATCTCCTTAAGAGCTTCAAGTGATTTGCAGTATACTGGTTTCTTTGTATGAAATCGTTCAGCGGCGTGACGCCATGTTACGATTTTAGAAGATTTCCAATCTGTTCCAACCGATTTCTCACCCATAACGTAAAGATCACCCTCTTTCAGCGTATCGATAGTGATGCGTTCACCAATCGGTTCAAATCGCTGATAAGCTTGGTAATGAAGACGCAACGGTTCACCAAAACGCATAGCAATGACAATGCGTCGCTCACCATCGCCATGAAACCCAATTCCCGCTTTACTATGATGATAAAGATTCCCTTCGGCATGAAGATTTTCAGCTTTACATCCGAGATAATTAGCAAGCTGATCCCGTATTTGAGACAAATGTGGGAGTTGTGACCAAGGTATAATGGTTCCCTTACCATTTGCAATATCTGGGGCCTCATACTCGTCACCAAAACACAGATTCCTACGCGCAAGCGCTGTCTTAACGCTTCCTCTCATTAATTTTTTACAGTCCCACGGTAAGTTAAACAATTCTTCACGGACAATTTTTGGATCAACTCCAAAACACTTCGATGCGGCTTCATTTACAACAAGAACTGATGCATGTTTATGAGGAGATGAACCTTCCGGTAGTCCATTGTTCAAATTAATGAGATTCGTTTCTGCTCCTTTGGATTCAAATAAAGATTGTGCTTCGACCAGTTCTTGATCAAAAAAGCCATTTTTGGACATGCTACCGTTTTTTGCCATACCTGGTCCATTTTCAGTTACTTGGGACCACGTAACAGTAATTGAGCAGGTAACAGCTTCATTTTTTGGCCCGGGTAAGTGTTCATGGATAACATTATTTGTTGAAACTGACATCATCTTTTTTTTTATTTTTTTTTATTTTGAATGAGCGTTAAAAACCCAAATATCTGATACGTATTTGAGTTTTTTTAGAAGGCCGAAGGCCGAAGGCCGAGGGGGTGGGAAAGAAACTTTTTTCAGTTTTGCTCGGACAAGGCCCAGTAGCCGAGGGACCATATTTGAGGAGGGACAAAGCCCGTAATTTTGTTTGATAGAGTATATAACTGTAAACAATAATGTCAAATGTATCAGTGTAATTATAAATCTGTTTTCAGAGTACATAATGTCCATGAGGCAGTTTGTTTCAATTTAAAAAAAATTTCAGAGGTTGACCTTTTTCTTTTTTTGTTGGATACTTACGACGTGCTTTTAGACGACATTACCCTTGTTTCCGACGCTGGTGATGTTTTCACGCAATTAATAACAAAACTGGAGAAGTTTTGTTTTCTGAATTTTGAGAAATTATTATCAAGTATACCGGGTCAAATGAGAGGATTTCCTCTTGGTTCGTTCGTATATATTATCATTTCACTTGCTCGGTCTCTGTCCAAAGCTACTACGGTCATATCAGGCCCTACGCGGACATGGATGCGTAAAAATCGTGTGAGAAGCCATCAATCGTACGATACCAGCGATTTTACAATTTCTGACCTGTTAGACGCCCTCGATGTATTGGAAGTAAATTGGAATAAATTTGAGGTATTGACCTCTGAATTATTGGATTATATCAATGCACTCGAAGCAAGGGCCAGCTATTTTATAAGTCATTTCCAAACGTGTAACGCTTTAAATTTTGCGAAACACAGGAGACGTGTTGATGACGAAGGACGATACCAAATTTCACCAACACATATTTTTGAACTGTATGTACGGTTCATAGCAATGAAACGATCGTTTGCGCAGTATACCATGTTTGATACTATTCCGTCGCCCCATAAATTGCCCCCAAACAGATGGGATCTCTTCGTAGATCAAGAAAATCGTCATCTATCGATTCGTAAATTCAGAGACGTCGTCTCGGACAGTGTTTGGGACGATATGGTTCGTATTTCTGATACTTACAGGGCCAGTTACGCAGTGAGGGGTTCTAAAGTTAGTTCATATCAAGCTATCGCAGTAAACAGGCCTCTCAACGTACTCGATAAGTTATCATCATTTATTTCGTATGGCAAACCAATGGAATTGCACGCAAACCTATTTGTTAAAGAGGCCCTACATTTAAATTTGATAAATGCTTATTTTATGAGTACTTTTTCAATATCGTTTAGAAAATATTTTTTTTGCTCGGAACAAAAGAGTTGGGATCATCGGGATCAATTAAAATCGGCGATAGTCCCACTCATTTTAGAACGAAGAAAAAGATACGACGTTTTATACAAATCTGCCGTTCATTTAACACCAAAAAATGGGACTTTCGCACAGGCATTTGTATATTGGCTTCTATTAGTCAGACGAGATTTTAACGGTATTCTGTATGGGAGTATGGATTTCAACAAATTGTGTAGCTTCGTTTTGGATATAGTAGAAGAAGTGGAAGAAGTGGAAGAAGGCAGAGTCACAAAAAAACAGAGATTGAATGAATATAAATTTGAATAAAAAAAAGTTTGGCGGCAATTTTTGTTAAACTCAGCTAAATCTAAAACATAAAAAACCTATATTTTCTTCCGGCTCCGCCAAAAAAACACCGGAATATTCCGGTGTTTTTTCCGGGATTTTCGTTACAAATATAGGTTTTTTATGTTTTAGATTTATAAAAATTGGTGCGGTGAATATTTGTAAAATAGTAAATTCGAATAAATAATTATTATTAGCAAATAAAGCTGTAATTATTTTTCCAACCAAAAAATATATATTTAAAAATTCCTGTATTTGTAACGAAAATTTAGGTTTTTTTTTAGCCCGCGATACTACAAAGCAAATACCAAAAAATATTCAAATATGTTATCACAAATGAAATCCAAAAAAATGAAAACACAGCGTTCTGAGAAAATGTCAAAAAAATACCAAAAGAAATCGCATTTGGAGCACATTCTTTTACGTTCAGAAACGTACATCGGCAGTGTAAATAAAATTACGGAACACAAATGGGTTGTAAATGGCAATAACAAAATGGAAAACCGTGAAATTACTTACGTGCCAGGTCTTTTGAAAATATTCGACGAGATACTTGTAAATGCATCTGATAATAAACAGCGGGATTCTTCAATGAAATCTATCAAAGTCTCTATCAGCAATGACACTATCACTGTTGAAAACGATGGCATGGGTATTCCCGTTGTTTTGCACGAAACTGAAAACATTTACATCCCACAAATGATAATGGGATCACTTTTATCTGGTGATAATTATGACGACTCAGACGAAAGAGTTGTTGGCGGACGCAACGGTTATGGCGCTAAGCTTGCCAATATTTTTAGCACGACCTTTCAAATTGAAACTGTCGATTCCAAATCTGGCAAATTCTATTCTCAAGTATGGGAAAAGAATATGAAAATGGTACATCCTCCGAAAATCAAAGCTTCGGGAAAAAAAAAAGATTTCACTCGTGTTATCTTTGCACCCGACCTTGCTAAATTCGGCTTGACTTCAATTACCGAAGATATTCTGGCTTTGTTTAAGAAACGTACCTTCGATATGGCAGGAACTTCTCCAAGCGACGTCAACGTCTACTTTAACGGGGATAAAATTCCAGTCAAAACCTTCAAACAATATTGTCAACAGTATGTACCAGAAGATGTTAAACTGGTACATGAAAAAATTAATGATCGTTGGGAAGTATGTATCGCTGTCTCGAATGACCAACAAGGTCGATCTGTTTCATTTTGCAACGGTATCTCCACCTCTAAAGGCGGGTCTCACGTCAATTATTTGCTTGATGATGTCAGCAAAATAGTGGCGTCTCACCGAAGTCTCGCAGAGTTGAATGTCCGGCCGTCGCAGATTAAGTCATCTGTCTTCATTTTTGTGAATGCAATGATCGTTAATCCTTCTTTTGATAGTCAAACCAAAGAAACATTGACTACTCGTTCCAATAGCTTTGGGCCACCACAATTCAAACCCAAATTCTCAGCTAAAACTGCACAGGCTATTCTGAAACGTTCTGGTATTGTAGATGAAGTGTTATTTTACGCAAAAGCGAAGTCCCAACGATTATTGCAAAGAAAGACTGCTTCTCGAAAAACTTCCAAAATCACAGGGATTCCTAAACTGGACGATGCCAAGAGAGCAGGCACTTCACGTTCAGCGGAGTGCACCTTAATATTAACAGAAGGTGATTCAGCCAAGTCCTTGGCAATCGCGGGGTTGTCCGTGATTGGACGTGATAATTTCGGAGTGTTTCCATTGAAGGGTAAATTGCGTAATGTCCGTGATGCAAGCAATGCCTCAATCATTTCGAATGTGGAAGTTCAGAACATTATGAAGATAATGGGTTTGAACATTGGTCAACAATACGAAAATGTTTCAAGGTTACGCTACGGTTCTATCATGATTATGACAGACCAGGATCATGACGGAAGTCATATTAAAGGTCTCATTATCAATTTCTTGCATCATTTCTGGCCGTCGTTGTTGGCTGTACCCAATTTCTTGCAAGTATTCATTACACCAATTGTGAAATGTACCAAAGGGAATCAGGTCATGAAATTTTATACGACGCCCGAGTATGACACATTTGTTGACAGTGTTAACATTAAACAATGGAAAGTGAAATATTACAAAGGTCTTGGTACCAGTAATGCAAAAGAGGCCAAGGAATATTTCTCTAATTTGGACAGAAACCGCTTGCACTTTGAAGAAATTGATACTGATGGTGGACAGCTGATTGATCTCTGTTTCAGCAAGGCCAGAGTAGAAGACAGAAAAAGCTGGATCTTGAATTATTCAACTGGTACATTTATTGATTTTACCCAGAAAAGAATGACCTACGAAGATTTTATCAATAAAGAATTGGTGATCATGGCAGTTGCATCGAATTTGCGAGGCATTCCAAATGTTATCGATGGCTTGAAACCGAGTCAGCGCAAGATTCTTTTCTCTTGTCTGAAAAGAAATTTGAAAGATGAAATTAAAGTAGCGCAATTGAGTGGTTATGTCAGTGAACATGCGGCGTACCATCACGGCGAAATGTCCTTGAATGGCTGCATTATTAATATGGCCCAAGATTTTGTTGGCAGCAATAACATTAATCTTCTGAAACCGAATGGACAATTTGGTTCGCGGTTACTTGGCGGAAAAGATGCTGCATCTCCACGTTACGTTTTTACCAAATTATCTGAATTGACCAGTTTGATATATCACCCCGATGATGCAACGCTTTACACGCCATTAGAAGACGATGGGATGGTAATTGAACCGTATCATTATACACCAATCATTCCCATGGTATTAGTAAACGGTGCTGTAGGTATCGGGACTGGTTGGAGCACGAGTATACCGAGCCATAATCCTCTTGACATTATTCAAAATATTGAATACAGATTAGATGGGATAGGTGTCAACCCATTGGTTCCATGGTATCGCGGTTTTACTGGTACGGTTGAGTCGGAGGGAAGTGACTTTATTATGCATGGTGCATTTAACTGGAAATCAAATACGTGTTTACACATTACTGAATTACCTGTAGGCGTATGGACATCACCATACAAGGAGTTCTTGGAAAAGGCTGCAGCAGGAGAAGCGAAAGGCTTCAAAAAGGGTATGGTTACAAGAATTATCAGTAATTACACTGATACTTTGGTCGATTTCAACGTACATTGCTCACAGGATTTTGCCACCATTTTGCGAGCGGATCGGTCGAAAGTTTTGAAGCTTTTTAAACTCGAAAAGAAGATTCAGATGAGTAACATGCATGCATTCACATCGGAAGGAAAAATCAAAAAATATGCAAATGCTTCTGAAATTATTGACGATTTCTTTCCAGTGCGTATGCGGTTGTATCAAGAAAGGAAAAAAGCAATGGTTTTGGGTTATCAGCAAGAATTAACAAAAGCCAATCAAACTGTTAAATTTTTACAATTAGTACTGGATAATACATTTGTTTTCAAAGGGCAAAACAAGAATCAATTGAAAGCTCAACTCAAATCTTTTCAATTGGAAAATGCAGAATTTTTGTTGCAACTTCCAATATTTAACCTAACCGATGAAAAAATGGCAGGACTTTTAGCAAAGAAGGCAGATTTAGAAGCATCTATACGAAACTTACAATCTTTAAGTGTCAAAACGATGTGGAAAAACGATTTGAAGCAACTCCGAGAGGCATTGCGAAAACAAACTCAACCTCAAGAGGTTACACGTAAAAAATCTTCAAAAAGAAAACAATAAAATAACCAAGAAAAAAATATAAATATTATATATGTTAATATTTTATACGGAATATGTGTAACATATTCTGAAATTTTTCCTATATCCGTAACGAATATTCTGACTTTTTTTTATATAACAGTAAGGAAAACAAAAGATATGCCTTTGGCTTTGTTGTCTAAATTATTTCGAGCCGCCATTGAAAAAGGTGTGCGTGACATTGCAGGTGAATTGCGCAAGTTGAACATATCTGAAAAACGCCAATTGTTGGCAACTTTGCGGGAACGTGGAGACTGCCCTCCGAAATGGAAAAACATAGACCCAAAGAAACAACAAAGCATAATGCAATGTCTGAACCAAGCAATTTATATACTTTTGGACCCCGAGAAAGTAAAAGCTGCCAACGACAGAAACAACAAAATAAGAAGAGAGAATGGAGACAAAAGATCAAAGGCACGTCGTGAAGCCAATGCACAGGCCATTTTGGAAAACCAAGACCATCACGAGCCCACTTGGCCTGAAGACACACTCGAAAAAGAAGCAATCGACACTGTTGAACAGATTGTCGATAAATGTGGTCCTGATGGGTTCGTTCATGTCTGTGGAGGTGCGTGGCCAGGCAAAGATTTAAACGAAGCAGCGGAAGCGGAATGCTTTGGCAAAGGTAGGAACCGTCATGCCGTGTTCATCGATGGTGGTAAGTTCGTCCGTTACCGTGACGTGAGTGAATACGTTGAACTTTTTGCACCCTACACTGGTACTAATTGCCTCAACGCTGATGGTCTTGAGAAACGGGTTCATAAAAAACTCATCGACATGGGGTGGCCTCAGCACCGCCGCATGTTCCGAGTTGCAGGGGCGGGCTCTTGTAGGGGGAAGCGTGCACCGGGAATACCCTTCCCTTACTACACATGTGTTTTGATATGTGATAAATCAATGGAACAAATTGGTATTCGCCTTGCTACGAAAAAAGACCATGCATCCAAAAGAAAACGTTCTTACTCCTCCTTGCAAAAAAAACGCAACCACAAGAGGTTACACGTAAATAATTGTATTTAAGAAATACTTTTCTTAAATTATAAAATGTTTAGTGTTTTAATAAAACAAAATTTAAATGAAAACCTTTTATGTTATTTAAATTTTTTAAAATCAAAAGATTTTAAACCGAAAACAACTTTAGAATGTAACCAATATGCTAAAAACGTAATTGAACAAATTATAAAGGATTATAAAAAAGAAGAATTTCAAAAAATTATGTTGGAATTTTATTTACAAATTCCACAAAAAAATCAAAACATATTAACAGCTTTTGACCGAATTGTGGATTTTGATTAATCACATTCGCATATCTTTATTAGTATATATGTGTCGATTTTGTCTCTGTTTATTTTTGTTGTATTTTCTCTTAAATTGACGCATTGTTTTTTTTTGGCGGAGCCGAGGGTTATTTTTGATTTTTTTTATGGGCTTTTTTATGTTTTCTGATAATAAAACGATAAAAAACTGTAGTTGTAGAGAATTCATCTTGTTATTTATTAAGTTTCTTTATATATTATAATAAACCAAAATATTCGTTACAAATATAGGAAAACGTTGTTTTTAATAATCATCGTCATCTGGTTCATTAGCATTTTCGTTATTGGAAAGTAACAGTAACGATGCGTCCACACCAATAAAAGTTCTCGAGTTATCTACTGTAACCAAATCAACCAATTCTGATTGAGCTTCAAATAATTCCATCCATTCGGCGTCACTTCTTTGTGCAATTGCATTTTCTTTTTTAAATTCACTTATGTAATTTGATTTAGATATCTCCTCCTCTTCTTCCTCTTCCTCCTCTTCTTCCTCCTCTTTCTCCTCTTCTTCCTCTTCCTCCTCTTCTTCCTCCTCTTCCTCCTCTTCCTCCTCTTCTTCCTCCTTTTTCTCCTCTTCCTCCTCTTCCTCTTCTGTGACTGTTTCAGGTTCTTTGGTTTCACCTCTTTTTTTTTGTTTGCGGGTATTTAATGCTTCTTTTTTTTCGGCTTCATAGCTAAGAAGAGCTTTCAGCTCCAATTCTTGTGCTTCTGTTTCTTTCGTTTCGGTCTTGAATTCATCAATAGTTTTATACGCGAGGTAGGTCAATTCTTTAACCGTGCCATGTGGTTTTATTTTGACTTGGTATGTATCACCATCTGTATCCGTGTAATTATAAACTGACTCCGAATAGATCGCGTCGCCTGTTGCGTCTCTATTGTCCTCCTCTTCTTCCTCTTGTTCGGCTCTATTTATAGCCTCTTGTTCCTCTGCAGTCCTCATTTCATCAAATGTTTTTTCTTCGTTATTTGCCATGACTGCCACTTCTTTACCAGCGTTTGGACCTTGGAGCTTCGTATATGTACGGACAATATTAACACCCCTATAAATATCATTCTTGTGGTAAGCATTATCTGGAACGTAGAGGGTTACCATACTTCCCAAAAAGTATCTAATGTCGCCCTCTTCCCACATCTCTGTAACATGGTCACTACCACATTTGAGTTGGTACTCAAACATGTCCGCGAGTACTACTTCATCGTCACTTTCCTCGGTGTCACTTTCCTCGGCATCTGATGCCGTCGGAGTTCTTGGTGTGGATGGAGTAGGACGACGTATGTCAGTTATTTCCCCAATGTAAGCGTAGTTTTCATACACCACAATTCCAATTTCACCAATTAATTCGTCTTCTTCTTCGGACTCTTCGTCATCCAGTGCTGCATCGTCTAAGTCTAATGTCTCAGGATCTTCCTCTATGTCTTCGTAGGTGTTTTTTTGTGGAAAACGGATTGTGTCTGGGTCTTTTTCGTCACTTGGTTCTATTCGCAATAAATTTAACGGAATAAAATCATACAAATCACCTTCAGGTAGGTCAATGTTGGGGTCGATTTTACTGACATATAATCGATCGTCACCTTCATCATATTCATGGTCAGCACTTTCATCCCATAATGTATTGGCCGAAGGCCCTGAGTATACCCAAACAGTTTCCCACTCACCTTCTTTGCTTCCCTCGTCTTTTAAATAAAATACTTCTATTTTCTTGTCAACTAAAAATTTCTCAATTACCAAACGAGCCCAAGAACGGATTTTAAATTGTGCGTCATGGTAATCAGTATTGCCTTTTTCATTTTGTTCATTGTTATATTCTTCTAACAATGGTGGTGTCCATTTTTTGTCATATTCCATTCCTGCTTTCCAAGTCGATAGTCCGAAAATGTCGTTCCAGTCACTCTTTGCTCTGGTTCTTTCTCTAACCGCCTGTCTCCATTTTTTTGCCCACGGAGTATTTTTATTTTTATTTTTATTTATTGTAGATTCATAAATCCTTTTTTCCTTTTTTCGGTGTTTTTTACTTGCTGTTTTGTATTGTTTATCCATAGTTTGTTTATCCTTGTCATTCATATTCATTTTATTGAGTTGTGTCCATTCATTCCTGATCTTTACCGATAGAGTTTTGAAGTCATACCAATCGTCAGACATCGACTTCTGAATCTTCAGTACATTATCCCATGCTTGGACCCATTCTTCTTTGGTTTTCTTTGATTTATCCCAAAGTTCATTTTTGACCTTTTTAATTAGCTGATCGATTTTCTTGTCATTACTAAACATTCCGTCTGTACCAACATCGATCAAACATAATTTCAGAGCATGAAATCGATCAAATTGCCGTGTTTTGGTGGTGTTGCTTTTGGTTTCACCAGGCTCCGTACTCTGAAAGCGATAAGGTATTTTGCTACGATTGAATACAGGTCTGTATGTGTTTCGAAATTTTAACACTTTTTTTTTTGGCTGAGCCGAGGGCCTTGGCCCGTGTTTATTTTTCGGTATGCAATGTTGTACAAATGACATTTGTTCATGTTGATATCTTTTTATAGTGTACATTTTTTAATTTTTCTCGAAGGTGACGAAAAAAAAAATCTGCTTCAAGCGAAGCGCGAGGGGCAAAGCCCGAAAAAAAAAATTATTGCACTATTTCCTATATATGTTACGAATATTTAAGTATTTATTGATGTGATGAAATTATCATCACGAACAAATGGACACTCAAAGTTTTTTGAAATATGATCCATCTCCAATTGAGAAAAAGTTACCGTTTGAGACAAACGGATTGGGCTCATTTGAACCCTATTCTGCGTGGGCCCAGCCGTCAATGGTGGTCAAAGGCACCATACGTCAGGGATCAATGCATTCACCTGGCTTTTCATTGGTTGCGACAGTGACTGCCGTAATTCCAGCCAATTCTAATTTAACATTTTCTACAAATGTTTCATTAAATATTCCATTTGGTCATTTCGGCAGAATTGAAGCCGTTGATTCTTTACTTTCTAAACATATTGTGCCGTTTTCACAAATAATTGAAAGTAATTATTGTGAAAAAATTAAAGTTTGTCTTCGAAATTACTCGGATACTGACTACAGTGTCAATAAAGGTGATGCCATTTCTCAAATCATTTTTCAAAGATACGTTACGCCAAGAATTTTACAACAAAATAAATAAAATACAAAAATATTAATACACACCCATTCTTTTTTTTTTGAGAAACTTGACTATAAATAAAGAGTTATCAATGTACAAAAAAGAAGTATGTCGTATTTGAAAACATCTCAAAAAAAACATGTAGAGACGAAAACTCGAACATTTTCCACGCCTCCCAAATATTTACAAACAAATCACAGTAGTAAGGGAGTACGTTCAACCTCCTACGTTCATCGGACGTTCGTGGACGCGGAACCAAAAGTTGAACCTGAGGACGTTAGGTTTAAGGGCATGAGTAAAACACAGTTGGTTAAGTTATTAAAAGACCTTGGGGAAAAAAAACCTACGGGGAATAAGTCTGCGTTGCAAGAACAAATCTCTGATCGATTGGGAAAGGATTTTGATGAAACAGAACTACCAGCATTTAAAAAGACCAGGTTAAAGGCAATTTATAAATTTGTTAGCGGCAATAATTTTGATAGCGGCAATTTAACTGATAAACAAATTGTAGCTGAACTAACAAATTTGATTAGTTTAGAAATTAATGGGAGACCCGCAACAAAAATCAACAATTATACGGATCAGACACCAACAGTGAAACCAACAGTGAAAAAGAAACCCGCTTTGCCCGAGCCTGAAGAAAAGACATCAGATCAAAAAAAAGGAAATAACTTTAAGATTGACTATTTGATTAAATCGCGAGAAAATGATTCTGGTGAACAAGAATATTATATCAAATGGAAGGGTTATAGAAACGATGAGAATACGTGGGCAAGTGAAACTGACTTAAAAGAAGACGGGCATGAGCAGGACATAATTGATTATTTGACGAAAAAGAAATTTCTCGAGTTCTACAACATAGCGGAAAAGACAAAATTACAGAAAATTGATGATCTTTCTTCGAAAGCAAAGAATGATGTAAAGAAAATGCTGAAAGATTTGAAAAGCATGTTGAATAAAAGTGGTCCTGTAACGATATCACTTTTAACAAAAGGTAGACAACAAGGAAAGAGTGCAGATAAAAATAAGGATAATTTTCTGACTGCATCCGAATTAAGAAAAGCGATACAAAATGACGGAAAATTAAAACAATTGTTTAAAATTGGAAGGAATGGTCAAGTAGATGAAAATATGGATAGTTTAGTGGGTTGGAAGACTTGGTTTCAAAGTATGGACAAAAACAAGGATAAAAAATACAGCATCCAAGAATTTGCAAAAAGTTATCTCGCGGCCGCACTGAAAAACACCGTGCGTGATAAACTTATCAAAGGAGATTATGCAGATGAAACTTTTGAAAGAATGGTTGCATTGTTTGGTATAGCAGATAAAAAACCTTCCAAACCTGTTGTTACATCAAGTCAAATTGACAATAAAAAGTTACCAGTTGTTGCACGGTCGAACACACCGCCTGTTGTTACACCATCACCAGGTAAATTTCAAGTAGGAGATAGAGTCAAAAGCACTTCTAAAACAGGCCTCACCGCAGGGTTGATCGGTATAATTACAAAGAGGACAGACAAAGCGGCATCTGTGACTTGGGACAACCAGACTGAAACACCAAGTAAACCACTAAAACAATTAGAACCGATTACGATTAAACCGGTTACGATTAAACCGGTTACGATTATGGATGGATTTAAAGAAACAAAAGAAGATATTGACAAGGAAAAGGTACCAGTTGTTACACCATCGAAAACTGCCAAGAAAAAAAGTGTGCAACCATTACCAGGTAATTTTAAAGTTGGAGATTTAGTTAAAAATACTTCTAAAACGGGCCTCACCGCAGGGTTGACAGGTCTTATTACAAAGAGGACACCCAAAACGGCTGCGGTGTTTTGGGAAGATGGAAATGACACCACAAATAAACCCCTAAAAGAATTAAAAATGGTTACAATTTCCAAGGAAGCAGAAGAAAAAATCAAAACAATCTTTAATTCTTACGATACGAAAAGGACAGATAATTTTCTCAACAATGGAGAAGATTTTAATTTTTTGCAAGAAAACCTACCAAGACGAAGTCAAGTATTTTTGAAAAAAGATTTATTTGAAAAACCAGACGGGGAATCGGGATTTAGTTTCGACGAATTCAGATTTATGTTAACAGTTAGCCCAGAAATGATTGCAAAATTTGAAGAGAGGGAAGCAAAAAGTAAATCCAAAGGACCTGCACCAGCAGCAGCAGCACCATCGCCCTCACCAATCGCGGTGAAAAAAATTGTGAAGAAAGAAGTAAAACCCCAAAGGACAAGACAGGAAGATCCAGTCAAGGCCAAAAAAGAAAAGCAGGCCAGAGAACTGGCCGAACAATTAGCAGAAAACACAAGAAACGCAGCACTGGCCAGAGAGCAGGACAGACAAGCAGCACAGAAACAAGAGCAGGACAGACAAGCAGCACAGAAACAAGAGCAGGACAGACAAGCAGCACAGAAACAAGAGCAGGACAGACAAGCAGCACAGAAACAAGAGCAGGACAGACAAGCAGCACAGAAACAAGAGCAG
>Ga0206682_10002483_pt1 | contig 16656 bp, 11 predicted proteins | sample M240m12015metaG_FD_155444 | JGI IMG/M metagenome (GOLD analysis project Ga0206682, IMG submission 155444) | Ammonia-oxidizing marine archaeal communities from Monterey Bay, California, United States - M2 40m 12015 | ecosystem: Environmental > Aquatic > Marine > Intertidal zone | place: USA...
GAAGTGCGCGGCGTTGGCGTAGTAGCAAAAGTCGATGAGGAAGTAGTGGTACTTGATGACGAAGTACTGGTACGCGCGGTGGGAGAAGATGAGCGGCGCGGTGGCGAGGTAGTACGCGTGGAACCAACTCGGGTGCTCCGTCGCGACGAACTGCGTGACCAGCAACCCCACGACGCCCAGCGTGAAGCTCACCTTGTCCGCTAAACGGATGGCGCGCGGCAGTTTCACGTAATCGCGCACGCGCGTCAAGCCGGTGGGATCGCCGGTGAGCGCCTGGCGGATGGCCCGCTTCCCCTTCGCGCCGATCGCGCGCCGACGCGCGCGGATCGCGCTCCGCAGACCGCGAGGCCGTGCGAACAGAGCCGCGAGCTGCGGCGCGCGGCGGCGCCACAGACCGGCGCGCGGTGCGTCGTCGTCGGCGGCGGAGACGCCGCCGTCGTCCCCGTCGTCGTCGTCGTCGTCGTCGTCGTACTCGGAGAAATCCTCCTCGTACGCGTCCGAGTCGGACGACGCCAGGGGGTCGGATAATTCCCCCGAGGAGGCCTCGAGCGCGCGTGCCTGCGGCCCGGGGGGGTCGGGGAGGGTGTGAGGAGAGAAGCAGGAGGACGACAGGCGTCCGTCAGTCGGAAGACGGGGTAGAACTGTTCCTCGCGCGCGCGCTCTCGGCTGCCCGAAAAGCGACGTCGAACAACGACTTGAAAAGCGTCCGATGGGGTGCCTAAGATTCTTTTCGCTCGCGTTCGCCCCGACGGGGCGTGGAGGTCCGGGCGTACCTCGCGCGTGCCGCGGCGGCGCGTGAGGGGCATGGCGACGTGCCGGTGAGAGGCGCGCGCAAAGCGCGGCGCGTTCGACGCTCCAGTGCTTCGCGCGCGGCCGAATCTGACTAGGGATTCCGAAAACGCGAAAAGGGTGAAGCATTTTCGTTTCGCGTGGCGCGTCGGCGAACGCCGTGTCGCAAAAAGATGCGCGCGACGCGCGTCCCGAACCCGGCCGTCCTCCCCGCGAACGCGCGCCGGTCGCGCCGCGCGACGAGGCGGCCCGCGATGCCCGCGTCCGCGGCGGACGCGCCCGCGGGCGCGAGCTCGAACCCCTCGGTGTGGTACGCCTCGTTCGGTTCGAACATCTTGTCCGAACGCTTCGCGTGTTACCTGGAGGGTGGCCGAATCGAAGGGATGATACGCGACATGCCCGGCAGCCGCGACCCCTCCCCCCCCACGGAGTGGCGCCGGTGGGACGACCTGCCGCACAGGCTGTTCTTCGCGCACAGCTCCCCGACGTGGGACGGGGGCGGCGTCGCGTTCGTCGACTTCGGCGAGGACCTTCGCGGGAGTCCCGGGAGTCAAACCGGAAGTCGAACCGAAACCGAAGCCGCACGACGCGAGGACTTCCCTGCGGCACGAGCGGAACGTCCCCCGGGAACGTCCGCGCTGGGCGTTACGTACCGCCTCTACCGCGTGACGCTGGAGCAGTTCAACGACGTGCTCGCGCAGGAGAACGGCATGCCCCCCGGTGACGCGGCGTGCCGTGAGATGACCGCGGAGGAGGCGCGGCGGCTGGCGGACGCGTGGACGGCGCTGGTGCCGGAGACGAAGCGCGTGGACGGCGCCGCGCACGCCGGGTGTCTTCTCGCGGCGGAGGAGGCGGAGGAGGCGTTTACGCCGTTTGGTTTTTCTACTTCTCGAAACGCCGGCCCGCCCGGAGAGACGCGCGCGCCTTCCGAGCGGTGGTACGGGTACGTCAAGTGCATCGGCGCGCTGCACGGCGAGCCGGTCCTGACGTTCAGCTGCGACGCGGACCAAATGCGCGCGTTCAGGTCAGGCGCGAACGCGCCCAACGCCCCCTCCGCGGCGTATTACGAGGTGATACGGAAGGGGCTCGCGCAATCCGGATCCGCCGACGTCGACGCGGCGGCGTACCTCGACGCGCGCGTTTCGAGTCGGTAAGACCACGGAGACGAATGAATACATACCTCAGACGAGCTACGAGTTACTTTCTAAAGGTGGATACTGCCTCTTCGCAGCGTCGTGTGATGATAGCTAACCTTAACTACCCAGAGCTAGCTCATCAAAAACGCTTTTAATAAGCGTCTCACTAGCTAGTAGCTACGTAGTAGTGCCTTACGCCTCCGCGTCGTCGCTACGGCTGGTCCACCGCGCGTCCCACCACGGCGGCGTCCACACGCGCGTCGCGATCGCCGACGCGCGTGATTGCGATTCGTCTCGCGCGATGAACCGCGCGGTGAGCGTCGTCGAATGCGCGAGAGCATCGGCGTCGCCGCCGGTCGTCCCGGTTTCGTGTGTTGTGTGTTTCAGGTGCGACAGACGCACCATCGCCAAACCCACGTCACCGCTCGATGCCACCACCGAGCCCGCCGGCTTCGCGCGCGCGGAAGTCGCGGGCTCAGTTTCTTCTTCTTCCATCGGGAACAATCGCGAGCCCGGCGCGACGAAGAGCGGAGACGCGCTCCGTTCGTTCGCGCGTTCCGTTTCGAACGCATCATCCGAATCGTTTCGGATGATGTGATGATGAAACGAAGCCGGGACGATTCGCTTGCGGACCACGCCGCGGTGGTGCGTGCGCGCGGTGAGCTCCTGCCCGACGTAGCACCCCTTCTCGAAGGACACCGCGTTGAGCCCGGCGAGGTTGCACTCCAGGGGCAGCAGGCCGACGAGCTCGGCGCCCTCCGCGACGCCGAGCGCGTACCGAAGCCGGCGATGCGCCGCCGCCTCGCTGACGTGAGCGCTACCGCGACGGAAGTCGGCGTCGCTTCCGCCGGAACGCCCGTGCGTGCGCGCCATCTCGACGCCGCCCTCGATGAGCGCCTCCGCGACCGCGCGCGGCAGAACCCCGCGCAGGCCCAGCGACGCGAGCCGCGGGTCGGGCGGCAGGAACGCCAGCAGAGACGACGCCGGCGCGGAGGTTGACGTCGCGTCGCGGCGCGAGGACGCCTCGTCCGATTTCGATCGCACGCCGGGCTCTTCTCCCCCCACCGCGACGACCGCGAGGTCCTCCCCGGCGTCGTCCAGCGTGACCCGCGCGCGCAGACGCATCTTAGTCAGCAGCTTCACCGCGTCCTCGAACGTGGCCGCGGGGAGGTCCACGAGCAGCGCACCGCCGCTCGGCCCCTCGCCCATCTCCCGGTGGAAGAACGCGTCGTGCGCCACGCGCCCGTTCGCCGCGAGCACCGCCGCGTACACGGGCGGTGCGCCCGGCGCCGCGAGCCCGCGGACGTCGTTCGTCACCAAGCCTTGCAGGAGCTTTAAGGCGTCCTCCCCGGCGACGCGGAGCACGCGCCGCTCCGCCAGACGCACGCCGCGCGCCAACATCGCGTCGCGCGGGCGCGGGCGATCTGTGAGAGAAGCGTCGATCGACGACAGAGGTGACGTCGAGTTTTTCTTGTTCGAGACGGTTTATGAAAGTTACAACGAAGCGATCAGCGCCCGCCCTGCGCGGCGGCGGCGTCGGCGGCGCCCAGCATCTGCCCCACGATCCCCACGCACTGCCAGTACTTGCTCGTGCACCTGTCCACGCACGAGTTCTCGCCCACGTTCAAGTCGCCGTCCTTGTACTTCTTGTCGATGCACTTCTCGTGGCACGAGGAGACCATCCTGCGAGGTGAGGGACAGAGACGGTGCGGTTTCCGAGCGTCGCGGGTCAGTGCGGGCTTCGGTCGGTCTGCGTTTCCCGGAACCGACGACACGGCGGGAGAGAGGGACACGGCGCGACACCGAGACGCGCGATAAGAGAGGGGCGGTGGCGTGACACGCACTTGTTGAAGAGCTCGACGCGGTACTCCATTTCCTGCGGTCGGGGAGAGAGGGGAGAGGGTCAGGACCGGCGCCGACTCCGCGTTCGCGAGATCCCGCAGCGATCGGACCACGGGGGGCGAGCGCGCCTCTCCGCACGCACCGTCGTGGCGTTCGAGAACACCTGCTGCATCATGGCGTCCTTCTCCGCGGGGGAGAGCTTGGACATGTCGACGGGGGTGCCCTGCTGCGCCATCGCGACACCAGCTGCGCGTGGTCGAAGTGACCATCCTCCCTCAACAAAAGCCAACTGGCGCGCCGTCGGCTGAATATATTTTCTGCGGATCGTCGTCGGCAGGGCGGCTCGCGAAGCGACACGTCTCGGAATCTGCGCACGTTTTGTCCGGAAAAGGGCGCCCCGAGGCCCGACTGATGAGCGCGTCTGCTCCCGTCCAGCCACTCCGCTGCGCGCGGCGGCGATGACGCCGGTAGGATGCACGGCGAGGGGCGGCGTCGCGACGACTTCGGCGTCGTCTCGAGCGACGAGAGGCGGCGTGGTCGCGCGCGGTGACGCGGGGGCGCGGACACGAAAAGCGGTGGTGACGTTTGGCGACGTGCCCCGTCCGCGGGTTAGGATGGGCGTTTCCCCGCGCGCGCGCGGCCGGCGCGGCGGGCGACTGCACGACGGGCGCGCGGCGTCGGACCGCCGGGCCGGCGTGGACGATGTCGGGAAGCTCGACGCCGAGGAGGACGCGCTGAGGGACGTCTCGGGGAGCGCGCCGGACGCCTTCGGCGCCGCGGCGCGCCGCGGGCGAGACGACGCGGAGGAACGAACCACATACCCCGCGAACGGCGACGACGTCGCGGATGTCTTCTCGCCGAAGGACTCGACGACGACGGATCGATCCACGACGATCGACGACGCAGGAGAGGCATCGCGAGATGATACCTCGAGTGTCTCGTTGTTCTCGTTCCCGTGGACGTCCGTCGACGAGATTCGCGAGCGTTGGCGCGTCCTGCCGAGCCGCTACCGCGTGCTCCTGGGGACGACGTGCGCGTTCGTGCTGTGCAACATGGACAAGGTGAACATCAGCGTGGCGATCATCCCGATGGCGAAGGAGATGGGGTGGACCGTGGGGCAGGCGGGCTTGCTGCAGAGCGCGTTCTTCTACGGGTTCGCACTTTCGCAGCTCCCGGGAGGGTACCTCGCCACGCGCTTCGGCGGCGCGCGCATGCTCCCGATAGGCGTCGCCCTGTGGTCCGCCGCCACCGTCGCCGTACCTTTCGTGGCGGATGACCCGAACGCGCTTTTTTTTTCGCGCGTGCTCGTGGGCTTGGGCGAGGGCGTCTCCCCCGCCGCCGCGACGGACGTCATCGCGCGCGCCGTGCCGGTCGGCGAGCGGTCGCGGGCGGTGGCGTTCGTGTTCAACGGGTTCAACGTCGGGTCCGTGCTCGGCCTGAGCCTGGCGCCGCTCATCATAGAAAACTTCGGGTGGCGCTCCGTGTTCGTCGCCTTCGGCGGCTTGGGCATCTTCTGGGTCGCGTGGGTGGGGATGGGGATCTACCCGCGCGGCGGCGCCGCGCCCGGCGCGGAGCGCGCCGCGCCCGGCGGCGACCTCGCGCCCATCCGGGGGCTCCTGGGGAAGCGGGACGAGAGCCCGGCAGCGGGCCAAGCGGGCCCCGGCCCCGCGGGCGCCGCGAAGGATGCCGAGACGAATGGCGTTTCGCCTTCGGGTCCTTCTTTGTCGGACGAGGAACGCGCCGTGCCTTGGCGCGCGATCGTGTCTTCCACGCCCGTGCGCGCGCTAGCGTACGTGCACTTCTGCAACAACTGGGGTTTCTACGTCCTGTTAGCGTGGCTCCCTTCGTACTTCACGCAGGAGCTGGGCGTGACCCTCACCAACGCGTCGCTGTTCACGCTGCTGCCGCCGCTCGCGAACATCGCCGTAGCGTCGCTCGTCGGGCCGCTGGCGGATAAGGCGCTCGCGCGCGGCGTAGACGTCACGACCGTGCGCAAGACCGCGCAGGGCCTCGCGTTGTGCGGCCCCGCGACGTTCATGGCGCTCGCGTCCTTCCACTTCGGCGACGACGAATCCGGGCTGCTCACCGTCGCGCTGATCACCGTGGGGGTGTCGCTGTCGTCCTTCTCCTACGCCGGTTTGTACTGCAACCACCAGGACATGAGCCCGCGGTTCGCCAGCATCCTGCTGGGCATGACCAACACGATCGGGGCGTTGCCGGGGGTCATAGGCGTGCCCCTCACCGGGTACCTGCTGCAGAAAACCGAAAACTGGGAACTCTCCATGTTCCTGCCCGCCATCGCGCTGTACTTCTCGGGCGCCGCGGTGTTCGCCAAGTTCGGGAGCGGGGAGAAACAGGCGTGGGGGTGAGGACGCGCTTTTGTTTTTATCACGGAAGTTTCTACCTTCGTAGTAAGTACCCTTCGCGTATCGTAGCTCGCACGTGGCCGTATATACGCTTCCTCGACGACCTTCGACACGCGCGCGCTCGAGTTTTAGTTCCAGTACGCGCTTTCCGGCCCCGGCTTGGTCTTCTCGGCGTCGAGGCACGCCAGGCTTTTGCACCCGCGCGGCACGCGTTGCGCGTCGAGCGTTTTCGTCCGGTCCAGTTTCCGGCCGGCGTGGAAGAGCGCGAGACTCGCTGGGCTGGGAACCGCCCTGATCGCGCCGCCGTGACTCGGGACGCGTCCTTCGCGTCCCAAGCCGCCGTCCCACATCCGACGTAGGACGGCATCGACGGTGTCCACCTCGTGCTCGACGCGCACCCGGAACCTGCGTCCCTCGAAGAACGCGGCGACGTGCGTGCGGTTCACGCGAGGCGGCACGGTGGGCATACCGTGGAACGCGATGGCCTCGGTGGCGATCTCCTCGAACACCTCGCACTCGCGCTCGGGGGGGATCTCCGTGTCCGTGTCGCAGCACCAGGCGCCTTTGCCGAGGGAGGGTGGGGCGGACATGGGCGGGAAGGCGGGAAGGCGGGAAGGCGGACGAGCGTTCGAGGTTTTACAATACGTGCGAGACTGGGAAGCGCGTGAAACACACTCGCGACTCGCTTGTGAGAAAAACGACCGCACGCCTCCCGAAAACGCCTCTCGTTTCTAGGACGCGTCGAGGGACGCGAGTCACTCCGCGCGACGCCGCGGTGGCGCCTGCGCTGGACGGGTCCCTCCCGCTTCGAGCGCGCCGTCTCGCGTCTAGAAGCGTCGGCGTCATGTTCGAGTCCGTCACCGAGACCGTCTCCTCGTTCGTGGGCACCGCCCTGGCCGGCCCGCCCCCCCGAGGCTTGCCGAAGTTGCATCCCGTGGCGCGGCTCTCCCCGCGCGTGGTCCGCGTGCTCGGGGGCAACCCCGGCGCGTTTACGCTGCAGGGCACGAACGCGTACCTGATCGGCACCGGCTCCCGGCGGTGGCTCCTGGACACCGGCGAGGGCCGCCCCGCGTTCGTGGCGAACCTGCGCGCGGCCATGGAGGCGGAGGGGGTCACCGAGCTGGAGGGCATCTTGCTGACGCACTGGCACAGGGACCACGTCGGCGGCCTCGCGGACGTGCGAAGGCTCGCCCGAGAGCTCGAGCGGGAGGGGTCGGAAGGAGGAGCCACGCGAGAGGAGAGCAGACCGCTCGTCGCGTACAAGCGCGTGCGGCACGACAAGGGCGAAACCGCGATCGACGTCCGAAGCGTCAAAAAAGGCGTCGACGGCGTCGCCGTCGCCGAGGCGAGACGCGCGTACGTCGACGTCAAAGACGGCGACGTCTTCGCCTCTGTTCCCGGCGCGACTCTGCGCGCGCTGTTCACGCCCGGCCACACGGAGGACCACGTGTGTTTCGTGCTGGAAGAGGAGGGCGCCATCTTCGCCGGGGACTGCGTGCTGAACGGGAACACCGCGGTGTTCGAGAACCTCGCGCAGTACTCGCGTTCGCTGGAGACGATGCGCGCGGAGCTGGAGAAGGCGCACGCGCGACGCCGCGACGACTCGCGCCCTGAAAGAAACCCGCCCGTCGGCCGTCTGTACCCGAGCCACGGCGACGTGATCCGCGACGGCTCTAAAAAGCTGGAGCAGTACGCCAGGCACAGGGAGACGAGGGAAGCGATGTTTCTCAAGACGCTCGTTCAACACTGGCGGGACCGCCCGGAGCGCGGCGGCGTCACGAAGCGCGAGCTGACGCGCTCGGTGTACTGCGACGCCGGCGTGAGCCCTTTGGTGCTTCGCACGGCGTGCGAGCAGATCGCGGCGCAGCACCTGGGGAAACTCGTGGAGGAGGGGCGGGCGATACGCGAAGACCGAACGGTATACGCGTCGTGGGTCCCGCGGACCATCGTCTCGTTTTTGCCCTTCGTCTTCGCCGAGACCAGGTACCGGCCGTCGGCCGCCGAGATGGCCTAGCGACGCGTTCGGCGCGGCGAACGCGCGTAAAAAAATGCTCCGATCGCGGACGAGATACGATCGTAGGGAGAGAGACGACGCGTGTTCGATCGAAAAGACACTTTATTGCGTAGCGAAGCGTACGTGCCAGGTGAGGTAAAAAACACCAAGAAAGAAACCAGATACTTAGTCTCTACGTATCTACCGTGATGGATGAAGACCTTCGTATTAATACTTCGTAGCTATTCACGCGTTTCCCCCGCGCCGTCGCTTCGGCGCCGAGCCGTCGGCGTCTCGGCGCGTCTCCGCGCTCGCCGCGCTCGTCGCGCTTTTATCTGACTGGTCGCGCAGCGCGCCCAGCAGCCGCGCGGTGAGTTCGCGGCGGCACGCGTCGCACTCGCCATCCTTCGCGGGTGCGGGTCCAGGGACCCGCGGGACCCCGTGCGGGCACGTCTCCGCCATTTCCGCCGTCCCGCCGCCTCTCCCGCCGGCGAGCCGCGCGAGGGCGCCGTCGGCTTTCTCCGCGGCGGTTTTCTCCGCGGCGGGTTTCTTTCCGCACCGCGCGCACTTGCGGCGCACCTTTCCGTGCGGGCACGCGCCCTGGCACGCGACGCAGTCCACGCGAACGGCGCCGTGCGGGCACGGGCGGCACTGCGCGCACTTGCGCGTGATGCGCCCGTGCGGGCACCCCACGCACTTCACGCAGTCCTTTTTCAGCCGGCGGTGCGGGCACGGGCGGCACTTCGAACACTCCGCCTCGATTTTCCCGTGCGGGCACCCCGAGCAGCGCCGGCACCGCTGCCGACTTTTTTCGCCGTGCGCGCAGGGCTTACCCCTGGAGTACCCGCCGGTGCCCGGCGCAGCGCCCGCGCGCGCCGCGCGGCACCGCGCGCAGCCGTTCTTGGCGTTGCCGTGCTCGCACGGCGAGCACGTCGGGCACTGCGCCTTGAGCGCGCCGTGCGGGCACGGCGAGCATCGCACGCAGTTCGCCTTGAGCTTGCCGTGCGGGCACGGGTTGCACCTCCGGCACTGGTGCTTCAGCGTGCCGTGGGGGCACGGGTTGCACGCGCTGCAGAAGCGCCGGATCTTGCCGTGCGCGCAGCCGACGCACTTGGCGCAGTAGCGCTTGACCTTGCCGTGCTCGCACCCCGAGCACTGCGCGCACTCCTTCTTCGTCTTCCCCTGCCTGTGCGGACACGGGGAGCACGTCCCGCAGTCCCACTTGAACTTGCCGTGCGGGCACCGCTTCCGCGGCTCCGCGTCGGACGCCAGGCCGTCGCGCAGGTCCCCGAGCGCGGCCATCGCGGCGATCCCGCGCGCGCCCGAGGAGTGGCGGCGAAGCCACGGTTGTTACCTCCGACGAGGATCTCGTTTGAAAAGCGCTTGGCGTTTCCAAGTGGTCGCGAGTTTCTTCGTGTGGCCGACGTCAGCGGTTTTCGAACCCGCCTCGCGCAGGCGACTTCACTTCGCCAGGCGCTTTAGCGTTGCCCGGCGTGACGCGCTTCACCGGCGTCGACGATGGGTCCGCCGGTGAAGCGCCAAGCCACGTTGCACCAGCTCGGGAAGGTCCAGACCTCGCGTTCGAGTTCCTACTACAACGTGAGCCTGGAGGACATCGCGCGCCACAAGAAGACGCTGGAGGACAAGGCGACGACGAAGAGCGATTTCGTCGCGTCCCTGCGTCAGCTCTCGTCCATGCTGCTCACGAAGGACCTGCTCGAGCAGAGCATGATCGGCCTGTGCGTGAACCGGGTGGCGAAGAAGCACCCCGACGGCGACATGCGCGTGCTCGCGCGGAACATCGTGGAGAAGTGGCGCGAGGAGGTGCGCGGACAGGTGAAGCGCGACGCGAAGAGGCTGAGGACCGTCGCGGGGTGGCGAAAGCCCAACCGGTGACGCCGGGCGCGACCGAGACGACACGCGCGATACGCGATACGCGAAGAGCGATGAGACGAGCCGTTCGGTGGATTCGAGAACACGCGCTACGTATAGAACACACGTCAAACTCCACTCGTGACCGTCGTGAACCGAAACCGTCTCTCAAAATGTCGATCGATCGATCCGCCGTCGCGAAAGCGGCGAAAAGCGGCGATGGCGGCGCCGATAGCGGCGATTCGGACGAGACGAGACGATCTCCGCCGCCCCTCCGCGCTCGAGCGCCGATTGTTGAGGGCGCCCTCATCTGATACCATCCGTCACTCACGCGAACGCGAACGCGGCTCTCGCGGCGATCGCTCGGGAGCCGACGAACCCGCGCACGCGATCCGCGCGCGCGCCCGAGAACCCCACCTGCGACCGCCTGGCGCCGTTGGCGGACTTGGCGCGGAGCGGCGAGTACGCGTCTCCGCGCCAGCCGCGCCGCCGCTCCGCGACGCCGCCATCCGTCGCGCCGAGAGCCGAGACGGTGGACTTGGCGGAGGAGGACGCGACGTTCCCGCCCGCGGCGTCCTCGTCGGCTTTGACGACGAACCCGTCAGCGCTGTCGTGCACGTTCACGGCGCGGCCGGAGATGTCCCCGACGGACTTCTCCCACTCGGGGTCCCAGGCGACAGCTTCGGGCGTGGAGCAGGCGATGCTCTTGCCGAAGGGGCACGTCGCGTAGGCGCAGTCGCCGTTCTCCAGGCCGGTCACGAAGTGCTCCTCGAAGATGGAGCGTAGCAGGTAGTACTCCTTGGTGACGGGCGGGTGCAGGGGGAAGCGCGACGCGCGGTTCGCGAAATCGGCGTCGCTCACCATCTCCTCGGCGTGCTTGGCGAGGCCGTCCACCCAGTCGTACCCGACGCCGTCCGAGAACTGCTCCTTCTGGCGCCAAAGCACCTCCGCGGGGAGGTACGGGTCGTCGGGGGTGTCGAACGCCTTGCGCAGCAGGTACTTCTCCAGGAACGGGTGGCCGTCCTCGTCCTTCTTCGAGACGTCGATCATCTTCTGCGCGGGGTCGGTGTTCATGGCGTAGTCGCACACCGCCTGCGACAGAAGCGGCGTGCGCACCTCGATGCCCCACGCCATCGTGCTCTTGTTGGCGCGCAGCACGTCCCACTGGTGCAGCCGCGTGGTCTTACGCTGGCACTCCTTGTGGAACTCCTCCTTGGAGGGCGCCTTGTGGAAGTACAGGTACCCGCCGAACAGCTCGTCCGCGCCCTCGCCGGACAGAACCATCTTGAACCCCATGCTCTTGATCCGGCGGCTCAGCAGGTACATGGGCACCGACGCGCGCACCTGCTCGAACGTCTCGAGGTGGTACACCACGTCGGGCAGCGCGTCCAAAGCTTCTTCCGGCGTGAAGTGGATCTCGTGGTGCACGGTGCCCAGCTGGTCCGCCACCTTCTTCGCCGCCGCGAGGTCGGGCGCGCCCTTGATGCCGATGCTGAACGAGTGCACCGGCTCAGACGCGCCGAACGTGTTGGTGGCCTCCGCCTTGTGCCTCACGGCGATGGAGGTGATGAGGCTCGAGTCCAGCCCGCCCGACAGCAAAACGGCGTACGGGACATCCGCCATGAGGCGGTTCTTCACGGCTTCGACCACTGTTTCTCTCAGTTCAGTCAGGTCGGCTTGACGCGTGGGGATGTAGTCATCGTTAACCACCCACTCCGGGTCGTACCAGCGCGTGAACGTGCCCTCCGTCTCGCCCGGCTTTCTGACGTAGTAGTGCCCGGGGGGAAAGATCTCGTATCGCGCGATTCCGGGGTCGTCCACCAGCGTCTTCATCTCGCTGGAGAACCACACGGACCCATCCTTGCCGTGCGCGATGTAGCACGGTATCTTACCCATGTGGTCTCTGCCGGCGACGATCGTGCCGTCGCGCTTGTCCTCGATGACGTACGCGAACATCCCGTCGAGCTCGCGCACGAATTCGGGGCCCAACTCTTCGTACAGGTGGCCGATGACTTGGCAGTCGCTCTTGTTCGCGCTGACGATGCCGTACTTCTCGCGGAGCGCCTGGTGGTTGTAAATCTCGCCGTTGCAGATGAAGGTGGTGAGCTTCGTCTCGGGGTCGACGTACAGAGGTTGGTCCCCGTCCGGCCCGGGCGCGACGATGGACAGCCGCTTGTGCACCAAGAAGGTTTGCGTGCCGTTCGCCTCATCCACGGCGACGTCCATGTTGTAGGAATCCGGCCCGCGATGGCGGATGCGCTTGACCAGGTTGTACACGCGCTGGCGGTTACGCTTGGGGTCGCCGGAGAGGCCGACGACGGCGAAGATGCCGCACATCGTCCTTTGACGTTCCTCACTTCACGGTCGGTCCGAGACTCTCGGCTCTGCGTCGCGCGCGCCTATGGGGCGAGACTCGTTCTTCTGCGGTTTCGCGACGAACGAACCGGTAGTGGGGAGAGGCGTGCGCGGGTCAGCCTGACGGGTCGAGGAGCGGCACCTACAGGGGCGCGCGCGGTCCGAGCGTCTAGAGGACACGAAAATACTGCCGGCGATGACCCGGACGCGCGCCGACGCGGCGCGCGCGGTCGTGCGGCTCGGAGTCGGACGCCGCGACGCCGCGGTGCGATTGTCTCGGGATTGCCGTCGGCGGGGCGCGTGGTGCACTCAATCAATCGTCACGACACGCGCGAGCGCGCGGGGCCTCGCGGGGATTCGGAGCCCGTCCGGGGAGGGGAGGACACGCGGTAGGAGACGCACCCGCTGAAGGATAGCAAACACGTCCGCGTGCGTTGCAGCGGCGCGTGGCGCGGTGTCGGAGCGTCCGAGAGCTATCTTCGTGAAGGCGCCTCGAAACCCCAAAAAGCGGCTCGCTGCGACCCTGGATTATCTGAAAGGTTGGTCCGTTCTCGGGGTCTAATGACTCAAGCATCTGCCCGATCGCTCCGTTTACTGAAAGTGCAGACTAACACTCTTTCTATAAATCGAGATCTTCGGCGGAAAAGCGCAATTCGCGAACGGAGGGTCGGAAGAGCTCGGCTTCGAAACGCCACGCACTGGCGCGCACGCGCGTTTCCGTCTTGTGATCCGTCGTTTCCACTCCTTTCGGCGAGTTTCTTCGCGTGTTTCTTGGCGACGATCGGCGCGTCACTCGGTGGCGCGCGGGCCGGGCCCTGTCGTACCGGAGACGGTCACTGAACCTCCATGGCGAAGCTCGGCGAGGGCGACGAGCGCTGGATCGTCAACGAGCGCGATGACGGCGCCAACGTCAACAACTGGCACTGGCAGGAGAAGGATGCGTTCGCGTGGTCGAAGGATCGGCTCGGCGACCTGCTGCGCGTCGCGGTCCCTGACGACGACGGCGTCGTCGGTCTCAAGACGACGGGCGTGACCAGCCTGACCGGTGAGGCGTACGTCAACCGCAGGAAGGGTAAGATCATCTGCGGGTACGAGCTCGAGCTGAAGATGAAGTACGAGGGCGTCGTGGACGGCGTGGCCGTGAGCGGCAACGTCCACTTCCCCTACGTCGCGGATGAAAACGTCGGCGAAGAACCGGAGTGCGTCGTTTTAGCCTCCGGGAACACGCGGGCGGACGAAAAGGCGAAGCGAACTCTGCGAACGCACGCGTTCCCGTCGCTTTTCGACGGTGTCGCGCGGTTCGAAAAAGAGCTCGCCGCGGGCGGGCCGGGAGGCGCGGGCGACGCGCCCCGCGCCGCGGAGGGCGGCGGTTCGGAAGTCGCCGGCGGTTCGAACGCCTCCGGGCCCGAACCGTCGTTGAACGCGACTGTGTCGTCCAAGCCGAAACCCCGGGCAGATAAGCTCGCGCCTCTGTCCAAGACGAAGCACACCATCGCGATGACCGAGCGCTTCTATTGCCGGCCGCTGGATATCTGCGAGGCGCTGACGGATGCCGGGCGGGTGATGCACTTTTCGCGCTCGCCCGCGTCGGTGCGCCCCGAGCCGGGATCGAACTTCTCCATGTTCGACGGGAACATCACCGGGACGATTCTGGAGTACGAGCCCGGCGTGAAGCTGGTGCAGACGTGGCGGTTCCGGAACTGGGCGGAGGGCCACCACAGCGTCGTCACGATCACGTTCCGCGAGCCCGAGCCGGGCAACTGCTTCGTCGACTTGAAGCAGGACGACGTACCGGAGACGGACGGGTTCGGCAACGAGAGCGTCATGGACACCACCGAGATCGGCTGGAAGGAGCAGATCTTCGACAGGATCAGGCAGGCGTTCGGGTACGGCGCGTAGGCGGTGCCGTACGGTCACGCATCCGATGTGTGAGACGCATCCGACGCGGCGAGCGCGCGAGTGAGAGACGCGCGGCGCGTTTTCGTATCTGATAAAAAAATCTTTGCTCCCGTCGAGCGTGTGCCGAAGCTCTTCGACACTCATTAAATCACCAACAAGGTGTCTGTAAGACAACCAACCTTTCACGAAGAACGTACTCGTGACGGGGCCGAAGGCGACGAGCGGCTCCGCACATCCACGGGCGCGGCGGCGCGAACATCGCCCGGCGTCGCGGCGGATTCGCGTTCGGGTTCGAGGAACGGGTTCCGCGTGTCTGGGGGAGGCGCGTGCGAGGCGCCGGGGCGCCGATCGCGCGTGCCGAGCGTACTCTTGTTGACTTTCGAGTCTCGTGGAAAAGTACGCGGAGCGTCCGTCGGCGATGTCGACTCGCGCGCCCGCCACGCGCGCGGGGGCCTCACCCGCGGGCGACGCGCCCGCGACTATTGTCACGGAGCCGCGGTTCGCGCGCCCGTTCCGCGGCGCTTCCGCGGCCGCGTCGCTCGGCATGGACGCGGGATGTCAGACCGAGCCTCTCCCGCAGCTCGAGCCGCTGCGTCGCCTGCGCGACGCGCGAGTCGCCAGCTTGAACGTGTCGGAAGATCCTCAAAGCATTGAAAAAGAAACTCACGAATCTGTTCGAAAAGACGCCGAAGCCGACGGCGCCACGGACGAGGTGTTCGTGCGCCGCGAAGCTCGGCGAAGCTCCTCCGTGGAGCGCGAGAACGCTGCGCTGGAGATGGAGCGCGTGACGGATATCGCGGACTTCGAGCGGCGCGTCGCGGCGAGACGCGAGGCGTTGACGGAGAACGGCATTCTCCGTTCCCTCGAGGGCGCGACGAGAGAAGGCGCCGAAGGCGGCTCACCCTTCGGCGCCAGACGTTCCTTCGGACGCGCGCGCTCGTACGCGGCGCGGACCGAGAACGCCGCGGACCCGGGAACCCGTGGAACCGGCAACGCGGGCGTGGTCTTGACACCCGAGCCCCCGACCTCGGGTCTCCCCGCCGGCGCCGAGGGCGGCGCGAGTCCCTTGGTCGTCCGCCGGAGGCCTAGAGCGCTCGAGACGGGCGCGGGCGCCGGAAAACACGCGAGAGGAGAAAAGCGTTTCGCGCACGAGAAGCGAAATTCGCTGAGCGGCGACGGCGACTTCATCGCCTTCGACACGACGCTGCCGGTGCCGCCGGCGTCGCCGTCCGAGCGCGACGGGCGCGCGCGCGGCCCGACGCCGGCGGGGCGCGAGGGGCTGAGCGGTTTTCGCGACGCCGGCGCCGACGGCGCGACGAGCGCGCCCGCGTCGCCGGACTCGCCGGACTCGGACGAACTCGAGCGCGACGGTAACTCTTCCGTTTCGCGAAGCGGCTTCCGCGAGACTTCGCGCGCCGACTCACCCATCGCTCTCACTGCGCGCCGCGGCGTCGCCATCGCCCAGGCGCACGCCAAAGACAGGGGCCGCCGGTCGCCCGGCCGGCGCGTGGTCTCCCCGGGCGCGAACGGGACGCTGCACTTTGGCTCGGCGGCGCCGCGCGTTCGGGACTGTTCGGGACGCGACGCGACGGCGTCGACGTCTTCGCGGTACGACGGCATCGATGTCGCGTTCGGTGTCACGTCGTCGTCCCCGGCGCGTCGCGGGAGCGACGCCGGCGGCGCCGAAAAAGTTTTTTCGGCCTCCGCGGCGCGCGCGACGACGTTGGCGGAATCCGAAGGTTGGCGGAATCCAAAAAAGCCGAAACCGCGCCCGTGCGTGGCTCGGCGCGGGGTCCCCGTCGCGGCTGAGTTCGCGAGGGGTCCAGCGATGCGCGACGCGCGAGAGGACGAGCGCTCGATCCTCTCGAGCCTCTCGAGTCCTACCTCGGACGATGACGGGCACCGTCGTCCCGCGGTGACGCGTACGTCTAAAGTCTCGCGTTCGGCGCTCGATCGACCCTCCGCGACGCTCGACGACTCGACGTCCGGGAGCGACTTCGCGGAGGCGGAGGCGAGCGGAGGCTCGCGTCACTCGGCGTTCTCGAGCGGGACTGGAGAGGGAACCCCCTCGTTCCGGGCCTCCTCCGAGAGCGTCTCGAGTCTGTCGCGCAGCCTCGGGAGCCTGAGCGGCCTGGCGAGCGCCGCCGGCGAGGGCGACCCGAGCCGCCGCGCGCGCGCCGCGCCGTTGGCCCGGACCGACACCAGCGCGTTCGCGGTGGTCACGAAAAAGAAAAGCGTCGCGCCGTCGCCGGAGGGGATCGAACCCCCGCGCGCACACGCGCGCGGTTCGCCGGAAGACACCCGGGCGGAGAGAAGCCGAGGCGGAAGCCGCGCGCAGAAGAGCGTGCTCACGATGAGCCTCCGGGGGGAGCGGTCGCCGTGAGAGATTTGTCGCCTTCGTTTT
>Ga0206682_10002487_pt1 | contig 16638 bp, 18 predicted proteins | sample M240m12015metaG_FD_155444 | JGI IMG/M metagenome (GOLD analysis project Ga0206682, IMG submission 155444) | Ammonia-oxidizing marine archaeal communities from Monterey Bay, California, United States - M2 40m 12015 | ecosystem: Environmental > Aquatic > Marine > Intertidal zone | place: USA...
CGATCTACTGTCTTTGACCATTTTTGTGGTGGTGTGAATGAAGAAGATTGTTTGCCTGTTATCGATAAAATGTATGAAAAAGGAAAGGTGTGTAGTGTTTTAGATTATTCTGTCGAGGGCAAAGAGGGAGAAGCAATTTTTGATGAAACAATGGAGAAAATTCTTAAAATCATCAAATTTGGATCTGAAAAAGAAGCCATTCCTTATGCTGTTTTTAAACCATCCGGTTTCGGAAGGTTTGCCTTGTATCAAAAAATTACAGCGAAAAAAGAATTATCAGCAGCAGAGATAGCCGAATGGGAACGCGTGAAAAAACGTTTTGACAAAGTATGCTCAGTTGCCTTGGAAAAGAATGTTCCGCTACTAATTGATGCAGAAGAAAGTTGGATGCAAGCTGCTGCAGACGATTTGTTAGAAACCTTAATGGAAACCTACAACAAAGACAAAGCCATTGTTTTTAATACCCTGCAAATGTATCGACACGATCGAATGGACTATTTAAAAGGCCTGCATGCGCGTGCGCTTCAAAAAGGCTTTCATATAGGAATTAAAGTGGTGAGAGGTGCCTATATGGAAAAAGAACGACAAAGAGCAAAAGAACAAAACTACCCTTCACCCATTTGTGTTGATAAAAAAGCTACAGATAACAATTATGACGCTGCTGTTCATTATATGATGAAGCTTAAAAATATGGCCATTTTTGCAGGAACTCACAACGAGGAAAGCTCGATGTTGGTTGTAGCGTTGGCCAAAAAATATACAATAGCACCCAACGATGCACGTTTGTGGTTTGGGCAGCTTTTTGGTATGAGTGATCATATTAGTTTTAATCTTGCAAAAGAAGGGTATAATGTGGCCAAATACCTACCTTTTGGACCTGTGAGAGATGTGATGCCTTATTTGATAAGAAGAGCTGAAGAGAACACCTCTGTTGCCGGGCAAACTAGCAGAGAGTTGAATCTTCTAAAAACAGAGCGCAATAGAAGAAAGTTGTTATGACAACCTTAGATGAAATAAAAGAACTCTTACACAAAAATAAAGCAAGATTCTTAAAAGAGTTGGAGGAAAGTAGGGAAGTCGTTCACTTGCTTCAAAAGTCAAGAAAAACATCTTTGACCGACATCGAGAAAACAAAAGTAAAGGTGCAATTGCTTGATATTTGCAAAGCCATTCCATCGTTTGCTGTTTTTATGTTGCCAGGCGGTGCTTTGCTTCTTCCATTATTAATCAAATTGATTCCAGACATATTGCCATCTGCATTTCGGGAAGACTTGGAAAAATGATTTAAAATAATCTTTTTTGAATCGGGTTTGCTTACTATTGTTAGCCCCTTATATACGCTAGCACAGCTTTAAATAAATCAAATGTTCCTAAAGTCAATACCCTAGAAGAAATTCCAAATACTTTAAAGTTTAATCTACAATGCATTCCATCAAATTAACCAATAAATAGGATGTTGACACAAAATAACTACTTAGAATTGGTATAATTTGTATGGAATCAACTACTTTTGCACGAAATTTAAGAATTACAAATGCAACCAATCAGAAATATCGCAATTATTGCGCACGTCGATCACGGAAAAACAACCTTAGTAGATAAGATTATTGATCAAGCTAAAGTCTTGGACGAACGTAAAGAACGCACCGATTTATTGTTAGACAATAACGATTTAGAACGTGAAAGAGGAATTACAATTCTTTCTAAAAACGTATCAGTAACTTACAAGAACACGAAAATTAACGTTATTGATACTCCGGGTCACGCCGATTTTGGTGGTGAGGTAGAACGTGTATTAAAAATGGCTGACGGTGTGTTACTTTTAGTAGATGCATTTGAAGGCCCTATGCCACAAACACGTTTTGTATTAGGAAAAGCCTTAGAACTAGGTTTGACACCGATTGTAGTTGTAAATAAAGTAGACAAAGAAAACTGTACGCCAGATATTGTACATGAAAAAGTTTTTGATTTAATGTTTGCCCTAGAAGCCTCGGAAGAACAATTGGACTTTACGACCATTTATGGTTCGGCAAAGAACAATTGGATGAGTACCGATTGGAAAAATGAAACAGACAACATCATCCCTTTATTGGATGCCGTATTAGACTCAATACCAGCAACGAAATACAACGAAGGAACCCCACAAATGCAAATTACCTCTTTAGATTTTTCTTCTTTTACAGGTAGAATTGCGATAGGACGTGTTTTTAGGGGAGATTTGGAGGTAGGAAAAGACTATATGTTATGCAAAGCAGATGGTTCTACTAAAAAAGTACGAATTAAAGAGTTACACGTATTCGAAGGCATGGGGAAAGTTCAAGTAGAATCTGTGCCTTGTGGAGAAATCTGTGCGATTACTGGTCTTGATGGTTTTGAAATTGGCGATACTGTGGCCGATTTAGAAAATCCTGAAGCATTGCCAAGAACAGAAATTGATCAACCAACAATGAGTATGTTGTTTACCATCAACAATTCTCCTTTCTTTGGAAGAGAAGGAAAATATGTGACTTCCCGTCACATTCGTGACCGTCTGTTTAAAGAATTAGAAAAGAATTTGGCTTTAAAAGTTGAAACAACAGATTCAGAAGACAAGTTTAATGTATACGGACGTGGTGTATTGCACCTTTCGGTATTGATTGAAACGATGCGTAGAGAAGGATATGAATTGCAAGTGGGAAGACCTCAAGTAATTATTAAAATGATTGATGGGGTAAAGCATGAACCCATGGAAACACTATCGATTGATGTTCCAGAAGATGTAGCTTCAAAGGCGGTAAATTTAGTTTCTTTACGAAAAGGAGATTTACTAATTATGGAGCCTAAAGGAGATTTACAACATTTAGAATTTTCAATACCATCTCGTGGATTGATTGGTTTGAGAAATAAAATTTTAACAGCAACGGCAGGTACTGCGATTATTAATCATAGATTTTCTGAATATGGCCCTTATAAAGGAGACTTTACAGAAGATGTAAAAGGAGCCATTGTTTCTTCAGCTGCGGGTAAAGCCACTGCTTATGCATTGAACCGTTTGCAAGATAGAGGTCGCTTTTTTATCGATATCAACCAAGAGATCTATGTGGGTCAGGTAATTGGAGAAAACTCTAAATCTGATGAAATGGCTGTAAATTTGATCAAAGGAAAACAACTGACAAACATGCGTAAATCTGGAAGTGATGATGCAATGAAAATTGCACCCAAAGTAAATTTTTCTCTTGAGGAAAATATGGAATACATCAAAGCAGATGAGTATTTGGAAGTAACTCCAGAAAACTTACGTATGCGTAAGATTGTTTTCAAAGGATAAACACCCAAAAAGTAACAACAATACAAAAGTCCAAGGAAAAACTTGGGCTTTTTTTTGCACATACCCCCATATAATTCCTTTCATTCTCTACCTTTGCACTATGAGTGATATTAATATCCTTTTTAACACATTACAAGATAGTCTCACAAAGAATGAGTTTGTCAAATTAACACTCAGTAAACCACTACGAAAAAGTGAAGGCTTGCTAAATGTATACATGCGTTTGTTTTTGGTGGATGGAAAACAAATTTTTCAATTTAAATATCGATATAAAACACAAGAACTTTACAAGCAATTTACTTTCGTAGAGGCCTTAGTAGAAATCGAGAAATTACTCATGGAAACCTTTAGAGCCGGAACCTTATTTACCTTAAGTGAAGATTTGTTGATCCTTATTTCTAAAAAGAAAATGATTTCTTATAGATACAATGCTCCAAGTTTTAAAAACCATTTGCCCGACATCGCTTTGCAATCTAATGTAGATTGATTTTTTTGGATCAGTAAAAAAGAAAATCCCTAAAACTCTCTTTAAATGCCGTTGGATTGGGAAGCTGCCAAAGGCAGTGTTATGGTAAATGTGCTTCCTTTTTTAGGTTCACTATCTACGCGAATCGTTCCGTTGTTCTTTTCAAGATATTCTTTACATATTAATAATCCCAATCCAGATCCCTTTTCATCCAGAGTTCCTCTTGTGGTCCTGTTTGTTTTAAAATTGAACAAATCTACTTGTTTGTTAAAGGGAATTCCAACACCCTTATCTGAAACCATAACCTTACAATCATCATCAAATGTCAAAAAATAACGACTGATATTTGTTAATAATTAAAAACTTGTGGTAAAAAATACAAATATTGATAATAGTTGTCAAAAAAATATAAAAAAAAGTATCTGATTGGGATTATGAGAAATAAAGGCAATATATTTGTAAAAATATTTTTAAAAATATGAAATATATTCAAAAACATCACCATCATTTTCAATTTTGCAATCAAGCGAACTGAAAGTGTATTGAATAAAATCAAGATATTTACAAACCCGTTTGAGACAATCAAACGGGTTTTCTATTTAAATTCAAAAGGTTGCTCAAGCATCAAAACAACAAGAAATGAATAAAATTAGAATTGCCGTTCAGAAATCTGGAAGATTGAATCAAGATTCCTTACGTATTTTAAAAGAAATTGGTATTTCAATAGACAATGGCAAAGACCAATTAAAAGCAGCAGCAAGAAATTTTCCATTAGAGGTTTTTTATCTAAGAAATGGAGACATTCCTCAATACCTGAGAGACGGGGTTGTGGATGCCGCTATTATTGGAGAAAATGTGTTAATCGAAAAAGGAAATGATATCGAATTTGTTGAGCGCCTCGGTTTTTCAAAGTGCAAGGTTTCGATTGCTGTTCCAAAAAATGCAACAGCAAATGCATTGAAAGATTTGGATGGAAAGCGCATTGCAACCTCTTACCCAAACACCGTAAACAAATACTTAGCAGCAAATAACATTAGTGCCCAGTTGCACACCATTAACGGTTCTGTTGAAATTGCTCCAAATATTGGTTTGGCAGATGGAATTTGTGACATTGTTTCAAGCGGAAGCACGCTGTATAAAAATGGTTTGAAAGAAATTGAAGTTTTATTTGAGTCGGAAGCAGTATTGGCGGTATCTCCTGCAATATCTGAGGATAAAAAAGTGATTTTAGAAAAGATTCAGTTTCGCTTAAAAGCTGTTTTAAAAGGGAGGAATTCAAAATATGTATTGTTGAATGCTCCCAATGATAAGCTTTCAGAAATCATTGCTATTTTACCAGGGATGAAGAGTCCAACCGTATTGCCGCTGGCAAAAGATGGTTGGAGTTCTGTGCACTCTGTGATCAGTAAAGGTCAGTTTTGGCAAATCATCGACGCATTGAAGGAAAAAGGTGCAGAAGGAATTCTGGTATGTCCAATTGAAAATATGGTCGTCTAATGAAAATTATCAACAACCCTCCAATAAAAGATTGGAATACGCTTTTACAAAGACCGACACAAACGGTAGATGATATCGAAAAGACAGTAACACAAATTTTTGAAGATGTTCAAAGAAACAAGGACGTTGCTATTTCAAAATACACCCAATTATTTGATGGGGTATCTTTAGAAAGTACAATCGTATCAGCCGCAGAAATAAAAACGGCGATTGCTGAAGTTTCAGATACACTTAAAATTGCCATTCAAAAAGCAAAATTAAACATTGAGCTATTTCATACTGCGCAGAAAACAGAAAAGGTAGTTATAGAAACCAGTCCCGGAGTTACCTGTTGGCAAGAAAAAAGACCCATTCAGAAAGTGGGCTTGTACATACCAGGGGGAACTGCACCGCTTTTTTCAACAGTCTTAATGTTGGCAGTTCCAGCTAAAATAGCTGGTTGTAAAGAGATTGTTTTGTGTTCTCCACCCAATAAAGAAGGTGAAATTCATGCAGCAATTTTGTATACAGCACAACTTTGTGGCATTACCAAAGTAGTAAAAGTTGGAGGCATACAAGCCATAGCCGGTATGACTTTTGGAACCGAAACCATCCCACAAGTATCTAAAATATTTGGTCCAGGAAATCAGTTTGTTACCGTAGCCAAACAATTGGCTACAAAATTTGGCGTAGCCATAGACATGCCTGCTGGTCCGAGTGAATTGTTAGTAATGGCAGACGCTTCTGCAAATGCTTCTTATGTAGCTGCAGATTTATTAAGTCAGGCAGAACACGGAGCTGATAGCCAGGTGATTTTGGTAGCCACTTCTCAAGAATTTATCAATCAAGTCTCAAAAGAAGTCGCCCAACAAATTTTGGCATTGCCGAGAAAAGAGTTAGCGCAAAAAGCGATAGACAATTCGAAAGCTATTTTTGTTGCAACAGACGAGACTGCCTTGGCACTTATTAATGAATATGGCCCAGAACATTTCATTCTTTGTACGAATAATAATGAGTACTATCTTAAGAATATTGAAAATGCAGGCTCCGTTTTTATTGGTAATTATACCCCAGAAAGTGCAGGAGATTATGCTTCGGGCACCAACCATACACTGCCCACAAATGGTTTTTCAAAAGCCTATTCTGGTGTCAATCTGGACAGCTTTTTAAAAAGCATCACTTTTCAAGAAGTTACCCAAGAAGGAATTTTAAACCTTGGAAATACCATTGAAGTAATGGCAGCAGCAGAAGGCTTAGCGGCACACAAAAATGCGGTTACCGTTCGATTAAACGACATACAATGAAAACAAATTGGAATCTAAATGCCCTTGTAAGAGCAAATATTAAGGCGCTCAAACCTTATTCCTCGGCGAGAGATGAATACAAAGATGCGACCTCAAAGGAAGTGATTTTTTTAGATGCCAATGAGAACCCTTTTGAAAATGGTGTAAATCGGTATCCAGATCCTCAGCAACACGCAGTAAAAGCCTTGTTGTCATCAATGAAAAATGTAGAGAGCGGAAATATTCTTTTGGGAAATGGCTCTGATGAAGTACTTGATTTACTTTTTAGAGCATTTTGTGAGCCCAATGTAGACAATGTTATTACATTGCCGCCCACCTATGGAATGTATGCTGTATTGGCAAATATCAATGCCATAGAAAATAGAGCTGTTTTATTATCCGACAACTTTCAACCTCGCGTAGATTCAATTTTGGAAGCAGTAGATGCTCGGAGTAAACTGTTGTTTTTATGCTCGCCCAATAACCCCACAGGTAATAGTTTTTCTATGGAACGGGTAGAGGAATTGTTGCAAAGGTTTAATGGCTTGGTGGTCATAGATGAAGCCTATATTGATTTCTCTGATACAAAAAGTTGGTTAGAAAAATTAAAGATCTATCCAAATTTAGTGATTACACAAACACTCTCTAAAGCCTATGGATTGGCAGGAATTCGTTTAGGTATTTGCTACGCATCCAAAGAAATAATTACAATTTTAAACACCATAAAGCCACCGTACAATGTCAACGAGTTGTCGCAGCAAAAAGCCATTGAACGATTGCTACAGCCCAATGAAGTAGCACAAGAAATTCTAAAAATTAAGGAAGAGAGAACCAACTTAGTGACACATTTAAAAACAATAAATGTTGTCCAAGAAATTTATCCCTCAGCATGTAATTTTGTGCTAGTCAAGGTAGACAATGCTACAAAACGCTATGATCAACTAATTGCAAAAGGAATTGTAATTCGCAATAGAACAACCCAACCTTTGTGTGAAAGTTGTTTGCGTCTCACCGTGGGGACCCGTTCAGAAAATACCCGTTTAATTCAAGTTTTAAAAGAAATTTAAATGAAGAAAGTATTATTTATAGATCGAGATGGAACTTTGGTTTTGGAACCACCAGTAGATTATCAATTAGACAGTTTAGAAAAGTTAGAATACTATCCAAAAGTGTTTCAATACCTGGCAAAAATTGCCTTAGAATTGGACTATGAGTTGGTGATGATTACAAATCAAGATGGTTTGGGTACCGCGTCATTTCCTGAAAATACCTTTTGGCCCGCTCAAAATAAAATTATTACTGCTTTTGAGAAAGAAGGGGTTGTTTTTTCTGAGGTATTGATTGATAAAACGTTTCCTCATGAAAATGCAAACACAAGAAAGCCGAGAACGGGATTGTTGACAAAATACTTCTCCCAGGACTACGATTTAGAAAATTCATTTGTACTGGGAGACCGGATGACAGACATGGAATTGGCTAAAAACTTGGGGGCAAAAGGGATTTACTTATCAAAAAACCCAGCATTAGGAATCGACGAAATAGAAACGTCTCAAAAAGAAATAGTTGACTGTATAGGCACAACAACTACCGATTGGGCTCAAATTTATGAATTTTTAAAACTGGAAGACCGGGTTTCAGAAATTACAAGAAATACCAATGAAACTCAGATTTATATCAAACTAAATTTAGACGGTTCTGGGAAGAATAAGATTCATACAGGCCTGTCTTTCTTTGATCATATGTTAGATCAAATTGGTCGCCATGGCGCAATGGACCTAACCATTCAGGTAAAAGGAGATTTGGAAGTAGATGAACATCATACAATAGAAGATACGATGATTGCACTTGGAGAAGTCTTCAACAAAGCCTTGGGCAATAAATTGGGTATGGAAAGATATGGTTTTTGTTTGCCAATGGATGACTGTTTGGCACAAGTTGCTGTTGATTTTGGAGGACGAAATTGGCTGGAATGGAATGCAGATTTTAAGCGTGAAAAAATTGGTGATATGCCTACTGAGATGTTCTTTCACTTATTTAAATCATTTACAGATGGTGCAAAATGCAATCTGAATATCAAAGCAGAAGGTAACAATGAGCATCATAAGATTGAAGCAATCTTTAAAGCCTTTGCCAAAGCAATGAAAATGGCTGTAAAAAGAGATGCAAACAAGCTGTTTTTACCTTCTACCAAAGGAATGCTTTAATCAACCTCTATAGATACAACCAATTATGAAAGTCATTATCATTGATTACGGAGCTGGAAATATTAAAAGCATACAATTTGCTTTTAAACGCCTGGGAGTAGACGCAATATTGTCAAATGATATTGATGAAATCACCACTGCAGATAAACTTATTTTCCCAGGGGTTGGTGCAGCAAATGCTGCCATGAAAATGCTAGAAGAAAGTGGTTTGGATAAAATCATTCCAACATTAAAACAACCCGTTTTAGGAATTTGTTTGGGCATGCAATTGATGTGTTTGTCCTCTGAGGAAGGAAATACAAAAGGGATGGGTATTTTTAAGGTAGCCGTAAAACGTTTTTCGAATGAACGAAAAGTACCACAAATGGGATGGAATACCATTGCTAGTTTAAAATCCGATTTGTTTTTAGGAGTCAAAGAAAACGAATTTATGTACTTGGTGCATAGCTTTTATGCAGAAAAATGTACGGAATGTATTGCCACCACAACCTACGGCATTGCATATGCTGCTGCCTTGCAAAAAAACAATTTTTATGGAGTGCAGTTTCACCCAGAAAAAAGCGGAACAGCAGGTGCTAAGATTTTACAAAACTTTTTAAATTTATAAGCTATGAGAATCATACCAGCAATTGATATCATCGATGGAAAGTGCGTTCGCCTAACCAAAGGAGATTATACGACAAAAAAAATATACAACGAGCAGCCCATAGAAGTTGCAAAAGAATTTGAAGATGCAGGTATCGAATACTTACACGTTGTTGATTTGGATGGGGCAAAGGCAAGTCAAATTGTTAATTACAAAGTATTGGAACAAATTGCCTCCAAGACTCATTTAAAAATTGATTTTGGCGGAGGCTTAAAATCAGATAGAGATGTAGAAATTGCTTTTAATTCTGGAGCCAATCAAATAACCGGTGGGAGCATCGCTGTAAAAGATACTGCGACTTTTGAACGTTGGATTTCGAAATATGGACCTCAAAAAATCATTTTAGGTGCCGATTTTTATCCAGCTGCTTCCGGAGGAAAAATTGCCACAAACGGATGGCAAGAAGAAAGTAGTTTGGAGTTGATTCCTTTTATAAAAGGCTACCAAGGTAAAGGAATTGACACTGTTATTTGTACTGATATTTCTAAAGATGGTATGTTGGAAGGCCCTAGTTTTGATATCTATCAGGAAATTGTATCCATATCAAAAAAACTCAAATTGATTGCTTCGGGTGGAATTTCAACTTTTGATGAGTTGCCAAGATTGGCCCATTTAGGCTGTGAAGGAGTAATTATAGGGAAAGCAATTTATGAGCACAAGATCAGTTTAAAACAATTAGAAAATTTTATAATCAATTCATAAAATGTTAACCAAAAGAATCATTCCTTGTCTGGACATTAAAAATGGAAGAACTGTAAAAGGAGTCAATTTTGTAAATCTTATCGATGCAGGAGATCCCGTAGTCTTAGCAAAACAGTATGCAGCTTTGGGGGCCGATGAATTGGTCTTTTTAGATATTTCGGCAACCTTAGAAGGTCGGAAAACCATGTTGGAAATGGTTTTGAAAGTAGCAGAACAAGTAAATATACCCTTCACCGTAGGAGGTGGTATTTCCTCGGTAGCAGATGTAACGGCACTGTTAAACTCTGGTGCAGATAAGATTTCTATCAACTCCTCTGCAATTAAAAGACCTGAATTAATAAACGAATTGTCAGATAAGTTTGGGAGTCAATGTGTGGTTGTTGCCATTGATGCAAAACAGATAGATGGTCAATGGAAGGTGCATTTGGCTGGAGGAACTGTACCAACAGCACTCAATTTATTTGAGTGGGCAAAAGAAGTCGAAAAACGAGGTGCGGGTGAGATTCTCTTTACTTCTATGAATAACGATGGTACCAAAGCAGGTTTTGCAAATGAAGCTCTGGCTAAATTATCTGCTTCGCTAAACATCCCAATTATAGCATCTGGTGGCGCTGGCAACGTGCAGCATTTTATAGATAGCTTTGTAATAGGAAAGTCGGATGCCGCGCTGGCAGCCAGTGTTTTTCATTTTGGTGAAATTGCAATTATGGATCTAAAGACCCAATTAAGTGAAAACAAGATTCCTGTGAGGATATAAGAGGCCATACAAAATCAAAAAAATAAAAATTATGAATATCAATTTCAATAAAAATAATGACGGTTTGATTCCAGCAATCATACAAGATGCAACGACCAAAAATGTGCTCATGTTGGGGTATATGAACGAGGAAGCATTCCTTAAAACGCAAGCAACTAAACTTGTTACTTTTTTTAGCAGAACTAAAAAACGTTTGTGGACCAAAGGGGAGGAAAGTGGCCATTTGTTGCATTTGGTTGCTATGAAATTGGATTGTGATAATGACACCTTGTTGATTCAAGTAACTCCCAATGGGCCTACTTGTCACAAAGGATCCGCCACCTGCTGGAATGAAGAAAACACACCTAATTATGGATTCTTTTCTACCTTAGAAACCACCATTGCTGAAAGAGTTACTCAAAAGAATACTGAAAAGTCCTATGTAGCAAGCCTATTTGCCAAAGGGATTCCAAAAGTAGCACAGAAAGTAGGAGAGGAAGCTGTGGAAATGGTTATTGAAGCCATGGATAATAATGACGCATTGTTTTTATACGAATCGGCAGATTTAATGTTTCATTATTTAATGCTTTTACAAGCAAAAGGATTTACACTTAAGGATATAGAAACTGAGTTGAAAAAGAGGCAGCAATAAAAAGAATTTTACCACCATACCAAGAAAAATTTTTCGATACAACCGTTTTTATGTTTTATCCAACACATGGGGGAGAAATTCCGTTGCCGAATTTTATTGCAGTCTTTGGTAAAGGATCTAAGGGACTGCCAAGTTACCTGTGGATGTGGTAGGGTTAACCAATCTTTTTTGTGGGGAATGTAAAAGCTACACTTTTTAAATTGTTGCAATGCCTCCATATGGATGTAAAAACCAACAATACAGGCTGAATTTAATTGTTTTAACTGAATATTTTTGTTTGTGAAAGGTACAAATAACTGGGCTTTAAAATAGACTTCTTGTTCGATTTCATTAGCATTTATACCGATTGTTTTTAAATAGTTTTGGCATTCTTTGGAGTAGAGAAGGGGGAGTTGTTTTTTTTGAAGCTTCTCTAACTTGGACTGTAAAGAATCTTTTCTATTGGGGCCAATAAAATGGGTAATCTCGTCTGTACCAACAGTAGCGTCATAAAGGTAGAATTTGTAAATAATCTCTAAATGTATCGGTTGCTGTGCTTTTAAAAGGATGCAGTCTAACTCGCCTAATGTGATTTTATCTTGTTGGATCTGAATGTTTTCTGAAATAATTTCAAGCTGTTCGTTTTGATCAAGTTGATAGGAGACAAAACGCTCGATATATTTTCCAAGTCTTAATGAGCCGTCAATTTCTTTGTTTAGAGAGATCGATTTTTGGTCTATTTGAAATTGTTTTAAATTATAAACAGCTTTTCCTGTCCATAAAGAAGGGGTTTTTAGAAAACCTTCAAAATGATTTTGGATGTCTTTTGTTTTTTGATGCATTGTGCTTCGAAATTACAAAACGATTTTCATTTTCTTTTCGTAAATTTCACTTTTAAAAATTAGATTATGAAAATTGAAAATGCCACTCTTGAATATTTAAAAGACCTTCAAAAAAACAACAACCGAGATTGGTTTTCAGAAACCAAACCGAGGTATGTACAGGCGCAAAAAAATGCGAAAGAAGTTTTTGCTGCCATACATGAGGAATTACAAATGCATGACGAAATTGAAAAATCTAAAATGATGCGTATTTATAGAGATGTGCGTTTTTCCAACGATAAGTCACCTTACAAAGCACATTTTGCAAATTCTTATTCGAGGTTGGGTAAGGAATTGCGTGGAGGCTATTTTCTGAGAATACGTCCAGGAGAATCTTTTTTAGCAGGAGGCTTTTGGGAACCTAGTAAGGAAGATTTATTGAGAATTCGAAAAGAAATTGAATTGGATGCCTCTGAAATTAGAGCCCTTCTAGCAGCCAAAGACTATCAACACTATTTTGGTGGCAAATTCGAAAGTTTTAGTGAGCTTAAAACAGCCCCAAGAGGCTTTGATAAAGCGCATAAAGACATCGATTTATTACGTAAGAAGGGCTTTATTGCTTCTCGAAGTTTTACGGATGCAGAAGTGCTTTCTGAAAATTTTTTGGGAGAAGTTGCCAAGAGCTACAAAGCATTGCGTCCTTTTTTTGATCTCTTTAGTGATCTTCTAACAACCAATTTAAACGGAGAAAGCATTCTTTAGATACCTACTGTAAGTTTTTTTTAATTTCTCTTCTTACAACAATGTAGGTGATAATAGTTGCTAAAATATCTCCAATGGCAAAGGAGTACCAAACACCATCAACTCCATAATACATTGGCAAAATATAAGCCAATGGTATTAAGAAAAAACCTTGCTTTAAAAGGGTTAAAAACAATGCAGGTAATGCTTTTCCTGCCGCTTGAAAATAGGCAGAACCAATGAGTTGTATAGCAATTATTGGAGAGGCTAAGAAAACCAAAAGCATGGCTCTTGGAGTTGCTGCCAATAGGGTGGCATCAGTTGAAAAAACACCGATAATTTCTTTTGCAAAGACTATAATCATGATATAAATGAATCCTGCAACGACGCAACCATAGACAATGGCTTTTTGGATGGTTTCTTTGACACGATCGTATTTTTTGGCACCATAATTATAGCCTGCAATTGGCAAAAAACCTTGGGTAATTCCCATGATTGGAAACAGTGCAAACATCATTACGCGATTGATGATTCCAAAAATTGAAATCGAAATTTCACCACCATAGGTATACAAAGAATAGTTTAGCACAATCATTAAAACACTAATCGTCCCTTGTCTTGCTATAGAAACGCCTCCTAACCGTATAATCTCATTTACAATAGAAAAATTCAACCCAAAGTTTTTAGGGATAATTTTTAATTCACTTTTTTTTGCAATAAAGAAAAAGAGAATAAACAATCCACAACTTGCGTAGGCAATTGCGGTAGCCAATCCAGCACCGTACATTCCAAGGTGCATGTATTTTATAAAGAGAATGTCTAATGTAATATTTACAACAGCTGGAATTAACATGGCATACATGGCAAATTTAGGTTTCCCAACTGCTCTAATGACGGGGTTCCCCATCATGGCAAAAGTTAAAAAAGGTACGCCGTAAATAATGACATCAAAATAGGCTTGGGCCGGATCCAAAATAGCTCCTTTTGCACCAAAAAGCGATAAAATTTCTGTACTGTAAATATTGCCCAATAGTACAAAAAGAAGTGCCAAAATGCTGGTTAAGCTAATTTGATTTCCAAATGTAAGTAGTGCTTTTTCTGAATTTTCATTTCCCAAAGCTCTGGATATGATAGAGCTTCCTCCTACACCAATTCCCATCCCAATAGAAGAAATCATGAATACAATGGGTAAAACGACAGTAATTGCTGCAATCGCCAAAACACCAATCCATTGTCCCACAAAAATGGTATCAACAATCATGTTTAAAGACATTACAAGTATTCCAATAGCTGCAGGAACTGCCTGTTGTATCAGTAATTTACTTATCTTTTCTGTTCCTAATTCTCCTGCTAATCTTGCCATAATTTTCTAGAGCACAAAGATGCTACTTTATAAACTAGATTGTATCATAGCAACATCAATAATTGTTATGGATGTATTTAAATTTTATAAGTTTGTACAAAAAATAGATAGATGAGCACAGTTTTTCAATTGAAACGCATTGTAGAAATCGCTGATATTGATGATTTAAACCATGTAAACAATGCAGTTTATGTGAAATGGATGGATGAGATTGCCCACCAACACTGGGTTGCTTTAACGTCAAAGCATCCCCTGCCACAATTTATTTGGGTGGTGTTAAGGCATGAAATTGATTACACTGGACAAGCTGTTTTAAACGATTTGGTTATTTCTAAAACATGGGTAGGAGATACAATGGGTTTTAAATCGGAACGGCATTTTGAATTTTATACCAATGAGAAGCTACTTGTAAAAGCTAAAACCATCTATGGAATGCTAGACGCCAAAACATATAAGCCCTCCAGAATTAGAGAAAATGTATTAAAAGTATTAGAACCTTTTAAATAAAAGTATCTTTGCCAATCTATATTTGAAACAGCTATTATGTCAACATTTACCGCACTAGGAATTCGCAAAGATTATCTTAAAGGATTGCATGAACTCGGAATTAAAGTTCCGTCAGAAATACAAGAAAAAGCAATTCCAATTTTATTGAAATCCAAAACAGATTTTGTTGGATTGGCTCAGACAGGTACTGGTAAAACAGCTGCATTTGGTTTGCCTATTCTACAAAAAGTAGATCCGAACAAAGCCGAAATCCAAGCATTGATTTTGTCACCAACCAGAGAGTTGGTACAGCAAATAAAAAAACAACTTTTTAAGTTTACGAAGTATGCTGATGATAAAATTTTTTTAGAAGCGGTTTATGGTGGAGAAAAAATAGATATTCAGATAAAAAAATTAAAAAGAACTACCCATGTGGTTGTGGCCACTCCAGGACGACTGGTAGATTTAATTGAACGTGGTGCAATTGATGTGCGCAACATTCATACCTTGGTGTTGGATGAAGCTGATGAAATGTTGTCTATGGGTTTTAAACAAGATTTAAATCGAATTTTAAAGTTTACAACTGGAGCAAGAAATACCTGGTTATTTTCTGCAACCATGCCAGAAGGAATTCAGCGAATTATTAAAACGTATATGGATGCAAATGCTCCAAGAATAGCAATCAATACAAAGGCTTTGGTCAATGAAAACATTAAGCATCAATTTATAAAAACTACGATCAAACAAAAAACCAACGATATTATTTCATATATCGAAAAACGAGGAACCGAAAGAGGGATTATTTTTTGTAGAACCAAATTAGGTGTTCAGAGCTTATACCAGCAACTAAAAGAAGAAGGATTTTCTGTTGGTGCTTTGGAAGGGGATATGCAACAGAGAGATCGAGAAAAAGCCATGCGCGCCTTTAAAAGTGAGCGCTTACAATATTTAGTGTCTACCGATGTTTCTGCAAGAGGTATTGATGTGAGAGGCTTGGAATTTATCATTCATCATCAATTACCAGAACAATTAGAATATTATACGCATCGAAGTGGAAGAACAGCCAGAGCGGGGAAAACAGGAAATTCCATCGCCTTTATTTTACCGAGTGAATTGGAACGAATTCATCAAATTCAAAAAGCACTAAACATAAAATTTAAGGAAGTAGAAAAATAGCAATGAGTTTAATTTATAGTTTAGACATTATTGGCACCTTTGCATTTGCCATTAGTGGTGCATTATTTACTTCTGATAAAAAGTTTGATTTGTTTGGGGTTCTCATTATTGCCTTTGTAACGGCTGTTGGTGGTGGCATGCTTTGAGATGTTTTGATAAACGCTCACCCAATTAATTGGATTTGCGATTTAAATTATTTGTGGACGATTTTAATTGCGGTAGTTTTTACCATTTTATTTAAAAGTAAAATTGCGCCCTTAAGCAAAACCCTTTTTTTATTTGATACTATTGGAATTGGTGTTTTTACCTTATTAGGAGTTCAAAAAGGATTTAGCTACAATTTGCATCCCTCAGTGGCAATTATCATGGGAATGGTATCGGCAGTCTTTGGCGGTGTTTTAAGAGACGTTTTAACCAGTAGGGTCCCCCTTATTTTTCAAAAATAAATTTATGCTTCTGCATGTTTAGTTGGAGGATTGGTCTTTTGGTCCACCAATTATTTTCAGGTTACTGAAACCACTCAATTTTTATGTACATTGTTTTCCGTAATTTTAATAAGATTTACAGCGGTAATATTTCAACTGGAATTGCCGAAAGTAA
>Ga0206682_10002489_pt1 | contig 16632 bp, 16 predicted proteins | sample M240m12015metaG_FD_155444 | JGI IMG/M metagenome (GOLD analysis project Ga0206682, IMG submission 155444) | Ammonia-oxidizing marine archaeal communities from Monterey Bay, California, United States - M2 40m 12015 | ecosystem: Environmental > Aquatic > Marine > Intertidal zone | place: USA...
AAATCGAGATAAGGAAAGCTATGTTCAAGAACGCCATAATTATCCTCGATTAATAAATCACCTGTGAACTGGTCTAAAGCATCCCATTTTAATTTAACTTTAGGAGGGTACGAATATACGGCATCTAAATAGTCTGCAATTTTTGATTTCTTCTTATTGGTTAACGCCTGGAAATTTCCTTGATAAGTTGTAACTTTACTTATCGATTCATTTAGATGAGAATTTATGATAACTGCCATTATTTTTTAATAAATTCGTTGAATTTAATTTGTTGGTGTATTGGTGCTATTTTTAGTTTAATCTTTTCTTTGGCAATCTTCAAATATTTAAGGGTTCGTAGATACTTTCCTAAAGTAATTATTTAGGTGTTAAAGGCTTAAGAATCTAGGCTATATCAAAGAAAAAACATCTAGCTATATTTCTTACTTTTTACTGGGAAAAGTAGAAATTTAATTATTAATGTTTGCAAAATCTTACCGATTATTATATTATATATTTAGAGGGCGGTTAGCTCAGTGGTAGAGCGCCTGCCTTACAAGCAGGTGGTCATAGGTTCAAATCCTATACCGCCCATGTAAAAACCCTAAAACAGGTTAAAAGTTATTTCTTCTAACCTGTTTTTTAGTGGGCTCATCGTCTAAGGGATTAGGACAGGGACCTTCTAAGTCTCTAATGTAGGTTCGAATCCTACTGGGCCTATTATTTGTTAGTTATTTGAAAACTTCCTCAAACACAGAACTTACTTTGTCACCCGAATCGATTGATTCTAGTGGATCTTTTCTTAGACGGTGTCGTAAACATAATGTAATAACCTTTTCAATGTCATCAACTGTAACAGTCGAGTTACCATTGTAAGCTGCAAATGCTTTAGCTGCACGGTTTGTAACAATATCTCCTCTTAATCCATCAACATCTAAACTACCACATACTTGTGAAATTTTTACGCGAAGTTCGTAATCAATTTCAATAGCAGGTAAAAGTTCTTGGGCATCCGTAATTTTTTTCTTTAACGCTTCTAGTTGTTCGAAGTTCGCTTGTAAACACTCATCTGGGTTTTGGTCAAAGTTACTACGTTCTTCTACTACACGGACACGTGTTTCTGGATCACGTACCGTTCTAATTTCAGCGTGCATACCGAAACGATCTAAAAGTTGTGGTCTAAGTTCACCTTCTTCCGGGTTACCAGAACCTACAAGAACAAAGCGGGCAGGGTGCTTAATTGAAATACCCTCACGCTCAACAGTGTTCCACCCTGAAGCAGCTGAATCTAATAAAATATCAACTAGGTGATCATCTAGTAGGTTTACCTCATCAACATACAGGATTCCACGGTTTGCCTTTGCTAAAAGCCCAGGTTCAAATGCTTTTACACCTTCAGTTAGCGCTTTCTCGATATCAATCGTACCACATACTCTATCCTCTGTTGCACCAAGCGGTAAGTCAACCATAGGGACTTTTTTGAAATCAACAGCAACTTCTTCGTTGTTTTCAACAGCAGTTTTAACTGCTTCACTCATTAGTTCAAAATCAGTTATAGAAGAGTTGAAAGGATCATCAGCAGCTACTTTAATGGCTGGTAGTAGATCAGCAACAGCACGAATAGTTGTAGATTTTCCTGTACCACGATCTCCCATAATCATTACACCACCAATTCTTGGATCAATTACATTTAGAATTAAGGCAAGCTTCATTTCTTCTTGTCCAATAATCGCAGTGAAAGGAAAGACTGGTCTTTCGTTTTCTACTTCTTTTTTTGCAACAGCAACCATCTGTTAATTTATTATTAATTTATAACTATTTATTATAACTAAAGTTTTGTTTAATTTTCAAACACATGTAATTTTTTTCTATTTATTTGGAAAGTCCAACAAGAGGTGAACTTGGTTGTGCAAATTCTACTGTTTTTGCTTTACCTGCTAAATAGCCTAATCGGCCTCCCATTACGCCTAACTTCATTGCAAGTGCCATATCTTTAGAGGATGCTGCTTTTGCTATAGCTGTATTAGCTAAAACAGCGTCTGCACCAATTTCCATAGCCTCTGCTGCTTGACTTGGTGAACCAATACCAGCATCGACCACAACAGGCACTTTCGCCACGTCAACGATGATTTTAATATTGTATAGGTTCTTCAACCCTTGGTTTGAACCTATTGGTGAACCAAGAGGCATTACAGTCACACAACCTACACTCTCAAGTTGTTTTGCTAAAATTGGATCCGCATTTATATAAGGTAAGATATCAAAATTTTTACTTGTTAGGTACTCCGCTGCGGTTAAAGTACCTAAACCGTCTGGTAGTAAATATTTTGGGTCAGGGATAACTTCTAATTTTAAAAAATTATTGTCAACATAGTTTAAATTTTTTAATATTTCACGACTTAAAAACGCCAATCGAATAGCTTGTTCCGATGTTTGACAACCAGCTGTGTTAGGCATTAACCAGATTTTTGTCCAGTCTAGATTATTTAGTAGACGATCAATACCTTCTACGTTTGAATTTTGTGCTCGACGCACAGCAACAGTTAGTATTTCACAACCACTTAAAAGAATAGCCTCTTTTGCTTCTTGGAAATTTTGGTATTTTCCAGTTCCAAGCATTAAGCGTGAGGAGAATTGTCGCCCAGAAATAATTAAGTGATCATTTTTTAATAAATTAGAAGTACACATATGATTTTTATAAAAAATAAATTTATGTCACTAGTCACTAGTATATACAAAAAATAGCGAAATTTAAAATGTTATAATATTGTAAGTCTTAGATAATTTAAGCTTCAAAAATATGGCCCGTGTTATAGTTGTAACGTCTGGCAAAGGTGGGGTTGGTAAAACAACGGCAACGTCTAATATCGGAATGTCGCTTGCTCGTTTAGGGCATTCTACTTTACTTATCGATGCTGATGTTGGTTTACGTAATCTGGACCTATTGTTAGGTCTTGAAAATCGCATTATTTACACCGGTTTAGATGTTTTAAAGGACACTTGTCGCCTTGAACAAGCATTAATACAAGATAAACGACAACCAAAGTTATCATTTTTTCCTCTAGCTTCCAATCGTGCGGATACCCCTATTGGGGCAGACCAAGTTCAAGAATTCATAGAACGGTTAAAACCAAGTTACGAATATATATTAATAGATTGTCCTGCTGGCATAGACAATGGTTTTCAGACGGCTATTGAATCTGCAAATGAGGCCATTGTTATTGTAACACCAGAGGTACCCTCAATTCGAGATGCAGACCGTGTAGTTGGAATTCTCCTATCCAAAGGAATTAAAAATATTAAGCTTATAATCAATCGTATTCGACCGAATATGGTAAAAACTGATGATATGATGTCCATCGAAGATGTTAAAAACATTCTTGGCATTGATCTATTAGGGGTTGTGCCTGATAGTGAAAAAATTATTGTTGCCTCGAATCGAGGTGAACCCATTGTTTTAGAAGCAAAATCTTGTTTACCTGGAAAAGCTTTTGAAAATATTTCAAGACGTTTAAATGGTGAGAATGTCGAGTTTCTAGATTTGAATCGGCCTGGTGGAAGAAATTCGGTGAAAAGAATTTTAAAAAATCTGATAAATAGATCAACGTAAAACAAAGAATCAACAATTTCAAGTGGATCTTATAATTCAATTTAAAAAAGAAAACAGGACCAAAGCTATTTCGTAAGCAATAGGGTCCTGTTTTACAGAATTAGTGTAGAAGAATAATTGCATCACCGCACATATTCTTAGTTAGTTAAGACATTCGTTTTAACTGTTGTAATGCAACTCGACCAATGTTAAATAAAGCCCAAGAAGCAGCTGCTAATACTGGAAATAAAACAACTAAAAGTCTAGTATCTGCCATAAAAGTAAAATCTTTTTACAAATTATAAATAATTTCTATTTGAATACTATTATACATCTTTTATATCATTAGTCCTTAAAACTCGAAGATAACTTTTTTAAACCGGCCAAGTTTTATATTATTACATTAATGGATAATGAAAACTTAACTATTACTAATAACTAACTAGGATCGCCCTTTCTTTTTATGTCAGACCTTCCATTTACTCTAGACCAATTAAAAATTCTACATGCCATAGCAAACGAAGGAAGTTTTAAAAAGGCGGCAGAAAAATTGTATATTTCCCAACCAGCAGTAAGTTTACAAGTACAAAATTTAGAGAAGCAGCTTAATACTCCCTTATTTTATAGAGATAAAAGAAAGGCACGTTTGACTGAGACTGGTAAATTACTTATTAAATATTGTGATCGTATTTTAAGTTTATGTGAAGAGACATGTATGGCATTAGATGAGCTTCATACTTTACAAACTGGTGGTTTAGTCATTGGTGCGAGCCAAACGACAGGAACATACCTTATGCCTCGTTTAATTGGTATCTTTAAACATAAATACCCACAAATTGGTATTGAACTTCAAGTCCACTCGACACGAAAAATTTCTTGGGGGGTTGCTAATGGAACAGTTGATTTAGCCGTTGTAGGAGGGGAAATCCCTAAAGAATTACAGACAAATTTAAAAATTACATCTTATGCGGAAGATGAATTAGCTCTCATTCTTCCTTTGTCCCATCCATTTTCTTCTTTAGAGTTTATTCAAAAAGAAGATCTTTACCGTATTCGTTTTATTGCTTTAAATCCCCAATCAACTATCCGTAATGTTATTGAAACTACATTGGCTCAACATGGAATTGACAGTAGTTATTTAAAAATTGAAATGGAATTAAATTCGATCGAAGCTATTAAGAATGCTGTTCATTCTGGCTTGGGAGCAGCTTTCGTTTCGGTTTCTGCAATAACGAAAGAATTAGAGTTAGATATGTTACATTGGGCAAAAATAGAGGGTATAACAATAAAACGGACTTTATCCATTTTGCTGAATCCTAAAAGATATTATTCAAATGCTACACAGATTTTTAAAGAAGAAATTCTTGAGATGCTGGTGTCACCACTGGAAACAAAGTCGTCTAAAGAACTAAACAATTAAAGTTTCATAAAATTAAGAGAAAAGATAAACAAAATTATTATTAATAATGAATTTAATAATTTAATTATTGACAATTTTAGCTACCCGATTTATATTATAATCATGAGTTAATTAAGCCCCCATCGTCTAGAGGCCTAGGACATTTCCCTTTCACGGAAGTAACGGGGATTCGAATTCCCCTGGGGGTAATCATAATTAAAAATCTTATTATTGTTTCAAATAGTAAGATTTTTTTTTACGTTATTTTAAATAAAAAAACGAAGTCCTATGCCATTTAACCTAAGAACTTAAGTTAAATGGCGTAGAACTTCGTTAATAAAAATCTTCTTATAAAGATGAGCCCAGACCTGAGTATGCGCCGAAGAAGAAAAGCGTTAGTAACCCGCCAGCGGCAAGGCCGCCAACTGTTGCCACCATCCAAAGAGGTACTCTTCCGATATCACTCATATTGATTTAAATTAAAAAAAAACAAAATTAGTATTCTTAAATAGCCTTCTCCAAGCTTCTTAGTTAAAGAAGTAACTTGAGAATAATACGGCTAAAACAAAGATTAAAAGTAGACCCCAGTACAGTGATGTACGGTTTAATTCTACTGGTTGTTTGTTAGGATTTGGTGCACTCATTTAAAATCTCCTATCGCTGAATAAATTGCATTGATGTAATGGCACCAAGAAAAAATACTGTTGGTACCGCTAAAGCATGAATAGTTAGCCATCTGAAAGTGAAGATAGGATATGCTACTGGTTGATTTGTAAACATTGATGAAATAAAATTAATGTTTTTGTATTCTATAGTCCCTTTGTTAGGTCTTCAAGCTCTTGCTTAGCACTAAATCGATCGTTAACTAAAGGAATTTGTTGACGATCTTGAGTGAAGTACTCGTTAGGTCTTGGAGTACCAAATGCATCATAAGCTAATCCAGTACTAACGAAAAGAAAACCTGCCACGAAAAGTGCTGGGATAGTAATGCTGTGAATAATCCAGTAACGAACACTTGTTAAGATATCCGTAAATGGTCTTTCTCCTGTTGAACCTCCTGACACGACTCTTTCTCCTATTAAATATATAAATTAATCGGTTTTATCCTTTGTTTTTTTACAAAAAACATTGGAAAGATATCATTTTGAAACGAAAATATTATTAAACTCGTTCAATAGGTTGATATCTAATACTTTTAAAAGCTACTTGAATAAAGTATATAACCTATTTAGGGTTTTTTTACAAGATTTCATTATAGAAATACTTTATTCTGATCTTGATTTGGGAGTTTGAAGCGCAAACTCTGTTAAAAGCGGGTAGAGAGAATCGAACTCTCATCATTAGCTTGGAAGGCTAAGGTTCTACCACTAAACTATACCCGCAAGTGTCTTATTATAAGTTTAGTACAAAATGAAGCAAATTGTATAGTTTGCTTTTTAAGTTTGTTTTTGTCCGATCACATTTAAAACTTTTACTTGTAACTTTATTATAATAATCTTATAATTAGAGACGAGTTTAGAATTTCTAAGTCTAAGGCGATATGGCCAAGTGGTAAGGCAGTGGATTGCAAATCCTCTATCCCCAGTTCGAATCTGGGTGTCGCCTTAATAAAAAAGCTATTGGGGGTATGGTGGAATGGTAGACACAACAGACTTAAAATCTGTTGACTTAATCAGTCGTGAGGGTTCAAGTCCCTCTACCCCCATTTGTGGTAGTTTTAATTTACGTTGGATAAAATTTATTTCACAAACATAAATATTTCTAAGTACTTCTTTTCTTTAAAATTATTAAGGATAACGAGATTTTATTTCTAATAAAGTTTTTTTCACGCAATCTTTCAATTCAACTTCCGATATTTCATAATCCTCTCTCAAGCTAGGGTCGGGTTCAAAGACGTCACAATCAGTGAATAAGTTTGAAATTATAGTTGAGAAACCCTTTGATTCAGCTAATTTTTCATTATTTAACTAGATTTTATTAAACTAATAGTATATCTATATTAAATTTACGTATTGTAAAATATTTTACAAATAAAATATAAGGTAAACATACCCTTTTTGATATATAAAACAAGGGCTAAGGTATGCTTTTATAAAAATTTTGTATCGTTAAGCCTCTATAATAATTACTTATATAAATATAAGTAAGCGAAATTTTGCAATGCAATGAATTATTTTCGTTATAATTCTATATAAGAGTATAATTCATATCGAAATTCTATTTTTTAAACGTTATTATTATTTTTAATATAGACAGCTTATATGTCACACAGTGTAAGAGTTTATGATACTTGTATCGGGTGTACTCAGTGCGTTCGTGCTTGTCCTTGTGACGTACTAGAAATGGTACCATGGGACGGTTGTAAAGCTGGGCAAATTGCATCTGCACCTCGTGCAGAAGACTGTATTGGATGTAAACGTTGTGAAACGGCATGTCCAACAGATTTCTTAAGTGTACGTGTATATTTAGGAAGCGAGACAACTCGTAGCTTAGGTTTAACTTACTAAAATAAAAATTTCAAATTTATCACAATGATTAACTGGAATGTTATTGCACAATTAACGTCATTAGCGTTAGTTGCTCTTTCAGGCCCTGCTATTATTTTCCTTCTTTACTTTAAGAGAGGGAACCTGTAAAAGTTTCTTAAGTATTTAAACTAAAGAAAAATCGTAAAAGAGAAACAGATGAGGTCTATATAAACCTCATCTGTTTCTCTTTTCTTTGCGGACGGAGAGACTCGAACTCTCATGAGGGGTGCTCGCTAGAACCTAAATCTAGTGCGTCTACCAATTTCGCCACGTCCGCTTTTCTATTTTGTATAAAATTAATATTACTAAAAACCGAACCAAATTACAAATATATTTTTAAGATATATCATGAACTCAGCTTTGGAAGGTAAAATCAGTCTAATTTTTATTAAGTTATAAAATTTTCCATTCTAGGTCTTAAACCTAATCTTTGTTTAAATAAACTAATAGGCTACAAAATTTTAACTTTTATAGCCTATAGTTTTGAATTTAACTAACAGTCATCCAATCAACATCAACGTTTTCTAAAATAATTGAAGAGTTGTAGATCTGTAAGATAATAACTAGAAATACTAAGAATAGACCCATAAATACGCCCATTACTGGTGTTGTTCCCCATCCTGGTGATACTTTACCGTATTCAGAATTAAGCGGTCTTAGAATTTCACCTAATCGTGTTCTTAATGCCATAGTTTTAACTTTAAAGATATTTTAATAGTACAAATATATAATCAGGCTCATAATATATATTATAAACAAGTTTTTGTTTTTTTTTGCAACTTGTCAAACAACTATTTTTATATGGAAACGGCAACTATATTAAGTATTTTTATTTCTGGTCTCCTTCTTGGAATTACAGGGTATTCAGTATACACTGCGTTTGGGCCTGTATCAAAAGAGCTTAGAGATCCTTTTGAGGAGCATGAAGATTAAAAAAATTGAGTAGAAAAACCATCCGCTTTTATGCGAATGGTTTTTCTACTCAATTTGTTAGTACATCCCGTAATTTATAATTAGGTCTGTGTTATTACTTTTTAACGATTCTAGGTGGATCTCTAAAGAAAATTGCAAAGAAAATTACAATTAGAGTCCCGATTAGCAGAAATGTATATACTAATGCTTCCATTTTCTAATTTGAATATAAATTTTTAAAAAATCTGAGACCTTCGATTAAACGATACCCTGTTTCTTAGTAGTCTTATCACCAAGTTTTTGGAAAGCACCGAATTCTACCTGCTCAATTACTTCCGTACCAATACCAGCGAATACGTCTCTGAATAGAGTACGACCACCGTGCCAAAGGTGTCCAAGGAAGAATAATAAAGCGAAGTTCGCGTGTCCAAAAGTATACCAACCACGAGGGCTACTTCTGAATACACCATCAGATTCTAGAGTAGTTCTATCAAATTCGAAAACTTCTCCTAGTTGCGCTTTTCTTGCGTACTTCTTAACTGTTGGAGCATCTGTAAATACTTGTCCGTTAAGTTTTCCGCCGTAGAAGTTACAACTTACACCAACTTGCTCAATACTGTATTTTGATTCCGCACGTCGGAAAGGAATATCCGCTCGAACAATACCATCCTTATCAACAAGAATAACCGGGAAAGTTTCGAAGAATGCTGGCATTCGTCTTACTGTTAACTCACGACCTTCTTTATCTTGGAAAACTGGGTGTCCTAGCCATGCCTCAGCAATACCATCACCTTTATTCATTGGACCTGCACGGAATAAACCACCCTTTGCTGGGTTGTTTCCGATGTAATCGTAGAATGCTAGCTTATCTGGAATTCGTGACCAAGCTTGACTTAATGAAAGACCTTCGTTTAGAGAAGTCTCAACACGTCGCTCAATTTCTTGCTGGAAGTAACCACTATCCCACTGGTAACGAGTTGGACCAAATAGTTCAATTGGTGTTGCTGCAGCACCATACCACATAGTACCTGAAGTTACGAAAGCTGCGAAGAATACTGCTGAGATACTACTTGATAGTACTGTCTCAATGTTACCCATACGTAGCGCACGGTAAAGTCTTTGTGGTGGGCGAATAGTTAGGTGGAATACACCTGCTAAAATACCTAAAATACCTGCTGCAATGTGGTGTGAAGCAATACCACCCGGGTTAAATGGGTTGAATCCTTCAGCACCCCAAGCAGGAGCTACACCTTGTACTCGGCCAGTAATACCATATGCATCGGAAACCCAAATACCAGGACCAAAAGTTCCTGTAGTGTGGAATGCTCCGAACCCAAAACAAAGTAAACTTGCTAAGAATAGGTGAATACCGAAGATCTTTGGAAGATCTAAAGCAGGCTCACCTGTACGTGGGTCTCTAAATAATTCTAGATCCCAGTAAACCCAGTGCCAAATGGCTGCAAGGAAACACATTCCTGACAGTACAATGTGTGTTAGTGCTACACCTTCAAAACTCCAGATACCTGGGTTTGAAACACTTTCACCTGTAATACTCCATCCACCCCAAGAGTCTGTTACACCAAGACGCGCCATAAACGGCATTACAAACATACCTTGACGCCACATTGGGTTAAGAACAGGATCTGATGGGTCGAAAACAGCTAGCTCATAAAGAGCCATTGAACCTGCCCAACCAGCAACTAATGCTGTGTGCATTAAGTGAACAGCAATTAAACGACCAGGGTCGTTAAGGACTACGATATGTACACGATACCATGGTAGTGCCATCTAATTATTTCCTCCGTAGAAAATTTTTTTACTTTCTTACTCTTTGATTTAATGTAAAAATAGTTTTGTAAAACTATAATATACAATCCTCTTACATAAGATTATAAGATGGAATATTTAAATTTTTCGTATAAATCTTAAATTACTTTCTAGTCAAGGGATTATTTATTTGTTAATATTATATTTATAAAGCGGGTGTAGCTCAGGGGTAGAGCGCAACCTTGCCAAGGTTGATGTCGCGCGTTCGAATCGCGTCACCCGCTTTTTTGTAAATATTTATAGAAAAAGTATATGAGACCCAAATGTTTCTAATATTTTAACTGGTTGACTGTTTAAAAGATCTTTATGTTTTGCTCTAGACAAACCAGATGTTTTATGATTAATATATATGTATATAAAAGTGTAAGTATTGCATTATATTATCCTCAGTAGCTCAGTGGTAGAGCGGTCGGCTGTTAACCGGTTTGTCGTAGGTTCAAATCCTACCTGGGGAGTTAGTAACGTTAAATAATTTAGATCTTATAATTAAATTTTTTCGAATTTTTTATCTTATGAATGATATTTAGTAATGGAGCATTAAGGATTAATATTGATGAATAAAGAAAATCGAAGTTATGTAGATTTGAGATTAATAATAGTGATAAACAACAAAAGTAAAATATGTAGGCACAAAAATTATCTAAGATAAATATTTCTGTGCCTACATATTTTTGCTTACTATGAATAAACTAAGCAGGTACTGTGTTAAAAATTCCAGTAAGGATAACTAATGCTGACCATAAGCCAGCACCACTCCAAACGATACTCTGAGATTTTTCCCATTCACCGGGCGTAGCTAAAATTACTGGTACTCCTACTACCATTGCAAATGATACTACTATAAGAAGAAGAACAAATACTTGGACAATTCCAACCATGCGATTGATCCCTTAGACTTAATTATTAAATATTAAAAATACGTATTACAAATTATTATTAATTTGTAAGAAGAATTTCCTTTAATTTATTTTATAACACTTTTTGTAAAGTTTTTAACACGTTCTTTAAATAAATTGTTATATAATCTACGTAGAGTTTTTTTTATACCAGAGAGGTTAACATATCATGGATATGAGCTTTTTATTATCAGCTTTACCAGAACCATATACAGCATTCCGTCCTATCGTTGACGTAATGCCTGCAATTCCAGTATTTTTTCTTTTATTAGCATTTGTCTGGCAGGCATCTGTAGGTTTTAGATAATTTACTATAAAAGAACATAAAAAAGAACCGAAAAAGTTATTTTTCGGTTTTTTGAAATTTTGTCTATTAACTTAATTTGAATTAGCCTTAAATTTTTAATCATGGTAGATACTGCTTCAAAAACAGGTTTCATCTCACAAATTATTGGACCTGTAGTAGATATTGAATTCCCTAACGGTGAGCTTCCAAAAGTATACAACGCATTAACTATCACATCAGGTGATGCAATTGTTACTTGTGAGGTACAACAACTTCTAGGAAACAACAAAGTTCGTGCTGTTTCTATGACTTCAACTGATGGTCTAAAGCGTGGCGCTAGCGTTTCTGATAGTGGTGCACCAATTACAGTTCCGGTAGGTACAGCAACACTTGGACGTATCTTTAACGTTCTTGGAGTTCCTGTAGATGAAATGGGTTCTTGTGATGCTCCTTCAGGATTACCAATTCACAGACCGTCTCCAGCATTTACAGAACTAGAGACAAAACCAGCAATTTTTGAAACTGGTATTAAAGTTGTGGATATCCTAGCACCTTACAGACGTGGTGGTAAGATTGGTTTATTCGGTGGTGCCGGTGTAGGTAAAACTGTACTTATCATGGAACTTATCAACAACATTGCTAAGGCACACGGTGGTGTATCTGTTTTCGGTGGTGTAGGTGAGCGTACTAGAGAAGGTAACGACCTTTATTGTGAGATGAAGGAATCTGGCGTTATTAACGAGAAAAAATTAGATGATTCTAAGGTAGCTCTTGTTTACGGTCAGATGAACGAGCCTCCAGGTGCAAGAATGCGTGTAGGTCTAACTGCTCTAACAATGGCAGAGTACTTCCGTGATGTAAACAAGCAAGACGTACTGTTATTTATTGATAACATTTTCCGTTTTGTACAAGCAGGTTCAGAGGTATCTGCTCTTCTAGGTCGTATGCCTTCAGCTGTAGGATACCAGCCAACACTAGCAACAGAAATGGGTGTTCTACAAGAGCGTATCACATCAACAAACGAAGGTTCTATTACATCAATTCAGGCGGTTTATGTACCAGCTGATGATTTAACAGATCCAGCTCCAGCTACAACGTTTGCTCACTTAGACGCAACAACTGTACTTTCTCGTGGTCTAGCTTCAAAGGGTATTTACCCAGCAGTAGATCCTCTAGATTCAACTTCTACAATGCTTCAGCCTGAGATCGTTGGTGATGTTCACTACGCAACAGCGCAGCGTATTAAAGAGACACTACAACGTTACAAAGAGCTTCAGGATATTATTGCTATCCTAGGTCTAGATGAGCTTTCTGAGGAAGATCGTCAAACTGTAGCACGTGCTCGTAAAGTTGAGCGTTTCCTATCACAGCCATTCTTCGTTGCTGAAGTATTCACTGGTTCACCAGGTAAGTATGTAGCTCTAGCAGATGCTATTACAGGTTTTAACGATGTTCTAGATGGTAAGTATGATGATTTACCAGAGCAAGCGTTCTACCTAGTAGGTGATATGAATGAGGCTATTGAAAAAGCTGAAAAGCTAAAAGGATAATAACACTATGAGTTTAAATGTTCGTGTAATCACACCCGATAAAGTTGTTTGGGATGCAGCCGCTGAAGAATTAATTTTACCAAGTAGTACTGGTCAGATTGGTATTCTTTCAGGTCACGCTCCTTTATTAACAGCACTTGATATCGGCGTAATGCGCCTTAAATCTGAATCTGGTTGGACTTCTATTGTTTTAATGGAAGGTTTCGCCGAAGTAGAAGATAATAAGGTAACTATTCTTTGTAATGGTGCTGAAGAAGGAAGTAGTATTGATCAAAAAACTGCTCAAGAAGAACTTGAAAGAGTTACTTTATTAGTTGATGAAGCAACAACTAAAAAAGAGAAAATTGAAGCAACTATTGAACTTCGTAAATCTAAAGCTCGTCTTCAGGCAGTATCGTAAATTTTCAAAATTTAAATATACAGCCATTAAAAAAGCCTTTTCCCAAATGGGAAAAGGCTTTTTTAATGGCTGTATATTTATTAATGTTGACTTAAAGAATTTAAGATTCCTGAAGTACTTCAAATTTTTCACCAAGAAGTACCTTAACTTTGTTATCTTCACCGACATCTACGACTGCCGTATCACCAGCTTTGATTTTTTCAGATAATACTTCTTCAGCTAAACTGTCTTCTAGTAAACGCATTACTGCTCGGCGTAATGGTCGAGCACCATAGCTAGGGTTATAACCTTCATCAATTAATCGTGTTTTGAATCGGTCAGTAACTTCTAACTGAATCCCTTTCATTGAAATTCGCTCAAATACTTCTTTAAGCATAATTTCAGCAATTTGGGCAACCTCGTCTTTTGTTAGTTGTCTAAATACAATAATTTCGTCTAAACGGTTTAAAAACTCCGGTCGGAAGTATTGCTTTAACTCTTCATTAACTAAAGATTTAATTCGGTTATAGTGTGAACCTGATTGGTCTTCTGATAATTCAAAACCAAGGCCACCGCCACCTTTTTCAATTACTTTCGAACCAACGTTCGATGTCATGATTAAAAGTGTATTTTTAAAATCGATTGTGCGACCCTTAGAATCTGTTAAACGCCCATCTTCAAAAATTTGAAGCATTAGGTTAAACACGTCTGGGTGTGCTTTTTCAATTTCATCAAATAGTACAACTGTGTAAGGACGTCTACGAACTGCTTCTGTTAACTGGCCTCCTTCGTTGTATCCAACATAACCTGGAGGTGAACCAATTAGTTTTGAAACAGTATGACGTTCCATATACTCGGACATGTCTAAACGTACCATGGCTTCTTCAGAACCAAAGAAGTAAGTTGCTAATGCTTTTGTAAGTTCTGTCTTACCAACACCAGTAGGGCCAGAGAATATGAAACTTGCAATTGGACGGTTAGGGCTCTTCAGACCTACACGTGCTCTTCTAATTGCACGAGATACAGCAACAACAGCTTCATCTTGTCCAATAATACGACCGTGTAGTGTATCTTCCATTTGAAGAAGTTTCTCAGATTCACTCTTCGTTAACTTATTAACAGGAATACTTGTCCAAGCTGCTACAATTTGAGCGATATCTTCTTCTGTAACTGTTGGTGTCTGACCCGCATTACCTTTTTCATCCCCTTTTTTACTTTGAGCGATTGCGTTAATTTGGGCTTTCACCTCCATTTCACGTTCTCTTAGTTGCCCAGCTTTTTCGAAATCCTGACCACGAACAGCTTCGTCTTTTGCACGTAGAATAGTCTTTAGCTCTTGATCTAATTCTTTTGCTGCTGCCGGTAACTGTGAGTTCATTAAACGAACTCTAGATCCAGCCTCATCAATAAGGTCAATTGCTTTGTCTGGAAGAAAACGGTCGGCAATGTATTGATCTGCAAATTTTGCAGCTGCACTTAACGCTTCATCTGAAATAACTAGTTTGTGGTGTTTTTCATAACGTTCACGTAATCCATAAAGAATTTCGATAGTCTCTTCAACTGAAGGCTCACCAACCATTACTGGTTGGAAACGACGTTCTAATGCAGCATCCTTTTCAATGTGCTTTCTGTATTCTTCTAGAGTAGTCGCACCAATACACTGTAATTCACCACGAGATAAAGCTGGTTTTAGAATATTTGCAGCATCAATTGCTCCTTCCGCAGCACCTGCACCAATTAGAGTGTGTACCTCATCAATAACAAGGATGATATTATTAGATGTCCTAACTTCATCCATGATTTTTTTAAGACGCTCCTCAAATTCGCCTCGATATTTTGTACCCGCGATTAGAAGACCAATGTCTAACGCTACTACAAGTTTTTCATCAAGCGTATCAGGGATATCTCGATTCGCAATTCGCTGAGCTAATCCTTCAGCAATCGCTGTCTTACCTACACCCGGCTCACCAATTAAAACAGGGTTGTTTTTTGTTCGTCGACCAAGAATTTGAATAACTCGCTCAATTTCTTTTGCACGACCAACCACAGGATCTAGACGGCCTTCTTGTGCCTTTGTAGTTAAGTTAGTTCCAAATTCATCTAATGTAGGTGTTTTACTACGAGTAGAGTTGCTTCCACTTGAAACTTCTGTATTGTCACCAAGAGAACGAATAATTTGACTTCGAACTTTTGATAAATCTACGCTTAAATTTTCAAGAACACGTGCAGCAACACCTTCTCCTTCTTTAATTAAACCTAAAAGTAAGTGCTCTGTACCAATGTAGTTGTGACCAAGTTGGCGAGCTTCTTCTAAAGAAAGCTCAAGAACTCGTTTTGCTCTTGGAGTAAAAGGAATTTCTACAGCTACGAATCCTGATCCGCGCCCAATAATTTTTTCAACTTCAACTCGAGCATCTTTTAGATTTACTCCCATCGACTTAAGAACTTTCGGGCCGATTCCAGTTCCTTCTCCAATAAGTCCTAAAAGAATTTGTTCTGTGCCAACAAAGTTATGACCTAGTCGTCTAGCTTCTTCTTGAGCTAGCATAATAACTTTAATGGCCTTTTCCGTAAAACGCTCAAACATATTTGTCTAAGGTGTAACGAAATTATCATTATCTTTGATAATATTTATTTTATCATAAAATTGGGTAAAAGAGTGCTTGAAAAAATGTATTTTACACACGTTCATTTTTTATGATCCTGTTTAGTAATTTTTTTTATTTTTGGTTGGAAGAGACTAGGCTGTTTGACTTCTTGAAGTATTTTACTTTATAATTCTAAGTAAGCGCTCTTAGTTCAGTTGGTAGAACGTAGGTTTCCAAAACCTGATGTCGTGGGTTCAAGTCCTACAGGGCGTGTTTGTATTTTTCATGATTGAGAATAGTTCTTAAACAAAAAGTTACTTCAAATGTTTTAATTTTATACACAAGAACCCTTTAATTTAGGTAGTTTGTCGCCAGAGTATGTCGTTTCCCAAAATGCAGAATAAGTTACATTTTTTATTACCAAAATGTAACTTATTCTGCATTTTGGTAACAAAAATTGCATTTTATCTAACCAAACTAAAAATTAAAATGTAACTTATTCTGCATTTTGGTAAAAATTTTGGTAAAAACTGTGTTATGATCATTAAGGCTGCCCATTTGGTAACTTGATTAATTATTTAATCGAGAGGGCAGCTATTTTGAAAAAAAATCTAACATGAAAAATAAATTATCCCTAATCATACAATTGGTGGGGCTTGCCTTGTTTATTTACAGTAACATTACTGGAAAAAGCAACCT
>Ga0206682_10002490_pt1 | contig 16628 bp, 4 predicted proteins | sample M240m12015metaG_FD_155444 | JGI IMG/M metagenome (GOLD analysis project Ga0206682, IMG submission 155444) | Ammonia-oxidizing marine archaeal communities from Monterey Bay, California, United States - M2 40m 12015 | ecosystem: Environmental > Aquatic > Marine > Intertidal zone | place: USA...
CACTGCGACTACACAAGGTGAATATGCGGCACGTCAACTAGCGGCTAACAAAACATTCATCCAAAACGATCTTGACGCTTGGTTGAGAGATCAATACTTTGTATACAACAAAGATCAATGTAAGCGTGACACAGGATTTATCATTGATGCCGTTGCAAGAGATATCGCAACAGGTTCAAACGTTAATGCTATAAACTCAGGCTTGGCATATCGTTCTGGCTTGGCTTCATCAGAGGCTCTAATTGCAGGTGAATTGACTGAAACAATCGCCGCCTTCAATTGGTTGAAAGCAAGAGTAGCGGCTGACATGTCAGATGCTACAGCAATCGCTCGTTCAGATGCGGCATTCGATGAAATCATCGACATTATGCAGAATGACCAAGCGGCGTCTGATTATCGCGTATATGGTAACAACTGGGTTTCTGACGAAGCTTACGAAGCTAAATCAGCAATCCAAGCTAACAAAGACTTTATCGCAGATGAAGCACAAGCATGGCTTGCCGCTAATCATCCAAACCATGTATATGACGTCGCTAAATGTGAGCGTGATATTGGTTACTTTGCTGATACAATCTCATGGGATGTTCAGCATGGTTCAAATGCGGCTACTGCCCAAAACGCAAGACTTTACTTTAATGCGGCGGTTGGTATCCTTCCAGAGGATCAAAGAACACCAACAGCAGAATCATTCGAGTTTGTTTCGCACCTAATGGGTCAAGTTGTAAGAAATGAAGTTATCACACCTTTACAGGTTGTTACTACACAGACTAGAGATGACAATTCACTTCACACGCCAACTGACGCTACATACGATCACATCACAGGTGTTATGGAACTTACTATTGGCGCACACACATATTCTGTCGGTGATAGAGTTGTAATTGCTGAAAACGGCATTACATTCTCTTGCCCAGATGAGTTTGGCGCACCAGTAAATATTTCACATCCACGTTCGACTGATCCATTGTTCAACACTCCAATCGCAATTACGGCTGTGACTGGAACAACAATTACAATGAACGCAGGCGCTGCTGGTGTTGATAAAGTCCACACTTTTGTAAGTGCAACAGCGGATTGTGTAAGCAACGCAACTATGCAACCTACATATTCACCTACAGATGGTTCATACGATCCAATATCTGGCGCTTTCTCAGTAGAGATTGGTGTTCACAGGTTGTCTGTTGGAGATTACATCATTGTTGATCAAGAAGGTATTACATTCTCTTGCCCAACAAGCGACGTTGATCCTACACCACTTAACATTAGCCACCCAAGAACTACTGATCCTTGGTTCAACACACCATTGGAAATCTTAGAAGTAACAGCTACTAGCATTACTATGAATGCAGGTAATGCAAACGGATATGCCAAACCACACACATTTGTGAGTGCGACAGCAAATTCATTCAGAAAAGCTTCTGTTCCAACAGTTTCTGCTAAGGTACAAGACCTATTTGAGATCGTGTCTCATGTAGTTCGCGCTAATGACATTAACGAAATCCCAGCACTTGTAGAGCCTACTGGTGGATACAACACAGCCATCGACGCAGATGCACAGTTGATTAGAGGAACGGCAGAAAAGTATAAGCAAGAAATCACAGACTTTATTGGCGAAGAGTTCAATGGTCTTGGATACGATACAGCACTTTGCTACCGTGACACTGGATACATTATCGATGCAGTCGCAGAAGACTTGAAGTATGGCGGTAATGCTGGAACAGTAAATGCGGCTTCCTATTATTGGGATGCGGCTCTTAACATCTTGCCATACGATCAGCGTATGCCTACAAGATTAGCATATCTACACCTTGCTGATGTTGTTGAAGATGTTATCACAGAAGAAGTTGTGTTACCAGTATTCGGTGCAACATTCACACCAACTGATGCTACATATGACCCAACAACTGGTGTCTTTGTTGCAACAATTGGAACACACACATTAACTACTGATGACCACATTTGGTTCACACCAGAAGGTATTACATTCTCATGTGATAATGGTAGTGGCGTACAAAATGATGCGGCTCCACAAGAAGGTCATCCATTCTTTAACAAAGCATGTCCAATTACTGACGTAACAGCAACTACTATCACGTTGCAAGTTGGTGTGGCAGGGTCTTATACAGGCGCACATACTTTCGTAAGCGCACTAGCAGATGCTATTAAAGAAGTCAAGGGAAATATCCTACCTCAAAATCTCTCAAATGTTGCAGGTAATGCGACGATAGCGGCTGCTGGTAAAGCACTTGTTACTATCGTAGCTGACTTGGTTGACGATGAGCCAGAGATTGAAGGTCTACTAGGTTCTAAAGACGATGTTCTTAAGAAGCGTAAAGAATTGCCAGTAGTATCTGGTAATCCTATTATGTCTCCATCAAGAACATTTGCTAGAGAAGCACTACAACGTAATAGAACATTCATCCAAGACGAAGTTGTTGCTTTTGTCGAAGACGAATTCTACACATTCGATGAAGCAAAATGCGCAAGAGATGCTGGCTTCATTATTGATGCTGTAAGAAGAGATGTTCAAACAGGTTCCACATACAATTCAAAGTATGCTGGTAAAGCATATCGTAACGGTATGGCTGGCGCTCAAGAAGTAATTGAAGAACAGCTTGCCGAAACGATTGAAGGAATCCGCTATATACAAAAAGACATCGAAGCAAAGCTAAGCGGTGTAGCACTCACTAGAGCAACGGGTTCCTTCACCAATATAATCAACGTGATGACAAATGACTTCACGGCTGATGGTACTAACTATAACTACGGTATTGGTCAAGTAGAAGCTTTCACTAAGAACGCATCTGATGGTATGAATGTCAACAGAGCCTTCCTACAAGCAGAAGCAACTGCATGGGTAAATCTTAACTACCCATCATTGACTTATACAGAAGCTAAATGTCAAAGAGACACAGGCTTTATGGTTGATGCTGTAACTTACGACATCAGACATGGTACAAACACAGCAATGCTAGATGTTGCTAAGATTTACTTTGAAAACGGATTGTCAGCATTGACAACTGCACAAAGAGCGCCTACAGTAGCACTATACACACACTTAGCTACAGTAACAAGAGCATTGCTTCTTAAACAGCCAGTAACGCCTACTACAGGTAACGGATTATCACAAAGTGCGATATTTGGTACGGTTAATGCTACAACAGCGACAGCGGCACAAGAGCTATGGTCAGTTGTGTCAGATTTGATTGTTGATAACTCTCTAATCAATCTTCCAGCAGCAATCGAAGTATCAACTGGCGAAAACTACGATTACAACGACGAAGCTACTTTGATTGGCAATGCGAAAGAAACACTTGCTTCATCTATCACTACTTACCTTAAGACTAGGTTCTCTTATCTTGAGTATAGCAGAGAAAGATGTTATCGTGATGCAGGTCACATGGTTGACGCAATCAGTCATGACATCCAGTACGGTGGCAACAGCGCAATTTGGAACAACTCTCAAATTCACTTCAAGGATGGCGTAAACGTATTGCCTCTTGAGCAAAGAGAAGCTTCTAAAAGAGCATTCACACACATGGCACAAGTTGTTCATGATGTGATCCGTCAAATCGATGTTCCATTGAGAACAGGTAGAAAGTACACACCAAACTCAGCAACTTACAATGCTTTGAATGGCGAAATGGTTATCACTCTAAGTGGTGGGCATGACTTTAAAGTTGGAGATCACGTAATGTTCCCAACTAATGCCTTCACATTCTCTTGCTTGGATGCAAGTGGTGCGGCGGTGAATATTAGTCACCCAAGAACTACTGATCCATTGCACAATAGCCCAGTAAGAATTGACGCAATTTCTGGCACAACCATTACTGTAAATGCAGGTTCTGGTGGTAAAGGAGCGCAAAAAGCACACACATTCGTAAGTGCGGCTAAAGGTGCAGTAGTGGAAGTTATCGGCGCAACAATTAGACAAGACAAGACTTCTCTTGTAGCTAGACGCTACATTGCTAAAGAAGCTAAAGACTTGTGCCAAACAGTTGCAGATGTTGTTGCTCTAAACAACCCAACTAAATTGCCAGTTCTTATCGAACCTAACCGCGAGTGGATGTCTGGATCAGCAATTGAAACTTCTATTGATACCATTAACACAAATAAAGCAACTCTTGCTGAAGGCTTGATAAACTTTATTTCTAAAACATACAACGGACTAAGCTATCCTAAACAGAAATGTCGTAGAGATGTTGGCATTATTGTTGATGCTCTTTCACATGACGTTCAGTATGGCACAAACTACGGTTCATTGTTAAACGCTAACTTGTATTTCGACAATTCAACAAGTGTTCTTCCATTCGACCAAAGAAACCAAACTGCGAATTTCTTCTACGAAATGGGTCAGTTGGTTGAGAAGGTTGTACAAGAAACTGCAATCGGTCAAGATGTTTCTGGAACTCCAGCGACTGCGACTGAAGGTACTACAGTCCAAAACCTAGTAAGAATTATCGAAAATGCAATTCGTCGCAATGGCTTGGATGGTGTTCCTGATCTAGTTGAGCCTGATACTTCTTGGGTAGATGCTTCTCTAATTTGGATGGGCAACGAAATTGATGATAATCTTGACAATCTAAGTGATGATATCACAACATGGATTAATCATGAGTTTAGTGTTCTTGACTACAACAAAGCTAAGTGTCGCAGAGACAGTGTTTACATCTTGGATGCATTCAGCTATGACCTTAACTACGGTGGTAACTCAGCTTCCAGATGGAATGCAGACTTCTACTTCTGGAACAACGAACTAAGAGTGCCAGAAGATCAGCGTGTTGCGACAGCTAAAGCATACCGCAAAATTGGTGAACTTGCTAAATTGGCAGTTCAAGGTAAACTAGAGGGTCAGGTTGTAAGACAGGGCGTTGGTAGTGATGCTGAAGCAGAACAAGCTTATGAGCTTGGTATGATCTTCTATAACGCATTGTTCAACAACTCAACACAGAACCTCGGACCTCTTACTGAGCCAAACTTTGTAGTTGGTGCTGATAAGGAATACAGCTTTGCTAAAGAGATTTTGAACAACAACAGAACATTCTTGCAACGTGAAGTTCAACGCTTTATTACATCTGAATACAAATTCATCGATCTTCCTAAGACTTACCGTGATGGTGGAAACTTGCTACAGATTATTGCAAATGACTTTGCCTTTATCGATCCAGCAAACGGTGTTGAAGGTACTGACAGAGCAATGAGATCATTTGCGGCGGCGTTGTTTAATATCAACCAACAACACGTATTCCCAGTATTCAACCCACCAGCATCATTTGCTGATTGGAGAAAACTACGCTTTAAAGGAACTGTTGTTAATCAAGCCGCTTTGACTGCACTATCAGACGCTGGTAGTGTTAAGAGATGGGATGCATATATCATTCCTTTGACAGGTGGTTCTAACCCAGACAACAATAATTACCTTGGTACTATCAAACATTGGACTGGTTCCGCATGGGTTGTTGTTGGAGATAATAACTCTGATCTGCTTTATTCTTTCTATAAGGCTTGGGAACAAATGAAAACTTATATAAATACTAATATCGCTCCAGATCAAGCACACAGGAACATGGTGACAGAATTGCTAGACAACGTACTTACAAAAAGTGTTTTGACACCAGACTTCCTAGTCTTTGGTTCGTTAGTTGAATCTATTGCTCACCAGTTTAACGGTGCATCGGCAGGTGTTAACAGAAACGCACTTCCGTTGAACTTTAGAAACATCGGCGCGGCTATCGGTGCTACTGCATCTGTCCTCTCAGAGGATGGTGGTAGAATTAGATGGTCTGGATCAGACGAATTAAACAACCAGTATTTCGCAAGAGGGTTGAAAATTAACGGTAGAACAGGACGTATCGAAGGTCGTCCATTCACATCGTCAGTTAGAAAACTCGCTCGAAGGGCTTCAAATTCAAGGGCATCTCTATAATGGCTATATATACACTCACAACATCTCAAGCACCTGATGCCAAACCAGTAGCAAAGTCTTTTACTTTGTCTACAAACTGGCAAACAATGGTTGAAGTACCAAACTATGAAGTCCCAGAGCTAGTCTTTGGGGGTTCAACAACAATCGAACCAGGTGTTGGCGAAATCATTTCGCCTCTTATTCTATGTAACATTACTGCAAACACAGTTACGGCTGACGTAAGAGTGCATAGAGAAGAAACCAACGACGAATTTTATTTAATGAGAAATCTACAAATTCCAGCATATGATACTATCCCATTACCGCTTAACGGTCAATTCTTTAAGTCAGGTGATCTGCTAGAATTAAAAGCATCAGACAACTTAGCAGTACATGCAACCTTATCGTTTACGCTAGGACAAGCTGAAGAGGATGATGTATAATGCCGTTTAAGTCTATAAGTGGAAGTAGGATAATTGGTCAGGGACAGCCACAGGCAGTTCCAATCCAACTTGATCCAGCCCCATACGCAGGTGCTATAGCTTATGGAAGCGATGGCAGAGTTTATGTATCTAATGGATCAGCATGGGCTGATGTTGGTTCTGGTGCTACAGGCGCACAGGGCATACAAGGTAACGATGGCGTTCAAGGTGTGCAAGGCACATATGGCCCAGGATTTGACGTAATTGGTTCAGTTCCAGACGTTGACTCTGGCGGCGATCCTCAAGCAACTCTTAATACTGCATTTGCATCTGCTACTACAGGTCAAGCGGCTATTGATGAGGCTGATGATGAACTTTGGGTCTACGATGGAGCTAACTGGATTAATGTTGGTTCGTTCAGAGGTGTACAAGGTTTCCAAGGTACTCAAGGAGTTCAAGGAAATCAGGGTACTATTGGTGAAGAAGGTATCCAAGGTTCTCGTGGTTTCCGTGGTAACCAAGGTATCCAAGGCTTGCAAGGCGAAACAGGTATTCAAGGTTTACAGGGTATCCAAGGCTTACAGGGGAATCAAGGTACTCAAGGAATTCAAGGCGTTCAAGGTGTCCAAGGCGTACAAGGTCTTCAAGGAGATCAAGGTGTGCAGGGTGTACAAGGACCTCAAGCATTCCAAGGTATTCAAGGCGATAACGGCTTCCAAGGGTTCTCAGGTGATGACTCTGGAGCGGTTGTTGAATATTTTCTAACAAATCCTATTGTTGAAGCTGATCCAAGTATCGGTGGGATGATTTGGGATAATGATACGTTCAGTGCTGTTACAAAAATCTGGATTGACGATGAAGATAGCTTTAGTATCAACCTAGACGCATACTTTACAGCAATGCAAACAGCTAATTCTACGAATAAAGCTATGCTAAAAGTCACTAAACGTGACCAACCTGCGAGATACGCTATTTTCTCGGTACAAAACTTTACAGACAATACAGGTTATTGGGAACTAGATGTTACATATTTAAGTGGTGTTGGTGTTAAAACTGACTTCGTTGATGAAACATCTCCAGGCTCTGGTACATACGTAAGTCAACCACTTATTGTTGCTTTTGCACAAAGTGGTGATCGTGGTTTCCAAGGTATTCAAGGTTTACAGGGGCTTCAAGGCACAACTGGTATCCAAGGTGATATTGGCTTCCAAGGTGTACAGGGTCCACAGTCTATTCAAGGTACACAGGGAATTCAAGGTCTTCAAGGTGATACTGGCTTCCAAGGTACACAAGGTGTTCAAGGTTTGCAAGGTTTGCAAGGCACTCAATCAACACAAGGTATTCAAGGTTTACAGGGGCTACAAGGTGGAACTGGTGTCCAAGGTATTCAAGGTATTCAGTCGGTTCAAGGTATTCAAGGCGTCCAAGGTGGTGCTGGTTTACAAGGTGTCCAAGGTCTTCAAGGGGATCAGGGTACTCAAGGCGTACAAGGCGCTGTTGGGTATTACGGTGGCTTAACTTACGAGTGGGAATATCTTAATGACTCAACTGCATCAACATTCCCAGGAACTAGCAAATGGAAAGTAAACAACGCTGATGTAACATTGGCTACTGTTTTGACACTTGACGATATTCCTTTAAATAATTACACAAACGATGTCGATGAAATGTTTGATTGGCTACAAGCAATTCCAAACGGTTCGGGTTCAAAAGGTTTAATTATTGTTGAATCATTCGATGATGGAAATGGCCCAGGCGGTCACCATCAAGTAGTATACGAATTCACAAACTTTACATGGGATGGAGTAGGGCAAACATTTGGTTGGTTCGACGTTACTTATGTTGGTCAATATGGATTGCCAAACAATTCATGGCAAACAGATGTTATCGCAACAGGTCATGGCGCTAAAACTCTTATCAACTTTGTCCCTCGTGGTGAAGCTGGTACACAGGGTGTTCAAGGCGTTCAAGGACTTCAAGGTTTACAGGGTCTTGGTGGTTTGCAAGGATCACAGGGTACACAAGGTGTTCAAGGTTTGCAAGGCGTACAAGGTATGCAAGGCGTCCAAGGTAACGAAGGTGCTAGAGAATTTATCGTAACAAACAACGGTACTGCCGATTTTATTGTTGACGGTGTAAATGATCCAATTATCCACCTAATCCGTGGATTTACATACGTATTTGATGTTAATGCAAGTGGGCATCCATTTACTATTAGACTATCTAATGGTGGTGCTGACTATACAACTGGCGTAACAAATAACGGTGTGGAAGTTGGAAGACTTATCTTCAGAGTTCCATACGATGCACCTCTTACATTGTATTACCAATGTGCTAACCATGCGGGAATGGGTAATGTAATTAACGTGTCTGACTTCGGACCTCAAGGCACACAAGGTGTCCAAGGTTTACAGGGTCTACAAGGTACTCAATCTATTCAAGGTCTACAAGGCGAAACAGGTGCTGGTACTCAAGGCGCACAAGGTACGTTTGGTATCCAAGGTGATCTTGGTGTTCAAGGTTTCCCTGGCCCAATCGGACCTCAAGGTACAACAGGTGCTGATGGAATTCAAGGTAATGATGGTTTACAAGGTCAAACTGGTAGCTTTGGTGGTATTACATTCGACTATACATTTAGCACGAATACAGCCGCAACTGACCCAGGAGTTGGTACACTTAAGTTTAATAACGCAAGTCTATCTAGTGCTTCACTATTGTTCATGGATGATAGAGATGACAACTTTACAGATATTCAACCGTTCTTAAGAACTATTGATGACTCAACAAGCCCTATCAAAGGTCACTTTAAAGTATCTGAAAATGGAGAACCACAAAACTTTGCGATCTTTACGATTGATGGTTTAACCGAATCTTCTGGTTATTTTGTAATTGACTCAACATATGTAAATGGCTCAATTGGTGGAACATTCGCTGATGGTACAGATGTCGTAATTACATTTGCCAGAACTGGTGATGTCGGACCTATTGGTAGCCAAGGTGTACAAGGCGTTCAAGGTGACTTGGGTGTGCAAGGTATTTCTGGATTTGTAGGTTCTGTCGGTTCTCAGGGTGCGCAAGGTGTCCAAGGTTTACAGGGACTTCAAGGCGTCCAAGGATTTAATGGAGCGCAAGGTATCCAAGGTGGCGGCGGTATCCAAGGTGCTGACGGTCAAACTGGTGATGAAGGTGAAGTCGGTGGAGATGGTGCGCAAGGTATCCAAGGTTCATTTGGTTTACAGGGCGGCGACGGTTTCCAAGGCGTTCAAGGTACTCAAGGTACTAGAGGACTAGACGGTATTGGTGCAACGGGTATCCAAGGTAACGATGGTATCCAAGGTATCCAAGGTTCACAAGCCGCACAAGGTATCCAAGGTGACACAGGTCCGATTGGCATCGGTCTACAAGGTACTCAAGGCACACAGGGTTTCCAAGGCGAAAGTGGTTTCCAAGGCTTTGGTGGTCTACAAGGTATTTCTGGTGAAGGTAATCAGGGTATCCAAGGGACAAACGGTTTCCAAGGTTTCCAAGGCGATAACGGCTTCCAAGGTTCGACTGGTGCTGGTAACCAAGGTACACAAGGTTTCCAAGGTGCTGCTGGTATCGGTGATGAAGGTCTACAAGGTATTGGTGGTTTCCAAGGTCTACAAGGTCTAGTTGGTGGCGATGGTGGAACTGGTTTACAAGGCTATACTGGTTTCCAAGGCGCACAAGGCTTCCAAGGATTTGTTGGTGGAACTGGTAACGGTGGTGCGCAAGGTACACAGGGTGTTCAAGGCGACTTGGGCGAAACTGGTGCGCAAGGTCTTACTGGACAAGGCGTACAAGGTATGCAAGGCATCCAAGGTATCCAAGGTGACTTAGGTTTCCAAGGTGCTATCGGTGGTGGTGTACAAGGTTTCCAAGGTACAGAAGGCTTCCAAGGGGATTATGGTTTCCAAGGTACTCAAGGTGTTCAAGGGCCAGGTAATGAAGGTGGTGTTGGTAACTTACAAAACATTCACACATCTCCTTTACAAGACACAGCATTGTTCATTCCATTCTTTGAAGCGGGTGCAGATCAAAGACAGCTACTTGCTACATTAGGACCTAACCCAGGTGGTGAGCAAAACTTCTTCTATACATCAAATGTTGATGAACTTAGTGTTGAAAACATTGACGTAGCGGGCAACCTTGATGTTGCTGGAGCATTAACAGCTACCTCATTGACTGGTATTACATCTGATATGAGTTTGCCAAGTGACGTTTACTTTGGCTTCGGACTAAACCAAGCGGCAAAACTAGGATTTGATAGCACTGGTGCTGGAACATTCAATATTGATGTTGACACAACTTCTGTATCTTCGGTATTAATTGAGAACAGATCAAGTGGTCTTCCAATCTTTACTTTCGAGACTGCAACTGGTAACTTTACTGCAACTGGCGATGTCACAACAAACTCTGACGTAAGACTGAAAGAGAATATTGAGATTGTTAGAGAAGCACTTGATAAAGTAACCAACATGAGAGGCGTTTACTTTAACAAGAAAGACACTCCTGATGTTAGAAAAATTGGTTTGATTGCTCAAGAAGTCGAAGCTATTATTCCAGAGGCAGTTATGACTGACAATACAGAGGAACAAATCAAATCTGTTGCTTATGGTTCATTGGTTGGTTTGCTAATTGAAGCAATCAAAGACTTGAACGAAAAAGTAGAAGACATTAAGCAGTAAGATTTGTTTATCTACGTATGAAAAAGGGGGGTCTAAGCTTTTAGTACCCCCCTATTTTTTATAAATAGAATAAAGACAATAAAAGAGATTTAAAATGGGTTCAAAAGCAAATATCTATATCGACCAAGGAACTGACTTTCGTATCTCGTTAGAGTTGTTCGACGGTGACGATGACGATTTGGTAATCAGCACTTTCAGCTTTTTTGCTGACCTAAGAAAAATGTACTCTAGCAAGAGAACAGCCGAATTTACAATAGAAAAAAACGAAAATGATATCACTCTCGTTTTAGAAGCAGATGTTACTGCTAATCTAAGACCTGGGAAATATGAATATGATGTACTGATGAGAAAATCAAGTGGTGAGATGTCTAAAATAGTTGAAGGCTTAGCTATTGTTATTCCAACGATCACGGAGGTATAACTTGTGAGCATTAAAGTTAAAGTTGGTCAGACTAAGAATATTAGAATAGTCGCGGCGGCTGAGAAAAAACCACTAATTGTTCCTGATTCGATTACACTGGGTATTGATACAGTAGGTAAATACGTAGCACAAGTTGATGGCGGCGTTGGTATCGTTGTATCCCCAGAGAATAACATTGAAACAGCAAATCTCGTAATTAGTCACGCAGATACTTCTTCGCAGTTAAGTTCTAATAATGCTGGGTTGACATTTGCTGGTAATATTGATCTTGACACGTTTGGTCACGTTACCCAGTTTTATAACAACTCATTTAACCCAACAAATTTCAGTTCTGCCAATGGTGTAATCTCATCAGATAACATTACGTTCGGTAATACTGCAATCACTTTGGGTGGCTCGACAACTGAGATTTTGGGTTTAGGAAAGCTTGATGCTGGTGGATTAACACTAGAAACAAATACTATCACAAGTTTAGGTGATGTAAAGCTACAGCCAGCGGCTAACAATGTCGTGGACGCAAGCAACGCAAGAGTGATCCAAGTTGCTGATCCTATTGATGGTAAAGATGTTGTCAACAAAAGCTATCTCGAATTTGAATTAATTCGTGTTGAAAACACAGTTAAGGTTATCGAAGACCCAGTTTTGCCATCTGACGCAACGAACAAACGGTACGTTGATAATTTGGTTCAAGGTTTCGTTGTTAGACCACAGGCACTTGCGGCTACAACCGCAGACTTGGGAGCTACGTTTGAGGCTGGTAATACTACAGTAACAGCAACTCTTACTATTCCCCCAGTTAACTTCTTGTACGTTGATGATGTTACTACTTGGTCACTTGGTAAAAACCTTGTTGTTAAAGATCAGATAAATGCTCGTGAAAACGGTTCTTATGACCTCATCCAAGTTGGTTCTGCCAACACTGAATGGGTATTCCAAAGAAGTAACTTCTCTACTAACAAAGAGTTGCCAGGTTCATATGAGTTTGTAACAGACGGTACTATCAATGGTGGTACAGGTTGGGTTACTACTGTTAACGACGCATCAAGCTTTCAAGTCAACACAGATACTGTTGATTGGGTTCAATTCCAAGGTGAAGGTACTTTCACTGCTGGGGCTGGTTTAGCTCTTAATGGTACACAGTTTAGTGTTAATACTACATTACCTCTAAATCAAATCAATCCAATTGCGGATACTCTTACAGTAAGTGGCACAGGCTCTTTGGTACTTCCGCAAGGCGAAACCGCAGACAGACCAGTAGGTGCTACAGGTTCTATTAGATTTAATTCGGCTGATGGTCAGTTCGAAGGATACGATGGTATTGCTTGGTCTGGTTTAGGTGGTGTTATTGACGTCGATCAAAACACTAAGATTACCGCTGAGGATACTCCTGGTGCTGATAATAACCAACTTAAATTCTTTACTGGTGGCTCTATTGCCGCTATGTTCGATTTGTCTAATCAAGCAAATTTCTATGGAAATGTAGATATTAGTTATGGCAATCTAACAGTAAATGCCTTTGCAAGTAATGCAATCCCTTCTACAGCTAATACATACGATCTTGGTACATCTAGCCAAGGTTGGAGAAAGTTGTATGTCGATAATATTGGCTCTGATGACAATGTAGTTAAATTTGATATTAATGGTGCTATTGTTCTTCCATCTGGCACTGAGGCTCAAAGACCAACTTCTGAAGTGGGTATGCTAAGATTTAACTCTGAGGATTCTAGGTTTGAAGGTTATGATGGTACAGCATGGGCTGGCTTAGCTGGTTCTGTTATTGACCTTGATAGAAACACTTACATCATTGCTGAAACAGCATCTGGTGATGATAACAATGATCTTGATTTCTTTACTGCCGATGTTCAGAGAATGCAGATTAATCAAGATGGTAATCTATTATATGGTAATAATCTCAATGCTCTTAAAATCGATTATAACACAGGAAATTTAACTGTCAATGGTAAAGTGACATCTGATGGAAATTTATTTCTTGACGCTGTTGGTAATATCAATGTAAGTAACAATACAATCACAGACCTTGCATCTCCTGTTAATCCAAGAGACGCAGTTAACCTTGAATATCTGAATACACAGTTCTCATCTAAGATGATTGTTGTTGATAACGCCAACACATATCCAACATCTATCGATCTACTCCAAAACCCAACACTATCAATTGGTCGTGGTCTTGAAGTACAAGATATTGATAGTGCGAACAATGAATTAAAGATTGGTCTTGATGTTACTGGTGTTGAAGCGACAATGTACGGTACTGATGGATTTACTCCACGTATCCGTATCACTGAAGATGGTCGTATTGACTTCGCTACAGACATTCCTCTTGAGCTTCAAGCTAACGCTATTCCAAACTTTACTGAAACATCTCGTGATATTATTGGTCTTATGTTTACAGACGGTAATGCAAATAACGAAGGTATTATTGCAGTAAACGACGATGTTGGCGATGTAATGAACCTCAAGGTTCGTAACTTTAATATCGAATTGGGTGGTGATCTTGCAGGTGTTGCTGAAGTAACAAGAGCAAGTAATACAACTATCGAAGCTGAAATTACTGCACAATATGTACGTTACATCTATCCTGATGGTATCGATTCTGGTGTTAGCATTACACAGCCAAACGGTGCAAGTGCAAACGTTGCTATTGGATTGGATTACTCACATCTTGATACAGTTTATGCTGAACTTGAAGGTGCTACATTCTCTGGTAACGTATTTGCTCCAAGATACTTTGATAGTGACAATAACAATTACTACGGTGATTTTGCTGGCGAAACAAGACTAAACCAATTGAGAGTTGGTTATGGCTTAACATTCTCTTCAATCGGTTTTGCTGATGGCCCAGGCAGTCAGTCTACACTTTACGCAAGTAATGGTAAAATTGGTTTCCTTGACAACACCTTTAACTATGCGGCTTATTCTGAAAGATCGACGGGAAACTGGGTTGTTCAAAATGCTGATGTGCAAGCTGAAAGATTTGTTGATGCAGATGATACAGGTTATTTTGTGCATCCGGGCGGCACAGATTCTTACCTAAAAGCTTTGAATGTTGAAAATAACTTCCAAGCTGGCAATGTTACTATAGTAGGCAAAACTATTTCTTCGCTTACAGGTCAAGGCAACTTAATCATTAGCTCAGATGGCCCAGGAATTGATTTTTCTGCTAAGAAAATTGTAAACATTGCTGATCCTGTAAATAACCAAGATGCGGCTTCAAAATTATACGTAGATTCTGTTGCACAAGGTCTTAGAGTTATCCCAGCAGCACTAGCGGCTACAACTGCCGATCTTGGCGGTACGTACAATAACGGCGCAGGGACAATCACACTAAGCGCAAATCCAACACTTGATATTGATGGTATTACAGCTTGGGCAACTGGCTACAGAGTTCTCGTAAAAGATCAAACTAATGCAGAAGAAAATGGTTCGTATTTACTAACTCAAGTTGGTGATTTGAATACTGCATGGGTATTTACTCGTGGCGATTATTTCAACGAAACTTCAGAAATTGCAGGTTCTTTCCAATTCGTAACGGATGGAACAAACAACAACGGAACTGGTTTTGTTGCGACGGTAACAGACGCTGAGACTTTTGCTCTTGGCACAGACGATATAATTTGGCAACAATTCTCTGGCGCGGGTACATACTCGGTTGGACAAGGGCTGACATTAACAGGTACTGAATTCTCTATCACCAACCCAAATATTTTGTTTGGCGCTGACAATGGTACGACTGATACCGTTGTATTGGGCGAAACAATTACTATAGCTGGGGGCGAAGGTGTCGATACAACAGTGTCTGATAATAACATCTCAATTGCTGTTAATGAATTAGACGGTGGAACATTCTAAACCTACATAGGTTTTACATAGAGAGGGCATAGATATGTCAACAACAATTAAACTACGCCGTAGTGCTGTAGCTGGTCGTATACCTACGACTGCCCAATTGGAATTGGGTGAAATTGCAATTAACACGCAAGATGGTAAGTTGTACTTCAAGAAGTATGATGCCACTGCAAATACCGAATCTATTGTTGATATTTCTGCTGATTTGGATGCAAATGCTATCCTCACTCTTATTAAAGGAGTTGATGGGGCTTCATCTGGGTTGGATGCAGACTTGCTTGATGGTCAAGAGGGTAGTTACTACCTAGACTATTCCAACTTTACAAACGTACCCCCATCCACCTTAGACCTCACACTAGACGGTAAGGTGACTGGTACTGCGTTCTCTAACACTGGCATTATGACGCTCACAACAGAACTAGCCAATACTGGCGTGACTGCTGGCGAGTATGGCTCTGCTTCTCTTGTGCCTGTATTTACAGTTGATGAAGATGGTAGACTTACAGCCGCAAGTACAGTATCTGTTGCTGGAGTTAGTACCACAGCTTTCACTACAGCAAACAACACATTTACTATTGGCACGGCTGATGGTGGGTTCTTCCACACACCAATAGAAGCATTTAACAACATAAGTGCCAACAACATATTCGTAGCAGGATTGGTTGATGGTCGTGATATTGCGGCTGATGGTGCTAAACTTGATTTACTTGAAGATGGTTTAGACTTAACTCTAACAGGTAAAGTCACAGGTACTGCAAGTTCAAATACTGGCGTAATGACAATCACAACTGAGTTGGCTAATACTGGTGTTACAGCCGATACTTATGGTTCTGCTACATCTATTCCTGTCATCACAGTTGATGAAGATGGGCGTATCACTACTGCGACTACAACTTCTGTTGCTGGGGTTTCCAACTTTAGTTACGAGTCTTCTAATAACAGCGTAATTCTTCAAACTGGTGATGGTTCATCCTATATTGCACCTATTACTAGCTTTGACTTAAACACTGACTTTGGTGCTGGCATTGATGTAACAGGTGATATTACAGTTACTGGGAATGTTGATGGTAGAGACGTGGCTACTGATGGTGCTAAGCTTGATTTGATTGAAGCTGGTGCTACGGCTGATCAAACAGCCGCTGAGATAATGACTGCAATCCAAACAGTTGATGGTGCATCATCTGGATTAGATGCTGACTTACTTGATGGCTCCCATAAATCTGAAATTATCGCACAAGCAGTTTCTGATGCTTCGGCTCAAGTTGGAAATGGATTGGTAACCTTGACTGTTGCCAATGGTCTAA
>Ga0206682_10002492_pt1 | contig 16613 bp, 12 predicted proteins | sample M240m12015metaG_FD_155444 | JGI IMG/M metagenome (GOLD analysis project Ga0206682, IMG submission 155444) | Ammonia-oxidizing marine archaeal communities from Monterey Bay, California, United States - M2 40m 12015 | ecosystem: Environmental > Aquatic > Marine > Intertidal zone | place: USA...
CGCGGTCGGGGTGACGAGCACGCACCTCGCCGCGTTGTTATACATGGGCCGCGTGCGTCGGTTCCCTCGCGTCCTCCGCGCGGCGAGAGAAGTGGCGCGTGCCTACGTGAGGGAGCCGAGGACGCGGGAACGCGAGATTTCGCTTTCTCTGGCGAATTTCTGTAGTGCATGAAAAAGACAGCGCTCAGGTTCGAGGCTCCGATCACTTTCGCGCCAAGTGACCGCAAGTCCCGATCAGGCCGTCCGATTCCGCGGACTGCCAGCTGGAGGCCTCCCCGTTTTATCCGGTCCGACGTGGACGAGGTTCGCGTCGTCGAAGGCGTCCAGCTTCGCCGTCCGCAACCCCGAGCCACTCGCACGCGCGCGCCGACGTTCGTCGACCACGCGCTTCTCCGCCCTCGCGTCGCCGCCCCGCGTCGCCAAGCCGCCCGCTTCGTCGCGTCGCGTCGCCGACCCCGACCGATCGTCAACGTCATCACTTTCAGACTCGCGTGAGATGTTCGCCGTCGCCTCCACCGCCGGGCTCCGCGCCCCCACCGCCGCGCGCCCCGCGCGCACCGCGCGCGCCTCCGCGCGTCGCGCAACCGTCGTGGCGCGCGCGGGCACGTCCGAGCCCCGCCGCGCCGAGTCCCGCCGCGAGTCGCTGGCCAAGGGCGCCGCGCTCGCCGCGTTCGCCGCGATGGTGCAGACCACCCACGTGGGCGCTGCGTTGGCGGACCGCCTCCCCGAGGAGACAGACGTGAAGCTGATCTGCGACTCGGCGTGCGAGGCCGCGCTGGTGGACGCGGAGCTGGTCACGACGCCCTCCGGCCTGAAGTACAAGGACATCAAGGTCGGGGACGGCATGCAGCCCGAGCCTGGGTTCCAGGTTGTCGTGGATTACATCGCGAAGAACGAGCAGGGGTTCATCTTCGACAACTCGCTCGAGAAGGGCAAGCCCAACGACGTGCGCGTGACGGGCGACCCCACGTCCGCCAACGTCATTCCCGGCCTGGACGAGGGTATCCTGACCATGAAAAGCGGGGGCGTCCGCCGTCTGTACATCCCGGGGGACCTCGCGTTCCCCAAGGGCCTCGCGTCGGCGCCCGGCCGCCCGAGGATCTCGCCCTTCTCGCCCGTGGTGTTCGACGTGAAGCTCATCTACATCCCCGGCATGGAGTGAGCGGCGTGTTAGGGGGAGCGGCGGCGCGCGGAGGGAGCCACCGAGTGATGCGAGCGCGAGCGTGTGTAACGATCGTTTCGTTCGTGATGAGAAAAAACGCAGCTCCGACACGACGACGCCCGACGTACGGTTTCGCGCGCGTCTCGCACAAACCCGGCCGCCGGCCCGTCTTAATAATCGTCGCCTCTGGTGAGCACCTCCTTGCACGTGGGCCGCAGCATGATCGTGTGCTCGTACTGCGCGACGTAGGAGCCCTTGACGTCCACCAGCGGCGGGTACGGCTGGATGATGCCGTTGTCGCACAGGTTTTTCAGCGCCATGAGGTATTTGGTCTCGCCCGCGCGGTCGAGGAACCGGCGGCAAAACGCGAGCGTCCCGAAGTTGCGGTCGATGGCGCCCAGCAGCGCCTTCGCGCGCGGCAGCCGAAGGGGGACGTGGCCGACGTCGTAGTTCTTCATGTAGTGGCTGCACTCCAAGTCCTCGCGGACGTACCTGCACGAACGCGCGAGCGCGTAGGAGGAAGCGCACCGAAAAAAGAAAAAGAGCGGTCGGTCAGCGTCGGCGGTCGTCCTCGACGGTCCCGCGAGAGTCCCGCGAGAGCCGAGCGCGTTTTCGCGGCGGAGGCGCGCGACCGCAACGTTCGCCTCCGAAGGCGAATGTGAAGGCTAATGGAGGCTACGGGAGCTCTTGGATGCCCGCACGTAGTACTATGATGCCAGGAAGGTTGCTTTTCGGACCGACGAGTCGAGTCGTCGCTGGGGGCGGGAGAGGAAAAACTCCTCTCGCTGGATACGCCACGGGCCTCGAAAGGCGGCGCGTGTCCCCGCGCGGCGAGCCGGTCCGGAACTCCTAAAAAAGAAAAAAAAACGCCAGGCGCGCGTTCGAGACGCGCGCGCAAAACGTACGGGGCGTCGTCGCGCGAGACGCGTCATCGATCGTGAAAACCACGCCGGTCGTGCCAGAAGCCCCAAAACCACGCGGATGGTGCAGATGCACGGAAGCGGACGTTTCGCGCGACGTACCCTTTCCCCGTGCTCCCAAAGGTCTCGATGGCGTAGAACTCGCCCTCCTCCATGCGCGTGGTGTCCCCCCCCCGCACGATGGGCACGCTCTTGCCCGCGTGGATCTGGTACGGCGCGATGCTGTGCCCGTTCAGGTTGCGGCAGCACTTGACCTCGTACTCTTTGCCGTGGATCTCCACGGTGTGCGACTCCATCACCTCCTCGATGGCCTCGCCGATGTCGCACAGGCGCACGTCGATCCCCGACTCCTTGATCCCGCACTCCGTCGCCTCGCGCACCGCGTCCAGGAGTGGGTCGTACATGTCGTTGAACGTCTTGGTGAACGCGCAGTCGATGATCCGGCCGTTGATCTGCGTCCCGAAGTCGAACTTGATGACGTCGTCCTTGTCGATGACCGTGGTGTCCCCGCCGTTGGGGGTCCAGTGCGCGGCGATGTGGTTCTGCGAACACCCGGTGGGGAACGCGATGCCGGCTTCGAGCCCGCGCGCCTCGATGAGATTCCGGACCGAGTCCTCCAGCGTCTCGCACACGTCGATGAGTTTCATGCCGGGCTTCACCCAGTTGTCGATGTACTTCCTCACCTCCCTGTGCACCTCCGCGCACTGCCGGACCTCGTTGTACATGTTCTTCTCCAGGCGCTCCAGCTCGCGTTTCTCCTCCGACGTCTCGCGCCACAGGTTGTCGTCCTTGTACGACTGGATCTCGCCCTCGGGGAAGACGTTGTTGAAGAGGACGGACACCGGGACGGAGGGGGGGGAGGTCTGGCCCGCGGCGCCGGAGCCGGGCGCGCCGCCTCCGCCCGCTTTCTTCTTCTTCTTCTTCTTCTTCTTCTTCTTGGCCCCGGCGGCGGCGGCGGCGTCGCCGCCTTCCTCGGCGTCATCCCCGGACTCGGCGGCGGCGTCGTCCTCCACCTTGAGCTTTTCCTCCATCTGCGCGGCGGCTTCGGCCGCGTCCTCGGCCATGACACGTGGGAGCGAACCGGTCGCGGGCGCGTGAGCGGAGCGTGACGGTGGCGGCGTCACGTCGCGGCGGCGATCGCGCGCGTCGGGTTGTGCGACGAGGAGCGTCGTCGACTCGAACCTGCAGACAACGCGAATATGCGGTAGAAAAAGACGCAGAGGGTTTGGCGGAGATTTCGGGATGGATGACTGCCGAGTTGGGCACGCAAATGAGTTACATGTGCGCCACCGTCGAGGCGCGCGCGCACGCTCTTTCCCCTCTCTCGTCCCCCTTCGCGTTCCCAGATCAATCGAAGTTCACCTCGAACTCGTCCTCTTTCGGAGCGTACTTCTTCTGCAGCTTCTTCCACAGCTTCCGTTCCTTGCCCTTGTACTTTCGCAGCAGCTCGGGGATCTCGCCAACCTTGGACGGATTGTTCTCCTCGTAAAACGCCCTGATCTTCGTGCGCCACACCGCCTGCGCCGGGTCCAAGGTGCCGTACCCGCCGCCCGGAACCTTGCTGAAGTTGAAGAAGTAGTCTGCCACCGTGAACGCGGTGGGCAGGAAGAACAGCAGCAAGAAGAACACGTGCAACGGGTTCACGCCGAACACCAACTTCTTCGCCTGCGCTTTCTTATACTTTTTTTCTTCCACCTCTTCGTCGCGCGATTCACGCGCAGCCGCGCGGCGCACGGCACCGTCCCCTTTGGGCATGGTCGCTCGTTTCGCGCGACGAGGCGGACGATCGAGGACGAGACGCGGAAGTCCGAGCACCGCCCTGACCCGAGGGTCCGAGTGCGAGCGCGACGAGGACTGTGGGGGGAATCGTGTCGAACGAATGATGAGCAGAAGCGGACGAGGCAACGAAAAAAATCGACGAATTTTTTGACAGAAGTCCTATCTATCAACTGAGGAAAAACTTTGTGTTTGCGAAATCCTGCAGCAGCGGGTTGTACCCGCTCCGCGTCGCCGTCGCCTCGACGTCCGCCCACCTCTCCATAAACGCGCGCGTGCTGAGGATTTCGCCGCGCGCACGCTCGTCGCGCCGCGCGACGGCATCGCTCGTCGACACCGTTCGCCTCGCCGCCTCGTCCAAAACGCGCAGCCGCGCGAAATCCGTCGGGAAGAAAACGTCCGCGTTTCCAACCTCCGCGAGGTACGTCGGCAAGTCGCGCGTCTTTCCGCCGCGCGCCTGCGCGGCGACCAAGGGCGCGTTCCGGCCGGGCAGCGTCACGCCGGGCAGGCTGTCGAAGTCCGCCGCGACGAGTCTGTGGTTTGGGCGCGCGCCGTGCAGGGTCTCCAGCAGCTTCAAGCACCCGGTGGGCAGGTACGCGATCGCGCGCGACGGCGGGAACAGCGCCTCCTCCGCGGCGCGCGCGACGCGCTGCGCGAAGGAACGCGCGTTTCGCTCCGCCGAATCCGCCGCGGCGGAGGCGGCCATCGCGCGAACTGCGAGCGCGTCCGACAGAGGCTGCGCGTGATGCTCCACGTGTTTGTTCGTCTCCGGGTCGAGGCGGACGCGCGTCTGGAACCACGACTCGAGCGCTTCCGTCGTCGGGCGGGGACCCAGCACGACTTTGTCGTGGGGCAAATTATCCAGCACCTCGAGCGCGACGACGAAGCACGGCGCCGCGTCCGCCGCGCCCCACGCGGCTCGGTCCGCCGCGTCGCCGCGAACCACCGAGTAGACGTCCGAGTCGCGAGACTTTTGAGACTTTTGAGACTTTTGAGACTTTTTATTCGTGCGCGCTTGCGTGTGCTTCTCGCCATCCAGCGCGTCGCGCACCGCGCGCCGCGCCGTCGCCGCGAGCGCGTCGGAGATCTCCACCGACACATACTCGGTTTTCGCGAAAACCGCCGGCGCGTGTTTCCGAACGTACCGCAAAAAACCAGCCGCGTGCGTCCCGGCGCCGCCGCCGATTTCGTACACGCGCAGAGGGTAGCCTCGCGACTCGTCCTCCTGCCTGTACCTGTGGAGCACGTACCTCGCCACGGCTTCGGCGTAGTGCGGCTTGAAGATCTCCACAGGCGTCAGCCACTGCTTCGCCAGCCGGCGGTACCGCAGATCCAGCGCGCGCGCGTAATCGTCCGCGCCCAGCAACGAGGAAAACGCGATCGGTTCGGCGATGGTTCCCACGGGAACCGCGGCTCGCGCGAAGTACCCGTCCTTCTTGTCGTACAGAGCCTTCGTCAAGAAATCGCGCAGGAGCACACCCGAGTTCGCTCGGTCGTCGCCGCGCGCCCCGTCCCGGGGACGCGCCTCGCTCGAGACGCGCGCGACCCCGAGCGCGCTCGCGTCGCGCGGGGACGAAACCCGCCTCCGCGCGGAGGTGCGGAACGAGGGCGCGGACGAGACGCACGGCTCGCTCGGTTCTGGCGAGACGATGGGGGATGGGGCACCGCGGGCCGCGCGCGAGTGGCGCGTGGACGCGAGCAGAGAGGATGCCCGGCGCCGCGCGAGCGACCTCGCCGCGGGAGACATCGCGCGCGCGCGCCAGACAGTGAGGAGTTCCGACTCGGCACCATGATGAGTTGTTGCTCTTGCGCTCCGAGAACGAAATTTCTGTCGAGGCTGCCACGAGCCGCTTCCCGCCGCCGCCGTCCTTCGGCTCCACTTCCGTTCGCGCGGACGTTCGCCATGTCGGACCACGTGAAGAAGGGACAAAAATTCCAGAACCGCGAGGCGTTCAAGGCGCACCGGAACATCAAGCGTGCGGTGCGCGACGTCGACGCCGAGGCGGCGCTCAAGCAGAAGGCGTGCGCGGGGGTGTGCAGACGATGCGCGCAAAAGGTGCGACCCTGCGTTTTCTGCCGAAAAGCGCGAAGCCCGACAACGCACGAAGCAGCGCTTCGACCGCATCTCTCCCCGGTCCTGACCCCTTTTCGACCTCCATCTGTACATATCTACGACCTCGACGCGCGCGTAGGTGGTGTGGCGTTTCGCGTACGGTAAGTATAAGGGCATGCGCGCGGGCAAGACGGGGAACTGCACGGCGTGCCGCCTGAAGCGCGTGCACTTAGCGTACCGCATGCTGTGCGACCCGTGCGCGAGGAGCACGAAGATGTGCCCGGGCTGCAACCAGCCGCCCGCGTCGCAGGAGCTCAGGGAGGGGGAGGGCGCGCCGGAGGAGGGCGAGGACGAGGACGAGGGAGATTCGAGCGAGGACGACATCGCCGAGCTCGAGGCGGCCGGGGTTGTCATCACCCGCTAAAAAGCAGCTTGTGAAAAATCACGAAAGTATCGTCCCGTCCCGAAACTGTCGACGTTCGCTTTCGGTGACGTGGTGGATCTCATCCCGTCTCGCGCGCGCACGATGGGGTCTAAGTCGACGATCGACACGACAGACACTTCAGAGCCTCGATTAAAACTCGATGAGGCGGCGCTGCTGGCGTACATGCGCAGGGTGCGTCCCCCTCCCCATACACGTCGCCTCGATCGCACGACGCGACAGAGCAAGGAAGATAAGAACGACGGTCGTCGACACCGCGTCGTGTCGAGCGCCACCTCCAGGCTGGGGGATACTCTACCATCGACCGCGTCTGACCTGTTCCCGGCCCGCACGCTCGTCATCACGACATCCACCTCCGCACACCGACCGACGCGCAGGCGTGCCCCGGGTTCCCGCGCCGAGCCACCGCGCTGCGGGTGACGCAGTTCGGGCACGGGCAGTCCAATCCGACGTACAAGGTCGATTGCGTCCGCGGGGTCTCCTCCTCCGCGAGCCCTCTGGCGACATACGTGCTCCGCAAGAAACCGCCGGGCAAGATTCTCAGTTCCGCGCACGCCGTGGAGCGCGAGTACGCCGTACAGAAAGCCCTCGGCGCGCTCAGCTCGCCGCGCGTGCCCGTGCCGCGCATGGCGACGCTCTGCGAGGACGCGTCGGTGGTCGGGACTCCTTTTTACCTGATGTCGTTCGCGCGGGGGCACATCTTCCTGCAGCCCGGGCTGGAGTCCCTGCCCTCCGCCGCGCACCGCGCCGCCGTGTACGACGCCATGGCCGACACCCTGGGCGCGCTGCACCGCGTGGACCCGAAGGAGGCGGGCTTGGAGGGTTTCGGCAAGCCCGACGCGTACTCGCGGCGGCAGGTGGAGCGGTGGGCGCGGCAGTACCGCGAGAGCGTCGTCACTCCGGAGCCGTTCATGACGGAACTGATCGATTGGTTACGCGCGCACGTCCCGCCGAGCGAGCCGAGCGGGCGCATCGTGCACGGCGACTTCAGGCTGGACAATTTGGTGTTCGCGAACGCGAACGGGCCTCTCGGCGACGCGAGCGGCGGGAACGCGCCTCGAGACGCGCGGCGCGACGAAACCGAAAATGGCGTCGTCGCCGTCCTCGACTGGGAGTTGGCCACGGTCGGCGCGCCGTACTCCGACGTGGCGTACTGCTGCATGCCGTACCACCTGCCTTCCGTGGACGCGGCCAATCCGGGCATGGCCTCGACCGCGTACCCCGCGTTCGGTGCGTCCATCCCGGACGGGGTCCCCTCGGAAAAGGCGTTCGTGCGGCGGTGGGCCCGAGCCGCGGGGCTGCCCAACCCCACCGAGGGCGCCGGCGCCGCGACGCGGTGGCCGTTCTACGTCGCGATGTCGCTGTTCCGCGGCGCCGCGATCCTCGCGGGCGTGCGCGCGCGCGCGGCGGCGGGGAACGCCAGCGCGGCGAACGCGCACGCCGCGGGGACGCTGGTGGAAACGCTCGCCACGCGTGCGTTGTCGGTCGCGGGGTGCGTCCCGGGAGGCGTCCCGCGCGCGGTGGCGAGCGGTTCGGGGATGACGGCGTCGGCTCCGCCGGCGCCTTTCGGCGCCTCCGGCCTCGAGCCGTCGCCGCGCGCGGCGGCGCTGCTGCAGCGCCTGCGCCGGTTCATGGCGGAGCACGCGCTGCCCGCGGAGGCGGCTCTGGAGGCGCACGCCGCCTCGGACGCGCGGTGGAGCGTCTCGCCCGAGACGGAGCGCCTCAAGGCGCTGGCGAAGCGCGCGGGGCTGTGGAACCTGTGGCTCCCCGCGGACTCGCGCGAGCTGCTCAAGATCAACGCGCCGGCGGGCGCCGAAGGCGCGCTCCTGCAGGGCCCCGGCCTGAGTAACCTCGAGTACGCGCACCTCGCCGCGGAGATGGGCCAGAGCGTGTGGGCGTCCGAGTTCTTCAACTGCTCCGCGCCGGACACTGGGAACATGGAGGTTCTGCTGCGCTACGGCACGCGCGCGCAGCAGGAGACGTGGCTGAAGCCGCTCCTTTTGGGCGAGATTCGGTCGTGCTTCGCGATGACCGAGCCGGCGGTGGCGTCGTCGGACGCGACCAACATCGCCTCCTCCATCGTTTCCGACGAGAAAAACCCGCGCGAGTACGTCCTGAACGGGCGCAAGTGGTGGACCTCGGGTGCGTGCGACCCGCGCTGCGCGCTGGCCATCTTCATGGGCAAGACCGCGCCCGACGGCGCGGCGCCCAAGCACAAGCAGCAGTCCATGGTGCTGGTGGCGATGCGCGCGCCCGGCGTGCGCGTGCTACGGCCGCTCACCGTCTTCGGGTACGACGACGCGCCGCACGGGCACGCGGAGGTGACGTTCACGGACGTGCGCGTGGACAAGCAGGAGAGCGTGCTGCTGGGTGAGGGCCGCGGGTTCGAGATCGCGCAGGGGCGCCTCGGGCCGGGGCGCCTGCACCACTGCATGCGGCTCATAGGCATGGGCGAGCGCGCGCTGCGGCTGGCGGCGCGCCGCGCCGCGGACCGCGTCGCGTTCGGGAAGCCGCTGGCGGCGAACGGGAACGTGCTGCAGACGCTGGGCGTGATGCGCGTGACTTTGGATGGCGCACGCCTCGCCACGCTGGAGGCTGCGCGACGGCTGGACAAGGAGGGCAACAAAACCGCGAAGGGGGCCATCGCGGCGTGCAAAGTGGCGGCGCCGAAAGCGGCGCTGTTCGTCATCGACGCCGCGATCCAGCTGCACGGCGGGCTGGGCGTGTGCGACGACCAGCCCCTGGCGCGCATGTTCGCAGGCGCCAGGACGCTTCGGCTCGCGGACGGGCCGGATGAGGTGCACCTGGAGACGATAGCCAAGATGGAGCTGAGAAGAGCCAAGTTGTGAGCGGCGCTGATGAGATGAGAAAATCTTCGCGCGCCGCGTTTTTAGGTTCGCGCCTCGCCTTCCGATTGCCGACGCTCGACGCGTTTCTGTGAGTGCAGAGCACTCGCGCGATTTCGTCGCCGGTGCCGACTTTCTCTTCTTCTCGGGACGCACGCACGAAACACGCCCCCCCGCGTTGTCAAAGGTCACCGCACATGGCACGTCGCGTGGGGGCTTTCGAGGCGACGCTCGCGCTCGCGCTTCTCGCGGGATGCGTGACTGTCGCGCGCGGCGCCGAGCACGAGCTCCTCGCCGGTCCGAAGACCACGCACTTCGGCGGGTGGAGCGCGGCCCATCCGCCCGTCTTGGAGGTGGACAGCGGGGACGTCGTGCGCCTGTGGACGGTCAGCGGTGAGCCCGGGGGCGTGCCGCTGGACGCGTGGGACGTCCCGAGCGCGCTCAGGGCCGTGTGGCGCGAGGCGTGCGGCGCCGAGGACGGCACGCAGCCTCACCGCTCCCCCCCCCTGCCGCACTGCGGGAACCCCGGCCCGCACATCCTGACCGGCCCGGTGCGGGTTCGCGGCGCGAAACCCGGGGACGTGCTTCGCGTGGATGTTTTGTCCGCGACCCCGTGGGTTCCCTGGGGCTGGAACGCCATCCGCGAGGGCAAGGGCGCGCTTGGCGCGTCCCGCGCGTACGGCTTCGACGCGCACGCGGGCGGGACGTACGTCGTGCCGATCGACCTCGAGGCGATGACCTCGACCCTCCCCTGGCCCGCCGGCGGGACGGTGGACGTGACGGCGCCGTTTTTCGGCCAGATGGGCGTCGCACCGGCGGCGGCGCGCGGCGTGGTGGGCTCGGCGGCGCCCGGCGCGCACGGCGGGAACCTGGACGACAAGCTCCTCGGCGTGGGCTCGACGCTGTTCTTCCGGGTGAACGTGGAGGGCGCGCTGTTCAGCGCCGGGGACGGACACGCCGCGCAGGGCGACGGCGAGTTCTGCGTCACCGCGCTGGAGACGAGCCTGGAGGGTCGGTTCCGGCTCACCGTTACGCCGCGTCCGAATAGTACTACGGCGCCGTATTCGCGATCCGACCGTCGCGACGACGCCGCGCGCGCGACGTCTCTCGAGCCTAATGACGCCGTGTTCGCGAACCTGACCACCCCTCGCGCGGAGACGTCGACGCACTTCATCTCCATGGCCTTCCACGAGAGCCTGGACGTGGCCGCCGAGCGCGCGCTGCTGGACGCCGTCGCGTGGGCGATGGCGCTCACCGGCGCCGGCGCCGAGAGCGTCTACCGCACTGCGTCTCTCGCGTTCGACGCCGGGATCCCGCAGGTTGTGAACGGGCTCAAGACCGCGCGCGTCGCGATGCCGAAGGCGGTGATTCGCTCGATGCGCGCCGCGAGACGAGCCGCGGACAGTTCGGACAGACAGACGAAACAGAAGCGAACGAGACACACGCGTGATGAGGGCCGTAGTCGCGAAGAAGAGCTGTGATGTAGTACGCGTTCGCGTCGTCGGTACGCGACGAAGGCTATGGAGTACGATCCCCGTCTTCGCGGTTTACGTATCGTAGTCTACGTAACACCGGGTATCTTCGACGTATAAACGTTCTACGAGCGCGCGGGGACGCGTCTTCAGTCACCCGCCGTGTCGCTCGCCGCTCACTTCTCCTCCTCCGTGATGAAGGTGTAGCCCAGATAGCACAGCGCGAGGAACACGGGGAAGGAAAGGGGCGAGCTCTCCTTCTTTTTCTTGGATTTCTTCGACGTCGTCTTCTTGGCGGGTTTCTTCGACGTCTTTTTTGCCTCCGCCCGCTTCCCGGGCTTCGACGGTTCCGCCGCGGGCGCGGGCGCTTTCTTGGCGTTACCCGGCAGGTACACGCCCGCCACCTTCACGGGCTCCACAGCGACGCGCACGCGCGGCGCGTCCGCGGGCTTGCGCGTGGGCGCGGGGTTCGGGCGCACGATCTCGCGCGGCCTGGGCGCAACCACCTGCTGCTGCTTCGCGCGCGCCGACGAGAGTTTCGCCGCGCGCGCGGCATCCGCCTTGGCCTGCTCCTTCGCCTTCTTGGCGAGCTCGGGCGCCTTCTTCTTCGCCTCGATCGCCGCCGCCTTCGCGGCCGCCGCCTCCTCCCTGGCCTTCGCGGCCGCCTTCGCGTCGCGCTTCGCCTGCTGCTCCGCCTGGAACCGGGCCTCGCGCGCGTCTTGCTCGTCGCGCACGAGCGCCTCGCGCGCCTTGGCCTCGGCGCGCTTCGCCGCCTGCTCTTCTGCGCTCTTGGCTTGGCGCGCCTTCTCCTCCGCGCGGCGCTCCGCGCGGATCCTGTTCATCTTCTCCTCGTACGCCGCGCGATTGCGCTCGTACTCGGCATCCTTGCGCGCCTGCTCCGCCTTCTGGCGCTCGACGGAGGCGCTGTACGCCTCAGCCTTGGACTGCTTGTTGGCGGCGAGCGCCGCCTCGCGCGCCGCCGACTCCTCCATCGCCGCGCGCAGCTTGGCCTCCTCCGCCGCCGCCTTCGCCGCCTTCGCCGCCTTCTTGCCCGCGGGCGAGGTGGTGCTCGGCGCGCTCGCCGGCGCCGCGGCGACGTCGGAGGACGCCTTCGACGCGTTCGCCGCGGAAACCTGGTCGTACAGAGCCTCCGCGGAGAGCTCCTCGGCGAGCGCCGGAGCGCCCGCCGCGGCGTACGCCACCGCCGCCGCCGCCGCGAGCGACGCGGCGCCGCGGCCGAGACGCGCGGCGGCGTGCTCGTCGCTTTCCGCGGCATCCGCGGGCTTGGCCTTGGGGATGACCGCGGCGCGGCGCGCCGCGGTCGCGCGCGCGCGCGAGGCGAGCGGCGCGCGCGCCTGCGTCGCGCGAGCCACCTGGAACGTCTGTGAGGACATGGCGAGCGTCTGCTGCGAGGGACGGCGTTCGGTTCGGGGGGGTTGGGGAGACACAGAGGGACGGGGGACGTCAGATTCCGCGCGAGCTCGACAGTCCGCGCGTCGCCGCGGTGAGTCATTCGCGGGTACGCGCTTCGTATCCAACCGGGATTCGTCGCCCCGCTCGCCGTCGTCGCCGGCGGGTGTGACGCCGACGAAGGGACGCGCGGAAAATGCGTAAGTGCGAGAGCGAATGCGCATCCCCGCGCGCCGGGACGGGGTCTGCGTCGCGCGGGGGCTTCGTCGACGCTTCCGCGGGGCTGCACGTACCTGCGTGGGAGTTAGGTCGGGGCTGACGAGGTGGACACCCGCGTGGGGACGCGCTGCGTGCACTGGTCGCCTCGGAGCACTCTGCGCGCACCAAGCTTCTTCGCAACCACTACCAGGCGGCCAGCTCATCTACCGAGCCGTAACGCCATTGGCCGAACTCAACTCTCGTCTGACACTCAGGTGCAACTGTGGACAGTTCGCAGAGATGTGCGGAGCTTGCGAAAAAACGAAACGATTCGGCGCGACACGCGAAAGCCGCAAGCGCGCGCGCGCGCGGCGACGCCTACGACAACCTACAGTGGCTAGATCTGCGGGAACCTCGCCTCGACGTCCGTCTCCGCCATCGAAGCCGCGGCCGCCCTGGAGATCTCGGTCGCCGCCGCCGCGCGCGGGCTCCACCACCCGTCCGAGGCGCCGCCGTCCACGGATTCCGGCGCCGCGAGCGCGCCGGCGACGGCGACGCGCGGCGCGGCGGCGCCGGATGCGTCGGACCGCGTCGGACCCCCTATGCCTGTCGTGAGTATCCGGTCATGCCGGTATACCGCACCAGGCGGCGGCCCGACCGGCAGCGCGTGTATGCCTCCGCCTGAGCGCGCCGTGCTCAGCCCCCCGAGCTTGTGTAGGTCGGTGGTTTCCCACCGCGCGCGCACGCGGCGGCAAGTCACCGGAGCCGCCGAGAAGACGCGCGTCGCGGCGGCGACGGCGCGGGTTTCGATCGTTTCCCAGTTGGCGGCTTCGCCCGCGTCCGCGTCGCCGCGCAGCACAGCCACGGTGAGTGGCGTCTCGACGTGCGGCGGCGCGTCCGTGCACAGCCCCGCGACGACGGTGTCGCTTTCGAACGCGAACTCCAGCTCGAGCGCGCGCCACCAGTCGCCCACCAGCCCGCACCGTCCGAAGCGCGCGTCTCCGCCCGGCAAGTTCCACCCCGTGCCGGTGTTCGCGCGAACGGACGAAGGGACGAGCGCGGGGAAACGCGCGTCTCTCGTGTCACTCGTGTCGTCGTCGTTCGCGTTTTCGTTCGCGTTTTCGCCCACACAAAACGAGACGAGGTCGGGGAAGAGCAACGCGTCGCCCGCTCTGAAGTCGTCGGCGGCGGCGTAGTCCGCCGGGTTCCAGCACCCGACCCCACCGGCGGTTTCGTCTTCGCCGCTCGCGACGTCAAACAGAAGCACCGCATCCGCCTTCCCCGACCGCCGGTTGACGCAACGAAGCACCGCGCCCCCCCCGTTCTTCACGTGGCTCCGAGCCTCGTCTCTGCTCGCGCCGGAGCCGGTGAAGCGCGCCGAACACGGCTCGGCGAAGAGCGAGCGGAAGTGCGCGGCGCCGAAGCGCGAGACGAGCATTCGGCCGAGCCTCCCCGCGTCGAAGCGGAAGAACTTGCCGTCCGCGGGCTCGCCAGGCCTGTGCCACACGCCCAGGACGCGCAGACACCCCGTCTCCAAGGCATCTGCCTCGTCCGGGAGGTTCGTCAGCGGGGGGATGGCGGCGGTGGGGGGGGGCGGCGACGGCGCGCGCGGCGCCGGCGCAGGCGCCGGCGCCGGCGCGGGGGGCTGGTGCGTTGGCGTGTGGGCGACGCGCACAGGTCCGGGCTCGGTGGGCTGCGGAGGGAGCCTGCCTCCGCATTTTTCCCTCGCCCATGCCTCGACCATCTGGCGCACGGCGAGGTTGGGCGCGAGGTCACCCTCCGAGAGCCTCTCGCTGCGCTGCAGAGGGTCCGTGCCGTGCTCTCGGACCCAGCGCGTGATGGCTTCGCGCTGGTACGTTCGGCCGTTCGTGGTGACGAGCGCGGGCTCGGTCATGAGCTCCTGCGTGATGGGGCACACCAGCGCATCGGGGGCGTTGGTATCGTCCAGATCATCGGGAAGGAGGACGGGCGCCGGCCAACGGCTCTGACCCGCCATCGTCGTGGCTCGCCCGTGCAGGAGTGAAGACGATCCAACAACGCGGTCGAAAGCGAGCATCTGAAATTTGTGCCACGCGGCGGTCGGCGGTTTCAGCGCGAAGATGCGTCGACGCTTTCGAGGGCAAACTGTAGACTACTTTGTATAGCAAACTGTTGTTACTGCGGTGGGCGCGTCACTCTTTGTTGAAGAACCCGCTGAGCCTGAACTTTTCCGTTGGGTCATCCTCGTCGTCCGAAGACCCGCTGCTGTCGCTGTCGCTGCTGCTGTCGCTGCCGCTGTCTCGCCGCCGCGATCTCGACTTTTTGCTCTTCTTCTCCTTTTTCTTCTCCTTCTTCCTCTTCTTCTCTTTCTTCTTCTTGCTCTTCTTCTCCTTCTTCACCTTCCCGCTCTTCACCCCCAGCCGCCCCCCCGCCCCCCGCCGCTTCCGGTCGCGCTCGAGCTCCTTGCGGAACGCCAGGGTCTCGCGCTCGGCCAGCTCCGCCGCCGCCGCGAGCTTTCCCTCGCGCTCCTTCTCGCGCTTCTTGAACTCGTCGTAACTGAGGCGCGTCTCCGTGAGCGATTTCAGGTACTGCTCCTGCCACGCGGGAGAGTGGAAGGACGCGTCGATGCCTCCGTCCGCGGACCGCACGGGAGGCGCGGGACGCTTATCCGCATCGTCCCCGCCCCCGAGGCTCAGGAAGTTACCGCCCTCGCTCTGCATTGTGATCGGCGGGGAAAGTCGGCGGGCGCTTTTCGGCAAAGTTTTTGGCGACGCTGAATTTTTTCACACCCAAACCCTCTCATCGTCACTTGCGTCCCTTCTTGCCCTTCTTCTTGCCGCCCGTGCCGCTCCCCCCCGCGGCCGCCGCGACGGCCCCCGCCTGCCCCGGCTGGCTCGTGAACTGTGTCAGGACTTCCTTGGGCGTGACCAGCCGTTTTTTCCACTCCGCGCTGCCCGGGACGCGCCCCGGGTGTTTTGGCACCAAACGCGCGATCTCGATCATGAGCGCTTTTTTCGTAGGAAACTCCTTCGCCAGGGGCGTGCCGTCTTCCTTCCTCAGCGTCACGCGCACGCGGCCCCGCTGCCAGAAGTCCCGGGGGTAGCTCTTATCCTCCACCGCGCAAGGCAGCTTGAGCGATTTCTCTAGCACATCCTTGATCTCCACCACGTTGGGCTGCTCGCACGCCAGGTGCTTCGGGATCCGTCGGCCCTGCTGCACCGAGCACTGGGAGTTTATGTACGAGGGGTAGATGCACACGCGGCGGTCGTGCTGGTACGTCCCGTCCGACGACTGCTCCGTGATCGTCGGCATCTCGAAGGCCTCTGACGATGACCTGTCGGGGCGACGAAGCGATGCGCGGAAAGGCGTGTCGCGGGCGCGCCCGGAGGAGTGGCGAGGGAAGCCGCGGACGATGCTATAGAAACAAAGGTTTTTCGTTCCTCACGACGTACCGTACGTATCGTTCCGAGGCGAGCGTTTTTCGACACTCTCGCGGGCGCGTCGGGTGGGATGGCGGACCTCCCGAAGTACGTATACCACCTGTTGCCCGGCAACGAGGATTCCCTGATCCGCGAGTGCCTCGTCCGGAGGCCGTGGTGGCGCCCCGCGGCGGTGCGCGCGGGCGGACACCCCGAACCGCATCATCTGTGGTTGGGCGTCAATGGCCAGAAGCTCGATTTCGCGCGGTTTCCCCCCGAGGGGCTCTCCCCTTCGATGTGCAACCGCCTGCGCAACAACCGCGAGGCGTGCGTGAAGACGCGTCTGGCGCTGAACCTCCGCCGGTACGGCGCGACTCTCGGGCGCAAGGAGGCCACGAATCTGCCCTGGGCGCCCACGACGTTCGTGCTTCACGCGGGACGGCACACCGAGGAGCTGGACGCGTTCCGAAACCACGCGCGTTCTTTTCGCGGTCCTTGGATCGTGAAGCCCGGCGCGTCCAATCGCGGGCGCGGCATCGCGCTTTTCCGCACCGCGGCCGCGGTGGAGAAGCACCTGGCAAAGCAGAGACGGGACGACGCGTTCGTCGCGCAGGCGTACCTGGCGAATCCGCTGTTGGTCCGCGGACGCAAGTTCGACGTGCGGGTCTTCGCTCTGGTTGCGCCCGACGGCGGCGCGTACGTGTACGGCGACGGCTACGTGCGGACGTGCACCACCCCGTACACGGTGGAGGACCTGGCCGACCTCTCAGCGCACCTCACCAACGACACCGTGCAGCGAAGTCTGAAAGGGTACGGGAAGCACGAGGACTGCAACAAACTCTCGTTCGCCGAGTTTCAGCGCGCTCTGGACGCAGAGCGTCTGGAGCGTCCGGAGCCGGACCGATCGCGGCGGATCGATTTCGCGAACGACGTGTG
>Ga0206682_10002493_pt1 | contig 16609 bp, 30 predicted proteins | sample M240m12015metaG_FD_155444 | JGI IMG/M metagenome (GOLD analysis project Ga0206682, IMG submission 155444) | Ammonia-oxidizing marine archaeal communities from Monterey Bay, California, United States - M2 40m 12015 | ecosystem: Environmental > Aquatic > Marine > Intertidal zone | place: USA...
TACTACCATTCGGTATTTTATATTGAAAATTTGCAGCACCTATACCACCAAAATTTTGAATTCTATATTCAAACTCATACCATGTATTTTTATCTAAAGTTGCCGTACCATAAGCCCATGTATTCCAACCATAATGTTTAGTAACTATATCATTAGTCTTCCCAATACCTTTAATCATAAACTCATGTGAGTCATCTGTGAAAGTTCTAAATGAATATACGCCTGATTTATTGGGTTTAAACCACCCAGAATAGATAATTGCATATCTTTGAGTACCCCATCTTGGTGGATTCCATAGTTGATAAGGAGTATGATTACCACCTCTTGGGCCTTGGTAACTTGTTATATCTATAGGTCCCCATGTATAGAGTGTAGTACCGCCATCGGCAACATTAACCATGTTATCAAATTCTGCATGGCTGTTAGCATTACCTGTATAATACTGACCTGATTGACTACCACCATAATGAGTCTTAAGTGAACGTATGTTTACTGTAGTCTGTGCATTTATAAAACCGCTAATTAACACTAATAAGAAAGCTAATCTTTTCATATAAGTAATTATTCATAAAAAAGAGGGCTAATGCCCTCCTTTATAAGTTACATTATTTTAGGTTACTTTCCCCTGTTGCCGAATACTTTACCGACCTCAGCTATTCCAAAAGCACCTAATACTATCCACACAAAGGAGTCGTATATAAATTCGTTTATTACTAAATCTGTACCGATGTATCCAGTTACTAGATCTGCTACTGCAAAAATTACCATCACAGCAAATGCTAGAAAACCAACTACGGACTTTTCGTTAATATTATTATCATCGTCAAATAAGTTCTTGAATCCCATTATTTTATCTTTAATATATTTAAACATAGTATAACATATTTGTGTGTAACGATTTAATAATAAATAGCTAAAAAAAAAGAGACCCGAAAGTCCCTTAATTCTTATAAATAAATCTCATCTTGCAATCCTGAGTAGAATCGCATGTCCACTAGTTTAAAGTGTGGGTCCTTCTTTTGGTAGGAATTCTGAGTTAACGTGCCCACATGACTTGCATGCAAATACTGGGATTGGTACGTAGCTTGGTTGTCCTGTTCCAGTAAGGATTCCTGAGGCTTTTCTGATAACGAGGGCTTGGTCGAAATAAGTATGGCCGCATTCATCACAAGTAACCGGTAAAGTCTGGTTATAATCGACATTGAGTTTATTGTTTTGCATTATTTTTTATGGTGTAGAGAGTATACTTGGTTAATCATATTTGACTTAGTAAGCTTATCTTCCATCTCTACTCCAAATTTCTCTTGGGAATGTTGTTGTAATTGCTTTTTTGTTAACGTACGAAGTTTACTCTTTGTAACTTTTCCTTTAAATGCATCAACTACTTCTTGAGCTTCTTCTAATACGTCTGCAATTTCTGCTTTAACGTTTTTTGCTCTACGCTTAATTTCTTTTGCTGTAGCTTTTACTTCTTCGATTGTTTCTTTAACATCCTCTATTGCCTCATCAGTAAATTGTTTTACGTCTTCGTAAGTGTCCTCTACCGCGTCTGGAATAAGGTCGTTGTCTCTGTCTTTGATTTTTCCAGCTCTTTGTAGTAATACTACCGCTAGTGCTGCAATTGCTATAACAGCTAAAATAACTAAAATTGTGTGTAACATGTTTTTTTTTGTTTATTAATAATTAATTTATATATGTATATATTCTTATAAATAGGCCATATATTCCTATTTTCTCTTAGTTCTCCTAGGTATTTTAATATATTTACCGTATTTAGATTCCATCTCATAATAAAATTCTACTAACGTACCTCTAGTTTTATTTACCTCTACTTCATATTGATCACTATCCATCTTGAAAACGTTAGTAAATTCCTTTTTTAAGTCTGAAAGTTTACGAGCTTCATCTTTTTCATGATCCTCTATTAATCGTTTTTTCCTAGCTCTATCAATAGATGTTTCCGAATGAAACTTTCCGTAATCTACTTCTCCTGCTGAAGTAATAGCAGCTTTAAACTTATCATTCATAGTATGATATACTAGTTCTACTTCCATAAGGAAAGGACCCATCTCATAGTCTCCATTTATCAATCTATCAATAAGAGGAGCTTTACTTCCTAATGCTTTATTTTTAGGAGTATAAGCACGCCACCACATAAATCTATCATATGGTTTTTTAAAGTAAATTTTAGATAGATCTCTCTCTATCTTAGCTCTACTAAACTTCGTCGTATAGGGTAGTTGTATATTCATATATTAAAGATACGAAAATTAATCCAATTATCCAAACATTAACCGGTTGAAAGCAAACTTAATTACTTTTTCATCATACTCAGTCAATAGTCTGTAAGCTTGAGCTTTTTGCTCTTCAGTTAGTTTGATGTTATTATCTCTATGCTTTGGCACGATTTTACCTTCACTTACTAACTCATTGTACTTCTTAATTGAATCACTCATAACTTTTATTTTTATGTTTATTTTTTCTACTGTATTTCTTTTTGTTCTTTTCCGGGGTCGGCATAATCAATGCTTGTTCCCATTCTTGAAAAGTAAGGTTCGTCTTCCTTATCTTTCTTTCCGTTCCACTCATCATTAAAATATTTAAATGTACTATCTTTTGTCATATAAATAAATATAAGAAAATTAATTATGTAAAACAACTAATTTAAAGTATTTATTATTAAACAATCCATGGCACGCATTTTATTTTTTCTTCTTCTTATTCCAACATTATCCTATTCTCAATTATTAACCGAGTACGACAAACAGTACCACTTCGCAGCAGGTGCTTTTGTATCTGCCGGCACCTATACCTTAGTTTACGCTAAGACTAAGAGTAAGAAAAAAGCTTTGATCTACTCCGTTGCTTCTTCTATCTTAATTGGTACATTAAAAGAAATTTCCGATAGCAGAGAGAAGGGGAATCGCTTTGATGGACGGGATTTATTAGCAACAACTTACGGAGGCCTCTCCATTGGAGTAACCTTCAACATATTCACAAAGAAAAAGCCCTAACCGTTTCCGGAAGGGCCTTTAATTAAATTCGCGCGTGTCGACTTCGTCGACGAGAGAGAGAAACGCCCCTCCCCCGCCTCCTCATCTTACTTAGTTTCTGCTACAGATGCTTTTCTATAGTCTGTAATCAATTTCTTGATTTCGCCTGCTGCTTTTCTAGCTCTCTGTTGAGATGCTTTCGTAGTTCCTGCATTGTTTTCTGCTAACTCATTAAAGTTTGCTTCAATTGCTTCGAATAATTCTTGTTTTTTACTCATAATTGTTTTCTTTATTATTTTTGTTTTTGGGTATGTCATTTCTGTACTTATTAACGTATCACCCTTATACGTCCATTTGTCTAATAGTCCATATTCATTTTTAAATGTCTGTACTCTTATATCGTCCATTACATTCCTAGCATTGATGGATCTATACCTGGTGCTTGTGGTTTGTTATCTTTCTTTTTATATACCACTGCTTCAGTAATTAACATAGTACCTGCTACTGATGCAGCATTTTCTAGTGCTAATCTAGTTACCTTCGTAGGATCAATAATACCGGATTCAAACATACCTACATACTTTTCTTCTCTAGGGTTATAACCTGACCAAGTATCTCCTCCTTCTTTAATAGTTTGTTCGATTCCTCCAATATCATCATTATTGTATCCTGCGTTTTGAAGAATTTTATAGAATGGTCTTTCTATTGCTGAAATAACTATATCATATCCTGTCTGATATTCTTGAGGTTGAGAGCCGATTGAATCTGTAAGTATCATTGCAGCATTCAAGAGAGCGATACCTCCACCTGGTAGAATTCCTTCTTCCAAGGCTGCTTTAGTAGCGTGGAGTGCATCATCAACTCTATCTTTCTTCTCTTTCATTTCTATTTCTGTCAATCCACCAACGTGCACTATTGCTACTCCGCCAATGAATTTTGCTAACCTATTTTGTAAAGTTTCAGTTTCGTAATTAGAACTACTATCGTCGATTTGAGTTTTAATTTCTTCTACCCTACTAACGATTGCATCTTCCTCTCCTTGAGCGTCTATAATCGTAGTGGTATCCTTTCCTACTGTTACCTTGTTAGCTGAGCCTAGCCAGTCTGCATTAAACTTATCTAACCTCATTCCTTTTTCTCCAGATACAACAGTACCTCCGGTCAGTATAGCAATGTCTTCTAACATAGCTTTCTTTCTATCTCCAAATTCAGGAGCATTTACAGCTGCTACACCTAGTATACCTCTCATCTTATTAACTACTAAGGTAGAGAGTGCTTCTCCTCCAATATCGTCTGCGATTATTAGTAGGTTCTTATTTTGAGATGAACATGCTTCTAAGATAGGAAGTAGCTCTTTTACCTGATGAATCTTTTTATCAGTAATTAATATCAACGGATTTTGAAGGACAGCCTGCATTGATGAATTGTCTGTAACAAAGTATGGAGACTTATAACCTCTGTCGAATTGAATTCCTTCGACTGTTTCTAAATATGTTTCTCCTGTCTTAGACTCCTCGATCGCGACTACACCATCTCTACCTACTTTATCCATGGCTGCGGAAATTAACTCACCCACTTCGGTGTCGTTATTGGCTGAGATTGTAGCTACTTGCTTAAGCTGCCCTTCATCCGTGATATCTTTTGATTCTATTTTTAAATACTCTACTACTTCTTTAACTGCAGAGTCTATACCTCTTTTAATGTCTACTGCATTTTGACCAGTCTTCATTCTATCTATACCTTCTGTAAGTATTGATTGTGCTAAGAGAGTAGATGTTGTAGTTCCGTCTCCTGCTTGGTCTGCTGTTTTAATAGAAGCTTGCTTAACAATCTGTGCTCCTAAATTTTCTACTTTGTTTGTTAGTTCGATTGATTTAGCTACTGTTACTCCATCCTTTGTAGAGATAGGGCTGCCTTGATCCTGTTCTATAATAACATTTCTTCCGGAAGGTCCTAATGTTGATGTAACTGCATCTGCTAATTTATCTACTCCGTCTGCTAATTTATTTCTAGCTTCTTTTGAAAATATAACTTTTTTACTCATTGTCTGATTCTTTTATAATTGCTAAAATTTCTTTGTCTGGTGTGATGAAATATTCGTCTCCTTCAAAGTCTATTCGTAGTGATCCTATCTTTGGGATTAAAACTTTATCTCCTACTTTTGCGTTCACTCTAATAAACTGTCCGAACTCTGACTGTCTACCGGGACCTACTGCAATTACTTCTCCCATTTCTGGTTTTTCTTTACCCATATCAGGTATTACGATGCTACCGTACATCTGCTCGTCCTCTTCGACGGCTTTTATAATAACTCTGTCATTAAAGGGTATTAATTGTTTTGCCATGTATAACTTTTTAGTTTAATATTTAATTAATATACGAATAAAAATGATAGGATCAAACTCGAGAGCGAAATAAAACCTATTTAATTTTCAAAGTTTTTAACTCTGAACCTTTACTAAAAGGTATACCAATTCGAAGAAGTCCGTTTTCAAATGAAGCTTCAGCTTTACTTAATTGGAACTTACTATCGATCTTCCATCCTAAATTAAAAGCACGTTTAGCTATACCTCTATGGTAAAACTTACTATCTAGCTCTGTTTTAGGTTTATCGTATATTACTCTAAGAATGTTTCCTTGAATTTGAATATCAATGTCCTCTTTATCGATTCCTGTACAGGCAATATCAATACTAATACCGTTAGGTGCTTCGTAGATATCAACAGGATGTGGGACTTTTGATTGTTCAATTGGGCGGAAATGCCCTTGGGATTGTAAAAAATTTCTGACAAGGATGTCAAAAGGGTTGTTGTTCAATAATTCTAATGTACTCATATCATTTTAAGTGTTGTGACGTCCTAAGATCGTCGGTTAATAAAAATAAAAAATCGCTCTCGAGTTGACCTTTTCATTTAATATAAATATAGTCGTTTTTCATTTTAATGTCCTTCTGCCCAATTATTTGCTATCTCTGGAGGTGCTTTTAAGGTCACACCAGGTAGCTTAGTAGTATTCTCCATTATCTCTTGTACGTAAGGAGCAAACATTTCAGCATCTTTTTCATCTACGTTAACTATCAATTGATCATGCACCTGTGCTTGACATAAAGCATCTATACCTAACTCTTTAGCTTTTTGATTAATCTTTAATGCTGCTCTGTTTACTACTGCTGCTGCTAAAGATTGAAGTTGAAAGTTAAGACAGTTATTAAGTCCATTACGGTAGTCTCTATATGCTTGAAGCACTACATCTTTCCCATATGTCTGCTCTAGTTCTTTTCTAAATCTCCAATCCATCATCTTATCTTGAAACTTAATATAAGTCTTCTGAACTTTAGGTAGATGTCTTACTCGACCAACATAGTTTTTAATATACCCATGAGCTTTTACTTGTAGTCTTGAATTCTCTCTCCATTCCTTAAGTTGAGGGAATCCATCTAGATAACCCTGCACTAAACGTTCTGCAGTTTTCTGATCTACTCCTAAGGTCATCTTTAAAGCATAAGCTTCCATACCATATGCAATACCTAGTGAATAGGCTTTTGCTTTATTACGTGCTGGTGCATCTAGTTTCTTTAAGTAGTTAGGAGCGCTTTTATCAGCTGAGACTCCATTAGGGAACCTAGCAGTATCTTCGTTTAGCTTTTCAGTCTTAATAGCAACTGTAGAATAAAAATCCCAGTTCTTATTAAAAATCTCCTGTAAAGCTTTATCTCCTGTTACTGAGGCAAAGCAGTGAGGTTCCAGAGATTCGTAATCGGCATCAATAACCTTTCTACCATTTCCAGCAATAAGAAACTTTCTTACTACGTTTACATACTTCATAATAATAGGAGCTTCTTCTCCTTCTTCTAGAGGTTTAGGTAGTTGCTGAGCATCAGATCCATAACGACCGGATACAGTTCCATTCTGCTTAAAGTAAAAATAGTACCTTCCATCCTCTTGACGGTCTCTAAATCTATCTACATAAGTAGACTTTATTTTTAGTAGCCTGTTATATACCCTTAAGTTCTCTGCCCATGGGTATTCTTTTGATAATTCCTTTACCATATCCATATCGAACTTAGCTCTTCCGGACTTAGTATTAGCTCCTTTAACTTTAGGTTCTATACCCATATACTTAAATACAATTTCACCTAAATGCTTTTTAGACTGTATATTGATATACTCTCCATCGTTCGACTCTTTCCACATTGCCATAGAAATTCTAACTTTTTCTACATCTTCTAAAATAGACTCATCACCATTTAGTAAAAACTCTTTAACAGTTTTTTCCTTATCGTTAGAAGGTTCGAAAGCTTCTATATTCTTTTGAGTAAGTGAGTACTTTCCAGTCTTTTCAGATTTAGGCAAAGGAATTGAATATCTAGTAATTAAGTTCTGTGCCCAGTTACCTTTATGCGATACAGGGAAGTTAGTCATAGCAGTTGCAACTACCCACTCTTTAACTTCTGAGATATCTAGTAAGGATTTCATTACTATCTTTTTATTCTCTTTTTGATCTATGCAAATCTCTCTATGTACTTTTTCAATAAGCTCTACATCTAAGTCAACTCCTGCTGCTTCCATAGGGACAGTAACTTCGCGGTAGATAGGCATTACTTCTTCTTCAAAGAAAAACTTCTCTAAACCTTCTTCTTTTAACTTCTTTAAATATAAATTACATATACGTAAAGTTAAATCCGTATCCGCTGATGCATACTTGCTTAGTATATCTAAGTCTGCTTTAAATATTTCATATAAGACCTTAGTAGTAGAACCTCCATTACTCTTAATAGATTCTTTTAGCTCTATCTGCTCTTTGTTAGCAGCTTCTTGTACATCTAGTCCTAGTTCCTTTTGGTTCATTATAGCAATAGACTTTAACCCGAAAGGGTTACCAAATCCAAATGCACCTTCTTCGTAGACAGTATGCACTAATAGACCTGTATCCACATAAACACTAGGTAGTAAGTCAACTCCGAAATAATTCTTTATAAATTGAACATCAAAAGAAGCATTATGAAATACTAATTTTTTACCTATAAGTAACTTTAATAAATTTCTAGATATTACCTCGGTGGATTTCCCATTTATTTCCTGCAATACTAGCTCATCTTTCTCATAATCAAAAACTAAAGTAGGTAAGTAAAACCCTACTCCTTCGTCTCCAGAAACAGACCATCCAATAATTTTATTCTTACGAGGATTAAGTCCTGTCGTCTCAGTATCGACTGCTATTACATCTGAGTCTAAGATATGTTGATGTAGAAGTTTTAAGGTCTCTTCATCTTGAACCGTATAGTACTTTTTTTCTAATTGCATATATAACCGTTTTATTTATTTAATAATATACGAAAAATTATTCAGAGTAAAAAATTCTTGAACAGCTTTCTTTCCGTCTTTAATATTTAATTTATCTTGATACATTTTTTCAATTGTATCCAATCTAGGAGTATAATCTACTTCTATATCATCATCCATTTGAGTAATCTTTTCATCAAATGCTCTTGCATAGATTTCAAACTCTCCACTAAACTCCTTCAGAAATTCATGCATTGCTGGTGATAACCATCCTGTATTTGCTCCTGATCCTTGTGGGTAGTTTCTCCCTATCCTCTGATAGCATTTCTGTGAACATCCTACTTTAAAGAACTGTTGGGTTCCGGAAGGTGCTTTGTATACAATAAGGTAAATTAACCTTTGCATAGGAAAGTCTTCTGGGTTCATAGTGATACGGTTTTTTGTATCTCTTCTAACTTTTAATTTTAAAAAGTACTTATATCTATTTGCTTCTGTGATATGCTCTGTTAAAGCTCTTGAACTCTGTTCTATCTCTCTTGGAAGAACAAACGAATCTAAATACTTAAAGTTTTTTGGTATCATAATTTTATTTATTTTAGTAAATATTATGAGTTTTAGTATTAAGTACCGAAGTGATTAAATCGTCGCAAACCTCAGGAGATATTTTTCCGGATGATAATAGATCGTAGATAACTGTTGATAATGTTTCGTGTGAGTGAGAAATTACTCGAGAGTTTAATGAAGTCATAACCTTTATTTTAATTATTAATATACCTTAATATAAGAAAAATAACAATAGGATCCAACTTTTTCTTTAATATTCTCCGTAAAGATCAAACTTTTCTGGTACCGGTTCTTCTATGGTAATCTCCTCAGTATTTATAGCGAATAATTTACCATTCAAAGGCTCTAATCTATAGTGACCTTTAAACTTAGTTTTACGCATATATTGGGTAAGGGTAGGTACTAAGCCATCAATAAGGTTTTCCTTATCAATGACTAGTTCCCATTTATCCCCTGGAGGTACTCTTTCTGCTATAAGTTCGTTATGCTCTACTATTTCTTTTTGCATCAAAATATTCTTTTAAGAATTCTTTTCTATATAACATTACCTTACCTGTGTAAGCTTTATTACTTATCTCTCGTACACTTGTTGGTTCTTTTTCTCTTAATGCTGTTTTATATACGTCTTTTCCTAGCTCAGGACCTGCTTTTTGTCCTAAGTAATCAAAAAGTGAAAATGTTGCATCTAGTACTGATTTTCCATTAAATTTTAAACTAGCAAGTTCTTCCTGTAATTTTTTATTTTCCATATTATTGTCTTAAAGTTTTTTCTATTCTATAATCAGTATGTGTAAAGAAATCAGGGATAAATCTTGAATGCGTAGCTCTAATAGGATTAATATCTAAACCGCCTCGTCTAGTATACAAACATGATACCATTAAATCTTCAGGTTTATAAGCATCCATTAAATGTTTAAATACCATCTCACATATCTCTTCGTGAAAGTGACTTACAGTTCTATGAGATACTATATATTTTGCTACTGAATCAGCTGCTGGTAAATTTTTACCGTTCATTCTAATAAATACATCTCCCCAATCAGGTTGATTAGTAACTCTGCAATTAGATCTTAATAAGTTAGATCTTAATCTCACTTCTTTTGGAGTTTCAGAAGTATCTTCAATTAATAGCTGAGAAGCATCAGATTGAAAAGCTGTAAAGTCTATTTGATCTAAATCTACTATTTCACCTAAATCTTTATATCCTTCAAAAGACAATGCTTTTCCGTCATCTATATCACTGTAAAAACTTACTGTTGTATCTGTCTCTAATAACTTATCTAAATCTTCTTTTACTCTTGCCTCTATTACAGCCATACAGTCCGCTGCATTATCTCCTATTCTAGTCATATTAAAAGAATTTAAATACAACTTAATAGATTTAGATTCTACGTGATGAGATGAATCAGAAGGGCATACAATTTTTAACATTCCTGCTACTGGTTGACCTTTAGTAGTAATAGCTGACACTTCGTAACAGTTCCATGTATCAACTCCTACAAAATCCTTATCAGTTAACCCGTAACCTTCTCTATTCAAATATCGAGGAACTTTAACTAATAGGTCGCTATTGTACTGGTCGGAGTATCCATCTCCACCTACTTTACCTAAATGCTTTCCAGCAATTTCTACTACCTTGTCGTAATTTTTTACTTTTTCCATTTTATCTATTTTATTATATAATCAATCCACTTTGTTCCTTTTGTATCTATATTCGGAAATTCAAATACTCTAGTTTTATTCCCAATCGTAATTGTCTTTCTAAACCCTGAAGGTACTGTTGCACCAGTTGGTAGGACTATTTCTTCTCCTTCAAATAGCACATCTACTCTTACTTTTACATCTACGTCAAAGAAGTTAGCTGCTGCTCTTTCAAAAGATTCTAATTTACTCCATTGCCCTCTATTTAACCCTTGATGCTGTAAAGCAGAGTTAAGGTAAGAAAAGGTTTCATATAGCATTCCTACATTACAACTAAATGTTGCGGCTGGCGCTAGATGACCTTTATCGTATATGTTATCTTTATAGTCTTCATCATCTGATGTTATAATCATATCCGGTTCCCAGAAGTTCATACCTTCTCTAGAAGCACCTCCATTAGGGCATATAACTGTATACTCAACCCATAATGGTTGCTGTCTTTGCTGGTCGTACTCAACTGTAAATATATCTGTTTTAATTATCTGTGCATTAGCAACAGTTGTAGTAAATATTAAAGTATAAAATACTAATGCTATTCTTAAAAACCAATCTACTGTATTTGCTTTTTTCATATTACTTTATAAATTCCATTATTTGTTCTACTCTTTGCATAGGAGAACCAGTTATAGTTAAATAAGGTTGACGTACTCCGTCTAATACTGCTTTAAACTCACCATCTACCTCTTTTCTCCATTCCTCACTAATACTCCTTACTCCGTCATCTACAGAATCAAATTCAATAGGGAAGTATATATAATGAGTATATTCGCCTTTTACTCTATTCCAAGTATCTTCTATATAATTGAACGCATAAGAAGATATTCCTTTCATAAACTTAGAGTAAACTAATACATCCATATAACATCTATCTAATACTAAATTATAAGGTTGAAGTAAAGCCTCTAAATGAAAGCTACTAATAGCTAACTGAGTAGCTGAAGTACCTTCTTCGTTAATCGGGAATCCGTAACTACCTACAGTTCTAGTAGATTCGTTTACGAATTCATATTTAGGTAATTTATTTTTTAATAATTCATATACAGTAGTCTTACCTGTACTACTTGCTCCTACTAATGCTATTCTTTTTATCATAAAACCCTTTTATTTAATATAAGAAAAAAAATGTTATAAACCAAATACTTTTCTTAAAAATTCATTCCACATATACAGAGACCTGTCTTTAAATACTTCCCACATTTCTTCTTCTGATATATTAAAAGCATTAAATCTTTCCTCTGCTAGTATTTTACCTTCGTCTACCCCTGGATCTACTTTATGAAGCACACATCCCATAACTGGGTATTTTCCTTTAAATGCTCTAATCTGTGGATCCTTACCTTTAAGTTCTGGGTATTCAGTTATTAATCCTGGATGTCCGTTAAATATGGAAAATCTCTCACATACTTCTTTCGGCATAATACGCAACCATCCGTGTAAGGTAATTATTGCTTCCGGAAAGTATACTAATACTTCTTCATAATCTTCTAAAGTAGGTTTATTAGGTAAGGTAAAAAAACCTTTTTCTACTATTCTAGGATCTATTTCTCTAAGACTTTCAGGTCTTTCGTTAGTATAAATCCTATCAGGCCATTTACCAAGTGACTTAGCTAAATCAGCTATTTCTCCTCCTGTTTGACTAAAAAATGCAATCCATACTTTAGTTCCCATTAGTAAACCATTTAAACTTTTGAATATTATTTAGAATTAAATTAGTATCTTCTATATCTGAATTAATTAGTTCGTGTAATTTTTGTCTTTCTTTATCCCAGAGACCGTCTGTACCGTATGGTATACCTTTTATACCGTGCACTACAGGGTTAGAAGTATCCAAAGAATAAATCCAATCGTAGTCTGAGTTCTTATAAAAAGCAAATTCCTGAGGTAATCCACATCCTAGTAGGTGATGAGGTTTATGTACATTAATCACACCGTCTCTACGTAAATCTCCTAGTAACTTAACACGTCCTAGCATCCAACTAACGTACTTGTTAGGATGAGGACATGACTCAGTATAATACGAGTAGTCAAATGATATAGCTATCATATCTACATCTGCGACTTTATTCATATAGTTGTAACAGTCTACAATTTCATCATAAGTTCTACCTTGCACGACTCCTATCTTTCCGCTATGTTCATATCCGTAGCCCTTATTATTCCAATCCTCCATCTGATCGCATGTTTTATCAGCATCTTCTAAAGCATCTGGAACTATGTACCAGGTAGGTTTGATTTCGTTCACCCATTTATTAAACTTAATAGCATCAAAAGCCTCTTCTAACTCAAATATAGAATTATCTAAGATTACCTCTCTACCATTAGCTATTGCGTTTTTAAATTGCTTTAAATATTCCTCATCTTCTTCAAACAGATGAACTAAGGCGTAATCATAATCTGTAAATTTCTGTACTTCAGAAAAAATACTCTTAGGACTCTCGTGTGCTATTTTTATCATATATTATCTTTTAGTTTTGATAAGTCTGGGTTAAGACTTGTTAATTCTCTAGATAGTGTTTCTATTGCTTGATTTATTTGAACCATTTGTGCAGCATCAAATGCTTCTTGTATTGCTTTCACAGCTATACTGTACGGTATCATTTCCATCTGGTGGCTTTCTATGAATACTTTATGGTCCTCTAAGTTAATCTTACTGCTCATTGAAAAATTGTTTAAGGTTGGGTCTAAAGTAATTTATACTTTTCATTACTTTCATATCTCTTGATCGGTAGACAATATACCGTCCTTCCGTAACCTTTTCAAAATGACAGGCCTCACCTTGTTCCTTACTTCGTTGGCTGACACTCTGTATGGCTTCTTCTTCAGTTTTACAAGCTTTAGACATATTACTTGCTTGTACTTCTTGATATGCTGGCCATATCTGATTCTTAAGGCCGTGTAGCATAGTACCGTTCCCAAGGGAAACATAAGCAATGTCGCACAAAGCATCCAAAACTTCCACAATGTCTCCGTTTTCGCAAGCTTCTCTATATTCTTCAAGTTCTTCGAGTATAAAGTCATATACGAATTGCCACTCTTTTTTAGCTGGTATATTAGGTTCATAGTTATTAGGTTTACCGAACGTATCATTAAATATTTCTACCTCATCCACGAAAGGGACTGAAGGGGCAAATAATACTTCGTTATTTTCTTCGTCAAATAGTGATAATTGTTTTCCCATTGTTTTAGTGTTTACAAATTGATGCTAATTCTATGTTCTTGTAAAACTCTGCTTTTGCAGAATCTTCGTTTAAAAATGCTCCTGTTAATTTAGCTGTTTGCATTGAAGCTCCTCTATGCTTAACTCCTCTACATGATACACAAGCATGAGTTGCATTAATCTGCACTGCTACTCCTAGATTTCCTTCACATATCTTATCTACAGCATTATGAATAGCTACAGTTAATTGTTCCTGTATAGCTCCTCTTCTACCGAATTGCTCTACTATTCTATTTAACTTAGATAATCCCACTACTTTACCGTCTTCTGAGGCTATATATGCAATACTGACTGTACCGCTAATCGCTTGATGGTGGTGTGAACACATAGAGGTTACGGGTATATTACTTTCTTGTACAATACCATCGTATCCATCTGATGGGAATGCTGTGATTCTATCTAAAGGGTTATACCTTCCTGCCCATAGATCATTTACGTAAGCTTTAGCTACTCTAAATGGAGTATCTGATGAGTTAGGATCTTCTTTATAGTCACAACCTAGAGCGGTTAAAAAATCTGCATAAGCCTTTGCTGCTCTTTCTATAATTACTTTCTTTTCATGTTCAGTTAACCTTGCTTCAGGTCCTTCTAATTCTTGCTTTGCAGCTAGCTGACTTGATATACCGTTTGCATATCCTGCTTTTACTAATTCTGTTCCGTCTATAAACTTTTTAGGCATAATATTTAATTTGTTTTATTGAGGTTCTACGACTCATTTGTTAATACAATATACGATTTTTATTTTAATTATCCAAATAATCTTGAATAGGTTTTGCATTTTCTTTTTCCCAAGGGTATACTACCCAGCCAAAATTATCGTCGATTTCTTCTGCGTAATATTCTGGTTTTGCTTTTGAAGATGTTTTATAATGTAAAGTAGCAAACTTTGGGTTAAACATTTCATCTCTCCATTTCAGTATTGTTTTACCGCTATCAGCGATATCGTCAATAATCAATAACCTAGGGTAGTGGTCACTTTTATACTCAAAATAAGGAATATCAAATCTATGTGAATACATTATAGCTAAAATAGTTCCTCCTCTAGGAATACCCGTTACCATGTCTATCTCTCCTTTGCTTTTTTCATGTATGATATCTAAGAGTCTATTAATATCATCCCATGTTAGAAATACTTTTTTTACTCCCATGTGTTATTCATTACCCAGTTACCAGTAGAGTAATTTGCTGTAGATCTACTACCTACTGATTGTAGCTTCTCTTTTAAGTGGTCCCATTGTTTAGGAGTAATATTATAATGATGTACTCCTTCTGCGAAGCCTCGTAACCATTCTATAAATTGTGATTCATTCATTTTCTATATAACTTTTTAATTTATCTATTAATACTAATACTTCATCTGGTTCCATTGTTATGGCACAGCAAGTATTTACGTTTTCTGCTACTTCTTCTAATACCTCTAAAGCTTCGTCTTTAGTCATTCCACTTTCTTATTATATTCCAAACTATAAAAGCATTTGCTATAACTGCTTGAAGTACTATTAGAGTTCGTATTAAAGCTATTTTATCTGCTTCTTTTTTATCTCTACTAGCTTTTTGACCTAAAGCGTTTGCCCATAAATGCCAGAATCTATTCATGTTTATACTTCACGTTGATCTTCAAAAGCAATAATATGAGGTCTCCAAGTCATTCTATAACCATTATCTCTAACCCAATCAAATAGAATAGGGTAAGATTTAAATAATGCTTCTCTTGAATCTCCAGCAGGCATAAACCATACTTTATCTTGAGGTACATCCATAATCTTAATAAAATTAAGTATTTCTTCTAGTGCACCTTTATCTTTACCGTCCCATACAGGTTTAATATGATAATCTGAATGGTATGATATTGATTTTGATATTGCATCATAATTAAGTCTAAGCTTATTATGTCTATCAACCATTCTCTGATCTGTGATTGCTCCTTGAGGTGTCTCTACCCCAACGATTGGAACAGAATTGCTAAACTTAGGAGAGATAGATAACAGATTAATAGGATAGTCAGTGGGGAGGAAATGACTTCCTTCAGTTTCGATAGTAATAAAAATATTATTTTCATGTGCAAAATGTGTTAATTCATTTACTAGGGCTGGATGCATTGTAGGAGATCCTCCGGTTAACATCATTTCCTTTATATGAGGATTTTTCTCATACATTGCAATAATGTCTTTAAAATTAAAATGTCCTTTTTCTGGATGTATGCTTGTATACCAGCTATCACACCATCCTCCTTCACCGAAATAGCATCTATGAGTACAGCCTGTTGTTCTAATTACTACTGTTGGATAACCTGCTCTAGATCCTTCTGATTGTACTGCTGTATATATTTCTACGATAGGTAAATTCTTATCGTAATCTTCTATCCTTTTTAACTGTTTATGCGACATAGTAAGCTGCGTTTTTTCCGTGTTCCATGAATTTTACTTTAATAACTTCTACTCTACCTTCTGTTTCTTTAATAACAAATTCATTTACTTTATTAAAGATGTACTCTGCAAATTTCTCTGCTCCGGTTGCTGGGATTATTCTTACTTGAGCTGCGCCTGCATCTCCCATCTCTATAAAAGCATTTTTAAATGGATCATCTTCAGCCACTATCAAGGTATGGTCGAACATGAAATCCATCCACTCTTTAGGTGATTTTCCGTCTATCTTGGTAGTTGCTCTTTTCATACCTCCAAAGTCCCAAACCCAGTTTCTTTGATCTAATTTTCCTTCAAAATATATTTTAAAAGATATACCATATCCATGTACAAACCTACAGTGTGTTGTTTCTGCTGTGTGTTGACGGAACACTGTACTAAACCCGTCAAAAACTTTACTTGATTGAAATTTTCCCATAACTTATTTTT
>Ga0206682_10002494_pt1 | contig 16593 bp, 27 predicted proteins | sample M240m12015metaG_FD_155444 | JGI IMG/M metagenome (GOLD analysis project Ga0206682, IMG submission 155444) | Ammonia-oxidizing marine archaeal communities from Monterey Bay, California, United States - M2 40m 12015 | ecosystem: Environmental > Aquatic > Marine > Intertidal zone | place: USA...
AATGCTGCTGACGCTATTGCTGGGGGCGATGTTATTGTCCTTGCTAACGTGTCGTATTACGTTAAGTCAGTTGATGGTACTACTGTCACACTTGCACAAAAATATGCTGGAGCGACTAATGGTACTTTATCGGGTGCCAAGCGTCGTACACCACCAAAAGCACTGTCTGATTTTGTTCTGACACGTGCTACAGACCACCAGTCTTCTGTGGATACACAGATTGTTGCTGTAAGTCTTGCTGAAGCACAACTTTCTACTAACAAATCACGTGGTATTAGTAGTCCTGGATGGTGGGCATACAGGACATACACAGATGCCTCTGGTACTACTCGCCATAAGTCAGAATTGATTGCATCTTATAAAGATGGATCTGCTATTAGTGGTGACTTTACTGATGACCTTGTTGCTGGAGATGCAGCATCTGCAGTAGCAATTGGTACACAACCTGCTAATGCTTCTGTTGCTGCCAATGGTTCTAACACAGCAACCTTCACTGTTTCTGCTACCAAGACTGGTGCTGGTTCACTTACCTATCAGTGGCAGGTCAGTACAGATGAAGGTGCTTCCTTCTCTGATATTTCTAGTGCAAATGCAAACAGTGTCACAACTGCTGCAGTTGTTGCTGGTGATGATCAGAACCAGTACCGAGTTAAGGTTGGTACAGATGCAGGTGCTACCGAGCTTGTCTCAAGTGTTGCCACGCTTACAGTTACTTAATGTAAAATGAAATTCGATGAATTGAACCAGGATAACTGGATCCTTTTTGCTATTAAAAATTATGATAACCCGAATTCGGTTACTTATGAAGATTTTGAAAAAGATCTAAATAAGATTAAATATATTAAGAGATTATTTCGTCGTTATGAAACACATAGTGAATTGAAAACTCATTTAATTCTTAATCATATCATTGTGATGTATAATGTGTTTGGTGATGCTGCAACTCCTCTATTATTTTATAAAATAGAGGCAACACATTGGCCAGCATTAAAAGCATTTATGTTGGTTTTGAATCGTTTACCCTCAACCCTTAATAAGGAAATTGATCCAGAATGTCTTCAACAACTGAACCTAATATGAATGAAATGATGGCTGGGGATGGATCTGGCTTGTCTATGCCACCTGCTTTTGTTTTTGTTAATACAAAAGCTCATCGTAAGTATAAGAAGAAGGATAAGGATAAGGTAGATGGTCGCACTACAGGTGCAAAAACAATGCTCTCTCGTATTACTAAAAGGAAAATGAAGAAAGAAGAAACTATACCTGCTGGATATACTGCAAGGGTTGATATAGAATCTATCGAACCTATTATTTCTGAAGGATCTCCTTCTGAAACTGAACGTGCTCAAAAGCAAATTGGGCAGATGAAGAAACTTAAGAGGCAGAAAGGTCTTCAGAAGAAACGGGATGAAGCAAAGAAAGGTATGCAGGACAAGACTAAAGAGATGGATGTCTTGATGAAAGCAAGGATGTCAGACTTTAAGAAGAAAGCATCTGATCAAACAAAGAAAGCATCCACACAAAATAATTCTTATGAACCAACTGAAGGTGAAGTTATGACAGAAACTACAGCAACATATGATGATGTTATTAAGGTTGCATTAGAGGTAGCAACCAGCGAACTAAATCCAGCAGGAGAAGCATCGTTCGCTAAAATAAAATTTGATGATGGATCAGAACAGAACCTTGATAACTTTTCTGCGAAAAGAATCTCTGCTTGTTATGCTCAATTAGATGATGATCACAAAACACAGTTCCAAGCTTTGCTTAATAAAGATGCCTCTACATATCAGAGTGCTCTTGATTTCGCAATCCGCAGCGTTTAATGTCACAGGATGTTAATAGTGCCATCTTAGAGAGGCTAGAGAAGATAGTTACTAGTCTTCAAGACAATTCAGTCAAGATGGGGCAGCTGTTAGCAGTCCATGACGAGAAACTGGATAAGCAGGACAGGATAGATGCTGTCTTGTTTGAAAAGATAGAGAGTATGCATCGTGCTCTTGATCGTGAGGCAACCCTAATAAAGGCAGGATGTGAAAGAGATATCAGAAAGGTTGACGATCGTCTTAGACTTATTGAAAAGAAGATGTGGAGTATTTTTGGTGCTCTTGCTATTATATCTTTCCTCGTTAGCGTACCGGGGCAGAGAATAATGTCATCCATTGCTCCGTCAGCATCCTTGACATCAGGTAACTAGTCTGTTATACTGGCGTCATAAGAACCGAGTGAATGAGTTTTATTGACGCAAAATATATAACTCTTGTATCTGGCCGACTGACATTGTTTAGTCGTAAGAAGGATGGATTGTATAATTTTAGATGTCCTTACTGTGGTGATTCACAGAAGAAGAAGAATAAGTGTCGGGGATATATCTTCCGAATGAAAAATGATTATGTATACAAATGTCACAATTGTGGTGTTGGTAGAACATTTACAAATTTTCTAAAGGATCAGGATATTTTACTCCATGATCAGTATATTATGGAGAGATATAGGGAGGGACTTACTGGCAAAAATAGTCAGACACCTTCTCCTAAGTTTGACTTTAAAAAACCTGTCTTCAAAACAAAAAAGAAGATAGATCTGCCAAAAATTTCTGATCTAAATAAATCACATCCAGCGAGATTATATCTAGAAAACCGTAGGATAAAAGACATAGATCGCTTCTATTATACCGAGAGGTTTAAGGAGTGGACTAACTCTTTAAAGAAAACATTTGATGATATGCGAGGAGATAATCCACGTATTATTATACCAATGTATACGGTTGATAATGAGTTGTTTGGTTTTCAAGGTAGGTCCTTGTCACCAAATACAAATATGAGATACATTACAGTAATGTTAGATGATGACCACCCTAAATTATATGGACTTGAAACAATCAACAGACTACACCCAGTATACATCGTCGAAGGACCTTTTGACTCAACGTTCATTCGCAACTCGATTGCTATGTGCGGAGCTGATATTCATGTTGATGGTATCGGGATTAGCAGCCCTGTGTGGGTATATGATAACGAACCAAGAAATCCAGAAATCGTCAAACGTATACAAACTACTGTCTCCACCAAGCAAGCTGTTGTGATCTGGCCATCAGATATAAAACAAAAAGATATAAATGATATGGTTCTTGCTGGACATGATGTTCAGTCTATAGTAGAATCAAATACCTTTTCTGGATTAGAAGCAAACCTCAAATTAAACACCTGGAAAAAGATATGACGAACGGCATTAATGTTGTTAAGAGAGATACATCGGTTACGGCACTAAACTTAGATAAAATTCATAGGATGGTTGAAGATGCCTGTGAAGGATTGGCAGGAGTATCTGCTTCGCAGGTGGAAATTCAATCTGGTTTGCAGTTTTTTGATGGCATTACTACACAAGATATCCAAGAGATTCTTATTCGATCTGCTAATGATTTAATTTCATTAGATAATCCTAACTACCAATTTGTAGCAGCACGTCTGTTGTTGTTTGGTATTCGTAAGGAAACATTTAATAAGAATGTATGGAAGGATGGTATGCCATCTATATTTGATGTTGCTGCCTATAATGCTACAGTTAATGAAGTTTATGATGAAGAAATATTAGATAAGTATTCTGAAGAGGAATGGCAGAAGATAGATAGTTGGATAGATCACGATCGTGACTATTTGTTTACATATGCTGGATTACGGCAAGTTGTAGATAAATATCTGGTACAAGATCGTAGTACTGGGGAAATCTTTGAGACTCCACAGTACATGTATATGATGATAGCAGCAACGCTGTTCGCAGAATACCCACTTACAACACGTTTAGATTACATAAGGAAATATTATGACGCAATCTCAAGACACCGAATTAACATCCCCACCCCGATCATGGCGGGAGTACGGACCCGTATTCGTCAATTTGCTAGCTGTGTTCTGGTTGATATTGATGACTCCCTCGATAGTATCTTTAGTTCTGATATGGCTGTTGGCAAATATGTCGCACAGAGGGCTGGTATCGGTCTTAATTCGGGACGAATCAGAGGAATCAACTCCAAAATCAGAGGAGGAGAAGTACAACACACAGGTGTGGTCCCCTTCCTCAAAAAGTTTGAGTCAACTGTTAGATGTTGTACTCAAAATGGCATCAGGGGTGGATCGGCAACTGTCCATTTTCCTATCTGGCACCAAGAAATCAGAGACATCATCGTCCTCAAAAACAATAAAGGAACAGAAGACAACCGAGTCAGAAAGTTAGACTATAGCATACAGATTTCTAAACTATTTTATGAACGTTTTATCGAGAATAAGGAAATCTCCTTATTTTCTCCCCATACTTGTCCTAACTTGTATGAGAGTTATGGGACCGATTCTTTTGATGAGTTATATTGTCGTTATGAAGATGATGAATCCATCCCCAGAACCACAATTGGAGCACAAGAACTCATCCTCGACCTTCTTAAGGAACGTGCCGAGACTGGTCGTATTTACATAATGAATATCGACCATTGCAATAGTCACTCATCCTTTAAGGATAAGGTGTACATGAGTAATCTTTGTCAAGAGATTACTTTACCTACCACACCCATTCAACATATTGATGGTGAAGGTGAAATTGCATTGTGTATTCTTTCTGCCATCAACGTAGGTACACTACGTAAACTTGATGACTTAGAAGAATTGTGTGACTTAGCAGTACGTGGTTTGGAAGAACTTATTGATTACCAGAACTATCCTGTTCTTGCTGCAGAAAAATCAACTAAGGCACGTAGGTCTATTGGTGTTGGGTTCATTGGACTAGCACATTTTCTTGCTAAGAATGGTGTTAAGTATGATGATCCTAAAGCATTGAAGTTGGTTCATGATTTGACAGAAGCATTTCAATTTAATCTTCTCAGATCTAGTAATGAATTAGCAAAAGAGAAAGGAGCATGTGATGCATTTGATAGGACAAAGTACTCAGATGGTATCCTTCCCATTGATACATATAAGAATGATGTTGATGAGCTAGTATCTAATGACTTACTATGTGATTGGGAGACTTTACGGAGAGACATACAGTCCGATGGGCTTAGGCACTCAACACTGTCGGCACAAATGCCATCAGAGAGCAGTTCCGTTGTGTCAAATGCAACAAATGGAATCGAACCACCCAGAGACTACCTGTCCATTAAGAAGTCAAAGAAAGGGCCTCTTAAGCAGATTGTTCCATCGTATGGGACTTTAAAGAATGCTTATACGCTCCTTTGGGATATGTCTGGGAATACTGGTTATATTAATATTGTTGCTGTTATGCAGAAGTTCTTTGATCAAGCGATTTCTGGAAATTGGTCCTATAATCCGGAGCATTTCAGCAACGCTGAAGTTCCTGTTAGCGTAATGGCACAGGACTTACTGACAACCTACAAGTATGGTTGGAAGACTTCTTACTATCAGAATACATATGATGCTAAGAAAGATGTAGATGAACCAGCACATCCCATTGGATGGCATGATGATGTTGATGAAGATAAACTAAAACAGGTAAAAGATTTGTTAGATGATATATTAACTACAGAGGAGGAGGATTGTGATGCCTGTAAGCTCTGATATGAAAGGAATGACAGTATTTAATACAAACAAAGTCAATATTCTTAAGCAACCTATGTTCTTTGGTGCTCCATTGGGAGTCCAAAGGTATGATGAATTTAAGTATCCAATTTTTGAACGGTTAACACAGACACAGTTAAGTTATTACTGGAGACCTGAAGAAGTTTCTCTTCAGAAAGATCGTGTTGATTATCATAGTCTTCGACCAGAACAGAAGCATATCTTTACTTCTAATTTGAAGTATCAGATCATGTTAGATTCTGTACAGGGTAGAGCACCTGGCATGGCATTCATGCCGTTTGTTTCTTTACCGGAATTAGAAGCATGCATGAACATCTGGCAGACTATGGAGATGATTCACTCTAGGTCATACACGTACATCATTAAGAACGTGTACCCAGATCCCACTGAAGTGTTGGATACCATCATTACCGATGAACGGATCCTTGAGAGAGCACGAAGCGTCACAGAGGCATATGATGAGTTCTTAACGGTGGCAAATGAATGGGGTTCTAGTAACATGTGGAGGAAGGATTGGAAAGGATCACCATCTTCTGACTGGCACATGAAAGATGTGAAAACAAAATTATATCTTGCTGTCATGAATGTGTATATTCTAGAAGCAATTCGTTTTTATGTGTCATTTGCATGTTCTTTTGCCTTTGGTGAGTTGAAGACCATGGAAGGTAACGCAAAAATCATTAGTTTAATTGCACGAGATGAGTCGCAACACATGACTGTCACTCAGAATATTGTAAAAAATTGGGTTAATGGTGATGATCCTGACATGATAGATATTGCTAAGGAACAGGAAGAGAATGTCTATCGTATGTTTGAAAAATGTGTACAAGAAGAAGAAGTTTGGGCAGACTATCTCTTTAAGGATGGTAGTATGATTGGATTGAATGCTAAACTTTTACGTAAGTATGTTGAATGGATTGCTAATCGTCGTATGAAATCCATAGGATTGAAACCTATATATGATGTACCTATGTCACACAATCCTCTTCCATGGACTGCACATTGGTTGTCCTCTAAAGGACTTCAGGTAGCACCACAAGAGACTGAAGTAGAGTCTTATATTGTTGGTGGTATCAAGCAGGATGTGGAGAAAGATACTTTCGCTGGATTTAAATTATGAAGAAACCTTTAGCATCATATTTAGAACTCTTGGAACAACAAGATAATCTAAAGATGACACAGGAATACTGGTGGACTAAATTAGATCAAGATCAAATGCTGAAAGTGATGCAACAATTTTGTTGGGATAATAGTATTGATTTTAATATGATCAATTGGGCTGATTTTCTTAACGGTAATAGTGTTACCAATGAGGTTCTGTGGAATAATGACTAGATATGTTAAACCTTTATTGTGGTTGGTAAATTTAGATGACCAAATCCGAAGAATGGCGAGAAGAGTACCAAGGGATGAAAGTCCTGTCCAAGTACCAAGTAGATTTGTTGACGAACGGCCCGAAGAGTCTATCTCAGAGCTGGATGATGGGAGCAATGTACAGCGATTGGAAGAAGAAGAAAGGGATACAGGATCCAGAACCACCAAATTGCCAGTCAAGTCTGAAGGAGTTCCTTCAGCAGACGAAAGATCAAGGAATTTAATATCGGATCCTTGGTTATGAAAACACAGAGTGCTAAAGGAAAGGGTCGTCGTCTTCAGCAATGGGTACGAGAGATGTTGATAGAGATTTTGGATGTACATCCAGAAGATCTTGAGTCTAGATCTATGGGTGCTGGTGGTGAAGATCTTATTATGGCCCGAGCAGCAAGAAAAAAGTTCCCACATTCTATAGAATGTAAGAACGTAGAACGATTAAATGTCTGGGATGCATATGAACAGGCATGTGCTAATGCTGGTGACTACGAACCGTTGGTTGTTATAAAGAAGAATAGAAAAGATCCATTGGTTGTAGTTGATGCTCAATATTTTATTAAACTATTTGAGGATAAATAATGTGGAATCCATTCAGTAAAACTATGCCTGATAAAGAAAGTATTAAGGTTGATAATGAATCGGTTGGAAAGAAGAAAGGTACACTTGGTAAATTAAAGGATAAGATTCTTCCTGATTCGTCAGAACAAGCAGCGATCGTTTCAACAATGGTTAGACTTGGTGTATTGGTGTGGTCAGGTGGGATATTGACATTGAATTATGTTACAGTACCTGGTATACCACAGCAGAAAATTGATCCGACTTTTATAGCTTCAGTTTTTACAGGAGTTTTAGCTAGCTTCGGAATTCAGACCGCTTCTAAGAAGGGCGATGGCACAATGAAGATGGATGCTGCTGCTAAGGCTGCTGCTGCTAATGGTGGAGGAACAGTTCAGACTATTAGAGTTGAACAGATGCCACTTAAGATTATTGCTGCTGATATTCCACCTAATGATAAGAAATCAACAGAACCAGAACCTAAGGTTTAATATATCCCTTCTTTTCTAGAAATTCTCTAGTTAATGGAGTGGGTGGATATGTTTCCCACATAGGAATCTTACTAGCACATGATTTTAATGCTGTTAGGGTCATTCTTCCTTTTTCGTTCCCTGCCCAAAGTGCTTCTTGCTCCCATGGCTGGGAACTTTTTGGGTATGTACGTGCAGCAATATCTCTCCAGAACCAAGGAACATCTTCTTCGTTGTGAATAATAGCAATCATACTATTATCAATAGTACCTGCCATACAGTCTTGTGCTGCATGCCATCCTTCATGCTTCATAACACTAATTAGTGTGCTTGGATCACTCATATACAAGGAATTTAGAAAGAAATTATTTCCTACAGTATAGTATACTCCACGATTTGAAGATACAAAATATTTTTTGTGACCTAGAAAGACTTTAACTCCGAGTAAATCCAAGGTGCTGACGAGCTCATTAAAATGGTCAGCAACAACAGTGTAATTAGAATTAGGATAGCGATTTTCAATGTCTTTGATCGATGTTATCGGTATAACATTCTCTACACATTCTCTCATCATCATACATCCCATAGAGTCATGGGTGTTCCAACCCTTTACTTTAGGGTCAGCAACAGCAGTACCAGCAGTAACACCGAAAGTGACTGCTAGTAGGGCAATAAATTTTTTCATATAATCAATAAGCGAATTCTTCTACTACATCTAAAACTTTGTTGAGATATTCTTCTGCTCCTCGGCATTCTTCTGCCGACATGTCGTGCCTTTCGCATCGTTCATACAGTTCATTTTTAAGTTTGAATGCTCGTGCTTGCATATCAACTTTGTGCATTGCTCCGTTCATTTCTCTAGACCGACAACTACTAATTTTATTTATACGTAAAGTTTTTGGGTTTGGAGTTGCAATTATTAAGATTTAAATTTGAACATATAAATAGATCACTTGTCAATATTAAAATGATTCAAAAAATAGTAAATGTCATCGCAGTGTCGTCTGGTGTTGTATCTCTTGCCGTTATTGGCAGTGGCCTATATGTATATGTCAATCGAGATGCACTCATTGATGGAGTTAAATCACAGGTTATGGAAGCAGTTAGTGGATCTATTGGAGGTGCTTTAGGTGGTGGACTTCTCCCTGAACTTCCTACTGGTTCTAATGATCTTCCTGGTGGAGTAGGTGCTTTGGGTAAGGGACCTGGTGCATCTTCTGGTGGATTTGGAATCCCAACATTCTAAATGGATTTACAAAAGATGGCTACAATGGGAACAGCAGTTGCTGTTGTAGGTACTGGTACTGTGGTTGGTGGTGGTAGTGCTCTTGATAATATGCGTGGTGGACCAGAGAAGAGAGAAGGTGCTCGTGTTACTGAAATAAGAAAGATAGTACAAGAGGAAGTTGCCAATGCTTTAATACAAGCTTGGCCAACTACATCTGGACCTGTTAAAGGTACACCTGTCCCAACACAAAATTACAGAAAGCAAGTTCCACTGGAAAATGGCAACTGAAACTTGGGCTCAGGTAAGAACATACATGGATCATTCATGGGATGTTCCTGATGATCACTTTACAGAAGATGTATTATGTCATTGGAATGGTTTTAGAGGTTGTCTTACAGAAGATGAAAGATTTTTTGTAAGATGTAAAGGTGATTGGTCGCCTGATATATCGGACAGTGCTTTTGATGTTCCTAGTGGTGATCATGGGTTTCATGGTTGGAATCCTAAATGTTTTCTAACCATTTACTTTATCAATTGGAAAATAGAGCAAGCAAGGATGATTAGAGAACGTGGAACAACACCTGTGTTTGTAGAGAAGAAAACTTCTTCTCAATTAAGAAGAGAAGCAGGTGAAAGAAATGGATCCAATAAGTAATATACCTGACATTGGTGGTGGGTTGCCTATTATTCCTACCATCAATACAGGTACAATTAATGTTAGATCACCTGGTATCAATGGTGTTGTTGTTAAAGATATTAAAGTAGCAGATACTCGTATCTGGATGCAGACACCACCACAAGCAATACCAATAGAACCTCCTGTTGTTATTCGTGCAGGCACACCTATTGTTAATATACCTGGTTGTGTTGTAGTGAATAAGGAGAATGCTAAGAATCCTTCTAGCATTAATAATAATTTAGTTAATGATGATCCCAAACAGAACGTTGCTATATGTGATGCTGGGATGCCATACTACGATCCACCAGATTACCAAGCAAATGAATTGACTTGGAGAACAGTTTATATGGAGCCAGAGGAGCAGGAAGGAGGGGTTAAGACAGATCCTCCAGCAGATGTTGAAGCACCTACTCCAGAGGCACCTGTGACTCCACCAACGAAAGAGGTAGAGGAATGTCCTCCACTTAATGCAAGACGCATTGGAGACCTTTCACAGAGTGGTAAGGAAAAGGTTTCTGGTTATGAATGGAATTCAACTAAAACTGAATGTATTACTTTGTGGGAAGATGTTCCATGGACTCAGGAATTTCTTCCAGATCCTGGTGTCATAACTACTACTGCGGGAATTGCCGCTGTGGCAACGACATCGGCCCTCCTAGCAAAGCCGCTTGCTGACTTACTCCTGAAGGTTGTGAAACCTGCTGTGAAGAAGGCGATTGCGAAGGTGAAGAAGATACTTGGGAAGAAGGAGCAGGTTTTGTCGAAGAGGGAGAGGTTACTTGCTCAGCGGGAACGGAACCGAGCGGTGATGGCTTTACGGAAGGCTGTGAAAAAGTAGGTTTGGGTAATTGATGTTCGTGTGGCAGCAGTGTCCCACCTGGATTTGTTACTACTATATCAGCACATACAGAATAGTATGGTGATTTCGGGTGGAACATGATACCTGCTTTTTTGAGTTCTCCACAATTTTTCAATCTTGCGATCTCAAAATCTAATCTTTTGTTGGCGATTAATTGATTTTGCATATCAACTTGTGCTTGTGCTGCATCAGAACATTTCTTTTGCATACCCCTATTCAATGGTATGGATAGGGTAGCAGACAAACCTAAGTTAAATGATTGATTAGATTTCATATCAGTACGTACAGGTTTCATCCATGTTATAGTACCTGGATTATCTGGGATACCATCAGGACCATCAATATCTTGGATGATTGTCATGTCAACACCATCCTCAAACCACCTTGTGTCTACTCCATCAACATCGTGTGTTCTGGTATCATACCAAGGTTCCCACGGATAGTTTTTAACTGTTACTGTCTGTTGTGTAGTACGACCAGTGAAGTCATTCATATCATATTGTGGTTCATTATAAAAGTCTTCCCAAGGATCTTTCGTGGTTTCTGCAAACTGAACATATGGTGTCATATTGAGAGTCGTACCCTGACAAGACACCCCACCACCATAGGTGTTAGTTACGTATGGACCTTGTAAAACCTGAATAGCTTGATTGGTCACTGAGCCAGAACTATTAGCTATTGGATTGGCAGTGGCACTTACTCCACCTACACTTTCTGCTAATGCGGCTGCCGGACTTACTAACGATAGTACTAATGTACTTATTGCGTAAACGTACTTGTTGTGTCGGTGACGCTTGTTATTTCTGTTACTCTTTGTATGATCGTCTGGTTGGTCATACCTGGTCCTTGATAACTCTGGGTAAATTGAAAGGCTGCACCCGGAGTCGTCTGTGTGAAGTTCCCCGTGTTGTTTAAATCCAAAGCATCGAAGGAACTTGTTACTGCTCCCGTTACAGTTCCTACTGCGTCTGTTGATGCTGGACTCAATGTTACCGTTGATGCGTTCACATTGGGGTTGAGAGCTGCTCCGTCGTTGGAGATCCCTACTCCTGTTACTGTATATTCCCATCCTGTCCTATAATCAATTGAGTTTATTGTCTCTGTTACTGTAGATTCAGTTTCTGTATGGCTGGTCATCGAGCCCTGCTGGAAATTAGGGACCACAGGGACTGCCTGGACAGGAGTCCCTATACTAAGCAACGCTATCGCTGTTAGTATTCTTTTCATTTCAGCGTACAGTTATTTCGGATACGAATTGTCCTGTTGCACTAGTACCAGCACCACCTGCTGTTAGCGTTGTCACGCCACCAGAGGTAATCGTGCCAGCTAGCGTCCCAGCTACACCGCCACTTTGAGTAGTCGTTACGCCAAAAGCTGGCATGTCTGCTACAACACCTGCGGTTACGTCAACACCAGTACCGATTGGATTTACTACGTCTCCTTGAATATAACTTTCAGAAAAGCTGAAGGCCGAGCCGTCGGTCGTAATATCATAAGTACCAGCTTTCATTGTTGGTGCAGCAGTAGCAGTACCAGCAGTAAGACCACCGAATACGTCACTATTACCAGCAGCAACTTGAACATTGGTTCCACTAACACTATACGTACTTCCAACCCGTGATGATTGGGTTGCTGCCCCATCAACTTGTAGTTGAGTACTGGATGTTAGTCTATGAATTAAATCGGCTTTCACTGGTTGGGCCAGCGGTGCCGTCATCAATAACATAATAAAAGGAACTAACCTTTTCATGTATAATGTGCTATGTAGATATTATTTATAGGGATAATTCCTTATATCGTTTAAATTCCTTTATAATTCCTTCTTCATCTCCAGTTATTCCTTGACTAATATAGTAATCACAGAACTCATATAAACTTGAAGAAATTGTGAAACCGTTCTTGATAAAGAATGTTAGGAGGTATTTTCTTTTATCTAATTCCTCATCAGTATGTCTCCAGTCAGACTGTACAGTTGTCTTCTTCATAATTTTGTTCCAAATAATTTTCTAATCTTTTTTGTAGGTGGTCATACTCATCCCACATAAATTCACTTCCTGTAGATTCTTTATAGTATCCACAAGCAGTTATTAATTTAGCAATATCATGTTCTTGAAGACGGTACATTATAAATACCCAATCGTGCGTACCATATATTTATCTTGACAGCACGAACCTTATATGGTATACTGCCATATTGCTATGTTGAATTCTGTATTTTAAATGAAGAAATTTTTAATGGTTGTTGGGTTAGTTTTTAGCTTAACATCTACACAAACATTGGCAACATCATCCCACAATTCAGATAAGAGTACTGAAGATAAACCAACACCTAAGACATGGAAGTGTGCTGGATGTACCCCTCAAGAACAATATGTATTAGCACAACTACAAGAGAAGACTAAGATAGTTGATAGAAATGCTCTTGCTACTATTATGGGTAATATTAAACAAGAGAGTATGTTCCTTCCTAATATTTGTGAAGGTGGAGCGCGAGTTCCTTACAAGGAATGTTATAGTGGTGGATATGGATTGATTCAATGGACAACTACTGGTCGTTATAATAATCTTGGAAAGTTTTGTAAAAATTATGGGTGTGATCCTAGTTCATTAGAAGGTCAGACTCGTTATATGGTGAATGAGAATATCTTTCAGTCCCAACTTCCTTACTTTGAGGGTAGTGGACAGACTGTTAGTTATTATATGAATGCTGCTTATCGTTGGTTAGGGTGGGGCATTCGTGGTGCTAGAATTAATTATGCATATGATTATACAAATAAATTGACTTGGGTATGAGAGAACAATTACTTGAAATGTTAATGAAAGATGCTTATCGCAAAGGTGAGTTTACTCTTTCATCTGGAGTTAAAAGTAACCATTATGTAAATTGTAAACCTGTAATTTTACATGGTAAAGGACTTGCATTGACAAGTCTTTTACTATTGCGTCTTGTAGAAGAAGATGTTGTGGCAGTAGGAGGACTTACATTAGGTGCTGATCCTTTGGTGAGTGGTGTTGCTATGGCAGCATGTTCACAGGATCGTGAACTTAATGCATTGATTGTAAGGAAGGAACCAAAAGGTCATGGTACAGGAGCATGGATTGAAGGACCCTTGCCAGAAATAGGTTCTCGTGTTACAGTATTAGAGGATGTCATTACGACTGGAGGTTCTGCTATTAAAGCAGCAGAAAAGTTATGTGATGCTGGATACTTTGTTAAGCGTGTTATTACTATTGTTGATAGGCAGGAAGGAGGTGCAGATGCTTTAAATAATGTTGGATTGGAACTTCATAGTTTATTTACTTTAGGGGATTTGACATGCGACTAGGTGTAATGTGTTCAGGGAACGGAAGTAATTTCGAGAATATTGTTCATTCTTGTCCTAATCATGAGGTTAAAATCATGGTATATAACAAGAAGAAAGCCAAGGCAAAGAAGAGAGCAGATAGATTAGACATTCCTTCATGTTATAGTAAGGATGAGGATGAGATCATTGCATTGTTTCATGTATATGATGTGGAAATGATTGTTATGGCAGGATGGATGAAGATTGTTTCTAAGAAGTTTACTGATGAATTTGCAGGACGCCTTATAAATCTTCATCCATCTTTGTTGCCTAAGTATAAGGGTTTACATGCTGTAGAACAGGCAATCAAAGCAGGTGAGACTGAGACTGGTGCTACTGTTCATTTTGTTAACGAATATCTTGACTCAGGTGCTATAATAAAACAACAAGAAGTACCTATTCTTCCTGGTGATACTGTTGAATCATTACAACGAGCAATCCAACAGGCAGAACATTATCTTCTACCTTTGGTGCTTAATGCATTATGAATTATTAAGAAAGATATGAAACCTAAATATTCTGTGCTACTATATACCTTGTTCAAGAGGATGTGAATTCTAGTGCTTCGGACAGGAGTTCGATTCTCCTCACTTCCATTCAGGGGGGTGCCAAGGTTTTCGACGGGGTTCCAAGGTCGTATCTGTTGACGGGACACAAAACACAGACGCCAAAAACGTCACACAGGCTGCGAATAACATCGTTGCCTTCTCTCGCACTCGCGAATTCGCGACTGTCTGAATGAGAGATCGGGGTTAAGTTAGCCTTGTAACCCAAATAATTACGTGGGGGTGGAAGTCCCCCTTTAAACTGTCTCTAAATAAATGACACAAAACCAGAGAGATATCGATAACGAGATACGTCACCACGAACTATTAAGAGAGATGGGTGACTTAAAAAGGATTATAGAAAATGTTAATTATCAGATGCAAGAGTTGCGGGAAGGAGTTGGTCTCTCACCCAACCAAATTAAAGAGTTGCGGATGCCCAAACCTTACGAGCATCCGTGGGACCAGTATCAGCGGGAACAACCTGCAGTTGGTGGAGATTGTGGAGGGAGTAAAACGGAATAAAAATAATAACGTTTTGACTCCAGAAGATCTTCGCTATCAAGAACAACGTAAACAAAGAAAAGTTCGTCGTATAGAATTTGAGGAAAGATAATGAAAATATTTTTAGATACTGCTGATGTTGATGACATCAAAAAGCATTATAAAACTGGATTAATTGATGGTTTAACTACTAATCCATCTCTCATTCGTAAGAGTGGTAGAAATCCTGAGGAAGTTTACCAAGAGGTTAAAGATCTTGGTATTGAGGATATCAGCATGGAAGTTGTTGGTGATAAACTTAATATGATTTCCGAAGGACAAAGACTTGCTAAGAAATTTGGTAAGGTTGCTACTATTAAAGTACCATGTACAAGGTATGGACTTATGGCATGTAAAGAGTTGACTGATAAGGGTATTCGTGTGAATGTGACTCTTATCTTCTCACCAGCACAAGCAATCCTTTCTGCTAAAGCAGGTGCTGCATATGTATCACCATTTGTTGGTAGGTTGGATGACAATTCAATTGCAGGATTGGAACTTATTCGTTCTATCTGTGAGATCTATGCAGTACAAGGTGTAGAAGGAACAGAGGTACTGTCTGCTTCTATACGAGATGTTAATAGTGTCTCACGATCATTTCATAATGGTGCCAGCATTGTTACTATGCCATCATCAGTCTTTGCTAAGATGTATGACCATGTTCTAACTGACAAAGGTCTAAATATTTTTGATGAAGATTCTAAGTATATAAAAGCATGAACAATTTTACTGTTTACACAAAGGTTGGATGCACACATTGTGTTCGGGTACAGCAGGTATTACAGTTAGCAGAGTTAAAACATGTTATATATCAATTAGATAGAGATTTTGATAAGGATAGTTTTTACAGTCAGTTTGGGGAGGGTGCTACTTTTCCACAAGTTGTTGTGAATGGAACAGATCTTGGTGGTTGTGTTGAAACCATCAAATATATACAAGAGAACCTTTGTGTGGTATAATAATGGATGGGTTGATTGAAATAACACAAGAAGACTTTGAAAAGGATATGGATTCTTACATGGATCGTATTGAAAAAGGTGAGTTGTTTTTGATTCGTCTTCCTGATGGTAGAGCAGTCGCTGCTGTGCCAGCTGTAGAAGAGGTTGAAAAGATGGTTGACATTATGCCAGAGATCTGATATAATATACGAAGTAATGAAAAAATTATTATGAGTTGTGGAAAAGACACAAATCAAAGCCTGAAAGATGCAGCAGATTCAGTTCGTCATGCATTGATTCATGCTCTTGAGCACAAAGAAGAGGATGTAGTTAGTGATCTATTTGATCTTTATAATAAAGTAAGTGAAGTAGCAAAGAAGACTGCTTTACCTACTAATAATTTTATGGTTGATACTTCTAATTACGATACTATTGCTACCAATGCACCATTTTCTTATGGCGGCACCAATGGTGGA
>Ga0206682_10002495_pt1 | contig 16593 bp, 16 predicted proteins | sample M240m12015metaG_FD_155444 | JGI IMG/M metagenome (GOLD analysis project Ga0206682, IMG submission 155444) | Ammonia-oxidizing marine archaeal communities from Monterey Bay, California, United States - M2 40m 12015 | ecosystem: Environmental > Aquatic > Marine > Intertidal zone | place: USA...
ACAAAGCTCCAGAAGTCATTCGGGTCTGTGGCTTCCTTGGGTGGCTCTGCTCCATAGCTCCGAGGGTTCTTGCCGAAGAGCTTCATCTTGTTGGGCCAGTGCGAGGCTAGTCTGAGGAACCAGGGATCATCTGGGTTCATGATTCGTTGTCGCTTGGCCAGGATCTTCAGGAGACCCTTTGTCGCCTTGCCCGTATCTGGATGTCCCTCTGGAAGCACCGGACCGGACCGCGGTTCATAGCAGAGGTATGCGACCATCCTGATTGATTTAGGTGCTTCGGGGTCTGGTCGATCTTCATCTGCGATGAACTCAATTCCTGAGTGTGGAGTCCGTGACTCCCAGAAGACCTGAGACCCCGCAGGAGCTGTCATACATGTGTCCTTGCATCCCTTGGACTCGAACCAAGCCACATGCTCAGGTTTAAGTTGTGTCCAGTCGACAGTGCTCTCAGTCAATCCGAAGGTCTCTGCAAACTCCCTGTGGTAAAGGTGTCCGCCTTCCATGAACCTCAGGGTAGCATCGCCGACTCCAATCGGATTGGCTGTCACCCAACTTTGAAGACACAGTTTTGTTGAGTCGCCAGCCCTTTGGTCAAGGTGCCGCCAGCAGTTTCCGCGGAACTGGCCTCTCTTTCGTCCTGGCATTAATGCCCCCGCAGAGAAGTTCACCCCGTCGAAGCTGGTGAGCAGATCGTCAATATCGCACTCATGGAATACAGCATAGGCAGCAGCCAACTTCGGGTTCTGCCGAAGGTCCCAGACCTCCTGGATGTGTCCCCACTGGTGGTGTTGAAAGAGACCACCGTGATTTGGAGCAAGTTTGAAGATAGATCCGTAGGTCGAGGGGTCGTCCCTTTTGAATGGGGTTTCTAGCCTCGCGGTCAACTGCTCGGCTGACCTGAGCATTCCCTCCCGGAACGCATCACACTCTTCCGGAGTGATTGCGTCGAGGAGGATTGCCGCTCCCTTTTTCGCGACGATTGCTGGCACCTCCTCGGGGGTTCTTGCGATGAAGCCTTCATTGCCGTATCGGAGCTCCACGCCTTTTGAGGTGACATTGACGAAGGGTTGCATTTTGAGTTTTCTATTTTTGGGTTTTGGTTGTTTGTGAGTACTTTTCAAGTTTCTGTGTGTCTGAGTTTGCGATTGGTAGTGCATACGAAGGAAAAGGGAAAGGTATTTCAATTTTCCAAACGTTGTGATGGAAGGAGAAAAGGGGGGGTGTTTTTTTTGTGTTTTTTGTGTTTTTGATATTACTATTGTTTGGGTTATAGGTTATAGTTTGTGTGTTATGGGGGTGGCACCGGCAGTTTTACAAGAACAACATATCGTTCTTCAGTCTCTGAGACCCTCCGAATTGCAACAGGTATAGCATAGTCCTTACCTTTGTACGTTGTTGCGTCAATCCAACTCCCTTTTCTTAGTGTTCCATAGCCTGCCTTCCACAGCGCCCTCTTGGTGTGGAGTTTGGGGTTATGAATCGGCTTGCCGGGGCCGATCTTCAGACGTGGGGTCCCATACTTATTCACCCCGGCGTTGCACCCCCTTCGGTTCAGGTCAAATAGCCACTTGTTTGCTGCGGCTATTGCATCATGGATGGTGTGGTGTATCACGATTTGTTCCAGTTGCACGTCCGTTGGTGGAGTATCTTCATCCACCTTTACTCCACCGAGCAACAAGTACTCTTTGACTGCCTTACTGGCTCTGTCGGACTCTCCTTCCGTGGTAGGTACATCTGCAATGCTTCCATCGGTACGTGGGCTGCGAATCCCATTACTATCTAGTTGAACGCCACCCGTAGCGGTGTAAGGGACGCCTGGTTCCAACCCACCATCCTTGTCTTTGAGGTAACAGTCGACAGCACCAGCCTTCACATAGAATGGACCCATCCGATGCTCCTCGTGAGTGACTAGGTTATTATGAGTTGCACATACCAACTTTTTGGCGGCAAAATCATGTCCACACATTCGCCCAATAAGTGATTGGACAATTGCGTCGATGTTTGCGCCCGTTCCTGCCTCATAGATAGATCCGACTAACTTTTTGTCGGCCGGGACAATGCGTGTCGCACGTCCCAAGAGACCATTGGGTTTGAGGATAAGAATTGAAGATGCAGTACCAGCCCGGGCTGCCTCAAATGCAGTATTCCAATCGTCTTTGGATTTCTCGCGATTAGTTGAGTTGTAGTCATAGACATTGAACCCATCCTTTCCCAAATTTTTCAACAAGGTCTCCACGTCCACGATTTCCCCTTTCTTGTTCTTCGGCAAGCGGAAGAGGTGTACCCGGTGGACGTCATTGTAACTTTTCTTGATCTCATCCAACCATGTCCTTACCTGGTGTTCGGGAGGTCCTTTCAGTTGATTACCTATGATTTGTGCAATCTTGAACTGACGAAGTCCTTTATATGTGGAGGGCACCACGAGCTTGTACCTAGCCGAGGTGGCGTCAAACACACCAAGCAATTCCAGTTCTTGTTGCCGTGCACAGTGATTCTGGAGATACCGATTTGGGGCAGCCGAGGTGGCAGTTATAGACACCAGTGTACATCCATTATCACAACGCTCTCCTGGTGTGACGACCGACAGGTCCTCGAGGAATTTGCTGATTGCTCCTTTCGTCCCATCACCAAGGTCGCACTCATCCCATACAATGAGACACCTTTGCAGCTTTTTAAGAATGATATTCCCATTATCTGTAAGAGCGGTTCTCAGTTTCTTCTTCTCCGTCTTTCCCCTTACGCCACAGTGAGCGACGTAATCCGCAGCCCACCCTTTAGGGCCTGTCTTGCGTATTAAGGACTCACCCCATGAGTTATTACCCATCCCCGTAATGCAGATACATGCTGTAAAGCGTGGTCGCCCGTCCGAGTCTTTGGGAGCTTCCCCCGTTTCAATCGCTCTCGCGATTGCGAGAATGGTGCCCTCAGCCCCAAGCTTCAATTCCTTTTCAACGAGTACGGTGGAGTGGACAGATGCAAGGTCAAGGATCTTCATTGCATCCTTTTCCTGTTGGGGGTAAATAAACACTTCGTCCGCATCACGATCTCCTTTTCTGAAGCGATCCAATTCCTCCAGCTTGGCAATCTTCCACAGTTCTTTTCGTGCCGCCATGTGTCGGCGAAACGATTTGTCCTTATCACACTCTGCTGTTTTCTTCGCTTCACTAAGAGGAATGAATTTATGATCTATGTATTTGCCCTTGGTCCCGTGCACGCATTCATCGCATACACCCAACCCATACGTCCTCGGGGCGCAATCGGGGTGGGAGCAAACTTGCGTTGCATCACTTCCTTTACAATCATTGCACTTTACCGACATGGTGATGTCGGCTTTGAGAATGTATTTATTTAACGTTTGAGTTTGTTTGTGAGTACTTTTCAAGTTTCTGTGTTTGCGTTTGAGATGCATACCACCATATCAAAAAAGTATTTCAATTTTTCAAAGTATGTGGGAAATTTGCTAGACGATAACTTACGTTAGTTTCACTATTTTTTCAGCGAGGCTGCTTTCAACTTTGCGGCCTCGTCATAGAATGGTTTGGACGCATTGGTCTCCTTGATTTCGGTCCAAGCTTTTCCCGCCATCTTTGCAACTTCTGAGCCCTTCTTCCCAGCGATATCATCGGCATTCTCTGTGCGGTAATGCTTGGAGAACAGGAAGAATGCTGATGGTGCCCGCTTCGGGGCATTTAGTCCCTTTGATTTCTTCTCGGACATTGGCAATAGTTTTTGCGTAGAGTTCGGGATAACACCCCCTGGTGAGACACCTACCATTGCCTCCAATACGGTAACCCTCATTTTAAGCTGTTCAAATTCATCGCGTATTCCATCAGTGTATTGCTTATTCTTCTTTGAAACACGACTCTGTTTTCTCACACGCCCCCGTCTAGTCTTTTGTTTGGTTTTGGAAGTCATTATAATATGATTGTATATAATTGTTGCTCACCCTGTCGTTTCGGTATATACAATACCGTGGTGGCATGCGATCCATTCTTGGTAAGGGGGGTGGTCTCGTATATTCCAATCGAATATAGACATAATCATGTGTGTTGTGAGTGTGTCAGAAAGTGAAGGATCTTGTAGAAGTTGCATCATCTGACTAAACTGTTTCCGGGAGTCCATCAGTTCAAATCGGATCAATAAGGATGACATTGTGTGTGTTTCTCTCCAGATATGTTTATTTCATTTTGGAGAGAAGGTGCTACCACAGCCGCAAGTACCTCCAGCGTTGGGGTTCTCGAACACGAACCGATCTCCCATAACATCTTCTACCCAGGAGACTTTTGTGCCTAGGATATGCAGAAGACTATCCCCACAGACAATTATATTCGTATCATCGAGAGAAAAACATTCGTCGTGTTTCAACGGTGTATCATTAGTGGGGGTAATGGTGTATTTCAGACCATTGCATCCACCACCTTTCACTCCAATGAGTAAAGCAGATTTCCTGCTGATTTTCTGAATGTGGTGTAGTCGTTTGATGGCTTGTGTGCAGAAGGTCAACGGTGTTCGCATGTGTTACTACTATTGATTATTTACTTGAAGGTTTGTTTGCTGGCTTTCTCTGCCTGTATCCTCGCGTGTTTGGTACTGTAGCAGGAGGTCTTTTTGTTATCTTTGGCTTCGCGTTTGGTTCTGTTCTTGCCTCCACCTCGGGCACCCCGAGCACCCCGAGCACCTGTCTTTGCATTCCCTTGACTTTTCCCTTTTCCTTTCGCCTGGACAACAATGTCGTCGATAATGTAACCGTCCATAATGTATAGTGTACAGAGTCACCTTTGCGTATGTTTATCAATTTACGAGTTGAGAAATGAGTGGTAAAATGAGAAACCAGTGTGAAAAGAGAAAGGGAAGGGATAGGATTGGTTTGTTTTTTTTGATAAGGGTTAGATTAGAGTGTGTATGTAGGGGAATGGGTAGTTGAATTAGTGGTCAATTGCGACAGCTGCACCGGTATCCGGGTCGACCACTGTGGTACTACCGTTGTATTGGTCGTATGGGTGGGTCATGGAGATGTTGAGGAAGTCGCAGGGGTCCACACTAGAGCCCGGGATGTTGCCAACACCTTCGTTGGCGAGCAGTTCCTCGGCGGCAAAGAGCTCGGCCTCAGCCTGGATATCTGCATCAATGGCATTCGCCGGGGCGATCGTGCCGTCCTGGTTGAACTCCGGGGTCTTTGTGAGACTAGAGGTATGGATCATGTCGATAGCTGCAAGCACCTCTGCAACCTCGATGTCGTCGTGATTGACGTCAAGTGCACTGAATTGCCCACCCGATGCAGCTGGACCGCGGTTTGATGCCAGAACTTCAGGCGTCTTCGGCATTGGATTGGTGATCTTCGGTTTAATCCATCCATCTTCGGATGTAGTAGTGTTGCGACGGGTAGCCTTGTGGATCAGTGTGACTGCTGGACGAGACTTGGTGCCCGACTTGGCACCCGACTTGGCACCTGTTGGCGACTCGTCAGACCAGTATCGGATCTGCCAATACCGGGATGGCTCATGACGTCCGGTGCGCTGGTTAGTCCTGGCTGCCTGATACTCGAGCTGGAAGCTCTCCTTTGACGAAACGGTAACGCCATCAGAGACGGTAGCGATGTGGTTGAGCATATCGACGTTCTTCTGACCATCGGGACCCCGAAGGAATGGGTGTTCAAAGTTGATCTTGACTGCCTGGTAGTCACGCTTGCCGTCACGTCCAGCACGATGAATCATCTCGATCGCGTCATCGCCTTTGATGAGCTTCCCCAGTCCGAGCTTCCGGAAAACCGAGAATATCATCTTGGATGGAATGTGGGAGTGGACATAGCCGATATAGAGTGTGAATGCGGCGGTGCCGTTGACAGCACAGTCAACAGTAGAAGGTGGTGAATAGTCTGGGCTCACTGGTGTATCCTGCAAGTCTCTGTAATCAACCAGCGAACGAGTGTCTCGGTGCTGAATGTTGTCTCGGTGCTGAATACCCCGACTGGCGGCATTGGCGGCGGTTCGTGGTTGTTGAGTACGTCCTTTTGGCATGTTGAGTAAGTGCGAGGGGTAGCTGTAAGTTGGTTTGAAAGTTTGAAAGTTTGAAGTGTGCTTGTTTGAAGTTAAGAACAGTAGTGTATTGAGGCAGTGAGATGCATATTACTATCTGAAAAAAAGTATTTCAATTTTCCCCCGGTACATTTTTTTTGCTCATTTCGCAAGCTCTTTTACTTTCTCTACCAGCTCGTGTTGTAGGCCAGTCCGACTGTAGTCATCTACATAAGCCGGAGGAATGTCAACGGCTTGCATTGCCAGTTGCAATTCACTATCATCGAGATCTGATATGCTCTTCGGAACATCGTCTGGTGGTTGAACTATGAGAATCGGATGAGGTTTTTCCGTTATGGTCAATGTGATAGGACAGTGGTCGCTGCCCATAGTGTTTGGTAGAATCTCGGGATTGGTCGCATGTGACACGAAGGACTTCTGTACAAGAAAGTAGTCAATCCGCCACCCAATGTTGTTCGGTCGGTAGCGTTTCACTATTTGTGCCCAATAAGTGTATAGATCTGGACTAGGATTGTAGGCACGTAGCACATCAACAAAGCCGTTTGCCAGGAGCATTTCAAAGCCCTCTCGTTCAGCAGGCAATAATCCTGGTTGCTTCGCCCATTTCTCTGGTCTTGCCACATCTATATCTCTCCTGGCCACATTGAAGTCTCCACAAAGAATCATCGGTGCTCCGCCATCTTTCATAAGTCTCGCTACATATCTCTGGAACTCTCTATCCCACACTTCAGCTCTGAAAACAGCCCGTTCATGTTTGGCATTGCGTGAATTGGGAGTATACACTGTAAGAAGTTGGATCTTTTCGAAACGCACGCAGCATATCCGTCCTTCCCGGTCAAATCCCTCGGAAGGGAGGATCTCTTCGAAGGGGATCTTCGACCAGATAGACGTCCCACTCAACCCTTTACGTTGCGTCGTACCATCCGTGTTGTGCCACACTTGGTGCGGGTAGATCTCGCTGAGTTTCTGGTAGATACCAGACTTTACATCCTGGACAACCTCCGCTTGTGTCGCCTTCGTCTCTTGAAAGCAGACTACATCGTATCGCTCATCCTGTAGCCAGTCTAAGCTTCCTCGTTTCAAGCAGGCACGTATACCCGCCACGTTCCATGAGACTATCCGCATTGCTCTATGATGAGATAGTCTATCATGTTTCAAAGTATTTCCAATTGCATCTGCAGAAGGAAATTGATTTAGACGGCCACTGTCTTTTCCGTCAGCAATACAAAATGCCCGTCACCTTCGCTGACTTCTTCTGTGGCTTGGGTGCCTTCCATACTGCGTTCAGAAGAGACAAAAGTGACGTCGACAGCCCTCCATCGGGCAATAACTCAGTTGGGTGCTTCAAGAGTACACTCGGATTCTCAGTCCAAAGCTGTTGCCCATTCTGGTCGTTTGACTGTGATGCAACCATTTACAATAGGCAATGAAAGACTTTTTCGCGTCTGTCCACTATCAATCGACTGAATATTCCAAAATTGATACAAGCAGTTTATCATGCTGAATCGCATAGAAGCATGGCAGCCCAGAACAACATCTCTCCCCTAAGATACCCCGGAGGGAAGACGCGTGCAAGAACTACACTCTTGCATACACTTGAACATAACTTCGATCTGAGCAACATCAATACAGTAGTGTCTCCGTTCTTTGGCGGCGGCTCGTTCGAGTTCTACCTGCAGAACAAGCTGAACTGTTCAATCCATGCTAATGATAAGTTCAATCCGCTTTACGCATTCTGGGAAACAGCCAAGACCGACAATGCCTGCCTTGTCGCACGGCTCCGAACCCTTCACGAGAAAAGCATAACAAAAGCCGATTTTACACATCTACGCCAAACGATATTGGATGCTCCCTCACTCCTCGAGCAGGCTGTCATGTATTTCGTAATTAACCGATGCTCTTTCAGTGGAGCAACCCTGTCTGGCGGCTTCAGTGCTCAATCAAGTGCAGGACGGTTCACGGAATCATCCATCGACCGCGTGGAGCAACTTGATCTGTCAAACGTGTCCTTCACACAGTCCGACTTTGAACCCTTCATCGACTCAGCACCCACCGAAGATTGCCTAATGTTCGTTGACCCACCCTACATCCTGGGTGGGGGGTCGAAATTATATGGAACGAATGGAGACCTTCATGAGACATTCGATCACGAACGTCTTGCGAAGTGCATGAAAAAGCGACGAGGATGGATGATGACGTATAATGACTGTGCACAGGTTCGCGATCTCTATAGTGGCTACACGATTGTTGAGTTGGACTGGAAATATGGTATGAATGCCTCGAAGTCTTCGTCCGAGATTGCGATCATATCGGTGTAAACACGTTCGGTACGCAACCAGCACCGTCAAGGGTGCAGGGGGAGTTATTGAGATGCTTAAGACCCACGGGCTGGAGTGCCGCCGTAACTGAAAGCGACGCGTATCCTTGCACCGTGCAAGACTTGTGAGTCTTCACACGGACTCTTACTCGACAAGGGCAATCAAACACCGGTACACCGAGACCCCAACTGTCAGTACCCAAGCTATACAGCCCTTTTCCCTTAATCTGGATGTACTCGCAGCCTTTTCCTCTGTAGAACTTGCGGATGCTATCGGGATCCACGTCGTCAGTGATGTAGATGTCCCGCCACTTTCCACTAGCTCTCTCGATCTCCAGCTGTTCAATCGTACGCTGCGATGCAAGAGGATCCTCGCCACCCCACAGGACACGCTCACCAAACGCACTAGCCAGCACAGCCTTGCACGCTTCCGGAGACCTACTCGTATCAGGCACAGCCCAACGTCCATTCAGACACTTCACACATATCTGTCCCCAATCAGGATTCTGACTATTGGCACCGGTAGACTTCGCCTCGATACATAGCGGATTATCTTGCATGGCATCACATTGTCCACAGATATCCACCCCGTGCGACGATCCAGCACTCGGTGCCATCACGAAAGGATGGTGTTGAAAAGCGAGGGAACCGACTACCGCATTTATCGTCTTTTCGTACGCGCCTCCGGAAGCAGAGCAACCTGCTCCACTCCGAACACGTTTGCAGGGAACAGGCTCGGGCTCTCCCATTAACCCTCGAAGCACCGAGGCTTTCTGCGTGAGCGGACGAATGCCTTGTTCTCGAGCTCGCATCTGGAGCGAACGGTATGATTCACGCAATACAGGCTGCATTGTGGGTTTTACAATAGTGATGATGTTATATCCTTAATCTAAGAAAGTACTTCAATTTCCGCTACCATGCCTTCTTTGTTGGTCTTTTTTCGACTGGCATGTTTCTACTAGAGGATATGCTTACAGTCCAAACTAAAAAGTATTTCAATTTTAAACGGAACAAGAAAAAAGGGTTGTTTTTCTTTTTGGGTTTTTTTGGGTTTTTTGGGTTTTTTGGGGAAGGATTAATTATAGAGGGTGTTTGGTGATGTCAGTATCATTCTTCGTCGGATTCTGCGTCGGATTCAGGGTCGTAGTACTCAATGTACGGCTCGCCATCGCTACTGGTCATGAGGATACCGATCGCCTCATGGGTGATGGCGCAGTAGATTTCGTCCTTGTCTTTGTCCAGGAGGTATTTGATGCCACCGAGCGTGTATTCCTTGACATCGATCTTGCTGACCTCGGCATGTGGTGGACCTTCGTCATCGGTTTCCACATCGTATACATCCGATTGTGCCTCTGGTGTGACTACGATCGGGGCTCCGTCATCGGTTTCCGGTTCATATTCTTCAGGAGTCGCATCTGCGGCAGTAATCTTGGATTCGGCCACAAGCTTCTGGATCAGGTCTGCTGGTGCAACAATAGAATCAGTATCAGAACCCTCATCCGATGTTACAACAGCGGACCGGTTGGTCCTCGGACGACCAGCTTTTGTGCGAATAGCGGACACCCACTGATCAGCTGGGATGGTCCACCCGAACCTAGTCGCTTCAGTTTCGGCTACCGAATGATCAGCAATGATCGCTTTGAGATTATCATCCTTGGACTTCTTCAAGAAGGTGATGTAACTCACAGGCTGCTTTCCCTTTGGGTCAGACCAGGTAGGTTGGTCCCGTCCAGCGATTGTACCACAGTTCGGGAGTCCAGAGTCGTTCTTTTCGGTCTGGGCGAAGCATGTCTTGCAGAAGTCACCACATTCCTTAGCTGGAACCTTGGTGCATTGGGTGTAGAGTCCCTTGTTATTCTTTATAGCGTGACAACAACCAGCGATAGCACCCAAGAACGGCAAATCAAACGCAGGGACGGATGGTTTCACCTTCTTTGGTGCTTTCGCCTTCTTGACGGGGGAAACCTTCTTTGGTGCTGGAGCTGCTTCCAATACAGGAGCTGGAGCTGCTTCCAATACAGGTGCTGGAGCTGCTTCCAATACAGGAGCTGGTTTCTCGTGCTTGGGCTCTGGACTCGACCCCCGATCGGATGTTGGTCGTTCCAAGGCAAAACTCGCCTTGAGCTCAGCTGCCTTGGTGCGGAACGGCTCGGCGGCATCGGTTTCCTTGATTTCAGACCAGGCCGCGCCCGCAAGCTTGGCTACATCGGACGCCTTTTTGCCAGCGATATCATCGGCATTCTCCGTGCGGTAATGCTTGGAGAACAGGAAGAAGGCTGTTGGCGACCGTTTTGGGGCATTCGGGTCTTTTACCTTCTTCACCTTGGTTGACATTGGCGATATATCATTGATGTAAATCAATGCGTCGTCCGCGTCGAAACCGTACTTGTTTGCGAGTGCGTTAACAAGCGAGGTGTTGAAGAAGTTGATGAGAGCAGATTGCTGGAAGCTGGACATGTTATGAGTTTCCGGTGTTTTACTGAAAGTGTGTTTGAAAGTGTGTTTGAACGTTGAACGTTGATAAGATGTTTGTGTGCGTTTGAGATGCATACTACTATTCCTAAAAAAGTATTTCAATTTTCCCAGGCCTCCTTTTCATACTAATGTACTTGTGAATAGAAAGTTTCCAAAGGTAAAAGGAAAAAAGGTTGTTTTTTTGGTTTTTTGGGTTTTAGGGGGGTTTTAGGGGGAAGGGTTGTAGAGTGTATTTAATCCTTATCTGAATGGTTATTCAGCATTGGACAAGATGGGTTCCGCCGGAGAAGATCCATCCGAGATCACGCCAGACTTCGGTACATCCTCGGCTGAAGCTGCCTTGAGCTCGGCTGCTTTGGTATGGTACGGCTCGGCGACATCGGTTTCCTTGATTTCATTCCAGGCTGCACCTATAAGCTTGGCCACATCGGAGCCCTTTTTGCCAGCGATATCATCGGCATTGTCCATGCGGTACTGTTTGGAGAACAGGAAGAAGGCTGATAGTGGACGCTTTCGGGCAGTCGGGTCTTTTACCTTCTTCTGGACGATCGAGACGGAAGACGCCTTAAGCTCAGCTGCCTTGGTGTGGAACGGCTCGGCGGCATCGGTTTCCTTGATTTCAGACCAGGCCGCACCTGCAAGCTTGGCTACATCGGATGCCTTTTTGCCAGCGATATCATCGGCATTCTCCGTGCGGTAATGCTTGGAGAACAGGAAGAAGGCTGTTGGTGACCGTTTTGGGGCATTCGGGTCTTTTACCTTCTTCGCCTTGGTTGGAGAAGGTGAGATACCATTGATGTACGTCAAGGCGTCAACCGCATCAAAGCCGTACTTTTCCGAGAGGGCTTTAACAAGCGAGGTGTTATATTCGTTGAATAAGTTGATGATAGCAGCTCGTTGGAAGGTGGACATGTTATGAGTGTCCGGTGTTTTACTGAAAGGGTGTTTGAAAGGGTATGTACGTTGAACGTTGATGAGAGTTGTTTGTGTGTGTTTGAGATGCATACTACTATTCCAAAAAAAGTATTTCAATTTTCCCAATGTAAGGAATCAAACCAAAAAAAAGTATTATAAATCCAACATAACAAAAAAGGGGGGTTTTAACTTTTTTGGGGGAAGGGGGAATATAGTGCGTGGGGTAGATTAGATGACTTAGTTGGATTCATTTCCGGAATCTTGGTCATCATGTGTGAAGTCCTCGGTGCTCGAAACCTTCCTCTTCCTCTTCCTCGACGTATCCTGCTCGCTCAGGATAGCTGCGATGCTGTGCATATTCAGTTCAGCATCTAGATCTTCGTTAAATAACTCTTCGGCGACAATGCCATTGAGAGCATTGCCTAAGGGAGGTTCATTACCTACTTCAGCCGATACGATGATCTTGTTTTCTCCCACCGACGCCTTGATCCCGGTTGGTTTGATATGAGACGGAGCAGTTTGCTGGAAGCTGGACATGTTATGAGTTTCCGGGTGTTTTACTGAAAGTTAAGTTTGTAAGGATATGTACGTTGAACGTTGATGAGAGTTGTTTGTGTGTTTTTGAGATGCATACTACTATTCCAAAAAAAGTATTTCAATTTTTACGTAAAGGATGATTGAAATACTTTTGGGTAAAGTGTGGTAGCCATCGAAAAGCGAACCCAACTATGCATGCTGCTGTGACAGCCTAGTTTTTAAAGATAAAGGCTAATGGAATTGGAAGGGAGGAGAGATAGGAGAGATAGGGTGGAGGAGAGATAGGATGAAAAATAATACCGCAGTCGTAGGCTGTATTATTTTTATTTTAGGCTGCAATACACCCTGCTATACAAAAGACAGTCAGAATTGTATAAAACACACCGAAAACCGTCCTTCTCTCCTTTTTGTTTTGTCTTTTTCTTTTTCTGCACGTTCGACATGTGCATGTATGGGGGTGTACTTTTTGTGCTATGTTAATCATGTTTGATTTTAACATCTAAGTTAGTAATTGAATAACAGCACATTGGTGTCGGAAGAATAACCCACCATTGCGTACATATTGTCCATGTCAACTCAATACGATTGCCTGGTATCTAGAAAATTGAAATACTCTTTTTGGAATAGTAGTATGCATCTCAAACACACAAACAACTCTCATCAACGTATAACGTATAACAACAACAATGGCTTCATTACGTACTCTCAATGCAACTGGCAATATGTCTACCGCCCTAATGTCTGCTGGACCAAATCTGGCTGCTCGGTATGCTGCCCGTGGTGCATCACCAGAATTCGTGAAACTTGTGGCTTTGGGCAACAAGGCTTTCGGTTCCGCGATGGAACACATCACTGCCGGTGTATTTGACTGTAAAAATGTCCCTGATTCACAAGGGCAGACCGGTTGGGATCTATGCAGGGGCGACGCTCGTATAGAGCTTAAGTCTTCGCGTATATGGGGCGGAGGTGATGATTCGTGGACATGGCAACACATCATTCCTGACCACGAATGGTCTTATTTGATGTGTGCTGCTGTGGATATCGACACAATACGATACTTCGCCATCTCAAAACCGCAATTTGTGCATCTTGTTGCTACCGGAATTGTCACACAACAAGGTGGTGGTGGCGGACAGGGGTGTTGGATCCAAAATTTCGGCCGTGCCGCATTTGGATCCATCTATGAATTCCAGCCTGAAGAATCTGGTATATCTCTCCCTGATCAGCTGGATAACTTCATCGCCCAGAACCCTTCGTCACCCGAGCCAATCGCTCACGAAGTAATAAAAAAGGCTACAGCAGATGCCCGTGTCGCAAAAGCCAAAGCTACAGCAGATGCCCGTGTCGCAAAAGCCAAAGCTACAGCAGATGCCCGTGCCGCAAAAGCCAAAGCTACAGCAGATACCCGTGCCGCAAAAGCCAAAGCTACAGCAGATGCCCGTGCCGCAAACTAAAGCAACCGTAATATCAACGTTGTGAGCTAGACCATACAAAAAAAACTTATCCCTTCCCTTTTCTCTTCAATACTAAACCATTAGCGTCTTCATATTTCATCCAGTCTTGAATTGCATAGAGTGATGTACTCGGGTGTGATTTCATATCCGATAAAACTAACACCCTCCATTTTTGCGGCAACACACTCGCTACCAGAACCGGCAAATGGTACTATTACAAGTGTGTCGCCCTCAATATTCCTACTGGCACGGATTAGTTTTTTGCATAGTTCAAGTGGTTTTTGAGTAGGATGGTTTACACGTTCCTTTTTTCCTGCACCACCTGCCAAAGCTGGGAGTTTAATGACATCACGCGGAAGAGCTCCCTTCTCATGTGCAGTATATGTGGTTTCTTTTGATCCGAATCGTCCCTTTGTTCCTGCCCGGACTTTGCCTGCCGCATGTTTTATGAAAGTGTCCGTATATGGTTCCCGCACATCATCACGGTTAAACACTGGTCGTGGATCTTTTGAACAACACAAGATACTCTCATGTGTTCTTTGCCAGAACTTGAGTGATGGAGTGACTTTATTCGTATAGTGCCAGATAATCCACCGGACATGGATCTTTATTCGTACTCTGATATATGAGAGCGTCTCACTGAAACCGTATATATACATCGTTCCTCTAGGTTTCAGAATCCTGATGGCTTCACTTATCCATGAATCGCACCAATTGAGGTATTCCTCCATCGTTTGCTTATCAGAGTCATTACCAAAGTCTTTGCCGATATTGTATGGTGGGTCGCAAATGATAATGTCAGCACTCTCTGATTCCAGTCTTTGCATCCCAGTAATACAATCTTCCAAAATTATCTGACCTGTCGGTACAGGGGGTTCATCTACCGTACTAGCTATTGTCGTATCATCGGACACATCTACTGTACTAGCTATTGTCGTATCATTCACAATGTTTAGGATCACTGCACCTTTGGATTTGGATTTGGAAGAAGACATTTATACCCAATTGATTCGTTATATATCCAAATCAATTTACTATTCACATCACGAAATTGATATCCACGTCCACCGTACCCATGTTGTACAACCATGGATATCAAACGAACCATCGATCTTGGCGATGATAACTCCCTAATACTTGGCACATATACACCGATAGTCAATTACACTTCTCTCGCAGAATCTATCCCCTTCAAAGATAGCATCACTACTATATTCGGAAAACAACACAAAACCGGCAGACTAGTCGCCACCATGGGTGCATCATACTTATACAACGGTGATGTCATATCTCAACCTACACACGTACCCCTTCCTGTACAAACTATCATGTCCACATTATCTCTCCGCACCAAGATTCCATTCAACTGTTGTGTTGCAAATCTATATCCCAATGGAGATGTCGGATTAGGTGCACATGATGATGGAGAGATAGATACATCTTATATTGCCACTGTTTCCTTCGGTGCTGAACGCAAGTGTGTCTACACCAAAAAAGACAAAACTGAGTCTCACACTATCCTTCTAAAGGATAAATCCGTTGTTATCATGTGCGGTCCCACATTCCAATCACTTTGGAAACATGCCATCCCGAAGATGAAGACTGACTCACCCAGAATCAGTCTGACATTCAGACCTTACCACACTGAATAACATCAGTTGTTGAACTAGAAAAAAAAGAGGGGGATGGGTCTTCTTTTTTTTTTTGGATTTAATGGGTGTATATGACATTAGACAGGATTTGCACTTGGTGGCGACTCGGTACCACTCTCGGTACCGTTGGAAAGTTGGTCGGCAACACGCTTATGTAACAACTTGGCCTCGGCCAACTCACGCTTTGCCCATTCGTGGAACTCTGCACAAGGGTCAACTTGTTTCATGTGTGACGCAACCTGTTCAAGTATAGTTTCAACATTACTGTTATTAAGGTTATGGGTACCGTTGGAAAGTTGGTCGGCAACACGCTTATGTACCACCTTGGCCTCTGCCAACTCACGCTTTGCCCATTCATGGAACTCTGCACAAGGGTCAACTCGCTTCATGTGTGACGCAACCTTAGTGTTATTAAGGTTATGGGTACCGTTCGTAAGTGGGTGTGTTAGTAAGTTTCGTACGTTGAACGTTCGGTGTGTTTGTTTGTGTGTGTTTGAGATGCATACTACTATTCCTAAAAAAGTATTTCAATTTCCCCAGTTTCATAAGCTTTCAAAGTATATGTGTCCAATCAACTGTTTCCCATTATCAGTTCTTCCCCCTTACGTATACTCCTGACAGTTCGCGTCCACTTACCATATGTATAATTCCTACTCTACCAAAGGTGTTACCAATACTTGTGCCAAGTCCCACAACCTACAATCGTATAAGTTTGCTTCTATAATCTTCTCACTCTCATCCCGAGAGTGATATTCCTGTCCTGTTGACGCGTTGCGTGAAGTCACTCCATTGCTTAAGTCTATACTTACTCCGCGACGCTTCATTTCTCTCAACAGTTCACCCAATTCAGAAAGCAAGAACACATTGCTACTACACAAAGTCATTACTGCTTTGCGATAACTCATATGTGTCACATCACTCTCATAATCGCCACCTGACAAGGTCTTTGTTACCCAATCTTGTTCCAATCTAAGTATTCTGCCATAGACTTATTGTGCCACGTTACAAATCCTGAATCACCCACCAACAATCTATTCTCTTCAAGATGATGGTAGAGAGAAACAGCCCGATCCACCCAATCTCTCATTACCAAGTAAACGTTATCTGCTATGTTTAATAGTTCCGGATTCTGCGATACCACAACTATTGGACCATCTCCTCACTGTTTTCACAACCAATTTACCATCTCCGATCCGATCACACAACTC
>Ga0206682_10002497_pt1 | contig 16591 bp, 14 predicted proteins | sample M240m12015metaG_FD_155444 | JGI IMG/M metagenome (GOLD analysis project Ga0206682, IMG submission 155444) | Ammonia-oxidizing marine archaeal communities from Monterey Bay, California, United States - M2 40m 12015 | ecosystem: Environmental > Aquatic > Marine > Intertidal zone | place: USA...
GGTTTCGCTACGGGCTTTGCTCAAGGTTTTAACTCAACGTACACAGCGCGTATGCAGAACGAGGCCGCTGAAAAGCGTGATAAGATCCGTTTTGGTGCCCAAGCGTGGCTAAAGCAAGAAGAACGCTTCAACGCCGCTAAAACACAGGATGAGGCGTTAATGAGCCAAGCACAGGCTCTTGTGGACAGTGAAACCCTTATTCCAAAAGACGCTGTCATAAATATATACAATATGCTCAAGTCAGGGCAATCTGAAAATAGCATTCGTGCGGATATTCGTAGTTCTGGCGCGAAGTTTGAAGCATTACCTAAGCCTAGCGAGTCCGGCCTTGTTGTAGACGATAGCACAGTATCTACTGAATTAGGCAATCAGACTGAGTCTATGTTAAGTGATGAAAATCAAGGACTATCTACGGGAGCAGACTCTCCGGGTGTGACTGTACCTAACGCCAATGAAGTAGCGGGTGAAAACACGGCTACGGCAATCACCCCTAAAGAAGAAAAAGACGATCCTAATAATCCGTTTAGTCAATACAATACTCAGATTAGGGAAGCGGTAAATCAGACCGAAGGCACTTACTTTGATGATGTTTTAGGTGGGTATAAAGCTCCGGCCCGAGCCAATAAGTATAATTTTATACCGGGCGTAACTAAGGCCGACAAGGTTACGGTTAATCAACTAATTGCAGACACCGTAGTTAATACCGACGCTTACAAAAACGGAAACCCAGAAGAAAGATTAAAACTACTATACAACGCCGCTAGTCCATCTAAACAACCTGAGACTATGGTGGAGCAGTTTAGAAGCAAACTAGGTACTGGCGCGGAAGCGGCATCTATGCTTGTTTGGTCATTTACTGAAGAAGGTATCAAGGCCCTTCAAAATGGAGATCCTACACAGATTTCGACTGCATGGGCGGGTTTTCATGATGTAGTTGACCCGGACAAGGACTCCGCGTGGGATCCAGATGATATTGAGGGTTCTATCTACAAGTCATGGACGAAAACACCAGAAGGAATTAAGGCAACGACCGCTGATGGAAGCGGAAATGTAGATAGCGCCGCAATTGCCGCCGCTATGGCTACAGCTACTGACGTGGCTACTCAAATTAGAGAGGCAACAAACGGAAGATTTGGATTTAATATAGCTGACGTTAAAACGCTGGATGACGTTGCGAACGCACGAGTGCAGTACGAGGGCAACGAAAGTATTAATGCCCAGCTTGATAAACTTAATGAGAACTTACTATCGGCGCAACGAGAAAAGACAGTAGCAACTGACAAAGGAAAAGACTACAGCGTCTACGGTATTAGCCCTGAAGGTGGGTTAAGTTATATTGGCGTTGGTACCCGCAGGATGGGTAAGCTGTATATGACAGACCCTGAAACGGGAAAGGAAGAAGAAGTAGCCCCGCAAGATGCAAACCGAATGGGGTTAGCTGGTCTGGATGTAGAGTTTGACGCAGAAAAAGTTAACGCTTCTGGTTGGGTAAAGAAACAATCTGCATTAACTGGGTCTGTGGCATTCGCCCGTTCTTCACTAAGTTATATAGCTAAACTAGAAAAAACACCTACCGCAAGAACTTATGTAGCGAGAGGTGCGGCGCGTGTGTCTGAGTTTATGAACGAGATTGATGCGTTAGGAGCCCTTGTCCAAGACAAGGACGGACTTATTTCTAGAGAGAAATTAGAAGAGCAGATTAAAACTAATGTCTCGTTTAAAAAATATGGGGATGAAGTTAACGCAATTATAGCTCAAGAAGCATTATTGGTATTCCAGTTAGCAAAAGCTGAGGGTAACTCAGGGCATGCTCTGTCTAACCAAGATTACACCAATTACTTTAACGGTTTATTTAGAGGAAACAGTTTAGAACTGACTCGTGGATTACTTGAAGAAAAAGCGGGCAATGCGTTTACCAATGCTATTAAGAGCGCAAAGGAATTAAAAGATGCCCCGGGCATGCGATTCATTACAGGAAATGGTAATGGAAGCTCTTGGTGGCAAGACCCTAGAGCAACGGCACTTGAAGGAGAACCACAGGCATTAGTTAACTTCCTAGACGCAGGACAGAGACGAGTGTCCGATCTAATGGAGGACTCTAGCTACGGGGCTACTCCAAAGCAAAAACGAGATGCATATATCGCAGGAGAAGAAATCTTAATCGACGAAGCATTTGTTGCGGAGAATCCCGCATTTAAGTCATTCCTCGGTCAACGTATCCAGAGTAAATTAGAGGATAGAAAATAATGGATGAACTTTTACCTTTCGATAATACTACCTCTCTAAAGGAAGAAGAAGAGTTCCTACCTTTTGAAAATACCGCGTCTAATAAAGTAGAGACTGTCGTAACGGACAATCCTGAAGAAACTCAGGAATTCGATTTTACAATATTTGATGATGAGACTCTCATAGGTCAGGATGTAGACTTACCCGCGCCCGATACCACAATGTATGATGATATCGAAAACGAAGGTGAAGGGTTTTTGTCATACCTTCCATATAGTGAAGGGCGCTCTACCGCGCTTGATAAAGCAATGCAACGCTATAACTTTTATGCGGATCATCCTGAATCCCGCCGTCAATTAGATGGTACTATCGTATACAAAAACCAAACAGTGCCCTTACCGGATCAAGCTAAACTAACCGGAAATATGGGTGTTGGCGTAGGACAAAAAGTTATTGGGGGTATTAAAAACGCTGGTGTAGAAATGCTGGCGACTGGGGAACTAATCACAGATTTAGCGGGAATAACAGACGAAAATACTACTTATATTAGCGACAACTTTGCTACTCAAAAATATGGGGATAGCACAATAGACAGTGTAATTGGCGAGGGCTCAAGCCTACTTACAGGCGGTGGTTTTGTAGCCAAGCTAATAGGTAAAGCTCCAAAGCTAGGTAAGTACGGCAATACGATACTTAAAGGTTTAGGCTTTGAAGTGGGTGCGGCGTCCAGTATTTCTAGTGATGCGGGTACGTTACTAATAGGCGAGAACGCATTACTTGGCGATTTTGCTGGCGGGGTTCATCCTCTTTTAGAGGGTATGGATGTCGATGCAGAGGACTCTCTGGCAAAACAAGAATTAGCAAAACGTATGAACATTCTCATGGATGGCATGACAGCGGCCGGTGTTTTGACTGGCGCTATCAAAGGCATCGATGTGGGTGGCAGAATGATCTACAACATATTTATAGATCCGCTTGCCAGTGCGGGTAGCATTAATAAAATGGAACAAGAGTTCATGACGAAAGTCTTGAATAGACTTGTCAATGTTGGGGATGATCCAAAAGCTATTGAGGCCGCAAGATTAGAAATAACTGATCTTATAGAAGAGGGTAAAAAACTCTATGTAGATTTACCTCCCGACCTTGCGGAAAATGTGAATATTAGTGTGGACGCCATGACCGCCTTGGAAAGGGCGTTGGCTGGAAATGACACAGAAGCCGCTCAAGAAATAATCATGCAAGCAGGGGCATTAAAAAAGGGCGTTATTTCTAACCCAGTAGGTACTAATAAAACGGCTATAGTCCAAGCAAGAATTCCCAAGGCATTAGATGACACTCTCGATCAGGCTGAATTAAACCTCGGGGCAGACGATGCCATAGCACAAACAAACAAAGCCCTACAAGATCAGGGTATATCTGAAATTGATGACGCGGCTATGGCTGTCGTAAAAGCAGAGGATAACATAGACAACCTCAACATGCGTATCGTGCAGGAACTTACTGAAGACCCTTCTCTGATAGGTAAGGTTACAGATTTAGAAGCCCGTACAGGTTTCGATATTGGTTCGGTTAAAGAAAACAGCGCCGATAACATCGTGGCAAACCTATCTAAAGCATCTGAGCAAATGGACAATACTAAGAATGAGTTGTTTGATGCTATTGAAGGTGGGGTAGTGGATTACGATAATCTGATTACAACTTTAAGAAATCTTAAACCAGAGCAATTAGATAAAGCCGCCGCCGCAATGCCGGGCAACAGTCAGTTTGGTACATTACTTGAGCAGATTAAACTCCAAACCAAAATGGTGGATGGTAAGCCTGTTAGAGAGACATATGAAGAGATGCAGGAACGCTTCGGTAAGTGGGCCTCGTCTAATGAATTAGATTTTGCACGTCTGTTTACGGACATACGTCCGGGCCTTGTAGATTCCATTAACTCACTTGAGTTAGGTAGTGCCGCAGAGAAGGGTGCCGCCAAGACGTTAATCCAGTTTAAGAAGTGGATTGATGAGGACGCTATTAAGTACCTTCGAGAGAATGGCGATGATGAAACACTAGAAGCCGCCGAAGAAGCAATGCGTTACTTCAAAGACGAATGGGCTCCTTTCTGGGATGACGGATCTACCCTACAACAAGTAGGCACACTACGCAGACAAACTGTAGCAAGAGGTAAGCAAGGGCCACGGTTTGATGATGAGGCCCGTTCACTAGTCAAAGGTACTATCAATGATGATAATCGTTCTGTCGCCGCTAACATGGTTAAGCTATTAGATCGTCCTGAAGCGGGTCAAAGCGCATCCGACGTTACAGACTTCATTATAGGCGATGTACTTACTACGTTGAGCAGTAAGTTAGACACCGTAGAAAATATGTCGGATCTTGGCCTAGACTCGGTACGGCAGAGCTTATCACGTTACTCTACGCTTATAAGAAATAACTTTGGGCAGGAAGCTGACCGATTAGACGCTCTCGTGAACAAGCTAGGTGATAATAAACTTACAAAAGAGCAACTACAGAAAGAGCTAGTAGAAGCCAAGCGTTTAGCTAAGGAAGCCGAAGATAGAATATACACCGTAGAACTTAATGGTTTCTTTAGGAATAATGGAGTGCGTAATCCTAATGGCTACGCCACGCTAGAAAAAATATTTACTAATAGGCAATCCGCTGACCAACTATCAGGCCTTATGGCGAGAGCCGAAGGAAACCCTGTAGTCGCAAAGGGTATTCAGGCGGCTTATACGCGCTGGTTCCGTAAGGAAATGCTGGGTACAACAAAGAGTACCGCTGGCGATAAGACTATAAAGTTAAGTAATGAAGCTCTTAATAATGATGGGGTTAAAAACGCATTTGATTACGCTGATATAGTGTTTGCCGATAGACCTGAATTTGTTGAAGCTCTTGACATACTACTAACCGAAGCAGGGGGAATACAAAGATCTCGGGCATCTAAAGCCATTCCTACAGGATCTGGCACCGCAGAACAAGCCGCGCAAATAGGCGCTGTTAATAGAGGTGTTACAGCTTTTCTAGGGGTTTTATCTCGTACAGGGGCTAGGGTTCGTACCACCGCTGTTGGTGCTATACAACAGAACTTTATGCCAGAAAGATATTTTAACATGATTGATAATCTCATGTCGGATCCTGATGAGTTTATTAGAGTGGCTAAAGAAGTTGTTTCACTTGAAAACAAAAAAGGAACTATACCCGTACCGGGTCTTGGTGGCCCGGATACTAATTTTATTGGGTACTTAGACCGAGGTGCTTTGTATAAGATGATGGTTCGCGCTGGTGTGTACCGTGAAGGTAATGCAGAAGACGAACGTAGTTTCACAGAACAGTTAGCTCAGATGGAACTAGATTTTACACAAGGAGCTAATGATGTATACCAGCAGTCCAAGGAATTAGGATTGGATGATTAACTGGCGCGCTTGGGAAGACTCGAACTCCCGGCCTTTCGGTTCGTAGCCGAACGCTCTATCCAACTGAGCTACAAGCGCATATAAAAAAGCCCCCATCTTGAGCCCGTTGGTTAGACGGAGATGAGGGCAAAGTCCACTACAAAAGGACTATGAAAAAGTGTTACGATTCAGAAGCCTCAGTGTCAACATCAGATGCTGGGGCTTCTTCCGTTTGGGGCTGGGCCGCTTGCTTCTCGAACAATCCTAATTCAAAGATTGAACGGTTAAGTGTCCAGTGCATGAACGGGATATTACTAACGGAACTAGACATGAATAAGTGACCGTCTTTGTTGAATCCGGTAACAATGCAACTATCAAACTTCCCTTTGAGAGAATCCAATAGTTCATCGGTTGAAAGTGGTTCTTGTGCATTTGGTTCAATGCTTTCTGCCTCTGGCATAATATACTCCTATTTATCTTTTACAAATTTACCGTCAACCATTTTACCGGTGCGGCGTTTAATTACGTCGTATGCGGCTTGCACACACTCTTCCATCGTGAAGTTCCATGCCTCGGCTTGCATGGTTAAGGTAACAAAGATATCACCAATTGCATCCTGCACTTCGTCTACATCATGCTCGTAAATAGCTTGACGTAACTCGGCTACTTCCTCTTCAGTTTTCTCTAGCTGAGAGAGAGGTTCCGCGTAAGGTAAGATACCTTTTTCAATTCCCCATTCGAGGATCTGATCGTTAAGAGTGTCTAAACTCATACATGTTCCTTTTCGATTTAGTTAATATTACTACAAAGAGATAACTAAGTAAATAGTTAGGGGCGTTATCTACTCTGTAGCTTTTTAAGATTTAGGAAAAACCCGGAGTCAAACCCGCGCTTCCACTCCTTGTGGAGGAAAGAAGTTTCCTTATAAGGGCTGTCAAAGATGCCCCGATAAAACGCCTTCTGTCCCATATCGTATGCCACTTCCAGTGGCTTTTTTTTGGCCTGTCGTTTCTGATGCGACATAGGTCAAAACTCCTATGATACCGCTCCCCATACCTCTGCCCAATCGCCAGAGAGTGCCCCTTTTGCGTAGTCCACAACTTTGTTTTCAAAGAAGTTAGTGTGTGTGACACCAAGCATTCCATCTACCCAAGGCAACGGGTTAGTCTTCACTTTGAAGATACCCTTCATGCCCAGCGCGATTAAACGTCTGTCACAAATATATCGGATATACTGCTTAACCTCGATAGGGGTAAGGCCTTCCATCTGGTTCACGCCGAACGCTAGGCCGATAAACTTATCCTCTAGCTCAACCATCTTTTCAGCGGTGGTGTATATCATCTTTTTAGTTTCATCATTCCAAAGGGTACGGTTCTCTTGAACGTAGGTGCGGAACAACTTAATCATGCTCTCAGTGTGCAGGGTTTCGTCAGCGATAGACCATGCAATGATCTGTCCCATACCCTTCATTTTACCGTGCCTAGCAAAGTTCAGTAGCATCACGAATGAGCTAAACAACTGCATACCTTCAGTAAATGCACTAAACCCGGCAATCTGTGCGGGTAGGTTCTCGTCCTTCTGTAGCTCTTGGAAGAAGTCATGCTTCTCTACCATCTCTTCGTACTCAAGAAACTCGTTGTACGTTGACTCAGGCATACCCAAGGTTTCGATAAGGTGGCTGTAGGCGGCAACATGGATAGCTTCCCGGGCGGCAAACGACGATAGCATCATCCTTACTTCAGGCTGTGGGAAGTGCGGTAGGTAGTTGTTCACATACGCGCCCGACACATCTATGTCGCCCTGAGTAAAGAAGCGGAAGATCTTCGTAAGGAAGTCCTTCTCTCCATCGTTTAATCTGTGACGCCAGTCCTTGGTGTCTTCCAGCATTGGTACTTCTGTCCACAACCAGTGCATTTGCTCACTGGCCTGAAACGCATCATAAGCCCACGGGTAATTAAATGGCTTATAGTAATCTCTTGTGTCCGTTAATTTTGGTTTTCTTTTTGGCATCATTTCCCCCTCGACTCAAAATCTTTCTGGAAGCGTTCTAGCTTCTCAGCGGCCGCACAGTATTTTTCTACTAGGCCATCCATAGTCTCAATGACGTCCGGGTGTTCCGCGACGCCTACAGAGCGCCCCATATAAATCTCAATATTGGCTTTTGCCGCCAACTTTTCAGCCTCAAACTTCTTAATTAGGGCTGTATAAATAAAATCACTTTCCATGTTTATCCCTCACATGCGAGACAGACATCGCCGTCAGCTACTGCTGTTAGGTCAATCTCGTCTTCAATTCTGTTACGTTGAATCTGCATACCGACGCGATCAGCTTTACGGAGCTTATCAGAACGGCAGTAGTACAGGCTTTTAAGACCGTTCTTCCATGCTAAGAAATGAGTGGCGTGAAGATACTTCACATTCACATCCGGGCGGAAAAATAAGTTTAGACTCTGGCCCTGATCAGTATGTTTCTGTCTGTCAGAGGCTAGATCTATCAGCCAAAGCTGGTCAATCTCATTGGCTGTTTTAAATACGTCTTTTGTATCTTGTGGGATATCAAGGTGCTGAACAGAGCCATCATTGGCGGTGATACTAGCCCACGTCTTCTGGGTGTTTAGACCAAGTTCTTCTAGCTTAGTTTCAAGAAACTTGTTTCTTTGTATGTACGCACCCGACATTGTATCTTGGCGAAATACGTTGGCTCGGTAAGGTTCAATGCTAGGGCTAGTGTTACCCATAATAATAGAGCTAGAGGCGTTAGGAGCGATAGCAGTCCAATGACTGAATCTACGCTCGACACCCGCCTGTTGAGCATCGTAGCATGGCCCACGGGTTTCAAATAACTGTCTGTCGCCTCGCTTACATTCTTTCTCGATATGACGGTAAATCTCACGATTAGTTACCTTAGTCATGACGCCCTCTAAAGGCATGTCACGCTTCTGAAAGTAAGCATGTAGACCAAGGGTACCAATGCCGATAGATCGTTCTCTAGATGCTGATAGAGCGGCTCTGGAGACGGTCTTAGGTGCATGTTCTATAAAGTGATCCAGCACGTTATCCAACATCTCCATGATGTCCGGGATAAACTTACGCTCAGACTTCCATTCATCGTAGTACTCGATATTCAGGCTGGACAAACAGCAGACCGCAGTTCGATCCATAGACGTAGGCAAGAAGATCTCAGTACATAGGTTACTGCCGTTGATTTTCAAACCTTGGCTCTTTAGCCATTCAGGCAGATCATCGTTAGCATTATCTATAAACACCAAGTAGGGCTCACCTGTCTGGGTACGCATCTCTAGTAGCTTAATCCATAGTGCCTTAGCCGATACTGTTTCGACTACTTCACCGTTGTTAGGGCTGATTAAATCCCATGAGTCATCAAAGTCCTCATTGCGCATTGACTGCTCGATAAGGTTCATGAAGTCATTCGTTATGTTCACGCCGTGGTGTAGGTTCAGTGTTCGGAAGTTCTGGTCGCCCGTAGGCTTACGCATCTCGACAAACGCTGTAATGTCCGGGTGGCTTATATCTAGGAATGCCGCATAACTGCCGCGACGGGTACGTCCCTGTCGGTAGGCCAGTGAGCTTGCGTCATAGACTTTCAGGTGAGGCATTACCCCAACTGATTTATCGTCAGAGCCACGGATACCTACATGGATACCAACACCGCCGCCTAGCATAGACAGCCAATTTACTTCGGATAGAGTATCTACTAATCCTTCTGCGCTATCGTCGAGGTACGACAAGAAGCAACTGATGGGCATACCCCTTTTGCTCCGGCCGTAGCTGAGGATTGGCGTGGACAACGACAGCCAGTGTTTACTGGTGTATTCGTAGAGGCGCTGGGCGTGATCGGGGTTGGATCCGAATTGCTCACAGACGTAGGCAAATCTTTCTTGGGGGCTACTTTCGTCTTCGCGCATGTAGCTTTCGCGTAGTCTTGTGAGTCCGAGGTCATCAAATAATCCATCTCTTTCTAAGTCAATATTAACTTTATTTTTCATTTTTATTCCTAATATCTTTCTGCAATCGCGCCCAACCTTCCACGTTGGTAAGCACTTCAGAGATGGGTAGGGTGTTATCTATCCAGACATCGCAGTCCGCCGAGCTAACCGAAGTTTCGGAGGCGTGTTCATCTTCACCTTCATAGACAGAAACTCGTTCCACCCACGCTACCACTCCGCCGTTCTCGCGGATTGCTTTTATTTCATTTGGGAAACGAACATCATCAACCACAACAATACCGGTCTCTTTGTTCGCCTTGGCAACAAGCATATCTACCCAGATATTCTCGTGCAGTAAGTTACGGCCCCACTCAGTTCCGAGTGTTTGCATGGCGTATCTTGGGGTCTTACCATTCAACATGTCACAGGCTACTTCTTTAAGGTCGCCGTTTATCTGGCCCTCGTTAAATCCCATCACACGCATCATGTCTTTAAGAGTGTCGGCAAAGCGAATGATCTTTGCTCCCCGACTATCTCTCATGTTCTTGGCTACATAGGATTTCCCGGAGCCTTTCTTTCCACACAGGCCAATAAATAAATCACTCATCATTCGTCGCCTTGTGGTTTGTACTTACTTATGTCGATGACTTTTGATGAAGACTCCAGCTTACCAAGAAGCTCCTCGTCCGCAGTAAACATAATCTCGTTCTCTGCTACAGGCTTGATACTTTCATCAAACCCAGACACATTACGGACTATCTCACCTATGGCGATAATCTCTTCATCTTGACTACTCATCAGGCCGAAGATCCCAGCTACTAGGTTCTTAAACAAATCCTCTATTTCTGGATCCATGTTGTCGGGGAACTCCCAACCAAACCTAAAATCTATCCCTTCGCTAGTTTCATTCGGGACGAGTTCTATAAATGCTCCTACAAACTTATCCGTCATTTTGTTTCTCGAAGTTTACTAAGTAAATTTAATGAACGCTTTTTAGGTTTTTCTTTAAGCCATTCACCCGGGATTTCTTTCGCCGCGAACATAAACCCATTCTTCTCACACCAGTCAGCGTAGCTAGTCTTGCTACCCTTACGGAGCTTGCCTCTAGGGTTATTGAATACAAAGCGAAGGTCTAACGCCTCGCCGTACTCGTCACGGATGTAGATGTGTTTTTTTCTATCTTCAGGAGTGAAGCGCCCTTTGCTCTCAATTACGATACCGTTAGGTAAAACGTAGTCAGGAGTGTAGTGACGGCCCTGCACCGGGACAGTAAAAGGAATGCGGAAAGGTTCATACTCAGCCCTTACTCCAGCCTCTTTAAGCTGTAGGCCTATATCTTCTTCCAGACCAGACCGGTACCCATTGGCAATAGCTCTACGGCGTATGTTTCTAAAGGTCATCGTCATACTCCGCATACCAGTGGTAGCGAGGATTTTGAGCCTTGCTGTGAGTTTGAGGGCGGTACTTCGCGTCCGGCCAACAGGCGTTTGTGTAGTTACAAAACGTACAGTTAATAGCCAGCCTTTTGTTGGGGGTTAGTTGCTTACGGAAGTACTCGTCTTGCGGTTCAAAGCATCTTTCAAAAGGTGCATCTGTTGCTATCAATTCCACATTAGCCGCGATCTTATCCCGGATTCCACGCTTATCTGCGTCGGTAAACTCAGCGTCTACAACCTTGATCTCACCTGTGGATTTATTAACAACAAGCCAACCGCCGGGCTCTTTACCCGAGGCGTCACTGTAGCCCAATAACTGAGGTACATAACCGAACGCATCGTCCTTAGCTACGCCTTCCCAGCCCTGACTCCATTTGTTGTCATAGGCCCAAGGACTAGAGGACTTAGTATCGTAGACCTTATCGTCTATCTCAACGTCGTTCTCACCAAGGATGGTGGTATCGCCCACATCAAGCTGTACCTTATCCTTACCCCCAGTAATATTTACTCGGGCTAGTTTAAGATATAACTCAACCAATACCTCAGTCGCATCGCCCAACATAAAGCGGACAATGTTGTTGTAGGGGTTCTTGGATTTAGGGGTGCCAGCCTTCTCCTGTTGGAGTTGGCAAGAAGGGCGGCCCACATTCGACATACGAATGCGGAACGCATCTTCACGAGGCTTTAGTTGTTTGCGGAGAGTGTCTTTAAACATCTCCCCGGCTTCGTCTATCCAGCTTTCTTCATACTCTACAACCTCTCCGTTAGAGAGCTTATCAAGTACCATATGAAGTTGGTGTTCAAGAATGTTTAGAGACATAAAGTACCTCGTTTAAAGTTAAGGTACGATTACGCGTCGTCGGCTAAATCATCTTCCAAGTCACTAGATATATTATCGAGGGCATCAATAGCATCATCAGATAGCTGGCTGTTACGCAGAGCTTTCTCATGAGACGCTTGAATCTTTTCGTTCTCGTTCTTTACCATGTCATGCATTACTTTGACTGTCTCAAAGATCTGCTCATCCATTGGAAGCGCGTTAACAAGATCCGGGTCAAAGTTCATTACCCACCATATGTTACCGCCAGAGCCTTTAGTCTTAGTGGCACCCACCTTGACTGTATACTCGTGCATCTTACGGCCCCGAGGTAATTTCTTCAGGAACTCATCTTCAAACGGGTTAAAGTTAGATCCTTTCAGCATGACAATAACAGGCTGGTTCTCGACAGTTACTGTATCACCATCTGCATTCTTACCTTCGTAAGACACTAGACCACGAACCTGACGGAAGCATTTAATGTCGCTGTAACGCTTCTGATCTTCCTTAGACATTTCACGCAATACGTTACTGGTAGGTTTACCACAACGTGTCGTGCCGTTCATATCACGGGCTTCTTGGCGTAGCATTGGGATCATCAAGGTTTTGTTTTTAACCTTGTTCTCTTCAGGGTCGTACTGAATCCACTGGAACAGTTGGCTAAGTGGACGGAAGTTCACCGTTTTGGCGAAAACAGGATCATCATCCGTGCCTCGCACAAAGAATTGACCACGAGGAAGTGACTGACCTTGGTCGTTCTCTTCTTGGTAGTTAATTTTTAATTCGGGTAGACGATCAGAAGAAGCGTCACCGCTACCACCACCCATGCCCATAGCGGCGGCAAGTTCCAATTGTTCACTTTTGCTAATAGTTGCAAGTTCATTCATAAATTTCTCCAGTAGTTACCTTTATAAGGTATTTAGTTAAGGAATTATAATGTACCTCAGTTAAGGGCACTAGTCAATATCCAATTCAACTTGTTCCATCCAATTTGGGCCTTGGGTAATCTCGATATCGAGGGGTAGTGAAAGCTCATAATCATAGCGTTCTTTGACCTCTTCGGCTAAACCGCCCATAGCCCACTTCAGGGCCTCTATCACTTGCGCGTCTTCATCCGGGTGAACGTCAACGACAATTGAATCATGAACCGTCAAGATCAATCTTGATTTAAAATCTTCCTTGATAAATCTTTGGTGGGCCCGGACACAGGACATTACGACTAAGTCGGCAGTAGCGAACGATTGGCAGGGGTAGTTAACTACGGCAGTAGCATTAGTTATCCTACCGTTTCCTAGCCTCCGAGCGTTAGGGAAGTAGAACTCCCGGCCGCTTGGTATACGAACAAGACCGTCTTTCAGCACACCATCCATTAGCTTACGGTGCCATAGTGCTAGGCCCTTGTAGATGTTGAAGTACTCTTTAAAGTAGGCTTGAATATGCGGGGGCTCATTGGCACCCATCCCGCCATAAAGGGGCGCGAACGTGTACGCCTTTGCCGCTTGTCTCATAGTCTTATCAACATCATCTACTGAGCATTGATTAATAATGGCGGCGGTCTGTTTGTGTACGTCAAACCCATCCAGTATCTGCTCGATGACAGTAGGGCACTGAGATAGTTCCCCGGCCACTCTAAACTCTAACCCAGAGAAGTCAGCTTCCATGATCGTACCGCCATCAAACCTAGAGTGTACGGCTTTCCGTACGGGAAACTTATGGCCCTTGGGTATGTTCTGGAAGTTAGGGTTAGAAGAGGACAGTCTACCGGTACGAGTTATGCACTGGTTAAACTGCGCGTGGAGTATCCCATCTGCACGGGTAGATCCTTCGATGTTCTTAATAAACGAGTCTAGGTAAGTAGAGATAGCGTTTAGTCTAGAGGTCTTGGTAAGGAACTCTATTGCCTTTAAGTTGTCCTTTGCCTCGGCCTGAGCAATCAACTTCTTGATCGTTAACTTATCTGTCTTAAACCCGTTGATGCTGGCGTCGGTAGCTTGGGTAGGCACTAGCTTGAGCCCTGCCACTTGCCCTGTCTCTGTTAAAGTATAGCCCCGCCCATCACAGTGCGTACACTTGGATAGGTTCTTATAGGGCTCACCATTCACCTTAATCTTTTGTAGCCTACCTTTGCCTTCACAGACATCACAGTGGTTAGCTATGGTCTTCATTACCCGGCGGGTAGACTTACGAACGGTGTTGGCAAACTTACTAGCATTCATACGAGGGGGTGGTAATGGTTTGCCCCGGGCATTGACGCCTATGTTGAATGCGTTCTTATGGTAGTTCCTATCCTTTACTGTGCGCGAATAAACAACGGCAGTCATATCTACACCACTGTTCAGATTGATAGGCGTGTCACCCATCACGTCAGCAACGATGGCATCTAGATCTTTCTCTATCTGTACCTTCTCTGCTTCATATTGTATTTTTACTGCACCCAGAGTATCGGTATCTATTGCAATACCATTGCGCTCTAGCTCCACCAAAAATAGCAACATCTCATTCATTAGAGTAAAGGTTGGTAGTAGGCCGACGTTCGACTCTTTTAGAAGATCTTTTTGTTGGGCTTGGTAGATCTCCGCAGTAGATAGCACATCGGCATCTGCGTACTCTATGACCGTAGCCAAGGGCATGGCCTCAAACCCGGTACCTGACTTAAACAAGTCATCTACTAGGTCGGACTTCTTACGGGTGACATCCCGGCGTTCGGCTGTAGCTTTGAGTGATAGCTCTTGGCGTTGTCCTCGTGCGAGGATGTACTCACCAATCATCGTGTCGTACACTGTTTTTGGTGTACTGAAACCTGACTCATATAAGTAGGACACGTCAAATTTAGCATTATGGCATACGATTAACTCAGCCCGTTTAAGGTCTGCCTTCATCGGCTCACTGCTATCGGCGTACAGGCCGTGTTGCTCATTATGATTAAATATAGCCCGACGCGCTGGGCCTAGTTCTCCGTCTTCAATCATTCTCCAATGAGAAGAGACGATCTTATTCTTTGGATGGTATGGGCTGTTGTCCTTACTTTTATCCTCACCAAATTGAACCGTTGTTTCTAAGTCCAATACAATTACTACACTCACATTATTCCCCTTTAAATTTAGTTTCCATTAATCGTTTCCACAGGGTTTCAATTGGGAACAACTCATCGTGTTCCATCTTCAGTCTGTCGCCATATCCGAAATTAACGGGGCTACATTCCTGCTTGAACGTCCTGCGATCTATCCATCCGTTGATCCGCATTACATTTGGATCTTCGGTTCTCCCTACCAACACAGCTATCTGGGCCCGGAACTTCGGTATCTGATCGAATACCAATGGGCCAAACTCTGCGTTAGTAAACTTCACATCAATCGAGCTATCACCACACCAAAGATCTACGCCGCCGTCTGTCAGCACGTTGATGGTTGGGGGTTCCAGAGCGAATAACCGGGCCACGGCAAACTCTGCCTTGAACCCATAGATGTTTGCTTCAGTACGACTTTGATTGTCGTTCTCTAATCTTGGCTTAAAGCCCTGCATTTCACAGAGCTTAACCGTGTCTGCACCCATTAGCTTACTGCTATGGGCGTCCTGCTTGGATAGTGTTACCAGCATATCTACTCCACATACCGGGAGATCTCCGGCTGTATGTTGCAAATTACTGTGCCATGCCAACCACTCAGCTTATTCTTACTGACGGTTAGGTAACGTGAGGTATCGGGCTCGGAGTCATCAACGTCTCCAGCTTCATGCTTACCGATACCAATACATAAATCTAGCTCGGCCATCTTGCCGATCTTACTGCCTTCCATATCGAAGCCCGATAAACGAGTTCGTCCTTTGGCATCATTACTGGCTTGGCTAACCGCAAGAAGGGCACAGTCAAATTTCTTCGCGGTCTCACGCAATCGACGATACAACTCACGCAGACGTTCATGCCCTGCGTTAAAGTTACCGCCAATGTTTACTTTATCTGCTTGGTCAATGATCAGGATGTCAGGCTGTTCTTTCTCGACGTAGGCTTCTATCTTAGCCAAGTCCCAGTCCTGTATCTCATTCATGTCGAACAGATCTTCAATGTCGTTAAACTTACGTCTGGCTTTCATAGGGTCAGCAATTACTTGCTCCCGGGTAACACCAGCGTGTGCTTGGATGGCACGGAGCATAGTACGCCCAGTGTCTTCTTCGTTACCGAGGTAGATGACCTTGGCACCTTGTTCACAGAACCCACCGGGGCCGGTACAGATACTGACTAGGAATGCTGTCTTACCCGTCTCAGGTAAAGCAAACACACACCCGAACTCCCGGGCACCAATCCCGTACACATGTCTAGATAACGTGGATATATTAAACTCCCAGCGGTTATCATCAGTAACACCAGCCAGTAGCTCATGGATATCTTTGGTCGTAGGCTCACCGAAGTCAGTAGGCATGAAGCCTTCCTTCGATTGATCAAGCAGTTGGTGTAGTCTTTCCATCCCGGTGGTGTTGCCATCAGCCACTTCGATACCAAGGTTGGCTATTCGAGTTCCGATACGGCGTTGCCATAGGCCTTGTATGACCTCAGCTACTACAGGTGGGGAAAGTGGGTCTATCGTATGAATCAGATCCACGATACCAGCAAATGCTTCTTGGTCAGACCGAGTGGCTACCGGGTTTTGGTTTTGCCACAATGCCATGATGTCGGCAGGGATTAGATCGTGTTGATGCTTTTCGTGGGCTTGAGAGATAGTGACGTAGGCGTCTTGGATCTCATCCTCGAATAGATTCTTAGATAAGTTCGCTT
>Ga0206682_10002498_pt1 | contig 16589 bp, 10 predicted proteins | sample M240m12015metaG_FD_155444 | JGI IMG/M metagenome (GOLD analysis project Ga0206682, IMG submission 155444) | Ammonia-oxidizing marine archaeal communities from Monterey Bay, California, United States - M2 40m 12015 | ecosystem: Environmental > Aquatic > Marine > Intertidal zone | place: USA...
CGGTGAAGAACAGGTAGTCGAAGTGTGGCCCGCCCGGGTTGCACGTCTCGTCCACCGTGAACCAGTACTGCATCGCGCTCCCGAAGCTCACCGACACCGTGTTGGTGAGGAACAGGAACAGCGTCGCCTTCGCCAAGCGCCGCTCCATGAAGATGAACATGCTCACCGAGAGCACTAACGCCACCCCGAGGGTCACCCCAAACTCCACGTACATGTTCTCCGTCATCAGCTGCGTCACCGCGAGCACCACGGAGAGGCAGCCCATGAACGTGCCCATTATGAACATGTTACCGTGCTTCGTGAGCAGGTCGACGTCCAGCTTGCTGACCGCCAGCTTGACCTCGGGGAGCAACCCGAAGAACGACGTGAAGACCGCCTGCAACGAGAACGGCAGCGCGCACCAGAACATGACGTTGTAGTTATCCGTCTGCAGCACGAAGAACGATATCACCGTCGCCAGCAACCCGCCCCACGACACCGTCAGCCACACGAAGGACACGATGTCGCTGCTCGCCTCCGGCACCCGCGCCATCGTCTCCGTGTATTTCCCCTCCGTCAGCAGGTCCACCACGCTCACCTGCAGATTAATCAGCACCATCGCCGCCACGTACGTCATCGCGCTGGACGAGTCCAAGGGCACCGCCGCCAAGTAGGTGATCGCGCCCGCGCCCAGTATGCTGCTGAGGAAGCAGTAGTACCGCTTGTTGTAACCCGCGATCGGCAGCACGTCCGATATCATCCCCACCAGCGGCTTGATGCTCCACGGGAACGACGCGACGATCCCGTACCTCTGCGACTCCTGCGCCGAGAGCTTGAGCACCTTCTGCGCGAACGGCAGCCCCGCCTGGCCCACGAGGCCCAAGGTTGTCCCCTTGAGGCAGAAGTGGCACGAGATTATGAACGTCACGAGCTGGTACCCGACCGTGTCCACGAGCCCCGAAAGCCACCGTTTGCCCGCGACGTACGGGTAGCACACCCTCTCGGCGATGGGCATGGTCCCCTTGGACCCGACGCCGAGCTTCTCGCCGTCCATCTCACACCCGAGTCGCGCCCTACGTCAAAAGGCCGCGTGCCGTTTTCTCCAAAACCGACGAGCTCCGATGGACGAGCGTGTCGATCCTTCCGTCCCCAGGGCCGACCGGGCGACGATCCTCGTTCCCGAACCGATCCGCGCCGTCCACGAACGACGATACCGATACTACGGTCCTCTCGACGCTCGCGTGGTGGGTCCGCGCGACACCCGCGCCGCGACCTGAACTGTGAGGCCGCGGAGGTTGTTTGCGAGGATGAAAATACAACACCCCGCAGTTCATTGGGGAAAACACGGTCTATTAACTCAAGAGCTGTGGTCGGTTGCAAAATGTCCGGGGAATCTTGAGTTTTGAGATCTCCGCTCGTGACGATATCGCCACTTTTGTTGGGCACTTCTCGGGGATGTCGCCCGCGGTCCTGTCCATCGCGGTCCCCCGCGCGGTCCCTCGCGGGTCCCGGGTCACCACCACCGGTTTATCGACCTCGCGTCTCAACTCGAGGCGCGGCGCGAGCGTCCGTCCATCCGCGTCCGCCGGTGCGTTTCCCTCCATCACGGGATCCTCTATCCCCAAAATCATCTCGCCCCAGCCACCCGTCCCGTGTGTCCATCCCCGTCCCGTCCCCTTCGCTCACCCGTGCTCCCCATCGCCATGATCGAACAGAAGATACCGACGCGGGTGCCTCATCCACCACAACCTCGACGACGACGGAAAAGAAGGACAAGTTCATCACCGGACGGCCCGACGAGCAGTTCAGCTCCGAGGCGGCCGAGGAACGGCAGGAGCTCTTCAACGACATCGCGCCCGTGTACGACCAGCTCAACGACCTCCTATCCCTCGGCCTCCACCGCGTGTGGAAGCGCGCCGCGGTGAAATGGACGCGGGTGGGCCCCGGGGACGCCGCAATCGACGTGTGCTGCGGCAGCGGCGACATCGCAATCAAACTCGCCGACTCGGTGGGACCGACGGGGCGAGTCGTGGGGCTCGATTTCGCCGCCGCGCAGCTCAAGGTGGCCGCCGGCAAGGAGTCCCAGCATCCGGGTCATCGCGACGGTAAACTCGCGCCCATCACGTGGGTGCAGGGCGACGCGCTTGCGCTGCCTTACGGAAATGGCGAATTCGACGGCGCCACCATCGGGTACGGGCTCCGGAACGTGTCCGACATTCCAACGGCCCTCAGCGAGCTGTGCAGGGTGCTGCGGCCGGGCGGTGTGGCGTCCATCGTGGACTTCAACAACGCGCAGGACCCGAACTTGCGGGCGCTGCAGGGTTTTGTGCTGGACAACGTGGTGGTGCCCGTGGCGGATCTCAACGGCGTCGCGGCGGAGTACCGGTACCTGAAGCCGTCCATCGAGCGGTACCCGCAGGGCCCGGATCTGGTGGATCTGGCGGTGGAGGCGGGGTTCAGCTCCGCGACGTTCTATGAGCTCGCGCCGGGGAACCTGATGGGCTGCCTGGTGTGCACCAAGTGACGACGGGAGTGTCTAGAGTCTAGAGTCGGTTATAACATTACAAGACTTTTGCAAAACCTGCGAGTCGTTCACACATCGGTCGCGCGTCCACCCTCCACCGGGTTGGCGTCGCGCGTATCGCGCGTCACCATGGAGTACAACGTCGAGATACCGATGCCGCAGGATGAGCACGCGGGGCTCCGCGCGGAGATCATGCGATCCGGCGGCCTCTCCGCGACGGTCCCGCTGTCGTCGCCGGATGCCGCGATGCGCCTCCTGGCCGCCGCGAGGGTGGCGAGCGTCGACGCTCGAGAGGTTTACTTCTCCCCCGCGAGCGGATGGGCCGCCAAGGTGATCGCACCGCCCATCGCGGGGCAGAGGGACGCCGTCGCGGTATCCCCGAGGAACGAGACCGCCGCGTGCGCGCTCGTGCTGGAGCTGCTCACGGATGCGCATCAGCGCGCGCCGGGGGCGGCGGCGGCCACACTGGAGGCTGCACGCGCGCTCTGCGACGCCGCGCTCGCGCCCCCGCTCGACACCGCGGACGTCAACGGGAACGCGTCCGTACCCACCGCCGCGCCGCCGGGCGACGGCGGCATCGCCGATGCCACCGTCGCGTGGCTACGCGCCGACGGCGGCGTCGGCGCATCCTCCTCCTCATCATCGTCCAAACTGTCCCTCTCCGTCGCGCCCGCGCGGTTCCCAGGGACCGGCCGCGGCGCCGCCGCGTCGGCCGACATCCCCGCGGGAGACATCGCCGCCGCCATCCCCGCGCACCGCCTGTTCACGGTCGAGCACGCGCTGACGATGCCCGGCCCGCGCGGCGACGCGTACCGCATGTTCACCGCGTTAGGCGAGGACACCGTCGCGGCGTTGTGGCTCGTCGCGGAACGAGCGCTCGGCACTGCGAGCCCTTGGCATCCCCTCATCGCGTCGCTGCCCTGGCCGGAGGGCGGGGAAGGAAGCGCGGCGCCGTGCGGTGGCGCGACGCCGGTGTCGTGGCCGCGCGAGGCGTGCGACGCGCTCCTCGGGGGTACGCCGCTGCTGGCGGACGCGAGAGCCGCTTCCGAAAAACTCACCCGGCAACACGCGGCGCTCTTCCCCGCGCTGTCCGAGCACATGTCCGACGTGTTCCCCGCACAGCTGTACACCGTCGACAACTTTCGAAGGGCGCACGAGGCGTGGAACTCGTACGGCATGACGGTACAGGCGGACCCCGGGACGGCGCCGGTGACGTGCCTGCCCCCGGTGGCCATGCTCTGCAACCACGCGCTGTGGCCGCACGTGGTCCGGTACAGCAGGCTGCGCGACGGCACCTTGCGCTTACCCCTCGCCAGGTCCATCCGGGCTGGCGAGGAGGTGTTCGTGTCCTACGGCGCCAAGTCCAACGCGGAGCTGCTGCTCTTCTATGGGTTCGCGCTGAGCGGGAACCCGTACGACGATGTGCCGCTGTCGCTGGAACTTCCGAGCGGCGAAGTGTCTGAGGTGACGAGCGCGAGGGAGGCGGCGCTGCAGAGGGCGGGCCTGACCTTATCCCCGCACGCGGTGCGCGCGGGCCCGTTGCCGCTGCCGCTCGTGGGCGCGCTGCGCGTGCTCACCGCGGACGTCGCCGCGCTGCAGACGTACACCGGGGATCCGAGTAAGGATCCGATCAGTTCGGAAGGTGAGTCCGCGGCGGCGAGGGCGCTGTGTGGGGTGCTCGGCGCGATGGTGGAGCAGCTCGAGGGTGGCGACGCGCAGTTCCACATCGCGGTGAGGAGCGGCGCGGCGGCCGCGGCGGTGGGGCGGGAGGCGACGGAGGCGGCGGGGCTGTACAGGGACGGGGTGCGGTCGACGCTCGACGCGGCGCTGGGCGAGGCGAGGCGGTGGAGAGCCGCGGTTGGTGGCGGGCCGGACCCGGCGCTGGGGAAGCGGATGCGGGACTGACTTAGCACTATTTGTACATCGTGTTGAAACAGACTGGATGAGATCCATCGCATATGCGTGCGTCTCCGTCGTCTGCAGCGGGGAAATTCAAGCAGTCCCACATTTCCCAATTTTTCGGGTCGGACATTGTTTGCAGCCGACCAATTTTAGACCGCGTTTCTTGAGTTACTTTTCCCCATACAACGTCACCTTTTCAGACCCTATCCGGTTCCTTCCTTTTTCCGTGCTCCGGCGCGCCGGCAACGCGGCATTACGACACGCGCCGCGCCACAAGCGTCGGTCGCTCTTTCGTTAACTACCTAGAGGTTACCATGGCTTCTCTCATGTCCGGTCTCTCGGCTCGCGCCGCGGTCGTGGCTCCCGCCTCCCGCGTGGCCATGCCCCAGTCCACCTCTGCGCCCGTGCGCTTCGGCTTCTCCGTGGAGGCTGCGCACAAGAAGGGTACCGGCTCCACCAAGAACGGCCGTGACTCCAACCCCAAGTACCTCGGCGTCAAGAAGTACGGCGGCGAGCCCGTTGCCACCGGTAACATCATCATCCGCCAGCGCGGCAACGCGGTGCGTCTCACCCCCATGACACCCCACGGGCGCCCCCCAAAACCCTGAAACCCTGTAAATTTTGGCCACGTCTTATCCCTCGCGGCTGATTCGGACGCGCCGGACGCGCCGGATCCCGCGCGCACTCCCGCCGAACACCCACTCGACGTCGTTACACGTACATCCCGCTTACTTTTTCCCCGCTTTCGTCCATTTCAGGTTCACGCGGGCCCCGGCGTCGGCACTGGCAAGGATTACACCCTCTTCGCGCTCCGCGACGGTGAGGTGCTCTTCAAGCCGGGCGCCAACGGCAAGAAGACCGTTCGCGTCGTCGACGTTGTGAAGAGGGGTGGGCGCGAGGACGGTAAGCCCTCCCGCAGGGATAAGCGCCGCGAGCTCTACACCCCCCGCGCCGAGCAGCGCGCCGCCGCGGAGGCTGCCGGCGCCACCCGCTAAAGGGTGCGAGCGCTTCTTCATTCTTTGGTAGAGTTGGTGGGTGGCGCTCCCTCCCGCGTGTAGCCACGCGGGATCGAGCGCGTTTAAGCTTTGTAATTAACGCTAAAACATTATTAAAGACGGTGGGCTAGCTAGTCGGACTTGTTCGCGAACGGGTTCAGGTCCTTGAACGGTGTTGAACCGGGTTGATGGGCTGCGGGGGGCATCGCCGCGTTTGAAACATTCGGCGCGAACGTGAAGCCCCCGTCCTCCTCGACCGACGATCGCCTGCCCGCCTCGATGGACCCGCGGCGGCTGCTCCCGCCCTTATCGCCGCCGACGCCGCCCTTCATCGGCGTGTCCCCCTTTGACAGCTCCCGCCAAAACTTAAAACAAAAGAACACGGCGGATTTCGCGTCCTTCATCTCCGCTCCAAACGACGACAACCCGCGGGATCGACCCTCCACCCACCGATCCATCCTCGCCTTCCTCCACCGCCTGTGCAGGTGCAACGCGACGCGCGAGGTGGCCATGCACTCGTCACGTAAGGTCCCGTTCGATGCCTCGAGCTCGGCGACGTGCTCGGTCATCGCCTCGGAGGCGTCCGCGGCGAGTCGTAAACCGGCGCGGAGTCGCTCGGAGCGCTCGAGCTTGGACTCGAGGCCCTGGATCTCGCACCGCATCGACTCGATCGTCTTTCGCGTCGTGATGAGCTCGTCCTCGGCGTCGCGGATGCGGGACTTGGCGGAGGACGCGAGGCCCACCGCCATGGACGCGACCTCCCGAGCCGACGGCGTCGGTGGATCGTCACCGCCGCCGCTCGCCCCAAACGCGCCTCCTCCCGAGCGCTCAGCCTCCAGCGCGCGCGTCGCCGCCACCGCCGTCATCTCCAACTCCGCCACCTTCTTCTGCAGCGCCCCGATCTCCTTCTCCGCGCGCTTGGACGCGGCCATCTCCCCGGTGAGCGCGGAGAGGAGGTCACCGAGCCGAGCTTCGCGTCGTCCCATGTTTCCCGCGGCTCTCGCGGCGGCGGCGACGAGCGGGTGCTTGGACCGCGTGTTCGTCTCGTCGCGGTGCCCGGCTCGCGTCGACTTGGCCTGTGGGCTGAGTATGGTGTCGATGTCCTCGTCGCCGTCCTCCTCGGCGAACGGCGCCAGGATGAGCTCAGCTTCGTCCACGGCGGCGGAGAGCGAAGCGTGGTCGGAGCTCCTCGCGGCTTCATCCGTCTCGATGCGCCACACCGCCATAGCCTTCGACTCCGCCTTGGCCTCGTCGCGTTCCTCCTCGGCGCGTTCGACGCGCTCGCGCATGGCCGCGAGTTCCATCTCGAGCGCGCTGATCCTGGACTCCGCTCGGACGGTGCGGGATTCAGCCTCCAGCGCAGCCTTTTTGGCGTTTGCCAACTTTTCCAACTTTTTCTCCGACGCTTTGGCTCGCGTCTCGGCGGCTCGAGCGGCGTCCGCGGCATCCTTCTTCTCGCGCTCCGACGCCGCCTCGCGCTCCCGGAGCCGCTCCCGCGTCGCAACCGCCTCCTTGAGCTGCCGCTGCATCAGCGTGCGCTGCTGCGTCGCCGCGGCTCGCTCCTCCGACACGCGGCTCAGCATCTCCGTCGCCTCGCGCAGCTTATCCCTCAGCTCGAGGTTATCGCCGCGTAACGTGTTGACGACGTCCACGTCGCGGGGTAGGGTCCCGATGTCACCGCCGTCCATGCTGTTACCCGCCGAGTCCACGATGCTGTCGTCGTCGTCGGACGGCTCGTCCTCCTCACCGGTGGACATGGCCGCGGCGTCGTCGGCGTCATCGTCTTCGACATCCTCGCGACCGTTCGACGCGGCCGCCAGATTGCCCCCCCGCCGCCGCGACCGTCTCGCGCCGGCGACCCCCAACCTCCCTCACCCATCCATGGCATCGAATCCATCGTGATCCGGTACGTCGTACGCGTCCGTGTTGCCGCCCTCCTCGGGCTCCGTCGCGCCCCAGTAGCCGCCGCCTTCGTCTTCCGTCGTGTTGTGCGACGAATGGTGCGGTCGGTTTCCGAGTCTTGGATGCGGCGGCGGCCCGGGGCTACCGACGCCGTCCTCGAAGTTCACGCGCCACGTGTGGTGTGTGTCCTGCGCGTGTGTCTGTTCAGTGTCGTTGTTTCTGGGCCGAGCGCGGACGCGTCGCGCGGCGGATTCCGCGAGCAGGCGGTTGTACACTGCGGTGTGCGAGTTTGTGAACCGTGGTCGTCGTTCGTTTGATGATGCGTTTGTGTTTCGTCCGTCGCCGTCGTCGCCGCTGGTCTCCTGGAGCGGCGCGCGCGAGCTGACGTTGCGGTACGCCGGGGAAGGCCGCGCGGCGTGTTCGCGTTTGAGCAGCGAGAGGGACTGGCCGCGCTGGGAGGAGGACGTCGCCGGGCGCGCGGCTCGGCGTTCGATCTCGACGTTCCCCCCCATCTCCATTTGAACGGACTCGTCGTGCGATGACTCCGCGGACGGCGACGCGCGAGGCTGCGACGTCCTCGGCGGGCGGTTCTCCCGCCCCGTGCGTCCGGGTTCGGGAATGCGGCGGCCGAACGCGACCCTCTGGGCGCCCCGCCTCGCGCTCGCCGACCCCCTCGGGGTGGCGCCCCCGGCGGTGCCCACGTCTGAGGGTGAACGGTGCCGCTCGCCCTCCGCGCGGTAGCCGCTCTCGCGCTCCCCGGGTAACGGGGGAAGATCGTCCTCGTCCCAGTCGGGGTCGCTGCCGTGGAGGCGAGCGAGCACCCTCTGCCGCACAACCTCCGGGTCGATGACCATCGTGGAGGCGCGCTGGCGATGAGTGAGGCTTCCTCGGAACGTTCTTTTTTAGCGAGAGCCGGCTGTGACTCGTCAGAGTTCTCAATCAGAAGGTGACCCCTCGCAGCAGTGTGACCCGCGCGTCGGGGCGATTCACGCGGAAGGATGCTCTCCACGCGAGCATGGCTCGAGACGGCGGTGGTATGTTCACGTCCCCGTGCAGTATCCCCTTTTCATCGCTCCGCCCCCATCGCTCGAACCGTCCGAGGGAGCTTTCCACCTCATCTCCATCCCCATCGGCGTTGTTACCCTCCGAGATGACCTTGCCCGCCTTCCTTCCCTTCCAGGTGGCCGCCACCACGGCCGTGGCCGCGTGGTCGCTCCACGGAGAATACGACGCGGAGAAGAACGCCATGCTGCTGCTGCTCGCCGCCGCGTTCTACTCTGAGTACATCGGCGCGGACCGCGATCCGACGGACGCGCGCCAGGGGATCATGGGCGGCGCACCGCTCGGAGCGCTCGCGCTCCCATGGCTCTTCGTGTCGCGCGTGGGCGGCCCGAACTTCCCGTTGTTCGCGTTCTGGATCTCCATCGCGACGAACTTCGCGTTACTCCCGGGGCTTCCATGGATCGTCGCGCGCGGCGCGTCCGTCGCGGCCATCTCCGCGGGCGCCAGAGAGCTAAACTACGTCAACGTGGGTCACGAGCCGTACCCAACCGAATGGACCATCGCGACCGTCGTGGCGGTCCACGTCATCATCGCGACGTCGTTCGCGCGGGACGTCCCCGTCTGGTTCCCACGCGTGTTCACACGGTGGGAGGCGGCGCTCGTTGCGACGGGCGCGGCGCTGTGCCTGGGCGACGTATCCATGTGGACCGCGCACAGAGCCGCGGGGGCGCTGCCCGATCTTCACTTGACGGAACGAAAGTGGGAACACCCGACGTCGTGGATGCCGCTGCACATCGCGTTCGGGCAGTACGACGACGCGCAGCTCGCGATGGAGGCGTGCGTGCTCATCGCGTGCGTGCTCACCCTCGCGGCGCCCACGCTCGCGCCCGAGGTTAGGACCCGAGCCACGATATTAATCGCGGCGGGTACTTCGTTCCTCGCCGCGTGGGGAACGACCGTCGCGCTGCGACTCGGAAAGGCGTTCCGCGGCCACGAGGGCATCGCGCACTGGTTCGTGGACTACGTGACCGGCGCCGAGGACTTGATGAACCTGGCGGCGTATTGGGCGCTGGTCTTCGGCGCCGCGTTATTCGCCATTCGCAGGCTCGGTGTTCGCGGAGCTCCGACGATTGCGCTGAGAAAGGCGTACCATCTGTTGGCGGTGGTGGCCTTCGCGCCGGCGTCGTTGCCCGGGTACGCCGCGCGCCGGCTGATGGGCCACGGTTTACCCCACCCGGAGATGCTCGCGGTGGCGTACGCGGTGGCGCTGCTGGTGTTTGCGCTGGGCGAGTGCGTACGGACGTCGAGGGCGGGATGGCTCGGACGATCGATCGATGACATCTTTTCGCGATTTACGGATAGCCGCGACGATCACGGGTCGGTGGTGATCAGCCACACGTCCCTCCTCGTCGGCGTCGCGGTACCCCTGTGGCTGAACCACGAGAAGTGGTCGGCGAGCGCGGAGTTGGACCACAGCGTCGGGGCGTTGGCGCCTTTGGCGGGGATCATATCGCTGGGCCTAGGCGACGCGGCGGCTTCGGTGTTTGGCGTTTATTTTGGCAAAACTTCGGTGTGCGCGGGGTGCGGGAAGACGGTGGAGGGTGCCGTCGCGGGTGCCGTCGCGAACATGGCGGGTTTACTGTTCGCGTGGTGGGTCGTGAACCGTCACAAGGAGACGCCGTGGGGGTGCCTGTTGATGGCCGGGGTGGGAACCGCGGCGCTGGAGGCGACGACGGAGCAGCTGGACAACGCGTTCCTACCGCTTCACATGGCGGCGGTGCTTCAGCTCGTGTCGAGGAACGCGGCGCTTGAGCACTATCAGTACGCGTGAATCCGTGGTGTTGATATGACCTTAAAATACTTTTAAAATACGGTGAGAAAGCTAATGGTACACTCACAGGTGACGCCGAGCGAGTCGGCGTCGCCGCTCCCTAAAAGAACCCCATCAAGTTGTTTCGGTTGTTGTCTTCGTTGCCGGGCGGTGATATCCGCCGAGCGCTATACGCCGAGCCACGCCTCTTTCTGCTAAGAAGGGCCGGCTCACGCGTCTCCTTGTATCCAGTCCCAGACTCAGCAGTCCTTGGTCCACACGCACCATCCGTCTCCGCTGACCGCCACGGCCCAGCCGTCGCCCGAGGGCGTCCAGCCGTCGTTGCCCATCTTCATCGCCAACTTATCCCCGACGAGCGCGGCGTAGACGCTGTCCGTCGCCGCGACGATTTCGAGCTTGGACCTCGCGTGGACCCCCGCCTTCGTGCGGGTGTCCATCAAGCCCTGGAGTTGATTCCGGAGGTCATCGCCCCAGTCGAAGTAGTGGTCCCAGAACACAGAGGGCGTGCCGGGGTGCGTGAGGGTGTACGCGTAGCCCATGCCAACCTTGTTGCTGGGGAACGGCCAGTGCGACTGGGTGGAACCGGTATCGTGGTTATCGATGAAGGTCACCGCGCGGCCGGGCCAGAGGCCGATGACGCCGGGCGCCCGCCCTTTCTTGTCCACCAGCCTCCAAAACTCCGACCGGCCGCAAGCCTCTTGGAGAATACCCTTGGTGGTGAAGTCAAAGGCGGTGCATATGCCGCCGGTGGAGTCGATCCAGTCGACGATGCGCTGCCTGTGCGCATCCTGGTCGTACTCCAGACCTTGGCCGTAGTTGAGGGTGTCCCAGTACTCGCCCACGGCGAACTCGGGCATGCACGCGCGGGTGTATTGGCCCGCAAACTCGCCGCCGTACCCTTTGCTGAAGTCGAATCGAATCCCGCCAAACCCGACGTCGTCGACGAGCCACTGGATCCACTTGCACAAGTCCTCCTGCACCCGTGACTGCTTGTGGTCGATGTTGGGTGAGCCCCAGAACTCGTCGCCGGTGGGTTCGCCGCCCTCGCCCATGAAGTCCTTGTTGCGATTGGTGATGGCCCACTCGCCCCAGTCCAGCCCGGTGCCCTCCCACTTGTTCCACTTGCCGTGATTGCCCTGGTGCGTCGCGCAGCGGTGGTTGAGCACCGCATCCAGCACGGGGAGCACGTTGTTGGAACGAAGCTCGCCGATGAGCGAGCGAAGCTCAGCCTCGTTGCCGTACTTGGTATCGAGCGAGCCGAGGTTGCGGGGCAGGTAGCCCTCGGGCGCCAGCGAATCCGTGCAAGGGGGCAGCCAAATCTGGGTGAAACCCGCCTTGGCGATTTGACCGGCGCGCTCCTGCACCAGCTTGTACCACTCGAAGCGGTGCGACTCCCAGTTGAAACCCTGAAGCATCACCTCGCGGCCGGTGGCGATCCTCGGCAGCGTACCTTCCTCGATCGTGTAGTCGTCGCCGAGCGCCGGGTCCGCCTTGACGGGCGCCTTGGCGTTGAGTCCCATGCCGGGGGGCTGCGCGGGTGCCGGCGTAGCCGCAGCCTTGTCGCCCTTGATCTCAAACGCCGGCGTGAACGCGGGCGCATCCTTCTTGGGAGCCGCGGGTGGGGTGGCCGGGGTGAACGCGGGGGGTTTCTTCGCCGGCGCCGCGGGAGCCGCGGGCTTGGCCGCCGCGGGGGGCGGCGTCGCGGGCTTGAAAGCCGGGAGGACGTTGTTGACACCCGGCGCCTGGACCGGGGTGGGGGCGCCGCCCATGGGCTTGCCACCCTCCAGCTTCTGCATCCTCTCCTCGAGGTTGCGGAGCATCTGCGCGCTGCCGTTGGCCGCGGACGCGAGCCCTTCCTCGATGGCGCCAACCTTGGCGTAGAGGACGTCCAGGGAGAGCGGGTTGGCCTCCTTGTTCGCGAGGATAGCCTCGAGCTTGCCGAGCCTGTCGGACATAGCCTTGAGGTTCTCGTCGACAGCCTTGCTGCCGCCCGCGGCGAGCGCGCCCGCGGGGTTCTGCTGAAGCGCCGCGCGAAGCTGCGCCATCTGCTGGCGGAGCTCGGGCACCGCCTTGGCGTCGTCCTGAACCTGCTTTAAGATGGCGTCGATCTTACCCATCGCCGCGGTGGTACCCGCGGAGGTCTGGTTGGTCGCGTTGAACGCCTGCTCGAGGCCCTTGACCTTCTCCTGGAGGTGGTTCATGGCGGCGAGCGCGGCGACGGAGCCCACGTCGGATCCCGCGGAGGCGGCGGCGGATGCCAGCGCCGTCTCGAGCGCGGACATCCTGTCGTTCAGCGCCTTCTGGTCGGCGGACCCGGCACCCGTGGGGGCGGCGTCCTTGCCGGATGGGGTCCCAGTCGCGGGCGTCGTCGGGGTGAACACCTGGCCGACGGCGCCCGTCACGTCGCGCGCGTTGAGCGCCTTCTCCAGCGACTGAATCTGGCCCTTCATCTGGGTCGAGACGGAGGTATCCTTGATGGCGCCGCGAGCCTTCTCAGCCTCCCGAAGGGCGTTCCTGGTGGACTGGTACGCCGCCTCGAGCTGCTGGCGCTTCTTCTGCTCCATCCTGGCAAACTCCTGCGCCTCGTTAACCTGGGCCAGGAGCTCGCGTTCACGCTGCGCGCGGGCGGTGAACTCGGAGGCCCTTTGCTCAGGCCCGAAAGTCGGCGCGACTCCGGTGATGAAACGAAAGCCGTCGCCGACGACGCCGAGCACACCCTTGGATTGCACCGCAACCTTCTGCGGCGTCTGAAGCGTCGCCACCGCGCCGTTCGCGCCGCGGACCATCGCCATCGGGCCCTGCGGCTGGGCACCCATCCCGCCGCCGCCGCCCAAGCCGCCGGCGCCGCCGAGGTCGGTGAACCCGCCGCCCGGGGTCAAACCCCGGACGCTCTCCGAGCCGCCAAACTCGGGCACCGCCGCGGGGCCCGAAGCCACGCGAGTTGAGTTCACGCCAGGGCCGCCGACGACGACGTTATTCCTCGCGTACGCCGCGATGTCGCCGCCCGGTGCGCCACCCGCGCCCCAGTCACCGTAGGGCGGCACGGTGTGCGTGCTCCTGCTCGTGGGCCTCGCGCCCGCGCCGGGGGGGGCGCCGCCGCCGCGCGGGGGACCGGCCGGCGGGGGACCGGCGCCGGGGGGCGCGCGTCCACCGCCAACGCGGCCCTTAGGACCACCGACGACGCGGACCTTAGGACCACCGACGACCCGGACCTTAGGACCCTTCTTCTTACCGGCGCCCGGGGGACCCGCGAGGGGACCTGGGTTGGACTCGTACGCGTCGCGAACATCGTCCAATGAGATGACCGCGTCGCGATCGATCCCAGCCGCCTTCGCGTGTTTGAACTGTCCGACGGCGAGCAATTCATCGGCGAATCCCTGGTTACCCTGGTGGTACCCGGGCGTGCCCCACTGCGCGGAGTTGCCCTGCACCGGCGGGGGCATGCCCTGCGGCGGAGGAACGCGCGGCGGGACGGTTCCGGCGTCGGGGTGCTCGGGATTAAACGCGGAGCCGCCGGGGGCGAAAGCCGGGTGGTAATGCGCGGGTTTGTCGTGCGCGGGCTCCTTGGCCATCTCCGCCCGTCTGCGATCGCCCGGCCGCACGGGCGCGGACGCCTTGAACGACTCCGTCTCCTCGCGGGGCACGGGGTAGCCGCCCGGGAACGGATCGAAGGAGTCCTTCGTGGACGCCGCGTCCCACCATCGGCCCGCGTCGTCGTAGTACCCGCCTTGTTTGCGCTGCTGCTCGGCGCGGGCGTCGGGGACGTCCACGTCGCGTGGCGCGGGGGGTGTCTGGTGGAAGTGTCCGGTGGCGTCGTAGAAGCCCGGGTTGGCGGCGTCGTAGGCGAGGGGCTGGTCTGCGCCCGTGTGTCCGGCGGCGGATACCGCGTTTGAAAATTTGCCAGTCATTTTGGCCCACATGTTTTTCAAACCGTTCTCGGCGCCGCCCTCCTTGTAGAGGCGTAGGTCGCGGCCCTTGCGCTTGGCGTCAGCCTTGACGACGACGGCGGCGGTGAAGAGCCCCGCGGCGGCGCATCCCATGACTCCGGTGAGGTCGCCGGGGATGGGCATGCCCTTCGCGCTGAGGGGTTTCGGCATGAGGTGCGAGGCGTAATCGTTGCCGCCTTGCACAGCTTTGTACTGCCTGGTGCTGGACCCCGCCCGGGTTCGGTTGTAATCGGGGGGCATGAGCGCCTGGGCGGAGGACGACGGCGCGGTTCGCACGCGCGCGTTGTCGAACACCTGGCGCTCCATGTGACCCCAGACGCCGTTGACGGGAAGGCCGAACTGCTGCTGCATCTTCTGAACGGACGCGCGCGTCGCGGGACCGAACACCCTGCGCACGGATGGTGATCGTTTGGGAATGAGCGTCAAAAAAACGTTTGTTTTCTCGGGATGGAATTTTGAAGAACGTTGGGGACGGGGACCGGACGGGAAGAAGGGCGTCGCCGGGCGCTGGGTGGACGACCGGCGCGATCGGGGGGACTCTCGGAGCCCGGTCAAGCCGCCTTAAGTCGCGGATTCGGGGAAACCGGGTATAAAGTCAGAGCTCGCGCTGGTTCGGGACGTACCCGGGTGGCGTTCGCGGGGGAGAGGTAGCCTTCGGCGACCAGATCTTTTTGCATGGCGAGGACGTCGACTCCGGTCGTCCCCTCGTACAGATCGCGCTCGACGGGCATATCGCGGCCGCCGGGAGCGGTGTAGGGCGAGGAGCGGCCGCCGTACGCCGCGCGCACGATGGCCACGTTCGCGCGCCTGCGATTACCCAGCCCGGGCGTTCGCAGAGGGGCGACGCCCTTGAGGGCGAAAGGCTGCTGGTGCCTCATCGCGCTCGTCTTGCCCGTGAAGGCGGAAGACGCCGAGAGAGACGCCATATCTACCCTCGAGGGTGTGTGTGACTGGCGAACACTTCTAGGGTGCTCGTCGTCGGGGTTTAGCTTTTAGCGCCGGACGCTTCCTGCCGATACGCGCGCAGGAGCGGTGTGACGACCAACGCGCGTTGACATCATCTTTCAAAATATTTCAAACGAGCTGCGTGAACTTTTCTCGGGATCGTGAACGGCCATTTCCTGGGTTCTGCGGTCCACAAGAAGTTAGAGCGTGTAAACAGTGTGATTTTAGTGTGATTGCTCAACGGTAAACTGAGTCAGCATGCCGGAAGTTTCACAGTACGATTGACCAACCCGCATATGATAATTGCTGCGAATTAAAAAAATCCAGGTGCGCTTTTTTGCAGGGATTTTGGTTCGGGCGGCGGGCAAACACCCTGCGAACCGTCGGGTTTCGGAGGTGGGCGAAAAATCACGGCGAAATCCCGAGAGCACCGCCGCAACCGAGGGCCCGCCAGATTTCAGCGCGTCAATCAATCGGGACCCCGCTCTCGCCAGTCGACCCTTTCACACGCACAGTCATCATGACCGACAACGCCGCGCGGCTTCAGGCCATGCAGGATGCCGTGACGGACGCCGGCAACGACGTCCGCGCGCTCAAGGCTGAGAAGAAGGACAAGGCTGAGATCGACGCCGCGATCGCGAAGCTGAAGGAGCTCAAGATTGAGCTCGACACCGAGGTCAAGGCGGCGATGGCCGCGGGCGATGAGGCGGCCGCGGCGAAGGAGCAGTTCCGCTCCAAGATGAACAGCGCGCTCGAGCAGAGGCTGTTCTACATCCCCTCCTTCAAGATCTACGGCGGCGTCGCGGGCCTCTACGACTACGGCCCTCCGGGATGCGCCGTCAAGTCCAACCTCCAGGCGTTCTGGCGCCAGCACTTCGTCCTCAACGAGGGCATGCTCGAGGTGGAGTGCCCCTCCGTGACCCCGGAGGTGGTGCTCAAGGCTTCCGGCCACGTCGAGAAGTTCACCGACCTCATGGTCAACGACGTCGTCACCAAGGACTGCTTCAGGGCGGACCACCTGGTGGAGGAAAACTTGGAGAGGATGCTCGCCGACCCGATGATCTCCGCGGACAAGCGCAGGAACCTCGAGGACATGCTCGCGAGGCTCGAGGAGTTCACCCCGGAGCAGATGGGCGACGCCATCACGCAGCTCGAGATCAAGGCGCCGGAGACCAAGAACGACCTCTGCGCGCCTTACCCGTTCAACCTCATGTTTCCCACGCAGATCGGCCCATCCGGAGCCGTCCAAGGATACCTCCGCCCGGAGACCGCGCAGGGCATCTTCGTCAACTTCCGCGACCTCCTCTACTACAACGGCGGCAAGCTTCCCTTCGCCGCGGCGCAGATCGGCCAGTCCTTCAGGAACGAGATCGCCCCACGAGCCGGTCTCCTCCGCGTGCGCGAGTTCACGCAAGCCGAGATTGAGCACTTCGTCCATCCGGAGCAGAAGGAACACGCCCTGTTCGGCGAGATCGCGCACGTGATGCTGTCGCTCTTCAGCCGCGACGCGCAGCTCGGTGAGGTGAAGAAGCCCTTCCCGATGTCCATCGGCGAGGCGGTGG